>ERZ1673740.1013-NODE-1013-length-24779-cov-10.262336_pt1 | contig 24779 bp, 20 predicted proteins | sample MGYA00580221_ERZ1673740 | MGnify/ENA primary metagenome ERZ1673740 (study PRJEB41218, sample SAMN15661786) | gut metagenome | host: Homo sapiens | place: Canada: London | collected 2015-08-20/2019-03-30 | study: EMG produced TPA metagenomics assembly of...
ATCATGCAGCAGCCGATGATGGCATAGATGATGGCGGTGCCGTCGTCGCCCTGAACATGGATGATGAGGATGGGCACTGCCAGATGCAGCAGCAGCTTGCCCAGCTCCTTTGGCTCGTTGAGCCGGGTGCGCACATTGTTCAGGTGCATGGCAAAAGTCAGGATAAAGCTGATCTTGGCCAGCTCTGTGGGCTGCAGGGTAAAACCCCCCAGCTTGTACCAGGAATAGTTGTCGGTATCACCCGCGTTGTAGCCGATGGTCAGCGGGCCGATGCTCACATTGCGCAGCACCAGCGTGGGCAGCACCATGCCCCAGGTCAGGGCCACGTGCACCGGCCACACCTTCACCAGGCTGCGGTAATCGATATTGGACAGCAGCACCGCAATGACCAGCCCGATGAGGGCTGCACCTGCCTGCACCGCCGCCCGGCGGTAATCGCCCAGACCGGTGATCTGGCCTGTGATCTCATCCACGGCAAAGCCATTGCCCTGCTTAGCTGCCCAGCTCGAAAGCGCTGTCACAGCCATCACGCTGCTGAAGATGCACAGCAGCAGGTAAGTTTTATCGGTGCGCTTGAAGTAGCGCCGAATGTTTTCCAAACGAAAACACCTCTTTCTTTCATTGGATCGCCCGCTCAGGTCTGCTTCACTCGTCCGCAATGCCGGAGAGGGCGTATACTGCTCCATTATGTAATATAAGTATACCGCACCACCCATTTTTGCGCAAGATTGCGGAAGTTTTTTCCACAGATCTTTTCATCCTGTGACAACTCTGCAAAATATTTGCCGCAGCCTTGACAAAGCCCCCTCCACCTTCTAAAATGGAAGCTGGAGACCTGCTTTTTCGGCAGGATTTTTCCGGAGGAACTTCCAAGATGAAAACAAACTCTCATCGCTTTCTGTGCGCGCTCTGCGCACTGACTGTTTTTATTTCCGCGCTCTTCTCTGCTTCTGCTTTTGCCGCACAGGCAGCCGACACCGTGGCCCAGACCACGCTGACCACTGCCGATGCTCGAGAGATGCAGCAGGCCGACAGCGCCGTGACCGCCCTGACCGGCAGCGACGCTTACGCTGAGATGACCCGTGCCCAGCGGCTGGATGCCGCCGTGGCACAGCTGCAGCAGCTGGCCGAGGAAGGGCTTGTTTCGGCGCGCTCTCTCCATGTGGACAAAGAAAACGGCATGGTCAGCTTTGCCTACAGCTGCGGCGCGCTGGGCGGCGTTCTGGTGGAGGACCCGGACGAAGAGAATACTCCCTTCGCCCCTTCCGAACTGCCCGCTGTGGATCTGCACGAAATGTCCAACGCCCCGCAGGGTGATCTGGGCAGCGCCATGATCTACTACGCCTTTGACAACACCGTGAACAGCTCCCGCTACCCGTACTACTCCTATATGAAAGGCTTTTGGACCGCGATGGGCCTGCACACCCGCATCGATAGCACAGTCACCGTCTCTGACCTGAAACGGATGAACGATTACGGGCTGTGCATCCTCAGCGCCCACGGCTCCTACTACACCTACACCTCCGGTTTTCTGTTCAAACAGACCCGTACCGAGCCGGTCATCCTGCTGACAGAGGAATCGGATTTCTACAAGGACCTCTACTACGGCATCGATCTGCTGACCCACCGGGTCATCAAGATCAACGGCCTGTACTGCATCACGCCCAGCTTTTTCCGGGCGGCATACCGGGGCGGCCAGCTCAAGGACACCGTAGTGCTCTCCGAGACCTGTGAGTTCCTTGGCGTGAGCGGCAGTCTGGATACCTCCATGGCCGATGCCCTGCTGGCCGGTGGTGCCAAAGCAGTGGCAGGCTATGTGAACAACGTCTACACCGTGTATTCCCGCAGTATGCTGTGGGATACCGTCAACCACCTGATCCTGGGCCAGACCCTGCAGGAATCCGTTCAGCACTCCATGGATACCTATGGTGCGGATGATCTGGTCTGGTACAACGCGCAGGGCGGCAAGCGCCCCCATGCGGCGGCAGCTTACCCGCTGCTGTTCGGTGATGTTGGGGTCCGACTGATCGAACCGAACGCGGCACCTGTCCCACAGGAAGTACAGCAGGCTGCTTGAGCGTTGCACTTTTGCTCGATTTATATTATACTGGGGGATGGCAGAAGTTTCTGTCATCCCTTTTGATTTACCTCTCAGTCTGCTTCGCAGACAGCTGGCAAAACGGGAAAGTTCAAGCTTCAAGATGAAGGAGCATTGTATGGCTGAATATATTACACATTCCAGAGAAGAGACCGTTGCGCTGGGCCGGAAGCTGGCGGCAGTGCTGCCGGACGGGGCACTGATCGCCTTCACCGGCGGTCTGGGCGCGGGCAAGACCGCCTTTTGTGAGGGCCTGGCCGAGGGGCTGGGCTGCACCGACCCGGTCAGCAGCCCCACCTTTGCCATCGTCAACTATTACCGCGGCCCCCGCCCGCTGGCCCACTTCGACCTCTACCGCATCTCCACCGAGAACGACCTGTGTGCCGCCGGTTTCTACGATTATCTGGATCAGGGTGCCATTGTGGCCGCTGAGTGGAGCGAAAACTTCGCCGATCTGCTGGCCCCGGAAAACCCGATCCACATCAACATTGACCGGGTGGACGACACCACCCGGCGCATCACCATTGAGGGGGTCAGCGTATGAATATCTTAGCCGTAGACACCGCCGGCAAAACACTGGGCGTGGCCCTGCTGCAGGACGACCGCCTGAAGTACGAGTGCTATCTGGACGGCGGCATGACCCACAGCGAGACCCTGATGCCGCTGGTGGATCACTGCCTGAAGCTGTGCGGCCTGACCTGTGCAGACATCGACCTGTTCGGTGTGAACGCAGGCCCCGGCAGCTTTACCGGCCTGCGCATCGGGCTGGCCGCCGTCAAGGGGCTGGCTTTCCCCCGCGAGACCCTCTGCGCCCCGGTCTCCACGCTGGAAGCGCTGGCCGCCGCCCACACCGGCGAGGGCACCGTGCTCTGCGCACTGGATGCCCGCCGTGCCCAGGTGTACAGCGCCGCTTTTGACCTGGCCACCCACACCCGCCTGCTGGATGACGATGCCCGGGCTGTGGCTGACCTTGCCCAATTTGTAGAAAATTGCAAAAAGCCCCTGTTTTTTGTTGGTGATGGCGCATCTCTGTGCTATAATAAATACAGCAATGTTCCGGGTGTGCTCACTGTTCCGCCGGAGCTGCGGGGCGGCCGGGCCGCTGCCGTGGCCCTGGTGGCCAAGCAGATGGCCCAGCGGGGCGAAGCCGTTCTGCCTGAGGCCCTGCTGCCGGATTATCACCGCCTGAGCCAAGCCGAGCGGGAACGCGCCGAACGCCTTGCTGCCGAGGCCGCTGCCCGGAACAACGATACGGAAAACGGAAAGGATTGAAATTTCTCATGGCAAAGCCCATTGCGCTTGCCGCCGACCATGGCGGTTTTGAACTGAAGGAAGCCGTCAAGGCTCACCTGGACGAGCTGGGGCTGGAGTATATCGACTTTGGCACCCACAGCACTGCCAGCGTGGATTACCCCGACATGGCACTGCCTGCCTGTGACGCTGTGGTCAGCGGTCAGTGCGACAAAGCCCTGCTGTTCTGCGGCACCGGTGTCGGCATCAGCATGGCCGCCAACAAGGTCAAGGGCATCCGCGCCTGCTGCTGCTCCGACAGCTTCAGCTGCGAGTACACCCGCCGCCACAACGATGCCAACGCCCTGTGCATGGGCGGCCGCGTTGTCGGCCCCGGCCTTGCCTGCCAGCTGGTAGATCTGTTCCTGAACACCCCGTTTGAGGGTGGCCGCCACGAAAAGCGCATTGCAAAACTGATGGCAATCGAAACCCGATAAACATAAAAAGGAGCGTGTATTTATGACCCCTATGATCGTTGAGCATCCCCTGCTGCAGCACAAGCTGAGCATCCTGCGCAACAAGCAGACCGGTACCAAGGAGTTCCGTGATCTGGTCGGCGAGATCGCAACCCTGCTGTGCTACGAGGCCACCCGTGACCTGCCCATGGAGGAGGTCGAGATCGAGACCCCCATCACCATGGCAAAGACCAAGGTGCTGGCAGGTCGCAAGCTGGCTCTGGTGCCCATCCTGCGTGCAGGCATGGGTATGCTGGACGGTATGCTGACCCTGCTGCCCGCTGCAAAGGTCGGCTTCATCGGCCTGTACCGCAACGAGGAGACCCTGCAGCCCGTGGAATACTTCTGCAAGCTGCCCCAGGATATCGCCGAGCGTGATGTTCTGGTTCTGGACCCCATGCTGGCAACCGGCGGCAGCGCCATTGATGCCATTACCCAGATCAAGAAGCACGGCGCAAAGCGCATCAAGTTCATCGGTCTGATCGCTGCTCCGGAAGGCATTGAGGCCCTGCACAAGGCTCACCCCGATGTTGACATCTACCTGGGCGCTAAGGACGACCACCTGAACGAGAACGGCTACATCGTTCCCGGCCTGGGCGATGCCGGCGACCGCATCTACGGTACGAAGTAAATCTGAATCAACAAAAAGTGGACGGTTCACACGAACCGCCCACTTTTTGTTTACTCAGATCTTACCGCCCGCGGCCACCGCCGCCGCCATGGAAGGAGCCGCCGCCTGCGTGGAAGCTGCCGCCCCCGCCAAAGCTGCCGCCGGAGCGTCCGCCGCCCATGCCGCCAAAGGAGCCACCGCCGAAGCCGCCGCCCCCACGGGGAGGACGCGGCCCGCCGCCGCGGGGCGGTCTGGGCCCGCGCGGGCCACGGGGGCCGCCGGGGCCCCAATCATCATACGGAGGTCTGCGCCGCCGTCTGCTGCCCAGGCCGTAGCCCAGCCCGAAACCGAAGAAGGGGCCAAATCCGCCGCCGCCAAAGCCGCGTCGGATGCCGCCGAAGATGGAGGTCAGGGCAAACACCACGATCACCACTGCCAGAAGGGTGAGGAAGGGCGATTGATAGGATGCTGCCGGGGCCTCATAGTAATCATTTCCGTTGTTATAACCATCCGTATTGCCGTTACTGACCGTGCCGGTGGTCCCGCTCAGGGTCACACCGTAGAGATCGGCAATCGTACTGGCCACATTGTTAGCACAGGTGGTCACAGCCGCGTCATAATCGCCCGCCGCGAAGGAATCCTCCATGGTCTGGGCAATGGCGCTGGCCTGCTTTTCCAGCGTGGTATTGCGGAAGCCGTCACCGGTGGCAAGGTAATAGTCGCCATCGGCGTACTGCTGGGACTGCATGACCAGCAGGATCAGCACACCGTTGTTTTTGCTGGAGCTGCCCAGCCCCCAGGTGTTGGCGGCCTGCACGGCGTAATCCTCCGTGGATAAACTTCCCGTATAATCCACAGTCAATACGCCGATCTGTGCACCCTCGCACTGCTGGGTGAGCTGTGCATTCAGGTTCTCAATGGCCGTTTTGGTGCTGCTGCTCAGGATGTTGGCATCATCCACCACGCACTGACTGCTGGGCAGATCAGGCAGCTGGGCCTTGGTGGCCGCAAAGGCGGCGGGCACCAGAGCCGTCAGGCTGACGGTCAGCACCACGAACAGGGCGCAGATGCGGGCGGCAAATCGTTTCATCGTTTTCATGCGAAGGGTTCCACCTCCTGTACGCCGAACAGCCTGCCCAGCATACTGGCCGGGAAGCCGCCGACATCGTTCTGATACTCATACACTGCATCATTGTACTGCAGATTACCGATGATGGTGCCGGCGCTGTTGAACTGGCCGTACTGGCCCTGCACTGCCCCCATCTTCATGGGGTCAGCAGCCTGCTCCTGCATTTTTGCGTAGAGCTGGTCGATCACAGTGCCCAAGGCCTCATTGGCCTGACAAAGGGCGTGCATGGCACTGCCCTGATAATAGGGCAGCGAGGTCAGGGACTGCTTTTTGCTGCCGTTCTGCACTGCTTCCAGGCAGGCAGAGAAATCATCCAGCGCTGCCTGTGCGGCCTGCACCTCGGCGCTGTCAACCCCCAGCGTGTTTGCGCCGGTGGTGATGATATTTGCCGCCGTGTTGGCACGGGTGGTCAGCTCCTCGCTCAGGGCATAGCCGTTGTCGGCCGAAACGCCGGTGGTGAACCACTGGCGGGCCTCGTTGTACTTTCCCCTGACCTTGGCACCGCCAAAGCCCACGAACGCCGCCAGCATCACCACCACGCTCAGCACAAGGGCTGTGCCCTGCTTTGCCAGTGCGGCGGGCAGCGCCTTTTCCAGCCCGGCCAGCTTCTGCTGCAAGGGGGTCAGGCGTACTGTCTCGTTGTCCGGGCGCTTTGCCTCGCGGTAGCTGCCGCTGTCAAAGCCGCCGGGCGTTTGATTCTGTTCTCTGGAAAAATCAGCGTTTGCCATTTCAGCTCCGGATCTCCATCATTTTCTGTTTCAGCTCGTCCTCGATGCGGGTCAGCTCCTGCTCGGCAGCCACACGCTTTGCGCGGCCCTCGGTCTGGATCTTGTTCAGCTCGTCCAGGGTCTCGATCAGGCTCTTGTTGGTCTGCTGCAGGGTCTCGATATCCACCACGCCGCGCTGGCTCTCCTTGGCGGTCTCGATGGTGCCCATCTTGAGGGCATCGGCATTCTTCTTGAGCAGGTCGTTGGTCATGTCGGTCACGGCGCGCTCGGCCTGCATGGCCTTCTGGGTGTGGGCCAGACCCAGCGCCAGCACCATCTGGTTCTTCCACAGCGGGATGGTGTTGACGATGGTGGACTGGATCTTCTCAGCCATCATGGTGTTGTTGTTCTGCAGCAGGCGGATCTGGGGGCCCATCTGCAGGCTGATGTTCCGGGTCAGCTCCAGATCGTACAACTTTTTCTCAAAGCGCTCGCACTGGTCTGCCAGGTCGCGGGCGGCCTGAGCATCCTCGGGCAGGCCGGACTGCTTGGCCTTGTCCATGGCCTGCTGCAGCTCGTTTGCACGGACCTCGGCCAGCTTTTTCTTTCCGGCCAGGATATACATGCTCAGCTCCTTGAAGTAGGCCATGTTCAGCTCATACATCTTATCCAGCATGGCGATGTCCTTCAGCAGCTGCACCTGATGGCCCTCCAGCATGGACTGGATGTTCTCCACGTTGGTCTCAGCCTTGTTGTACTTGGTCTTCAGGTTGTCCAGCTCATTGCCCTTCTTTTTGAAGAAGCCCAGAATGCCCTTCTGCTGCTCCTCATTGGCATCAAAGTTCTTCAGCTCCCCGATGAGGTTGGTGATCATATCACCTACCTCGCCCAGATCCTTGGTGGACACCTTAGCCAGAGCAGCCTCGGAGAAATCGCCGATCTTCTTCTGGCAGGCAGAGCCATACTGCAGCACCTGCTGGCTGTTGGTGATATCGATCTTTTCCGCAAAGGAATCCACCATTGCCTGCTCCTCAGGGGTCAGCTGCACCTCCGGCTGCTGGGCCGCCGGGGCGGGCTCAGGCTTTTTCTCCTCCGCGGCCTCCGGGGTGGGGTCCAGCGTCAGGGTGGGCACTGCAGGAGCATCGAGGTCGAAGTTCAGAGTGTTGTTGTCAGCCATTGTTGATTCCATCCTTTCCAATTACGACAGCGCCTGCCGCCTATCGGCGTGCGCTATTTTCTAACGGTTTGCCAAGGGCTCCCCCTTCGGGGGAGCTGGCAAAGCCGTCAGGCTTTGACTGAGAGGGTTGTTACAATCCCTGCCCTTTCAGCATATTCTGCAAAACGGTCAGGTCTGCCGAGAGGTCCATGCTCTCGGCAGCATACAGGGCATCCAGCTGATTTTCAAATGCCGTGGCAATGGAGGCTGCGTTGTGTTCCACCTCCGCGCGGATGGAGGCGGCATTCTCGCCCCGCACCCCCTGCTTTGCCAGCTTGGCGTACTGCTGCAGCACGTTCACGGCATCGGGCAGATAGTAATTGGCGAACCGCCGCACCTGCTTTGCCTTGGCGGGGGTGGCTTCCACCGTTTCCACAATGGAGCGGCCCGCCTTTTCCATCCGGGTCATGGCGGTGGAGAGCTGCGGGTCCGGCAGGGCTTCGTTCAGGGCATGGAGGGTGTCCAGCTGCTGCTGCATCTCGGTCAGCATGGCATCCACATCGTCCACACCGGTATGGAAGGGCACTTCCGTCTCCACCACCCGGGGCGGGCAGATCTTTTTGGCCCCGGCAAAGGCCAGCACAGCCGCGCCCAGCGCCGCCAGCAGTGCCCACAGCCGATAGACCGGAAGCACAGCGCACAGCACCACAAATGCCAGCGCCGCCGCGTAGTACGGCAGGACGCTGGGCTTCCGGGTGCGAATGATCTTGCTCATGGGTTCCTCCTTTTCCGGGAGCTGCGCCCCCTGTATCTTCCATAATAAATCCTTTTCCAGCGGGGCGCAAGCGTTTCACGAATTATTTACAGGTTTGAAATCGAAATGTCAAACCTCTCAGGCGCTTGCGCGCCAGCTTCCCTCATAGGGGAGCCCCTGGCAGATCGGGTAAGTCCGCACGGCATTCAAGGCAGAATCCAGTTCGACAATTCTTTCTTCCAGATTTCCAGCAGCTTCTCCGGCCTGCAGGCGGCATTGGCGGGGCTAGTGCTGGGCAGCCTGACCGCCGGAATGCCGCTGACCGGCTCGAGATACTTTGTATAGATCTTATATGCCGTAGCCCCGTTACAAAAAACAGCCTCAATGGGCGCTTTTGCCAGCAGACCGGCAATATCATTGGGCACCACATCCCGGATGGACGCATCCGACGCGCCGGTAATGGTACAGCTTTCCAGCGTATCCCACAGGGCCAGCCCGTGGCGCAGGATGATCTGCTTTTTCGCTTCGATGTCCTCCCGGGCGGGCACAGGCTCCCCGGTCAGGGCCGCCAGCATGGGCCAGAAGCGGTTTTGCGGGTGGCCGTAGTAGAAGGACATTTCCCGGCTCTTGGGGCTGGGCCAGGTGCCCAGGATCAGCGCTCGGCTGTGCTCGTTGTAGACCGGTGCAAAGCTCACTGCTTTTCCTCCGCGGCTTCCATCTGGCCCCAGGGAGAGCCAAGTTCATGGCCCGAGGGCTCCGCACGGGGGCCGTTGAACCACAACTCCTCAATAAGGGCGGCAAGGCCGTCCTCCCGCACATCCCCGATGATGCGGTCTGCGGCTTCCTTGGCATCGTCCGAGCCGTTGGCCATGCAGCAGCCCAGTCCCGCCGCCTTCAGCATCCCCACATCATTGGCGGAATCGCCCGCCGAAACGGTATCGGCCAGCGTCAGACCCACGGTTTCACACAGGTCAGCCAGACCCACCCCCTTATCAATGCCCTCCCGGACGATATCATAGCAGTGCCAGCTGCCCTCCCGCACAGCACCCACCATCATAAAACGGAGGTTCAGGTGGCCGTACTTCCGGTTGAACGCCTCCAGCGCCTCATCGGGCAGGCAGGCAAAGGCGGCATGGGGCATATCGATGAGATGGCGGTCCTGATCCTCGCCGTCCTTGCAGGTCAGGCCGCTGCCGCTCAGCTGGGCGTAGAAATCCCGGAGGCTCTCGTATTCGCAGTAGGCATAGTAGCCATCCCGGAAATTGAACTGCAGGGGGTAGTTGTAATCCTCGCAGAAATCCACCAGGGCGTACATTTCCTCATTGGTCATCGGGTGCTCGGCGATGATCGCGCCGTCCCTGTCCACCACGCAGGCTCCGTTGTTGGTGATGGCGTAGTTGAACCGGATGCCGCCCAGCTGCTGCTTGTTGATCACGCAGTAGCCGCGGCCGGTGCTCAGCACAAATTTGCCGCCTGCGGCCTGCATCTTTTTCACGGCCTTGACCACCGCCGGGCGGGGGCAGGGCTCACCAAAGGGAACAAGGGTATTGTCGAAATCGCTTGCCAGAAGTTTATATTGCATAGTTGCTCCTATTTCAGCATCCTCACCCTCTCAGGCCGCTTCGCGTCCAGCTCTCCCAAAGGGAGAGCTTTTGACATAATCGGAAACTTCCCAAAGACTGTCAAGACCTCCCACTTTGGGGGAGGTGGCATCGCGCAAGCGATGACGGAGAGGGCGAGCCATTTTATCGTTTTGATACTGTCTAGTATAACACAAAACGCCGCTCCGGGATATCCCGAAACGGCGTTTTGACTGAATATTTTACTTTAACCGAAAATGGCTACCACGATCTGGATCCCAACACCCACAGCCGCCCCGGCGGCCCAGGTCAGGCCGGTGATAAAGAGGTTCTGCTTCCAGGAGGGGTTTGCCCGCCAGAGAACGGCCAGGCCCACGCCCGCGCCGGTGCACAGCCCCGCCACCAGACTGGAAAAGCGGAGGGCTCCCTCCACATAGAGCTGGGTCAGCAGGACACTGGCGGCACAGTTGGGGATCAGCCCCACCAGTGCGGCCACCACCGGCTGGAAGAAGCCCATCCGGCCCAGAGCGTCGGCAAAGACATCCTCGCCCACGCCCTCCACAATGAGGCCGAACACCAGACTGAACGCAAAGATGAACACGAAGATCTCCAGCGTGTGGCGAAGGGCTGCTTTCCAGATGGGGGCGGGCTTGCCCTCCTCATCGCTGTGCTCCTCGTGGCAGTCGATTTCATCGGCGCTGCCGGTATAGCCGCCCCGCAGGCTCCTGGGCAGAACGCCCCGCAGGACAAAATCCAGCACCAGGCCCACCGCAATGGCGTAGAGCACCTTGATGACCATGAGCAGCACCAGCTTATCCCAGTAGGCAGGCATGGAGACCAGCAGCGGAACCGCTTCATCACTGGTGGCGAGGAACACGGCCATCAGCGTACCCAGGCTGATGACCCGGGACGCATAGAAATTGGACGCAATGGCAGAGAAACCGCACTGGGGCACACAGCCCAGCAGTGCCGCCGGAACAGAGCCCCAGCGCCCACCCCCCGCCAGGATGGCTTCGATGCGCTCGCCGTGGCGGTTCTCCACATATTCAATGAACAGATAGGCCAAAAACAGGAAGGGCAGCATCTTGGCGGTGTCCACCAGAGATTCGCCCAGAACATCCAGAAACAATTCCATTTGATACTCCAAAAACAACTGTAATGTGCTTTATTGCAGTAAATTGCAATCAATTTGCATTTTCGTGCAAGGGAGATTATACACGCTCCGGATGCAAATTGCAAGAGGAATTTGCAAAAAGTTTGCATTTTTGTTTTTGGGAGAACGAAAATGCCCTCTCAGTCAAGGCCGCAGACCTTGCCAGCTCCCCCTTCGGGAGAGGTGGCAGCGCGTTCACGCTGACAGAGAGGGCTATTCATTTCAGATCAGATCTCGGCCAGGATCGCATCACCCATAGCGGTGCAGCCCAGGCATGTGCAGCCTTCGCTCATGTTATCTGCCGTGCGCAGGCCCTTGTCCAGCACCTTGTTCACAGCATTCTCAATGGCATCGGCTTCCTCAGCCATGCCAAAGGAGTAGCGCAGCATCATGGCGGCAGAGAGGATGCAGGCGGTGGGGTTGACGATATCCCTGCCCGCAATGTCGGGTGCCGAGCCGTGGATAGGCTCGTACAGGCCCCGGGTGCCATCGCCCAGAGAGGAGGACGGGATCATGCCGATGGAGCCGGTGATCATGGAAGCCTCATCGGAGAGGATATCGCCGAACATATTCTCGGTGACGATGACATCGAACTGCGCGGGGTTCTTTACGATCTGCATGGCGCAGTTGTCCACAAACATCTCGCTGTACTCCACGTCCGGGTACTCGGCCTGCAGGCGGTGCATCACACTGCGCCACAGGCGGCTGGTATCCAGCACGTTGGCCTTATCCACACAGCAGAGCTTTTTGCGGCGCTTCTGGGCGGTCTCGAAGCCGATGCGGCCAATGCGCTCGATCTCGTGCTCAGAGTAGGGCATGGAGTCGATGGCCTGCTTTTCGCCGTTCTCGAGGGTGCGGGTCTCGTGCTTGCCGAAATACACGCCGCCGATCAGCTCCCGCACGATGATGAAGTCAATGCCCTGTGCCACGATCTCAGGCTTCAGGGGGCTGGCCGGGGCCAGCTGGGGCCAGATCTTGGCGGGGCGGTTGTTGGAGTACAGGCCCATGCCCGCGCGCAGGCGCAGCAGACCCTTTTCCGGGCGCTGCTCACCGGGCAGGCCCTCCCACTTGGGGCCGCCCACGGCACCCAGCAGGACACTGTCGGCAGCAAGGCACTTGTCCAGCTCATGCTGAGGCAGCGGGTCGCCGTACTTGTCAATGGCTTCGCCGCCCATGGCGGCATCGGTATAGTGGAAGGTGTGGCCGTACTTTTCAGCCACCATATCAAGCACCCGGATGGTCTGTTTCACGATCTCGGGGCTGGAGCAGTCGCCCCAGATGACAGCAATGTTTTTTTCCATAGTTCTAAATTCTCCTCAACAGCTTCTTACCCAACCCCCTCAGTCGCTTGCGCGACAGCTCCCCTAGTATGGGGAGCCCTTGGCATAAAGGGGAACTCGCAGAGCTTTCCGCAACGCCAGAGCCGCCCCTACTAGGGGCGGTGGCAATGCGTCAGCATTGACGGTGGGGTTTATTTCTTGGTCAGCGACTTCATCAGGCCACCGTCGGCAATGATCTTCTGGATAAACGGCGGGAAGGGTTCCGCCTGGAAGGTCTTGCCGGTGGTCTCATCGGTGATGAGGCCGGTAGTAAAATCCACGCTGACGGTATCCCCTGCGCTGATGGCATCCACAGCCTCGGGGCACTCCATGATGGGCAGGCCGATGTTGATGCTGTTGCGGTAGAAGATACGGGCAAAGCTCTTGGCAATGACCACCGAGATGCCCGCGGCCTTGATGGCCACGGGGGCGTGCTCACGGGAGGAGCCGCAGCCGAAGTTCCAGCCGCCCACCATAACATCGCCATCCCTGACATTCCGGACAAAGTCCTTGTCGATATCCTCCATGCAGTGGCTGGCCAGCTCCTTGGGGTCCTGGGTGTTCAGGTGGCGGGCCGGAATGATGACATCGGTATCCACGTTATCCGGGTATTTGAAAACAGAACCTTTTGCGTTCATCGTTGTTTCTCCTTTTCGATCAGACCGTGCGGGGGTCGGTGATATAGCCAGTCAGGGCGCTGGCAGCGGCAGTGGCCGGGCTTGCCAGATAGACTTCACTCTTGACATGGCCCATGCGGCCCACAAAATTGCGGTTGGTGGTGGAGACACAGCGCTCCCCCTCGGCCAGGATGCCCATGTAGCCGCCCAGGCAGGGGCCGCAGGTGGGGGTGGACACGATGCAGCCCGCATCAATAAAGGCTTCGATCCAGCCGCGCAGGATGCACTCCTTATAAACCGCCATGGTGGCCGGGATGATGATGCCCCGCACGCCCTTGGCAATGTGTCTGCCCTTGAGGATGTTGTAAGCGGCCTCCATATCCTCCAGACGGCCATTGGTGCAGCTGCCGATGACCACCTGATCGATCCGGATGTCCTTTCCCTCGCTGGCGGGGTGGGTGTTCTCCGGCAGATGAGGGTAGCTGACCGTGGGCTCCAGCTTGTCCAGGTCGATCTCGATGGTCTTTTCGTATTCGGCATCCGGGTCGGCCTCGTAGTAGACCGGGGTGCGCTGGCTGCGGCCGTTCAGATACGCTCTGGTGACCTCGTCCACAGGGAAGATGCCGTTCTTGGCACCGGCCTCAATGGCCATGTTACAGACGCAGAGGCGATCCTCCATGGTCAGGGAAGCCACGCCTGGGCCGGTGAATTCCATGGACTTGTACAGCGCGCCGTCCACACCGATCATGCCGATGATGTGCAGGATCAGATCCTTGCCGGATACGCGGGGGCTGAACTTGCCCTTGAGCACAAACTTGATGGCAGAGGGTACCTTGAACCATGCCATGCCGGTGGCCATACCGGCGGCCATATCGGTGGAGCCCACACCGGTGGAGAATGCGCCCAGTGCACCGTAGGTACAGGTGTGGCTGTCGGCACCGATGATGCAGTCACCGGCGGTCACGATGCCTTTTTCGGGCAGGAGGGCGTGCTCAACACCCATCTGACCCACATCGTAGAAGTTGAGGATATCATACTTGTTGGCAAACTCGCGGCACTGCTTGGACTGGGTTGCGCTCTTGATGTCCTTATTGGGGACGAAGTGATCCAGCACGATGGCAATGTGCTCCTTGTCAAACACGCCGTCAAAGCCTGCCTTCTCAAACTCGTTGATGGCGACCGGGGTGGTGATATCGTTGCCCAGCACGATATCGAGCTTGGCATTGATGAGCTGGCCTGCCTTGACCTCCGGCAAACCCGCATGTGCGGCCAGAATTTTCTGCGTCAGAGTCATTCCCATGGTGATACTCTCCTTTTGTCTTCTATAACTCCCCCAGTCGCTTACGCGACAGCCCCCTCTAGGAGGGGGCCTCTTTGCCTTTCCGTTACGCAACAGGCTCCCTCTTAGAGGGAGCTGTCACCGCAGGTGACTGAGGGAGTTCGATTTTTATTTACTGTTAATTGCCGAAACCAGCGCCTTGATGCCGGCAACGATGATGTCCGTGTCGGTGCCGGCACCCCAGGTCATGCTGCCATCCCCCCAGGCAAGGCCCACATAGGAAGCCGCACGGGAGGTACTGCCCTCGTCCAGGCTGTGCTCCGAGTAGCTTTCCAGATGGAAGTCCATCCCGGTGGCGCTTTGGATGGCGTTGGCCACAGCATCCAGACGACCATTGCCCACCGAAGTGACCACCTTGCGCTGACCGTTCAGGTCCAGGGTGACCGTGGCGGTAATGCCGTTGACCTGTGCAAAGTGGGCCTCCACCACACGGAGGGGCTTTTCGCGGTTGAGGAAGCTCTCCTCGAAGATGCGGAGCACCTCGCCTGCACTCAGCTCCTTGTGGCTGTGGTCGGACACGCTCTTGACCTTGTAGCCCAGCACCTCGCGCATCTTGGGGGGCAGGTTATAGCCGTAGTTCTGCTCCAGCACAAAGCCGATGCCGCCCTTGCCGCTCTGGCTGTTGATACGGATGACATCGGCATCATAGGTGCGGCCGATATCGTGGGGGTCGATGGGGATGTAGGGGCAGGTCCAGCGATGCTCGCCCCGCTCCTTGCGGTAGGCCATGCCCTTTGCAATGGCATCCTGATGGCTGCCCGAGAAGGCTGCAAACACCAGCTGACCGGCGTAGGGGGTGCGCTCGTAGATGTGCATCCGGGTCACGCGCTCGTAGGTAGCGCAGATCTCGGGCATATCAGAAAAGTCCAGTCTGGGGTCTACGCCGTGGCTGTACAGATTCATGGCCAGAGTCACGGCATCCACATTGCCGGTACGCTCACCGTTGCCGAACAGGCAGCACTCCACGCGCTGAGCACCGGCCAGAACGGCCATTTCGGCGCAGGCAACACCGGTGCCGCGGTCGTTGTGGGGATGGGTGGAGATGATCACGCTGTCACGGTACTTGAGGTGCTTGTCGCAATACTCGATCTGGTTGGCGTAGACATGGGGCATACTCATCTCCACGGTCACCGGCAGGTTGATGATCATGGGGCGGTCAGGTGTGGGCTGCATGATGTCCAGCACTGCGTTGCAGACCTCCACGGCATAGTCCACCTCGGTGCCGGTAAAGCTCTCGGGGCTGTACTCAAACAGGAAGTTGCCCTCGTACTCCTGGCTCAGCTGCCGGACCAGCTTTGCACCGTCGGTGGCGATCTTCTTGATCTCTTCCCTGCTCTTGTGGAACACCTGCTCGCGCTGGGCCACAGAGGTGGAGTTGTAGAAGTGGATGACCGCGCGGGGAGCGCCCTTGACGGCCTCAAAGGTCTTGCGGATGATGTGGTCGCGGCACTGGGTCAGCACCTGCACGGTCACGTCCTCCGGGATCATGTTTTTCTCGATCAGGGTGCGCAGGAACTCGTACTCGGTATCGCTGGCGGCGGGGAAACCCACCTCGATCTCCTTGAAGCCGATCTTCACCAGCATCTGGAAGAACTCCAGCTTTTCCTCCAGGCTCATGGGCACGATCAGAGCCTGATTGCCGTCGCGCAGATCCACACTGCACCAGGCCGGGGCCTTTTCAATGTGATCCTTCTTCACCCAGCTGTCATAACCGGCAGGGACAGGGTAATATCCCGGTGCGTACTTGGTTGCGTCCATCATTCTCGTTTCCTCCTAAACAAATTACACTTTTGAGGTTTCTTCCTGCCCAACTCCCCCAGTCACCTACGGTGACAGCCCCCTCTGAGATGGGGCCCTTGGCAGTACGGTAAAGTTTCCCGCTTCGCCAGAGGCTCCCTCCCCGAGGGAGCTGGCAGATCCGTAAGGATCTGACTGAAGGAGTTACATACGAAAAGGCCCTCGTCTCCAAGGCGATAAGCCTTGAGAGACGAGGGCCTGTCATTTTTCTGACAGAGCACCCGTGGTACCACTCTCTTTGCTGGAAAACCAGCCACTCACACGATCAGCTTTTGGCGGCGAATCGCTGCCCCGGTAACGGTGGGCATCCGTCAGAGCCTACTCTCCGTTCAGCTCTGCCGCTCAGGGGCCAGTAGCCGAAACCCTCCGCACTGCCTTGCACCACCCGGCAGCTCTCTGAAGCAGAAGAAGATCGTTTTTTCCCCGTCAACGCATTTGGTCTTTGTGTTTCAAAGTGAACTTATTGTACCAAACGTCGGATTTGCTGTCAAGAAGTTTGGCTCATATCAAAAATGAAACAAATTCACATCAGGAGCGGCACAATTTTCCAAATTTTGCGCTTTCTGCATCGAATCGTAGAGCGCTGAGAAAGCGGGGGATGCCCACGCAAGTGAAATCGGGTTGCGGCTCCCAGCATTCGCATCGCTTACGCTTGCGTCTTGCTGGCCGCGGCCCCAACAACAGTTCCCTGCATCCGCCACTGGCGGCGGTCGCTGTCGTTGCAGGCCATTCCATCGTCCGCCCTATTGCCTGCGGCAACAGGGTCCCACCCCAGCGGACACTTGCTTAGGGCATTCCCCCGCTTTCCTTCCGCCAGGCTTCGGGGTTTGTTAAGAATCTGGGAAGTTTTTGGAAACAAGCCCTCGAAAAGCTTTTTTGTTAATTTTCGTTGTGTTAAGATAAGCTTATCGAAAGAATAAGGCCCCTGACCGATTTGTCAAAGGCTCTCCCTTTGGGAGAGCTGGCTGCGAAGCAGACTGAGAGGGCGAGGCCGTTTACCGAGGAGGAAATCCTATGAAAGAAGTCAAGACACCGCGCAAGCCGTTGGCGATCTATTACGCCCTCGTGCTGCTGATGCTGCTGCTCCTCAACTTTGTGCTGCTGCCGTGGATGGGGGAGCGCCAGATCAAAGAGGTGGACTACGGCACCTTTATGACCATGACCGAGGAGAAGAACATCGGCCGTGTGGACATTGAATCCAACCAGATCATCTTTACCGATAAGGACGAGACGCAGGTCTACAAGACCGGCCTGATGAACGACACCGGCCTGACCGAGCGGCTGTACGATGCCGGAGCCACCTTCTCCAGCGAGATCGTGGAACAGTCCTCGCCGGTGCTGAGCTTTTTGATCTGGTTCGTCCTGCCCATCATCCTGTTCTCGGCCATCGGCAACCAGATGAACAAAAAGCTGATGGAAAAGGCCGGCGGCGGCCCGGGCTCCATGATGTTTGGCGGCATGGGCAAATCCAACGCCAAGGTCTATGTGCAGTCCACGGCAGGCATCCGCTTTGCGGATGTAGCCGGCGAGGACGAGGCCAAGGAAAACTTACAGGAAGTCGTCAACTATCTGCACGACCCCAGCAAGTATGAGAGCATTGGTGCCAAGATGCCCAAGGGCATCCTGCTGGTGGGCCCTCCGGGTACCGGCAAGACCATGCTGGCCAAGGCTGTGGCCGGTGAGTCCAACGTGCCCTTCTTCTCCATCTCCGGCTCCGAGTTCGTGGAGATGTTCGTGGGCATGGGTGCCTCCAAGGTGCGCGACCTGTTCAAGCAGGCCAAGGAGAAAGCGCCCTGCATCGTGTTTATTGATGAGATCGATGCCATTGGCCAAAAGCGCAGCGGCGGCCAATACGGCGGCAACGATGAGCGCGAGCAGACCCTGAACCAGCTGCTGACCGAAATGGACGGCTTTGAGGGCAACACCGGTGTCATCATTCTGGCCGCCACCAACCGTCCCGAATCCCTTGACCCTGCCCTGACCCGCCCCGGCCGCTTTGACCGCCGAGTGCCCGTGGAGTTGCCCGACCTCAAGGGCCGCGAGGAGATCCTGAGGGTCCACGCTAAGAAGGTCGCGCTGGCCCCGGGCATCGACTTTACCACCGTGGCCCGGATGGCCTCCGGCGCGTCCGGTGCCGAGCTGGCCAACATCGTCAACGAGGCCGCGCTGCGGGCCGTCCGCGCGGGCCGCAAGAGCGTGACCCAATCCGACCTGGAGGAGAGCATTGAGGTGGTCATTGCAGGCTACCAGAAGAAAAACTCCATCCTGACCGACCACGAAAAGTGCATCGTAGCCTACCATGAGATCGGCCACGCTCTGGTCGCCGCCAAGCAGACCCACTCCGCCCCCGTACAGAAGATCACCATCATCCCCCGCACCTCGGGTGCTCTGGGTTACACCATGCAGATGGACGAGGGCAACCACTACCTGATGAACAAGGAGGAGCTGGAAAACAAGATCGCCACCCTCACCGGCGGACGTGCCGCCGAGGAAGTGGTGTTCCACTCCATCACCACCGGCGCTTCCAATGATATCGAGCAGGCCACCAAGCTGGCCCGCGCCATGCTGACCCGCTACGGCATGAGCGACGAGTTTGACATGGTGGCACTGGAGACCGTCAACAACCAGTATCTGGGCGGCGACACTTCCCTTGCCTGCTCTGCCCAGACCCAGTGTGAGATCGACCAGAAGGTGGTGGAGCTGGTCAAGGCCCAGCACGCCAAGGCTGTGCAGATCCTGACCGACAACCGCGCAAAGCTGGATGAGCTGGCCCAGTATCTGTACCAGAAGGAGACCATCACCGGCGACGAATTCATGGAGATCCTGAACCGGGAAGGTTAAACCCCACCGTCAATGCTTCGCATTGCCACCGCCCCTAGTAGGGGCGGCTCTGGCGTTGCGGAAAGCCCTGCGAGTTCTCCTTTATGCCAAGGGCCCCACTATTAGGGGCAACAGTAACAACCGCCGCCAGTGGCGGATAAAGGGCGTTGCTGTTGGGGCCGCGGCCAGCAAGACACAAGTGTTGTTTACAACACGAAGTGGATGCTGGGTGCCGCAACCCGGACCTGTCACGCGGAGCGTGACTGAGGGGTTTAACGTTCCATAAAAATTTCCTTCCCCCTGCAATAAACAAGCCGCCCGTTCCGTATTCATTACAGAACGGGCGGTTTTTCGTCCATAGTACAGGAGGTATATTTCTTATGAAGATTCTGAATACAATGCTGGGCCGTCAGGCCATTGCCGCAGCCCTGGTGCTGTCCCTTGCCATCCCCATGAGCGTCGGCGCATTTGCCGAGGAGCCTGCCGCTGCGGCTGCCGCCGATGACACCGCTGTTGCAGGCTACCTGCCCCCGCAGGACGAAAGCGTGATGCTTCAGGGCGAGATCGCGCTGCACAGCGGCGACGTTGCCGTGGGTGAGACCGACCCCGCCTACGGCGGCTACGGCGCACCGGAGGGTGACCCCATTCAGGGCGACATCATGCTGATCTCCGCCGACGAGGCAAAGACCACCGAAGCCCGGTACACCGTCAAGGGCCTGCTGGGTCGTCAGGTCCTTTACACCGCCCGGCAGGAGGGCCGTGTCCTGACGCTGGACGTGCCGGACTGCGCCGCCACCTTCCGCACCACCATTCAGGACATGAAGACCCTGATGAATCAGGGCGTATCCACGCTGGTGCTCACCACGGAGAAGGGTTCCACCACCCTGAACCTTTCCCTGCTGTGCGAGGGCCAGACCGACACCCAGCGGGTGGTGCTGCGGCAGCTGGGCGACAGCGCTTTCCTGATGGTCGGCCTGCGCTGCCGCCGCGACCTCATCGTGGGCCGCTGAGTAGGGTGTGTTCCCCTTTCCTGAAGCTTAACAGAAACACAGCAGGAGCGCTCTGCCGGTATGACCCGGTGGGGCGCTCCTGCTGTGTTTGGGAAATATCAGAGGATGTCAAATTTTACTGCGCATTCTGCTTGAGGTCCTGTGCCTTCTTCCAAGCACGCAGCACGCTGATCTTGGTAACCATGTTGTCCGGATAGAACTTCACCTGTTCAGGGGGCAGCTCTGTATCCTGATCGTTCAGGTCAGGCATGAGGTCGTGCTCCATGGACCAGCGGGCAGCATGCTGCAGATCCATATCCTGTTCTTCCTGGCCAACATCGGGGTAGAGGATCTCAGATTCCGGCATAGGCTTGCCTGCATCCTCCCACAGCATCATTGCAAGCGCACTGCGGTTGCTGGGGAAGTAAGGCAGACCCCACATCTGGCCCACCAGATCGGTGCCCAGCGTGTAGCCGACCAGTGCGCCGCCAGCCACAACAGCCGTACCGACAATGATGGGGCCAACAACATCAGAACCATCCTCAATGTCAGCGCTGCGGTACTGTGCGGCCACATCCACATCACCATTCATGGTAAAGGTAATGGACTCTGCCTTGTAATCCTGATCCAGCGGCAGTTCAAACTTGCCGGTAGACCAGAGATCAAACACCATACCCTCGGGAACCTTCGTCTGGTCCAGCGTCACGGTGACTTCTGCACCATCCGGCACAAGGCAGGTCTGCTTGCCGCTGGCCTCGTCGGTGCTGGTTTCCAGCGTATCGGTCACATCAATGTCGCCGTCTTTCACAGCAAAGGTGCCGCCGGTCACGGTCAGGGTATGATTGACGACAGGCTCATCCTTCTTCCAGTATGCCGTAAACACCTCATCACCCGTCAGGACAAGCTCACTCTCAGCTTTATAGAGCTTACCGTTCTGGCTCAGCCATCCAGCAAACTGGTAGCCTTCTCGTGTGGGAGCTGCTGCAAGCTTCACGCTCTCATTTTCACGGTAGAAAGCTTCATTGTAATCGGCAGTTTCGTCGCCAACGCCTCCATTCAGGTTGTACTGGAGGCGGTACACACTTGCAACTTCCTTATGTGTTTCCGACCAGCCGCAGTAGTCGCAGGTCTTCGTTACATCCCGCCACTCATTTCGCGCGTCGAACTTTGTCCACTCCGAATAGGTGGTGGTAAAGGCTTTGTCCTGCTCACCATCGGTATAGGAGTGTGTCTGCATCTTGCCGTTTGTCCAGACCAGCTCACCGTTCAGATATACATCTGTTTTACCCTTGTTATTAGTAGCTGCTTTACCGCCAAAGCCAAACATCTGCGAGCAGGTCGTCGTTTTATCCCGGGCAGCAGTAATGGTCTTGGGATCATTGATATTGATGATGTACTTATGGCTGCCCATGTTGCTGTCGTTGATGTTCAGCGCAGTTTTATTGTTACTGAACATTGATACATAGGACTGGAAGTTGGAATTCACGGTGCAGTTGTTAAAGTTAACCGTGATGTCATGGGCTCCTGCACTGTAATCCGTGTAAACATTGATCGCTTTTCCGTTCGCATTGAAGGTGCAGGTATCAAATGTCATGGTCGGGGAGCAATACGTCCAGAGCGCATAATCGAAGCCTGGAGCATTGAAGGTCGTATTGATAAACTCTGCACTTTTATAACCCCAGTAGAAGGTCTTGCCGTCGATGGTGCAATCCTTCACAACGGTGTTATTAATACGAGCAAAACCGTGATAATCACCGGTTCCACATTGGAGCTTCATATTTTCGAACGTAACTTTTTCTGCTCCGCCTAAATCGTAGTCACAATCCTCATACACAGGCTGTTCATAGTTATAGCGGATTTTCCATATAGTCTTGTCTCCCTGTCCTACAAAGGTCAATTCCTTTCCTAAGAGTATCTTTTCGCTTTCCTTAATGTTGCCGTATAGTTCGTATTCGCCCTCGCCAAGGGTGATGGTAGCACTGTTCTCTGGCGCTCTCGCAGCAGCTCTCACAGCAGCTTCCAAAGACTTATAGCCCGTATCACCGATCCATGCCACATCCGGTTCTCCGGTGCCGGCTGCGTCCTCCGCAAAAGCCAGCATGGGAAGCATCTGAAGCATCATTGCCACTGCCAGCAGGGCCGCCAAAAACCGGTTTTGACTTTTCTGTTTCAATTTTCTTCATTCCTTTCATCGCTATTTGCATTTTTGCAACGGATTCCCCGCAAGGAACCCTCCAGATTCCTACCGCACTGTCACCTCCCCTGTAGGTTCCATTCTCCGCATTGCAGGTCTCAGCCAGGTTGCTGAGTGCTTTGTTCTCAAAGGAATTTTCTGTCATTTCATTATACCCCCCCCCCCTAAATTAAAATCAAGTATTTTGAAAACTTTTGTTGATATTCACAAATCAGGTATCCTTTTTCAGTCATTTTCACGAAACTGCCTTTGACAAAGAAAAAAGCGGCCTGCCAGTGACTGACAAGCCGCCAAAATATTGCCATATTCCAAATGAAAAGCTGCTGACAGCATAGGGCCCAGCTTTTTTGCCGCAAACAGCAGAAGCCCCCCGCCGGTTCTCCCGGCGGGGGGCTTCTGTTGTGGCAGCTTATGGTAAACGGAGAGTGGATATCAATTGAGAATGGGATTCAGGATCTCGACCAGTGCATGATACTGGGTGGCGTAAGCTTCTGCGCCGTCCTTGGGGCGGCCCGGCTCGGCCATCTCGGACTTCATCTTCTCGACGATCGGGTTATTCTCAAATTGGAGCTTCTGGCTCTTACCGCCTTTGGCTCCTGGTGCAAAGAAATCAAACATTGCCAGATGGGGCTCCAGCGTCAGGAAGCCGTGGTAGCCCTCCTCGCAGAAAGCACGGCGAAGCAGCTCAGGGATCTTGCCAAGGCCGGTGCCTGCGGGCACATTCAGCAGGTAGCCGGGCAGAGCATCCTTGATGTGGATATAAGCGATCTGGTCATGGAGCAGTTCCCAGCACTCCGCGGTGTCCTGCTCACACTGAACAAAGTTGGCAAAATCAAACGCCGCCTTGAAGTTGGGGCAGGCCAGCCGGTCGAACAGCAATTTGCAGCGGGCACCGGTGTCTCCGTAGATGCCCTTCTCATTTTCATGGAGCAGGACAATGTCATGCTTTTCCGCGATCCGGATAAACTGACGCAGCTTATCCAGCACCACATCGGTATAGCTGTCTGCATCGGCATCCTTGGGGATGAGGAAGCTGAACATCCGGATGAAGGAGCAGTCCAGCAACTTTGCCGTTTCGCAGAGTGTTTCCAGCTGCTCCAGCTGCTCCAGCTGCTTGGCAAAGCCCTCTTCATCGTCCACCTCCACCTTGCCGATGGCCGTACCCAGGCTGGATACGCCCACACCTGCGGCCCGCAGCTTCGGCAGAAGAACCGCGCGTACTTCCTCAGGGGTGTAATCGGCAATGCCCTTGTGCTCGGCGCTGCGGATGCAGATATACTTCATCCCCAGATCCGTCACAGTTTTGAGCTGCTGGTCAAAGTCCTGACTGATCTCATCCGCAAAACCGGAAATTTTTTCGTAAACACTCATAAGACACACCTCATTCACCGATCTTTGTTTTCCGAACTTAACAGCACTGTTTCTGGCTTGTAGTATACCACTCTTCCGGGAGCTGTGTTATAATAAATCGAAGGAAAATATCAAAATTCAAAGAACGTTCATAAATTCAGCACAACTGCCAAACAAGGAGGCACGTTCTCGTGCAATTCAACGAGAAAGAAAAAGTTCTCCAACTTTTTTCGGAGAGTGGGCGAGAAAACGCGGAGGGCTATTTGGAAGCCTGTTCAAGCAGCAGGAGGGGCTGACACCCCGCCAGTACCGCCTGCAGCAGCGGCAGCTGGGAAAATAACAGCAGAAGCCCCCCCGCCGGGAGAACCGGCGGGGGGCTTCTCTGTATGCGAATGAGGGGTTACTTCTTTGCCAGGTACTTACGGATATCGATGGCCACAGCCACGATGATGACAAGGCCCTGGACGATATAGGTGTAAGAGGAGTTGACGTTCATAAACTGCAGAGCGACCTTCATCAGCTCAAAGACCAGAACGCCGACCAGAATGCCGGGCACGGTGCCGACACCGCCGGTGGTAGAAACGCCGCCGATGGTGGAAGCTGCGATTGCGTCCAGCTCATAGCCCTGTGCGGTGTTGACAGATGCGCCGCCGGACTTTGCAGCCAGCAGGCAGCCTGCCAGACCGAACATGCAGGAGGCCAGGATGTAGATGCGGATCTTGGTGGCGTAAACATTGACACCGGCCACCTCAGCAGCAGCCTCGTTGCCGCCGATGGCGTACATATACTTGCCGTGACGGGTCTTGTTGTACAGGAACCAGAAGCACACAGCCACGACCAGGGCGATCCAGATCAGCACGGGGACCTTCAGGATGGTGTTGGAGGCCAGAGAGGTAAAGTTCTTGTTCAGGGAGCCGATGGGGGTACCGCCGGTGTAGACCAGGCAGATACCGTAGACGACCTGCTGCATACCCAGGGTAGCGATAAAGGGCTGGACCTTCAGGTAAGAAACGACCAGACCGTTGCACAGACCCACGATGGCGCAGATGGCAATGACCAGAATGAACACCACAGGGGTGGGCAGAGTGGGCATGTTGGGGTAGAACTTACCGGCAGCGCCCTCGGTCTGCGCAAAGATGCAGGCCAGGCAGGCGGCAAAACCAGCCAGACGGCCTGCGGACAGGTCGTTGCCGGTGGTGATCAGACAGCCGGAGATGCCCAGCGCGATGATGTAGCGGATGGACACGTTCTTGAACAGGTTGATCAGGTTTGCAGGTGCAAAAAAGTTCGGGTGAATGATGCCGACGAACAGAGAGACGAGCAGCATCAGAACGATAATGGCGTTGTTGCCCAGCCATTTCTTTACGGATTTACCCGTTAATTTCTTGGTAGCTTCCACAATAGACAGCCTCCTTGTTTACT
>ERZ1673740.1021-NODE-1021-length-24628-cov-11.371587_pt1 | contig 24628 bp, 18 predicted proteins | sample MGYA00580221_ERZ1673740 | MGnify/ENA primary metagenome ERZ1673740 (study PRJEB41218, sample SAMN15661786) | gut metagenome | host: Homo sapiens | place: Canada: London | collected 2015-08-20/2019-03-30 | study: EMG produced TPA metagenomics assembly of...
ACTATAAGAGGGTGACTTTTATGGCATATTTTCTTAAAAAAACTAACAACAAAAATTGTATCTGGGGCTGGCCGTCGCGCTAGCGACTTGGTACAATATGATGATATGGCATTTAATTATATCATCGCTGATGCGAAGGGGAGATGGAAACAATGATGATCATGGATAGCAGCAAGCCGCTGTATCTGCAGGTGAAGGCAGATATTAAAAACCGTATCCTGTCGAAGCAGTACATGCCGGGAGATAAGCTTCCGACGGAGAACGAGCTAAGTGACCAGTATAATGTGAGTAAAATCACGATTCGAAAGGCGATACAGAATTTATCCGATGAGGGATATGTCAATAAGGTCCAGGGAAAGGGCACCTTCATCAATTTCAAGAAGGACAAGCTGTATCTGAATAAGACCAGCGGCTTCAAGGAAAGTCTGTCGAGCCTTGGACACGCGTCCAGACACGATATCATCCAGGCATCGTTCCTGAACGCGGATGAGGATATCGCAGAGAAGCTGATGATTCCGATGGGGACGAAGGTCGTCTACATCGAGCGTCTGGTCTGGCAGGATAACGAACCGATCGCGATCGATAAGATCTACATCGAGGATGCCCGCTTCCCGGACTTCATCACGACACTTTCGAAAGATCGCTCGTTCTACCAGGTGATGGATGAGTGCTATCATATCCGGCCGAATCATTCCGTCCTCGAAATCGACGGAAAGGCTGCGCAGAGCCACAGCGCAGATACTCTGAAGTGCAACGTCGGCGACCCGCTGTTTTCGATTCATAAAATCAGCTATGATCAGGATGGTAAGCCGATCCACTACTCGCTGACGACGGTCCGCTGTGATCGCGTCACCTATGTCGTTTCCACAAACGACTCCACGGTCATGGACGAGAAGATCAAGTCGAACTGAGCTTCGATCCACAACAGAAGGACGCTTCAGCCAGAACCAGCACAAACACAATCACAGATTTATCTCCATAAAGTTCAGAAGGGGCACCGACACATCTCGTGTGGTTGCCCCTTCGCTTCGTTTATTTATCGTTTATTTATCTTCTGTTTTTCGTGCTATGAACGGCGTTACGCCATCTCACAAATCTTACTGCGCACGCTGAGCACCATAGATGGTGCGACACTCAGCTCATCGATGCCCATCTCGACGAAACGCTCCGTCAGGGTCGTGTCAGCACCGAGCTCACCGCAGATGCCGGCCCACTTGCCCGCCTTATGCGCGCCATCGATGGTCATCTGAATCATCCGAAGAACCGCCTCATGATGTGGATTATAGAACTCATCCAGCTTCTCATTCTGGCGATCGATCGCAAGTGTATACTGCGTGAGGTCGTTGGTGCCGATGCTGAAGAAATCGACGAGCTCTGCCAGCTCCTCACAGATCATCACTGCTGCCGGCGTCTCGATCATGATGCCCTGCTCCGGAATCGCATACGGGATTTGCTCCCGCTTGAGTTCTGCCGCCACCTCTGCGACGATCTCACGGATCCGAAGCACCTCATCTACGGAGATGATCATCGGATACATGATGGCGAGGTTTCCGTACTTCGCCGCACGAAGCAGTGCGCGGAGCTGTGTCTTAAACACATCCGGCTGTTTCAGACAGATACGGATCGCGCGATACCCCATCGCCGGGTTATCTTCCTTTCCGAGTCCGAGGTAATCGACGTTCTTATCCGCACCGATGTCGAGCGTTCGGATGATCACCTTCTTTCCGCCCATCGTCTGTAGCACCTGACGGTACGTGTTAAACTGCTCAGTCTCATCCGGCAGCGCGGTCTTTCCGAGATACAGGAACTCACTGCGGAACAGGCCGATGCCCTCCGCGTCATTTTCCTGTACATATGCGACATCTGAAACACTGCCGATGTTTGCATATACGTTTACCTTCCGGCCACTCTTCGTCACCGAAGGACGTCCCTTGTAGTTTGCAAGCAGCCGCTTCTGCTCTGCCGCCCTCGCCTGCATCTCGTGTGCAGCAGCGATGGTTGCCTCATCCGGATCCACGCAGAACACGGCATCCTTGCCATCGACGATGCCCATCGTACCGGAATGGAGACTGTCGAGCTCCACCGGCACACCGATCAGCGCCGGGATGTTCATCATACGCGCGAGGATCGCGGTATGGGAGTTCGTCGAGCCATGGACGGTGACGAACGCAAGGATCTTACGCTTATCCATCTGCACCGTTTCACTCGGTGTCAGGTCATCCGCCACGATGATGGACGGTTCCATATGCGCCCAGTCGAGCTCCTCCTCACCACTCAGATTCCGGATCAGACGATTCGAGATATCCTTCACATCCGCGGAACGTGCCTGCATGTACTCATCATCCATATTCGCGAAGATCTCGGCGAAGTTATCTCCGGTGACCGCCACCGCGTACTCAGCATTGAGCTCCTCCGTCTCGATCATCGAGTGGATCGCATCCTGGTAGTCCTCATCCTCGAGCATCATCTGATGCACCTCGAAGATCTGCGCGTTCACCTCGCCAACCTCCTGAAGCGCCTTCTCATAAAGCGCGCCGAGCTGGGCCTGCGCCTGTTTCTTCGCATCCTCGAGACGCTGGAGCTCTGCCGCTACATCCTCGACATGCTGACGCTTTACGATGCCATCACTCTTCTTCAGAACATTGATCGGACCGATCGCCGTTCCCTTATAAACGGACTTTCCGATGTATTTTTCCATTTCCTGTCCCCTCAGATTCTATATCGATCGATGAATTACAGATTTTCCTGGAAGAACTTCTCGAGTGCCTCGAACGCAGCATCCTCATCCGGACCCTCGACCTGCACGGTCACCTCATCGCCCTGCTTGACGCCCATGCTCATGATGGCGATCAGCTTGCCGGCAGCTGCGGTCTTTCCCTTCGCCGCGAGCGTCGTAGCGCTCTGGAACTTCTTCGCTTCCTTCACCAGCAGTCCGGCTGGTCTCGCATGCAGTCCGAGTTCTTCCTTGATCACATATGTAAATTCTTTCATCTTTATCTATCCTTTCTTTTCACTGCGTGAGCTCATACGTAAGTCCCCTCTGCAAATAAGCGGGATTCCTGCATACGTCACCATGTCATCTAAGTCATCATGTAAATAAGTTCTCATTATAAACAAGACTTCCAGCACGGTATAGTGCTTTCCGGATCTCGAATTCACTATGCATGCAGGAAGTCTGGATATTTTTTCAGGGGTATGCCACAGTGCCCTGTGGTATTTTAAAGAAGTGTATCGCTCTGTTTAGAGAATGCCCAGTGCACCCATGACCATGCCGAAGAGGACGATGCCGATCAGCAGGACGTTGGTATTGACCTTCTTCTGAACGAGATTGTAGATGCCCAGCGTAAATACGAACGGAAGCATCTTCGGGATGATGGAATCCAGCATATCCTGGATGACCAGATTCGTACCACCGGTGGAGAAGGTAAGCGGCGTGGTGATGGACACCATGCTGGCTACCATACCGCCGACGACGGCGAGACCGACGATGGATGCGAAGTGCATTACGCGATCCATAAGTCCTTCCTGGTACAGCTTCGCGAGGTATTTATTACCTGACCTGTAGCCGAAGAAGGTTGCATTGTAGGCAAACAGCAATGACGGAATCGCGAACAGCAGTACTGCGAGAATCGGTCCCAGGATGCTGCCCTGCTGTGCGAACGAAAGGCCGATACCGAAGGTGATGATTCGGATGGTTCCCTGGAAGAAGCTGTCACCGATGCCGGCGAACGGCCCCATCAGACTGGTCTTGATCATGGAGATCGACTCGGTCTGGAACTCACCCTCTTCTGAATTTGCGTTCTGCTCCTCCATGGAAGCGGCGAGGCCCATGATAAACGGTGTCAGCTGCGGTGTGCAGTTAAAGAACTCCATATGCCGCTGATACGCTTCCTTTTTTCTCTCCTCATCATCTGCATACAGCTTGTCAAGCACCGGTGCCATGCCATACATGAAGCCCATGTGCATCTGACGCTCATAGTTCCATGAGCACATAATCGCGAGGGAATGCAGGAAGACCTTACGTAAGTCTTTATCGCTTACCTTCTTTAATGCTTTCTGATTTTCCATTATGCATTTGCCCCCTTTCCATACAGAACCTTATCCAGGATGAATGCCAGGATCGCGGCGAACATGGTCACACCGATCAGGCTGAGACCGGAATATGCGACGATCAGGAAGCCGAGAAGGAAGTACGGGAACATCTTCTTCGACAGCATTGAACTCAGCAGCATCGCAAATCCGAGGGCCGATAAGAGGTTACCAGCGACTGTGAGGCCGTTCGTGATGGCCTGCGGAATCGCAGCTACCAGGTTCGTAACTAGATCCGTACCGAAGTAAACGGTCAGGAAGATCGGGATGAAGTAAACCAGCGCGTTGAAGCCGAAGGACCACCAGAGGTGGATATGAATCGCCTTCTTGAACTGTCCGTTCTCGATGGCCTTATCCGCTACATGAGAGAACTGCGCGATCACCATACGCATGATGACACTCAGGAACTCGCCAATGACGGCGACCGGAACGGCGATGGTCAGTGCCGCTTCCGTGGAGGCACCGGAAAGAATCGCAAACGCAGTGGCGATGATACTTCCGAACTGCATGTTTGGTGGTCCGGCTGCTCCGATCGCTACAAATCCCATGGAAATAAGTTCCAGGGATGCACCTAAAATTACACCCTGTCTGACATCGCCTAATACGAGGCCTGCCAGTGTACTCAGGATCAGTGGTCTGCCGATGTTCTGACGTCCGATCAATCTGGAGTCGATGACACCGACGATACCAACTAAACCGAGTAAGATCGCTTTAATTAGCATACGACATCTCCTTTTTTAATTCTCAAATGATGCATGCTCGATCGGGGAGGATGGCACCATCTGAATATAGATCTTCTTTCCCATCGAAATCAGTTCCTGGGTGGCCTTCAGCTCTGCTTCATTTAAGTACACGGCCTTACCGTACTCCTTCGAACCGGCCTTCTTCGCCACACCGCCATAATTGATTTCGGTCACCTCTGGAAGCTCCTTCGCAAGCTGAAGTGCTTCTGCCGGTCCCTTTACGATGATCATGATATTCTTGCTGGCATTCTCATCCACCAGCTTCCGAAGCTGTGAAAACGGAATGATACTAAGCTCACAGTCCACCGGCTTCGCGATGCTGAGCGCCATCATGCTGATCGGATCATTCGGAACCTTATCATCGGCGACGATGATATAGTTGGTGCCTACCTGCTTGGTCCAGGAAAAAATCACCTGACCATGTAAAAGACGATGATCTACACGAACTAACTTAATCATACATTTCCTCCATTTAAAAAGTTGTTGTACAGTACGATGCTCTGGGCTGCACTCTTACAGGTATCATCGAGGTCCAGCTCCTCCCATGTCGTACCGCTCTTCTTCATTGCCATGATTTCCAGTACCAGCGGGAGATTTACACCCGCGATCAGTTTTCTCGACGAGCTCATGAATGGTAAGGCGGTATTCGCCGGCGATCCTCCCGGAAGGTCCAGAAGGACGACCAGATTCCGATCCTTATATCTCTCCTCGATCGTCGCACGGATTGCTTCTGAAAAGTCATCCAGTGACTCTCCGTTTTCGAACGACAGCGTCCCGAAATCATCCTCGTCGATATCCAGGATCAGCTTCAATACATCTGCATATCCCTTGCACAATCCTGCATGTGTAATCATCAGCACATCAAATGCATCTTTCATGTTTCGTACCATCCTTACTTAATTCTTCTATGATTGGAACAGCCTCTGATAAAGAGGCGATAATCTTTATGGCCTGTCGCTTCTGGACTTCCGTCGGCGGCATCAGATCCGGCACCATGATGACCGGGATCCTGGCATTCCAGGCTGCCTGGACGCCCACCTTCGAGTCTTCGAAAACCAGTGCATCCTCCGGTGCTGTATTCATCTTCGCAAGCACCTTCAGGTACGCTTCCGGCGAAGGCTTCCGCTCGACGACCTCATCACCACAGCAGATATAGTCAAAGTACTGTATGAGCTGTAAGCGAGTCAGGCGCTCCTCCGTCAGTGATCGACTGGTGGCGGTCGCTACCGCACACGGAAGTCCGGCCTTTTTGATGCAGTTCAGGAGTTCCACGGCACCCGGTTTTGCGGTGAGCTCACGCTCCAGACGCTCTACTCCATGCTGACGGGCGACTTTCATGAATTCCTCTGTGGAGCAGCGTCCACGGAACAACTCTTCCATGTAATCATACACCGGCTGTCCACTGCGACCAACCACATTCAGAAAGTCCTCTCTCTTCCAGTCGTCGATCCCGAAGTCTCTTGCCGTATCATACCATACATCCTGCCATACCCTCTCTGTATCGAGCAGCAGTCCATCTACATCAAAAATAACCAGTTTAAGCGACATATATTTTCCTCTTCGTACTGTATCTTAGTACTGCATCTGCCACATATAACGACGAACATCGAGTGAGTGACCACGCTCGAAGGCGATCGCCTCTACGAAGTGACGGATCACCACGCCGGTAAGGATGGCTGCAACATATGGCTTCGCCTCATCAGCTACCGTAGAAAGATCGAGATCCTTCTGATCGAGTACGAGCAGATCCTCTGTAAACTTCTTTGCGAAGTTCTCTACACGCTCATCGAGGTGTCTGGTGTGACCGATGGACTTTACAAGCATGAATGGAACATCATAATCGGTTACCTCGAACGGGCCATGGAAGTACTCACCGGAGTGGATGCATCCGGAGTTGATCCACTGCATCTCCATGAACCAGCACATCGCGGTGGAGTAAACCTCACCATAGTTGATGCCGCTGCCGATGGTGTAGATGGTCTTCTCACGCTTGTTGCGCTTCGCCCATGCCTTCGCCTGTGCATCGTACTGTGCCTTCGCCTGTGCAGAAAGATCGGTCAGCTTCTCGAGCTCCTTCAGGCATACATCCCACTTCGCATCTGGAGCGAGTACGGAAAGAAGGCTGAAAAGTAAGCCGTAAAGGATACCCTTATTCTTATCAGAATCGCTTACTTCCTTACCCCAGTCATAGTGAACAGGATACTCTGCTGCCTCCCAGAGTGGAGAACCCTCGAGGTTGGATAAGCAGATCGTAAGGGCGCCCTTGGAACGTGCAAGCTTCGTTGCCTCTACGGTCTCCGGTGTGTTTCCGGAATGTGAGCAGGAAATCACGACGGAGTTCTCATTGAGACGCTTCGGCGTATCATATACGAACTCGTTCGCGGTGTATACGTGGGAAGGGATCGAACTCTCCTTATCGAACATATACTGTCCAGCCATAAGCACTGCCTGGGATCCGCCACAAGCGACGAAATAAACCTCATTGACCTCCTTTCTGGCTTTCACTGCCTCAACTGCGACCTTAATCTGTGATGCATGTAAGTCTCTCATAATTCCTCCTTAAAAATGATAATTGATTATATATCATTATATGATTTTATAAGTCTTATTATATACATGTAGCACAAATTTGCAAGTACTTTTTTCTTTTTTGTCGGGAGTTTTACACTTCTTTTTTTAGTGTTTTAATACAAATCCTTTATTTAAGCCATTTACGGCTTATTTTTTTGTCAAATTTTATGATTTTTATAGTGCCCGTCTTTAGGATTTAGCACTTTATTTTTTGAGAGTTAATGAAATATATTTTATCCTCAAGTCAGCATATTTGCTGGCTTTTTTCTTTGTTTTAAAAACTTGACAAATTTTCTTTTTTATACTTGCATTTATGGTGCTATGGTGCTATACTATAAGAGGGTGACTTTTATGGCATATTTTCTTAAAAAAACTAACAACAAAAAAGGTACTTATCTTCAGATTTATTCAAGCTTTTACGATCCTGAACGCAGGCATACTGCCCACAAGGCTTATAAACCTATTGGTTATGTTCATGAGCTTCAGGCAAAGGGCATTGACGATCCTATCTCCTTCTACAAAGAAGAAGTTATCAGACTGAACCAGGAAGCAAATGCTGCAAAAGCCGCAAAAAAAGCGAAGCAGATTTCAGATGATTCGCCGGAAAAACTCATTGGCTATTTCCCGATGAAAAACATTAACGACAAGCTTTCTGTCAAAAAGTATATTGATCTCATGCAGACCGCTACTGACTTCCGCTTTAATGTTTTTGGCATGATCTCTGCCCTTGTTTACGCAAGGCTTGTCCAGCCATGTTCAAAATCAAAGACTTATGACGAAGTGATTCCAAAGCTTTTTGAATCCTACGATTTTTCTTTAAACCAGCTCTATGACGGGCTGGAGTATATCGGTTGCGAATACGAAAAGATCATTGAAATCTACAATCATCAGATCCAACAGATGTATCAGTTTGATACCTCTCATACTTACTTTGACTGCACTAACTTTTACTTTGAGATCGACAGGGAAGATGATTTCCGGAAAAAAGGACCTTCCAAGGAAAACAGAAAAGAACCGATTGTTGGTCTGGGACTCCTGCTTGATGCAAATCAGATTCCCATCGGCATGAAGCTGTTTCCGGGCAATCAGAGTGAAAAGCCGGTGATCAGAAATATCATTGATGATTTGAAAAAGAGAAACTCTGTGTCCGGCAGAACCATACAGATCGCCGACAAAGGGTTGAATTGTGCTGAAAATATCTTCCATGCGCTCAAAAATGGGGATGGATATATTTTCTCTAAGTCCGTAAAGATGCTTCCGGAAACGGAAAAGACCTGGGTACTGCTCCCTAATAATTACAGGGATGTAAAAAATGCTGCCGGGGAGACTTTGTATCGCATTAAGGAATGTGTAGATGAATTTGAATATAAATTTACCGAGTCTGAAACAGGCTCTTTAAAAAAGTTCCGGATCACAGAAAAAAGGATTGTTACTTTCAATCCAAAACTTGCCAAAAAACAGATCTACGAAATTAATAAAGAAGTTGAAAAAGCAAGGCTTCTGAAAGCTTCGCAGGCTAAAAAATCCGAGTATGGTGATTCTGCAAAATATGTCATTTTTACTGCTGCAGATAAAAAGGGCAACGACACAGATGGTAAAGTAAAAGTCACCATGAATGAGGAACTCATTCAAAAATCCCTGGAGCTTGCCGGATACAACATGCTGGTCACTTCCGAGATTTCCATGAAAGATAAGGATGTCTACAATGCATACCACAATCTCTGGAGAATAGAAGAATCCTTCCGGATCATGAAGTCACAGCTGGATGCCAGACCGGTATACTTGCAAAAACAGGATACCATTGTTGGACATTTTTTAATCTGCTATCTGGCCGTATTACTGACAAGATTACTGCAGTTCAAGATATTAAAAAATGGTTATAGTTCCGAAGAGCTGTTTGAATTCGTACGTGACTTCAGAGTTGCCAAAATATCAGACAGAAAATATATAAATCTATCGCATGGTACATCATTTATCAGGGAATTGTCAGAGCTGTGCAGCTTACCACTGACATCGTATTTTTTGAACGAAGGAGACATCAAAAAAATGCTAAGCCACAGGTTTTAATCCTTGGCTTAGCACCATGTTTTATACTTCAACTCCGAAAGTCAGGTATAATAACACTCTTGTTATTATTTGTCAATACATTTTTGCATTTTATTTCAATATTTTCTATTTATTTTTGTCTTATTTGCACTAATTTTATAATATTTTTATTTATTTAATAATTTTCAGACTATTTCACTTTCTTCGATGCAGTACGTTGCTGCCCGAGGCTCTATTATATCCACGAATCGCTCCGCTGCAAAGCAGTTCCCGCAATTCTCATAATTTCATAAACAATAAAGATGCAGCTACTCCCAACCTAAAGAGAGGATAGCTGCATCTTCATCACTTCCTATTTTCGATTATAATTAATCAGGCATCCCTTAAGGATAATCTCACGCTCATCATCCGTAAGCTCCCCAAGAGCCACTTCAAACTCCTTCAGTCCCTCAGCACCGACACCATATCCCTGGATCACATCATCCTTTTCTTCCACTGCCTTACGAATCTGTGGGAAGAACAGATAATCTCCGTTTGCAAACGGAAGCTCCCCTTCTTTAATCAGGAATGGAAGCATACCCCAGTTGATCAGATTGGAACGGTACCTCTTTGTCGCATACTCATTGGCGATATTTGCCCATCCGCCAAGCACTTTCTGACAGGAAGCAGCCTGCTCACGCGCAGAACCATCACCTGGTTTCACTGCAAAGATCGTACTTCCCACACCAAGATTTTCCTTGCTTACATTCGGATAATCCTTTTTGATCACATCCATTACAGGTTTCATTTCCGGTAATGCCTCAACCGGACATTTTCCTTCCTGAATAGCCTTCTGAGCTTTCTGAACCTCTTTCGCACGTCCTACATAAGCAGGATCTTTCCTGGAAAGCGTAAACTCAGCCAGTCCAAGTGGATTGGAACGATAAGAAGATGTCTCACCGGACGGGATCAGTTCATCTGTTGTAGTAACCGGATCATGGATCTCAGAAACAACCTTCACGATCAGATTCTCCGGAAGTGCAGCCATCTCCGGCCAGTCCTTAATATTCGGACCAAACTGGATCTCTACACCCGGATCAGCTATACCCTTGCTGTCAAATACACGATTGTCATAAATTGTCTTATCAAAGAAATATTTCTGTCCTGTATAACCACCCGTATAATCCTCTGCTGAAGTCAGGAAACCTTTGTTTGCTGCAGTTGCCGCAATAGAACGTGCGTCCATAAGTGCAACAGAAGAAATCTGGCCATTCTGGATTTTGGAACCTTCGCGGTTCGGGAAGTTTCTGGTCGTATGACGGATACTGAATGCATTATTTGCAGGAGTATCCCCTGCACCAAAGCAAGGTCCGCAAAAAGCAGTCTTCACAACAGCTCCCGTTTCAAGAAGTCCTGCCAGAACGCCATTCTTAGCCAGTTCCATATAAATCGGAGTACTTGCCGGATATACACTCAATGTGAAGGCATCTGCACCAATGCTCTTGCCTTTAAGGATATCAGCTGCTGCACAGATATTTTCAAATCCACCACCTGCACATCCTGCGATAATTCCCTGTTCTACATAAAGTTTACCATCAATTACTTTGTCTCTTAATGTATATGGAACTTTTCCATCAAGGCTGATCTGTGCTTTTTTCTCAACATCTGCCAGAATATCATCCAGATTTGCTTTCAGTTCATCAATTGTATATGTATTGCTTGGATGGAATGGCATAGCGATCATTGGTCTGATCTCACTCAGATCAATCTCTACACAGCCATCATAGTATGCTGTTTCACCTGGTTTCAGTTCTTTGTAATCTTCACTTCTGCCATGGATCTCATAGAATTCCTGAATCTTCTCATCTGTCTGCCAGATAGAGGAAAGACAGGTAGTCTCTGTTGTCATTACATCTACACCAATTCGGAAATCAGCACTTAAATTTGCAACACCGGGTCCTACAAATTCCATAACTTTATTCTTCACATATCCGTTTGCAAAAACCTTGCCGATAATCGCAAGCGCAACGTCCTGAGGACCTACGCCCGGACGAGGAGAACCGGTAAGATAAATGGCAACGACGCCTGGCATATTGATATCATAAGTCTGGGAAAGAAGCTGCTTTACAAGCTCCGGTCCGCCCTCACCCATTGCCATGGTTCCCAGTGCGCCATATCGTGTATGGCTGTCTGAACCGAGGATCATTTTACCGCCTGCTGCAAGCATTTCTCTTGCAAACTGATGGATAACCGCCTGATGGGGCGGTACATATACGCCGCCATATTTCTTGGCACAGGTAAGTCCAAACATATGATCATCTTCATTAATAGTTCCGCCTACGGCACAGAGTGAATTATGGCAGTTTGTCAGTACATATGGCACCGGAAATTTCTCAAGGCCTGAAGCACGTGCAGTCTGGATAATTCCGACAAAAGTGATATCATGAGAAGTCAGTTTATCAAATTTAATCTGAAGTTTCTCCATATTTCCGGAAGTATTGTGTGCTTTCAGAATTGAATAGGCAATTGTACTCTTTGCAGCTTCCTCTTTGGAAACAGGAAAATCTGCCTGATTCTCCGGAACAATCTTCTGACCATTCAGCAAATACACACCGGTATCGTATAATTTCATAATGTCTCCTCCATTCTGTTTTTTTGCATATCACAAATGCAGTTATGGAACTCACCTTATCCACATCAGTCTTCAAATTTCCAGATGAAAACTGATTTTCTCCTGAACCGGCACTTTGACACGCTAATTTATGGAAATTTAGGTTTTATTATAGAATATTCCACCGGAATAATCAAGCCTAAGACTATAAGTATTTTAGTTACTACAAGCAGTAGCATTTTTTTACTTTCTTTACTTTCCTACCAAAATCCGCTATACTGGGAATCACTTAGAAAATGAGATTTCTGCCGCCTGTGGCAGTTCTGACAGGGAGGTATTACCGATATGTTCCGTTTATGGGGAAAATTATGGAAAGATAATCATTTACTGAAAGATACTGTAATCTGCGATGACTCCGAAGATACGCGGACCCACAAGATTTTTCGTGGTCTGGAAAGTATCTGTTATGAAATGGATCTGGGAAACCCAATCTGGCTGGAATCTACAGTCAGACATTTTAAGAAACATGGAAAAGCCAGATTTTATCAGGATAATTTTATAGAGCAGATTGATTTTGATTATCTGGAGATTCAGGTAATTGAAGAGGATGACGAATAATAAATTATTCTGTCTTAAAATGTGTACAGGATCAGAAACTTTACATTGCCATATTGTTTCTGATCCTGTGTATCTCATTTGCAGTGAATTTTCATGTCTTTATTTCATAAATTCTCTTATGATTTCTCTCATAATCTCATCTTCCTCGGGTGTAAGCATTCCGCTGAAATGGCTTCCTGCTGCTGCAGTCTGGCGGATACTGTCCGCAATATGTTCAACGATTTCCTCTTTTACAGCTTCGTCAGCCTTCTCCGGCACCGGCACTTCTTCTACCCATGTGCGGGCATGTTCCACATAATCAGAAAAAGAATTCATCAGAAGTTCTTCTCTGTATGTAAAATCCAGCGCCTGTCTCAGCAAAAGCAATGCTGTCGGAATAATCGCAGCCACATAAAGATATGCCAGCGGCATTCCGTCCCATCGTACATCTTTGGAATACAGGAAAAAAGCCAGTCCAAGAAAAGCGATACAGAAAAGTGACGGATACCAGACAAACCGGTTCATACGGTTCAACAGCCTGTCTCTTGTTTTCCAAAGATTTGTCCATTTCTCTTTGAGATTTGATTTAACCTCTGTATTTTTTCTGATCATTCTTCGGTAGGTAAGATGTGTGGTCAGCATCCCCAGTGCTCCCAGTCCGCCCATTAACATCATGGCATACAGCAGGAAATGCAGTTCCATAACTTTCTCCAGCATAACATCCTCCTCACTTGAACAGATAAAACTATCTGCTTCGCTGCCTGCTCATAAACTGACAGGATTATTATACTGCTGTTTCCGGTATCATGGAACTAAAATCGCTCATCAAATTCTCTCATAAAAAGACAAAAGTGTTTACATATTTTCCAGTTTCGTAACTACCTCTTCAAACTTCATAAAATGGGAAGCTTTCACAAGAATAGTGTCACCATCCTGTACATAACCTTCCAGATGCTCCAGCAGACTTTCTCTGTCCGGCTCATAGATTACTTTCAGGTCCGGATTTGTCCGCTGTGCTCTCTCTGCCATATTTCTGCACAGTTTACCTGTACAGATAAGAACATCGATATCACATTTTCCGGCATGCTCTCCTACCTCCTCATGAAGCTGAACTTCATTCTCTCCAAGTTCACCCATATCGCCAAGGACTGCTATTCTGCGTCCTGCACCATCCTGCAGAACATCCAGAGAGGCTTTCATGGACATGGGATTTGCATTATAGCAGTCATCTACGATCAGAAATTTATCTGTTTCGATCATTCTGAAACGACCGCTGATCGGCTCCAGGCTCTCGATTCCGGCTTTGATCTGATCAGTTGTAAGTCCATAAATATTTCCAACTGCAGCTGCTGCCAGCGCATTATATACCATATGGCGCCCCGGCATCGGGATATCAACTGTAAATGCAGTATCCCCCAGATGAATGGTGCAGGTCATTCCCTTTAAACCTCTGCTTACAATCTTATCACCGTAAACCTGACATTCATTACTCATTCCGAAAAATACAGGTTTTATCTTTTCATATTCTTTTACTGTGATAAGCTTGTCATCATCGCCATTTAATACAATATGTCCCTCCGGTCTGAGGAATTTAAAAATCTCTGTCTTTGCTTTCAGAACACCATTTCTGTCTCCCAGATTCTCCAGATGGCAGGTACCGATATTCGTGATCACGCAGGTGTCCGGTCTTGCAATCTGCGCAAGTCTGGTCATCTCACCGAAATCACTGATCCCCATTTCCAGAACTGCAATTTCATCTCCATCACGCAGACGGAAAACTGTGAGAGGCAAACCAAGTTCATTGTTAAAGTTGCCCTGTGTTTTCAGAGTATGGTATTTCTGGTTCAGAACAGATGCGATCACTTCTTTTGTACTTGTCTTACCAACACTTCCTGTAATTCCCACAACCGGGATCTGAAGCTGCTTTAAATAAAACTCTGCAATATCTTTCACTGCCTGAAGAGAAGATTCTACTGCGATATAAGGAAAATCAGCGTTATCAAGCACCCGTTCCGACAAGGTTGCCAGTGCCCCTGCTTCCATTACCTGTGGGATAAATTTATGGGCATCTACACGTTCCCCCACAATAGGTACAAACAGACATCCTTCTTCTGCTTTTCTGCTGTCTGTGATAACAGACATTACTTCTTCCTGTAATTTATCAGCCGGACCATAATAAGTACCGCCGCATACGCGGGCGATATTTTCAAGAGTTAAGTTTTTCATAATATTTTTTATATCTTCTTTCCTGTTATAGCAATTCTCTTAATAATGCATCTATAACAATTCTATAAATTACTGCAGACACGCTCTATAATGTGAAATCCTACGTCGGATATTTTTTCATGGAAACTTCAATCAGTTTCTCACATAAAGTCGGATAGTCGATTCCCAGAACTTTTGCCTCCTGCGGAATCAGACTGGTTGGTGTCATTCCGGGAAGAGTATTTGCTTCCAGACAATACATATCTCCATTCTCCTTCATCATGAAATCAAGACGGCAGTATCCTTCCATAAACAGAGCTTTGGCTCCTGCTTCCGCATAATGCTGCATTTTCTCTGTGAGTTCCGGTGAAATTTCGGCAGGACAGGTCTCAATCGTAGAGCCGGCCTGATATTTATTCTTATAATCATAGAATCCCTGAAGCGGAGCAATTTCGATGATCGGATAAGCTTTTCCGTCCACAACCGCTACTGAAAATTCACGTCCTTTTATATATTCTTCGACCACAACTTCATTTTCATAAGAATAAGCGTCTTTGAGAGCCTGCTCATATTCGGCCTGATCATTCACAATATAAACACCTACACTGGAACCTCCACAGCAGGTTTTTACAACTACAGGAAATTCCATTCCAAGTGCTTTCAGATCTGTGGTCATTTCTTCTTTTACCATAGACACTCCCCGCGGTGTTGGTACATTATTCATCAGGAACATCTGCTTGGTGATTCCCTTATCCATTGCCAGGGCACTGCTTAAATATCCGGTTCCTGTATATTTGATTCCCATCAGGTCAAATGTTGCCTGTACTTTTCCATCTTCTCCGTTCGCACCATGAAGTCCCAGGAAAACAATGTCAGCCGCCTCGCAGAGTTTCAGCACGTTTGGTCCGAAGAAGCTTCTTCTCTCTTTTTTCATCTGTTCAATCCTGTCGTTAAATGCTGACATATATTCTGATGCTGCGTCCACATCATACTCTGACGGAAACGGATTCTCCCGGTCCACATTCTCAATGCCGCAAAAAATATCCACAAGAATCGCCTGATGTCCTTTCTGTCGTAATGCCTTACATATTCCTGTTCCTGATGTAATGGAGACAGTACGTTCTGTACTTGTTCCCCCCGCTAATACTACAATCTTCATCATTTTTCTCCTTTATTCATAAATAACAATCGGTGTGTTCTTCTCAACATTGCTGAAAATGATCTGCACCTGATCGGATGGTGCACAGATGCTTCCATGTGTGCCTTCAAATTCATAAAGCTGTCCTCCGAAATCCATTCTCCATGGAGCATCACTGATCCCCAGATTTCCATCGAATGGGATCCAGTAATTTACAGCAGAAGGATAGTCCTCTCCGTTCACTGTACATCCGCTCTTCATTTCACCTGTTGTATAACATCCCACAGGAGTTGCACAGTTGGGCACGAATGGATTTCCGGATACGATCTGCGCATCCGCAGTCGGCGTTCCATCTTTATAGAATACCATTCTCTGGGCCGTCAGGTCAATCTCTATATACGTATATCCGATATCATTTGTTTTCCTGACCAGACCTTCATGGGAATAAACAGGTTCTCTGACCTGGGTTTCTCCGTTTTTTATCAGTTCTGTAAGTTCTTTCAGCTCCGCTTTCTGATCGATCTGCCAGCCATAATTCCCTCCGCTGACAGTAATCTCACGACCATCATATGTATTAAATGTTCTCTCTGTTCCAACCGTATCATATTTAGCCGCCAGTTCACTGATATATACTTCTATCTGTTTTTTGTCAAGTGTATAAAGACCGTTTTCATCTGTTGTGAGCCAGTTTTTGATCATATCTCTGTCTACTGTCTCTGTGCAATCGTCAAAATCATAGGTTATCACTACATCCGTAAGTTTGTTTATCAGGTCACAATTCTTCGTCAGAGTTTCATCACTCTGATAAACTTTCGGTTCTTTGTAGCATCCATCTGCTTCCAGATCAACCGGCGTTCGTCCTGTGACAAGAGCATCTATAATATCCTGACTTGTTTTTTCTGGTTTCAGTGCAGTTCCCTCCTGCTCAGGAACAATTACAAACTTATCGTCTTTCTCTTCTATATGAGCATCCGAAGGCTCTGTCATATTCTCCTGTTGCATACATTTCAGTTCGGAAATGGCAGCCTCTGTCTTCTGCTCATCATATTTAATGGAGGAGGACACCTCATAATTCCTGTGCTGATTAAAAGCAAGAAACCATGTAAAACGATCCTGATTTCTGATCAGTTTATCAACACTTCCATCTGAGTCATAGGAAAGTCCCGCCTGTTTTGCTGTGATACTTTCCTGTCCGTTATTTCTGGTGTCAATAGTAAGAACATATGCTCCCACCTTCTGCGTAAGCAATTCTTCTGACTGGGATACTGTCATATAGGAACAGTTGAATCCGTTTACCATTGATCCCGGTAAGAAATGCTCTGTGAAATAGTATACACCATATCCATATACTCCGGCAGTCAGCAGGAGCAAGATTATGATCAGGGTGATCATGATTTTCTTTCTGCTGCTCACGACATCCTCTCCTTTCTTTTTTATAAACAGCAACCGCCCGGCAAGAAGTTATGCCGGGCAGTTTTATTATCACATTATTTATCCAGAAAGTAAATACGATTATTCTCTTTTATGCGTTTTCCAGTAGTGTTACTGTTCACTCCGTTCACAGTAACACGCTTCGCGATGCACAGAATTTATGCTAATTGCATAAATTCGCGCGGTATGTCTCGGGTTTTCTGTGATCTTCGCTCACAAAAAACACCTCGCGGGATATTATCAGCGAACAGTAGCCAGTAGTTTCTCTACACTTGTAAGTTTAACACAGAGTACGAACACTTCTGCTGCTTTTCCAAGATCCTCAGGAGTCGGGAAGCTTGGCGCAATACGGATATTGGAGTCTTTCGGATCTTTTCCATATGGATAAGTTGCGCCTGCTCCTGTAAGTACAACACCTGCTTCTTTTGCCTTGGCAACAATAGCTTTTGCACATCCTTCCATTGAATCAAAGGAAATGAAGTATCCACCATGTGGTTTTGTCCACTCGCCGATTCCAAGACCGCCAAGTTCTCTGTCCAGTGTGTTAAGGACCATTTCAAATTTCGGACGGAGAATTGCCGCATGTTTTCTCATGTGTTCATGAAGACCGTCGATATTTTTGAAGAATTTTACATGACGTAACTGGTTTAATTTGTCATGTCCGATTGTCTGGATCTGCATGTAGCTGCGGAAATCTTCCAGGTTTGCTTTGGAAGCTGCAACTGCTGCAATACCGGAACCCGGGAAGCTGACTTTTGATGTTGATGTAAATTTATATACAAGATCAGGATTTCCTGCTTTTGCACATGCTTCAAGGATTTCTACAAGGAAGTCCTGATTGTCATCATAGAGATGATGAATGCTGTATGCGTTATCCCAGTAGATACGGAAATCAGGTGCTGCCGGTTTCAGATGCGCAAAGCGCTCTACTGTTTCTGCTGAATAAGTATATCCCTGTGGGTTGGAGTATTTCGGCACACACCAGATTCCTTTGATGGATGCGTCTTCACTGACAAGCTTCTCTACCATATCCATGTCCGGTCCCTGTGGTGTCATTGGCACGTTGATCATTTCGATTCCGAAGAATTCTGTGATCTTGAAATGGCGGTCATATCCCGGTACAGGACAGAGGAATTTTACCTTATCAAGTTTGCACCATGGGGTATTTCCCATTACACCCTGTGTCATAGAACGTGCAATGCTGTCAAACATAACGTTTAAGCTTGAGTTTCCGTAGATGATGATGTGGTCCGGATCTACCTCGGACATTTCTCCAAGGAGGCGTTTAGCTTCCGGGATTCCGTCGATAACACCGTAGTTACGGCAGTCTACTCCTGTTTCGCACTTGAGGTCTGAATCGCTGCTTAATACGTTCATTAATCCCATTGAGAGATCGAGCTGGTCTGCTGACGGTTTTCCACGTGACATATCGAGAGCTAAGCCCTTTGCTTTGATATCTGCGTATTCTTTATCCAGCTGTGCTTTGAGTGTAAGCAGTTCTTCTTTGCTCATGTCGCTGTATTTTTTCATAATATTCCTCCTTGTTCTGCCATGGAAGGATGTCCCTTTTTCCGTATAGGGCAATCATTTGTTTTTCCTACGGCAACAGTTTTTTTGCTTTTTACATTTTAGTATGGTAAAGTAGGGTTGTCAAGTGTTTTTATGGAATTGTTAATATTTTACCAAAACAATCGTTACTGTTCCCTCTGTTCTCAGTAACGTAACCCAAATTCATTCCGGATTGCCGTAACATCTTTCTCTGATACTTATAACAAGCCTCGTAAATAATTAGCCAAAAAGCAAGTCGAAATCCCTCGAAAGTTTCGGCTTGCTTTTTTGAGTGTGACAGCGTATATTTAAATCAGTTAACAGATCTTTTAACTGTCTTAATTGTTCTTGTCAGGTCATCCTGATATCTTTTTATTACTCCTTATACAACATCCATTTTTATCCAAGTCAGTGAATGAGACAAGTCAGGCGGATAAAATCATCTGCTTCGCTGCTCAGTTCATAACCGAATGACTATGAAAGGAGGTCATCCATGTCTATGTTTATCCACGCAATTATCGTAATCCTGCTTGCTGTGCTGGCTATGGGGATCGGGCTGCTGATTCTTGTGTGCTGGGCTTTGGCAGCATGTGCAAGCAGACGGGATTCTTATCTGGAAAAGGATTATCGGGTGAAATAAAGGAAGTCTGCGCATGGACGCTGAGTATTGCCGATAAGTTTATTCATTACTTTTCCATTAAAGTACAGGGTTGCAGAACCGCCTCCATCCAGGTTGTAAGCATAAGTACAGCCGTAGGATTTGAAAATATTCACCATATCCCAGTGATTAAGACCATTATAGCTGCCGGTATCTGTTACAAGGAGTACATAATCGTTGGGCTTTACCATTCCTACCGCTGTGCGTGGATAATATTTTTCTGTTTCAGCCCATGGAAGCTGGGCTTCGCCATCTTTAATAAGAACCGGACCAAAATTATATGTATCTTTTACACCAGCTGCAAGAAGATTTTTTCCCATAAGTCCCTGTGCCGGAGTATAGATGGTTCCGTCTTTCTTTACTGCCATGACTGAATAACTGGTCATGTAATCACCATAGATAATCCCGTTTTTGATGCACATGCCAAGGGGGGATGGTTTTCCTGTACCATAGTCGAAAGCACTGCCGTTTACTCCGATAATGCCTCCATTTGAGGATACTGCATCAGAGGTTGTCTGTCGGGATCCGCCATAAGTTCCGTTGGAGAGGGCGGATTTCAGCTGTTTGGCATTGGATGTCTTTATATGCGCTACCCAGTAGGAAATTCCATGGACTGATTTGCGTTTAAGTTTAATATTAAGAGTGCTGCTTTTGTATTCGTAAGTATTGCCGCTTTGAGTAACTGTTGGTTTAGTATTTGTCGGTTTAGTATCTGAAGATTTTACACGCTGCCCTTTGCTGTTTACATAATATTTACCTATCCAGGTATTTTTTGCCATCACTCCTGTTTTCTTGCTGAAATAGTAATAATATTTTCCTATCTTCTGCCAGCCCTTTGCCATGGTGGAATTGCTGAGGAAGTAGTATTTTTTTTCATCCTGGGTGAGCCATTGACTGGCAATCGCCACGCCGGATTTATTAAAGTAATAGGTATATTTATCTCCTGTAGCCCAGCGATTACGGAACATGGCACCATTTTTACGATTGTAATAGTATTTATTACCGGAACGCTTCATCCACCCGGTGAAACGTTTGCCGTTGGCAATACTGTAGTAATAATAACCTTTATACTTAAAAGAACCGCAGATCAGACGCCCCTTTGAATTATAAAAATAGTAATCTCCGTTTATTTTCTGCCATCCCGTTTTCTTCGATGTGATGCTGACGGAGGTTCTGTCCTGTTTCACATATGTAGCTGCATTTACGGTAACTGCACGCATACTGATGCCTGCTGTCAGAAATAATGCCAGTATCAGAAATACCGCCACTTTTCTGAATGGTAATTTTCTTTTCATGTCTTTCATCTGCCTTTCCATGATGTCTGATATGCCCATATAAGGGAATTGCTATAAATATATTACCGATATGTCCCCTGCGATTTCTTTACCCGACAATTCGACAGACCGAGCGTTGTCAGATAATATTCCATGTCTCTCTCTGACATCAGACACTTTGGCCCTATAACGAGTTCCTTTATCAGCTGGTCAAGGCAATCTGAAAAATCAAAATCCACATAAGATATCAGCTGACTTTCTTTTACATAGTAGGAATAGTTATATAAACGTGCACCGAGAGAAAGTTCAACTTTTCTTCCCATCAGAAACTGTTTCGGCGAAAACTCGCACATTCGGATTTCGCTTTCTTCTCTGAAAAACGGATTTTTCATGTAAACAGATTCCTGAAATAATTTCAAAAACTTTTTCTCAAAACAGTTCATGACTTTATCCAGTACTTCTATTTCATAATCCTGCTTCTCCTCAATGCTTTCCCGACATTGTTCTTCTTTCTGTAATATCTTCTCGATTTCATCAACCAATTCATGCACTATCTGATGTACAACTTCTCTTTGCTCTGCTTCAGAATAACTGATCTTATGTAATGACACAATTGACGGCTTTGAAATCTCCGGAGAAACCGTTATAACTTCTTTTAACACATCCAGGTCAAATCCGATGGCAGCTCCGCGCCCGTCATCCGCATATCCCCGCCACTGACTAAGCAGATCATTCTGATACGAAAAACAGGTTACATAATATCTGAAGTCTGCATGATTTTCATTGAAAAATTCATCTGTAAACAGTTTCACATATCCCATCAATCTCTCTGATGAAATCTTTGATCTGAATAAATCTGAAGCATTTTCATAAGCTCTTTTAAATTCTGCGTCATAATACCTGCAGATCCAGCTAATCTCCATGGAATCATTGGATTTCAGGATATTTGTCAGACGGAGGGAACGATTTTTCAAAATAGAATTCAATGATTCTAAACTGCAATAGTGATATACGATCATATTTTTTCTTCTCCTGTAAATAATTGTTCTTTTGTAACCATTCAACATTCTGCCATCCCCCCAAAAATTCTATAGCAAAGTTCATCAGCAAAAGAACTTACGGAAAGTTTATATCAGTAGGTAACAGAATTATTATATCAGATACATCTTATGAATCTGTAAACTTATAGCAACCCTCGTAAATAATGCATATTGATTAAGAGGTTTGCTATAGAAAAACATTGCTTATACTTATAATATAATAACTGTTTTTTATAAAGAAATCCCCATCCACTGTTTATTATTTTGCAGCAGATAGGGATATGTTGAGGTTAATAGTTATATGCCCCCTCGTAAGCATTGCACCTGTCTAATTTCCGTGACTGATTCTGACAGGAACTGCATCTGTCGCAGAACTCCTGCTCATAACAGGTGGAACAGGCGCATGTCCTGCAGGCTTTGCGGTCATAGCCTGAGGTATTGCCGTGAGGAAGTGTGCTTTCTGTTGCATTACCCATATATATCACCCTCCTTGTGTGCCGGTTACTGTTCATCCAATTTTAAGTACAAACTCCATGAACGAACAGATTCCTTATATCCTGTATTATACGCTCACAGAAAGGGAATACAAGTAATTAATAATCTGTTTTCTGGTAAAATCTTCCGTTTATGTAATCGGTTTTGATAATATTTACAAAAGCCTTCGGATCGATCTCATGTACCTTCTTTACCAGATATTTTGCTTCTTCTGTAGAGACTACAGAATAGATCATACTGGTCTTCTCGTCTGTGTAACATCCGGTACCTTCAAAACGTGTCGCCGTATGATTGGTAAGTTTGAAAATCTCCTCATAAATCTGATACGGCTCCTTCGTGATAATGAACAGCGTATGCTTCTTATATCTCTGATGCAGCATCTGAATCACCTGAGTAGAAGTAAACTGGAAGATAATAGAGTAAAGCGCTCTGTCCCATCCAAAGAGCAAACCTGCCACAGTCAGGATCACTGCATTTCCACACAGGATATAATTCCAGATATCCCTGCCATTTTTCTCGGAAAAATAAATCGCAATAAAGTCCGTTCCACCTGTACTGGTATTACCGATCAGACAGAGACTGATACAGAAGCCATTGATCAAACCGCCAAAGATACTGATCAGCAATGTATCATAAGTGATCGGCTGACTGGGAATAATATCTGTAAGCAGACCGGAAAGCACGATCACACAGACAGAACTGATGGTAAATTTCTTTCCGATAAATTTCAGACCAATAAATACAGGAATAGAATTCAGCAGTACATTAATCAGCGTATACGGAACTGCAATCCCCATAAATGTCTGAAAAATGTTCTGGAGCAGCAGAGTAAGTCCTGTAAATCCTCCCGGAAAAAGACCGCCTGCACGAACAAATGTCTTAATATTCAACGCCATGATCGTTGCAGCCAGAACCGCACAGCCGTAACGCTTGGCTTCATGTTTTAAATTAAGTTCCTTCATAATCACGTTTCCTCCCATCTCGCCAAACAGTTCAAATTGAACTCATGTGAAATTGCTTTTCACAATCTCTGCAGGAGACTTAACTGATTCGGCTAAAAAGCAGTTTTCCGTCAATGACAAACAAAAGGAAACCTTTCTACGCCTCCCATCTTCCAGAAGCACCACATGGAAGAACCAGTCCGTTAGAGCTTACCGGAAGCCCGATCTCCTGAGAGTCCACATGCCCGCCGAACTTTTTCAATTCAGTAGACAACATATAAGTAAGAACTGCCGGTGCCAGACCTGTTGTATAAGAATTTATCAGGAAAAACAAAGGCTCATCGCTGAGAATCTTTGTACACAGCTTAATCAGGTCATGGATACAATCCTCAATCTTCCAGATCTCCCCCTTCGGTCCACGTCCATAAGAAGGCGGATCCATAATGATCGCATCATAATGATTCCCTCTGCGGATCTCACGCTCAACAAACTTCACACAGTCATCCACCAGCCAGCGGATCGGAGCATCTCCCAGACCGGAAGCAACCGCATTCTCCTTTGCCCAGGTAACCATACCCTTAGAAGCATCCACATGAGTAACAGAAGCCCCCGCTGCCGCTGCCGCCAGAGTCGCACCACCTGTATATGCAAAAAGATTCAGCACCTTCACCGGACGTCCCGCATTGCGGATCTTATTGCCAAACCAGTCCCAATTCACAGCCTGCTCCGGAAAAAGCCCGGTATGCTTAAAACTAAAAGGTTTCAAATTAAAGGTAAGTCCCTTATAATGAATATCCCACTGCTCGGGCAGATCAAAAAACTCCCATTCACCGCCGCCCTTCTTACTTCTGTGATAATGCCCGTTCATATGCTTCCAGCCCTTATTCACCTTGGGCGTATCCCAGATAACCTGCGGATCCGGCCTCACCAGAAGATAATCCCCCCAACGCTCCAGCTTCTCCCCACAGGAAGTATCAATAACCTCATAATCTTTCCATCCATCTGCAATCCACATTGTATAATAATCCTCCTAAAATAAACGCATAATAAGTTACGATTGTACTACATATCCAACCATTAGTAAAGCCACATTTCTCACATAATTTCAATAATATCAAGATTAAAATCCCCTTTAACCTTAACATCATTCATTGTTTAAAGTATAAAATAAAACTCCCCCCATGGCAAGCAAACCATCATAATTCACAGTTATAAACAAATAAAGCATTACTGTTCACTCCGTTCTCAATAACACGCTTCGC
>ERZ1673740.1024-NODE-1024-length-24535-cov-13.957516_pt1 | contig 24535 bp, 18 predicted proteins | sample MGYA00580221_ERZ1673740 | MGnify/ENA primary metagenome ERZ1673740 (study PRJEB41218, sample SAMN15661786) | gut metagenome | host: Homo sapiens | place: Canada: London | collected 2015-08-20/2019-03-30 | study: EMG produced TPA metagenomics assembly of...
AGGAACGCAGTGTACAGACAACATTCATCTATTTGTTGCCTGCCTCCCCAAAAAAATAGCTTCGAGGTTCTAGAGCCGCATTCCTCCCCTGCATGAATGCAGGGGAATCCTGCGGAATTTCTGTAACGTTTTTCTGAAAATTCTCGACCAAAAACGTAGAAATCACTTCAGTTTTTGCAGTGCGCACAAAAACCAAGTCAAGCCTGCTCTCTAGCGTTTTGCGCCGTCAAACGGTCGCTGCATTTCAATAATTTCCAGCAATCGTTTTTGTGTCGGCGTGTTCTCGAGGCGATCTTTCGGCGGAAATTGCTGATCAAATTCAAATGCGCCTCCTGGCTGATGTTGTAGACGGCATCATCGCTGTAGCGACCGGCAAAGGACTTCGGTCTCTTTTCCTGCAGCGGACAGATCTGTAGAGCAACAAAGTACTTGTTGTCAGCCGTTCGAATCCCAAAATTTTCCGCAGGCTCAAACCCCACTCGCGAGTAGTAGAGAGGATCTCCGCACAAGAAAATCGCTGCATACCCCTGCCGTATGGCTTCCTTGCGAGCGTGGTCAATCAAACGGCGCCCCACTCCCTTTTTTTGGTATGCCGGAAGCACGGCAATCGGCCCGAGCGTGAGAACCTCTCGCACGACACCGTCGTCACCCGCTATCGTTCCCTTCACGAACATCACGCAACCGACTATCTTGCTGTCTGCAACTGCCACAAAGGCAAGCTCTCGCACGAAGTTTTCACTGCTGCGCATGACGTGCACCAGGTAATGTTCCGTGCAGCCTGGCGCGTATACGTTCCAAAACGCCTCGCGGACAACCTTTTCCGTCTCCGCATAATCCGCCGGCGTCTCTAATCTCAGCTCAATATTCATATGCTCAACTTCTTTCACACCTTTCCGCCGCAGTTTAGCGGACTCGAGCCAGACATCCCCAGACACCGATCAGCGTCAGCAACACCCAAACGGAAAAGCCAATGGCCATCATGGTTTCCGTCACCGGCATCGGCATGGAAGCAATCACGAGATTAGGAATCACCGAGCCCACGTAAGCCGACAAATAAAGTGCCGAGATGACGCCGGCACGTTCCTGAATCGAAGTTCCTGCCAGGAGGAAACGCAGACCGCTTGAACAGGCCGCACCGTTGCCGGCGCCTGTCAAGGCAATGCTGATCAATAATACCCACACGGACGGATGAATGAGCGTTCCGAAAGCCACCAGAGCTGCCGCTGTAAAGAGCAAAATGGAGCGCTTGAGCGTGGGACGAGGCTCAAATCGCCCGGCAAAGACACCCATGGTCGCATTGGGAACGATCAAAACGAGATACAGGACACCGGCAAGGAGTGCATTGCTGTGTCCGAAGACAGCCTGACACAGATACGCCGAAAAGCCTTGAAGAAAGCTGCCAACACCCCAGGTTCCGACAAAAGCAATGGCGCTTGCGAAAAAACGACGACGCAGGTGCACGGGCAAGGCGATCTTGGGTACAAAGACGCTACCCAAGGATTCGCTTCCAAAGCGCATAGTTTCGATGGAAGCAAACGCCAACCCGGCACAAACAACGAGAAGCACAACAGCGCAGTCAAAAAGTTCGGCAGGCGTCAAAACACCGCTTTCAAGCACCAAACCTGTGATCAAGGTTCCGAGCGACAAACCGATATTGGGCCCTGCCGCCGTCAGAGCCGTGCCGAGCCAGGGATACTTGAGCGGGGCCGAGTCAACCACCCAGGACATCGCGGCACTGGACGCAAAGCCGCAGGAAAAACCCTGCAGAAAACGACCGATGTAGATTTCAGAGGCCTCAAGTGCATTGGCGTACATGAGGCTTGCCGCCATGCCGAGCAAAAGTGCAGCGAGAACCACCGGCTTGCGGCCGAAGAAGTTCGAAAGGCGCGCAAAGAAAAACAGCGTGAGCACGCAACCCGCGAAATAGCTCACCACCGTCATGGCTATTTCGGATTCGCTCAAGCTCAGCCCGCTTCGCCACTCGGCCATCATCGGAATGGCGATGGCCGCAGCAATAAAGGTGCAGATAAGACAGGCTGTCGCGGCCACAAATGTGACGCCGCGACGCGGAAAATCGTTGTCGGTCTTGGCAAGTGACTTGTGAAAGACGGTGGTCATGGTCTTTTGTTTGCGAAACGGTATGGGAGCGAGATTATTCCACCATCCAAAGCGCGCCACATCCCAAAGGATAGGTTGCTCACAAAATTCGGCAATTTTTCGACACGGTCAGCCGATTACATTGTTTTTTCGGCTCCTTCGAACAAGTCAATGACTGGGTCACCTTGAAGCAGTACGGATTTTTTGGACACTTAGGAGTCCAAAAATTCCATACCACTTCAGTGATGGTTGATTCGGGAAACCCAAAGCAACCATCTATTCCGTTAGCACCAAGGCTTTTCCTTGGCGATTTCCTTACCGATGATGCGGCCGTTGACAAGGCAATCCAGCGTAGCGCAGCTTCCCAGACGAACAGCTCCAAGCACGCCGCCGGTGGCTTCACCTGCGGCATACAGGCCAGCAATGGGATTGTCGGTCTTGATGTCGATCACCTGTCCCTTATTGTTCGTCTCAACGCCACCCATGCAATGATGGACTTTGGGCGAGAGAATAGAGCAATAGAAAGGAGCCGTGCCCATGGGCTTGGCACCGGGCTGGTTTGTGGTATCGAACTTATCCGTTAACTTCGGGTCAAATTTCATGCGGAACTTAACGTCCGCTCCAAAACCGCCGTAGCATAGAGCCACTCCTTTTCGGGCACGGATGAATTTCACCTTGCCGGATTTGGCGTCCGGGAACCGATAGCCTTCACGCACCTTGAGTCCTTTTACACGGCCATCCCCATCTCGAATGATCTCTTCGACATAGGTACGAAGCCGAACTTCAACACCGAGTTTCTTGCAGTAGTCGTATTCCTTTTTGACGATTTCCGATCCCGATCCGTTGACCGTGAAAAGATGGCGAGGAACAGAATGTCCGCCTTCCGCACCGACGCGATCCGGAATCCACTCGACATGCAACTCGTTGACCGTCCATTCGTACGTGGCCATGGCCTGTTTGGCCATTGTGAGAACTTTATCCGGATAGTTGTATCCGAGACCTTCGCGGATCATATCTTCGGCAAGAAGTTCCGGGGAGTCCTTGATGCCGAGTTTTTTCTGCGCCGCATTTCCGGGGACCGACATGATGCCTCCGTTGATGGTGGAGTTGCCTCCGTAGGCGCGCATTTTTTCAAGAACCAGCACACTGGCTCCGGCCTTCCTGGCCTCAATGGCGCAGGCAAGGCCGATGTAGCTTACCTGCCCTACAGACCGCCGGCAGAAGGTCTGAGGCTTTGGCATATCGGTTATACCGAAAACTGTCTGCTGGCTTCGCCGGATTACCTCAAGACTCGAGGTGAACCGCTTGAACCCAAGGATCTCGCCGAACACGATCTGATCATTCGAAACGGCAGAAATTATCCGACAACGAAGGAACTGATCTGTGGTGAAAAACGCACGCCGCTGATGTATAAGCGCATTGCCTTTGCCGGAGATGTCCTGTCGGGAAAAGAGGTGCTGTTAGCTGCGGAAGGAATTGCTGTCGACCTGTCATTTCACATTTGTCGACACGAAATCGAACAAGGGCGTTTAGTTAGGGTACTTGCCGGCTGGCACAGGCCGCCCTGGGATTTGACCATCGCCGTTTGTGACGAACGTGTGACGGACAGCAGAATTCTTAATTTCTGCAGGCTGTTTGCGGAGTACGAGAAAAAGGCTTCGGCCATGCGTCTGCGTCACATGCACAAATTTTTCCTTGAACGAGATCTCAACAGCCGATAAAAAGAGGCTGGCACCTGTAGCAGGATACCGGCCTCTTTAGTCGTTTTGCTCGCAGAACGCTACTAGAGACTGCCCCCTTTGAGCGTTGTAGACGTCCCTGCTCGAGGCTGCCAGCGCATAGCTCGGCGCTCCACAACGCCGACGATCCAGTCGAGCACCAAAGCAAACGCGGTCAATACCAGGATGCCAGCCATCACGGTATTAATGTCAAAAACACCCTCGGCCTGAAGAATCAGGTAACCCACACCGTGGCTCGAGCCCAGATATTCACCGACCACCGCACCGACAAATGCCATGCCGACTGATGTATGAAGCGATGAAAATACCCAGCTCATGGCCGACGGCAGATAAACGTTTTTTAGCAACTGCTGACGATTGGCCCCAAGCAGACGAGCAGATGCCAAAACGTTCGGATTGACTTCCCTGACCCCCTGATAGACATTGAAAAACACGATAAAGAAAACCAGCGTCACGCCCAGCGCTACCTTACTGGCGATACCCAACCCGAACCAAACTGCAAAAATCGGAGCAAGAATCACACGAGGCATAGAGTTGAGCCCCTTGATAAAGGGATCAGCCACCGCCGCGGCAAACGGCGTGAGCGCAAGCCACATACCGACCAAACCTCCGCTTATCGTACCGAAGGCAAACGCGAGAATCGTTTCAACAAGTGTCGTCCACAAGTGCGCATAAATGTCAGCGTTGACGACAAACCAATCCCAAATTCTCGAAAAAATCACCAGCGGTTCGCCGAAGAAAAAAGCCGCTTGGTTATCGTTATCAAAAACAAAGGCTGGTATGAGGCCGGGTTTGGTCAGTGCCCACCAAACGAAAAAGATCGCAGCCAGAAGGCCGAATTGCCAAACTCGAAGTTTGAAGCGATACTTTGCCACTTGATTGCTGTTCATTTTTGTCTCCCGAGTCTTTCTTTTCTAATTCCGCATTTACCGTTGTACTTTTCGCTGCTGCTGAGCATAGCCCTTGAGCACTTCTTCTCGCAGCACCGACCAGATGGCCGTGTGCAGCTCGATAAAGCGGGGCGTCACGCGCACCTCACTGACATCTCGGGGTCTGGGCAGATCAATCGAGAACTCGCCGATGGGATGACTCTCGGGGCCCGCACTCATCACCACGACGCGATCACTCATCGAAATGGCTTCATCCAGATCGTGCGTAATGAAAAGCACGGCTTTGCGCTTTGCCTGCCAAAGATTGAGCAGCTCGTTTTCCATCAGCTGCCGCGTCTGAATGTCCAACGCCGAGAAGGATTCGTCCATCAAAATGATGTCGGGATCCTTAATCAGAGTCTGAGCCATCGCCACGCGCTTTCTCATGCCTCCCGAAAGATGATGCGGATAACGATCTTCAAACCCGGACAAGCCGACGCGGGCCAACCACTCGCGGGCTCTTTCAGCGGCTTCTTTCTCCGGCACCCCCTCGAAAAGAAGTCCTGCCGCCACATTGTCCAGCGCACTCTTCCAGGGCATCAGGCTGTCAGCCTGAAACATATAGCCGGCTCGGCGATTGAGGCCGACAAGCGGTTCTCCGAAGATACTCACAGTCCCGGCGCTGGGTTCCAAAAGGCCCGCACTCATATTCAACAAAGTGGATTTACCGCAACCGGTGGGACCGACGACGCTCACGAATTCACCGTCGGCCACCGTCAGATCCACATTTTTGACAGCCGTATATGTGGACATCATCCCGGAATCATCACTCACAAAAGTACAGGCAATGCCTTTGAGTTCTATTGCAGCTTGAGACATTTGATTCTTAGTGTTGTTTTTCAAAAATGAACTTGCCTATGCCCAAATATGCATTACGCTCAGTTAGGGTACTTTTTGTGCGCCGCTTCCACGAACTGATTCGTAAAGACCGCTTTGTAATCCGGTTTGAAGTTGTCCAGCTTGTCGTTAACGATTTGGAGTGATTTAAACGAAATGGCAGGCGCGCCCTCCGGAATAAAACCGTCTTTGGAAAGCGCAGGACGGTTCTTCATAAAGCCTGTCACATAAATCTCCTTGTTGCCCAGGAAGTACGACTCGGGAACGGCTTTGACGATATCCTCGGCCGTAGCCTTTGCAAGCCAGCGATCGGCGCGGACCACTGCATTCGTCAGTCCCTGAATGATTTCCGGATTTTCCTTAATGTAGCGCGTTGGAGCATAGAGGCACCCCGCTACCATTGGACCTCCGAAGATTTTGTCGCTTTCTTCCACAACACGGGTATCGGCGACAATCTGAATCACATTGTCTTTTTCGAGCGTTGCGATGACCGGATCGAGATTGACAAACGCATCAATTTGTCCGGCACGCATAGCGGCAACAGCCGCGGCCGAAGCACCCACACCGATGAAGGAGACATCCTTGGGTTCAATGCCGGCATTGCGAAGGATAAAAATGGCAATGGCGTGCGAACTTGATCCGGGCGCCGTCACACCGATTTTCTTGCCCTTAAGATCTGACATTGATTTGAAATTGGGCATGGTCTTCTTGCTTACGGCAAAAACGCACTGCGGCGCTCGGCCCTGAAGCACGAATGCCTGCATGGCCTGACCTCTTGCCTGCATGGCCAGAGTATGCTCGAAAGCACCGGAAACCACATCCGCAGACCCGCCAACAACGGCCTGAAGTGAACGGGAACCACCCTGGAAATCAATGATCTCGACATCAAGCCCCTCGTCTTTGAAGTAGCCGAGACTTTCGGCAATCGAAATGGGCAGATAGTAGTAAAGTGCCTTGCCGCCGACTGCAATTTTGACGGATTTGTTTGCCGCAAAGACGGTCGGCGCCGAACACACGGCAACGGCAGCAGCTGCTGAAACGATGATCTGACGGCGGGTAAAGACCATTTTTGAATTCTCCCTAATAAAAAACGCACATCCCCGAAGGGTGTGCGTCTGTTCTCAACTTGCTTATAGCCTGAATTTTGTGCTCTTAGGAGGCGGTTGGAAGTTTCGATTTTTGGAGCCTTAGGGTATTCGACTCCCTTTCCTACATTTCCCGCGCCGACGCACACGCGCACAGCCTCCCAGTGTCTACCAGTAGCAGCAGACCCAGAGATAGCAAGCGCAATCGACCGTGAGCCTTAGTGAAAAGGCCCTTCGTGACGAAGGTCGATCGTATGTGCGTCATTTGGTTGTCCAATTCCTAATTTGCGTGCTGTAAAAGCACCGTTCAAGGAAAGGTAGCGCGGGAAAAAGGTCGTGTCAATAACAGAAAGTGCTTAGAAACGAATTCGGTCAGTCACTTTCCCGAATGAATTGAGATGCAAAAAAAAGGAGAAAACGAAGAACTTCGCATTTCAACCGACGGCAGTTGGCCAATATCGGAAAAAGCCAACAATCAAAACAAAACATCCTTCCATGTTTGGTCACCCTTTTGGTCACCCTTTGAATCAAAAAACGCTCAAAACACCGAAAACGGGCGACAAAAAACCTCGCAAAATCAACATCTTGCGAGGTTCTGGCGGATGTTTGGTGGATGCTGAGAGTCTCGAACTCCCGACCTACGCCTTGTAAGGGCGCCGCTCTACCAACTGAGCTAAGCATCCATTCTTCAACTCATCGTCAAACGAGTTGATTATTGTACAGCATCCTTGAGTTTTTTGCCAGCACGGAACTTCGGCTGCTTGCAAGCGGCGATCTTGATGGTTTCGCCGGTCTGCGGGTTACGACCCGTGCGTTCAGAGCGTTCGGAAACCGTGAAGGTGCCAAAGCCAACCAACGACACGTCTTCACCCTTCTGCAGGGAGGTCGTCACAGCTTCGATGAAAGCTTCGAGAGCGAGGCCGGCCTTGGCCTTGGTGATGTCGGCAGACACGGCGATCTGTTCGATCAGTTCGTTCTTATTCATGGGTATCCCCTTAGTGTTGTTACGCCCTGTGGGCAGTCAAAGAAAAATCTTGAGCACTATAGCCTAAAAAAGGCTCAGCACCAAGCGAAATTGCCCGAAAAGCCTAGAAAACTAAGGCAACGTTGACATTTTGTGTCGTTTTTGCCAACAAGCAAGAAAAACGCCCGCTCAAGATCCTCTCAAACGGGCGCTGTTGCAATGTCAGTCTTCACCGGCTTAGCAATTGCAGTGACCTCCGGCCGTCGTCGCCTCACCGGAATCGACTTCCTGAGACTGGGCGACAACGTCGGCCGCCACCTCTTTTTCCTTCTTGGGTTCCAGAGGTGAGGGTTTGCTCACCAAAGCTTCTTCAAGTACCTTGTCAATCCAACGTACCGGAACGATCTCGACGGCCTGCTTGACATTGTCGGGCACTTCCTCGAGATCCTTGACGTTTTCTTCCGGAATCAATACCTTCTTGATGCCGGCTCGAACCGCCGCAAGAAGCTTTTCCTTCAGGCCACCGATTTCGAGTACTTCACCGCGCAACGTGATTTCGCCGGTCATAGCAATGTCGCTACGAACGGCAATCCCCGTCATTGCAGAAGCCAAAGCCGTCGTAATGGCTGCACCGGCGCTCGGACCGTCCTTAGGAACAGCCCCTTCCGGGAAGTGAATGTGCCAGTCGGTCTTGGCAAAGACTTCCGGATCGATGCCAAGCTTCACGGCACGCGCACGAACCACACTCAAGGCAGCCTGCACGCTTTCCTTCATAACATCGCCGAGAGACCCCGTGCGAACCACATTGCCGCGGCCCGGGAAGCAGACGGCTTCCACCGCCAGCGTATCTCCGCCCACACTCGTCCACGCAAGTCCGTTGACCTGCCCCACACGAGCTTCGGAGGGCGCCACACCATAACTGAACTTGCGAACGCCCAGATAGTCGTGCAAGTTCTTGGGCGTCACACGCACCTTACGCACACGAGGCTTTGCAGTCTTGGCTACTTCCTTGCTTTCGTCGAAGGTTTCTTTTGCAGCCTTGGCGACAAGCTCGTCTTCCCGCTCGCACTGCTGACGAACGATCTTGCGAAGGATCTTGCTGATGGCGCGCTCCAACCCGCGAACGCCGGCTTCACGCGTGTAGAAGCGAATGATGTCTAGGACCGCTTCTTGCGTGACTTCGGCTTCCGTCTTCTTGAGTCCGTTCAAACGCATCTGCTTGGGCAACAGGTGCTCCATCGCAATGTGAACTTTTTCGTCCTCGGTGTAGCCGGCCAGGTCGATGGTTTCCATACGATCAAGCAACGGCGGATCAATGGCATAGCTGTTGCTTGTGGCCACAAACATCACATCGGACAAATCAAAGCCGACATCAACGTAGTGATCCTCGAACTCGCGATTCTGTTCCGGATCGAGCACTTCGAGAAGCGCCGCGGAGGGATCCCCCCTCACTCCGGAACCCAGTTTGTCGATTTCGTCCAAAAGAAACAGCGGATTCTTCACTCCCACTTTAGCCATGGCCTGGATGATCTTGCCGGGCATCGAACCGATATAGGTACGGCGATGACCGCGGATGTCGCTTGAATCCTGAACACCGCCCAAGGCAACGCGCACATACTTGCGGCCGGTAGCGCGTGCAATCGACTCACCCAGACTGGTCTTGCCGACGCCTGGAGCACCGACAAGACACAAAATCGGCGACTTGATCTTATCCACGCGGCGCTGCACTGCCAGATATTCAAGGATGCGTTCCTTGACCTTTTCTAGCCCCCAGTGATCTGCGTTGAGAATCTCTTCTGCCTTTTTAAGATCCTTGTTGACTTCGGTCTTTTCCTTCCATGGCAAGGAAATCAGCGTTTCGATGTAACCGCGCACCACCGTAGCTTCAGCGTTCGAAGGCGACATCTGCTTGAGCTTGTTGAGCTCATCCAAAGCCTTTTCTTCGGTCTTGGCAGGCATGCCGCATGCCTTGATCTTGTCGCGCAGAATCGCAATTTCGTCATTGCCGTCGACACCTTCGTCATCGGCTCCGAGTTCCTTGCGAATCGCCTTCATCTGCTCGTTGAGATAGTAGTTTCGCTGGTTCTTTTCCATCTGCTTCTTGACGCGACCGTGGATGCGACGCTCCACTGCAAGAATGTCCATCTCATTGTCAAGAATGTCGATGATTTCGTTCAGGCACCCCTGAAGCGTCGTTTGATCCAGGATCTTCTGCTTGCGAGCGTTGTCAACCGGCAACTGACTTGCCACCGCATCAGCCAGCTGCATAGCAGTTGCGCTTTCACGAATCGGTTGCAACACCTCTTCGGGCAGTTTTTTGCTTTCCTGCGCGTACTCGATAAAGCGTTGCAAAACGGCGCGACGCGAAGCTTCTTCGTTGGTCGTACCCTGCACCACACACGGGTGAGGCGTGAAGGTTGCGCTGTAACCGTCCTTCGGATTGGAAGAAATGCTCTGAATGTCAATGCGCTCGTCAGCCTCAACGAGCACCTTAAGGGTGCCGTCGGGGAGCTTAAGCATCTGCAGCACGCGCGCCAGAGTACCTGTCTTGTACAAATCCTCAAGTTTGGGATCATCCCTACCGCTTTCCTTCTGGGTCACCAGCGCAATCGTACGATCCCCGTTCATAGCGGTGCGCACGGAACGAATCGTGAGCGGTCGGCCGATGAAAAGCGGAAGAACAGTGTGAGGAAACACCACCAGGTCGCGGATGGGAAGCAATGGAGCCTGCATCGGCGCGGCTTGCGTGACGTTAACGTTTTCAGTCATAAAAGAGTTTCTCGTAATCGAAAAAAGTTTTCCGGATTTGCTTATATGGAGACAACCTCGGTCTTTTTCAAGACGGTTGATGTCGAGGGGAAAGTCGATCCGGCAGGCATTCGCCTTGTGTCGAATCCATTGTACGAACAAAAGCGGCTGCTCAACCGCAGCAAAGCAACTCTTTGCATAAGGTTGGCAAAAAGAACGAAAGATCAGGCAAAAAAGACGCTTACGCGACCCCATGCAGCCGCTGCGTTGAAAGCGTGACGTAGTTTCAAAGCTCCGTCGCGCTTTCCAAGTAAAAGTCAACGAAAAAAAGCTTTACACTTAAGCGCTTTTGTTATCCGCATCGGTCTGCGCAACCGTACGTGGGCCGTCAATGAGATCAGCTCTCACCTTACCATCCTTGACGTCACCTTCAGACTCGAGCTTCACAGTACCGACTTCGGGCTTGGCTGGCACTTCGAACATAGCGTCAAGCAAAGCCGCTTCAACAATGCTGCGCAAACCGCGTGCACCGGTCTTGCGTTCCATTGCCTTGTGAGCAATGGCTGCCAGCGCTTCGGGTGTGGCTTCGAACTTCACGCCTTCCATCGCAAAGAGTTCGGCAAACTGTTTGATCAAGGCATTCTTGGGCTCGGTCAGAATCGAGACAAAAGCCTTTTCATCGAGTTCTTCGAGCGTTGCGACCACCGGCAGACGGCCCACAAGTTCGGGAATCAGGCCGTACTTCACGAGGTCAGAAGGTTCGGCCTGAGCAAAAAGCTCGGTGAGCGATTCTTGGGATTCGCTGTGTACCTGGGCACCGAAACCGATGCCGCTTCTCACGGAACGGCGGCGAACGATCTTTTCAAGACCGTCAAACGCACCACCGCAGATGAACAAAATGTTGCTCGTGTCAACCGCCACCATCTTGCCGCGCGGGTTTTTGCGACCGCCTTCAGCTGGAACATTGCAGACCGTACCTTCGATGAGCTTCAGAAGGGCCTGCTGAACGCCTTCACCTGAAACGTCGCGTGTGATTGACGGATTTTCGCTCTTGCGGGCAATCTTGTCGATTTCATCTAGGTACACGATGCCGCACTGAGCGCGTTCAACATCACCGTCGGCCGACAGCAAAAGCTTGTGGATGATGTTTTCCACGTCTTCGCCCACGTAGCCTGCTTCCGTCAAAGTCGTCGCATCAGCAATTGCAAACGGCACATTGAGCGTACGCGCCAACGTCTGAGCTAGAAGCGTCTTACCGGAACCGGTGGGACCGACAAGCAAAATATTGGACTTTTGCAGTTCGACGCCTTCGGCTGTGGCCTTATGCTTCAACCGTTTGTAGTGGTTGTAGACCGCAACAGACAACACACGCTTGGCTCGCTGCTGCCCGATTACGTAGTTGTCGAGATGCTCATAAAGCTTTTGCGGCGTCGGGATCGGAGCCGACAAAATATCGGCAACTGACGCATCAGCACTCGAGTCGGCGACTGCTGTATCGTGAGACGAAGTAGTTGAAGCACCTCCACCAATAGCCGACATCATGCCTCGAATGCAACGGTCGCAGATGAGAAAGCCGCGATGAGTATCAATCAGCGTTTCGACGTCGTTTTTATGGCGCCCGCAGATGGAGCAACGCAGATCGTTTTTTTCCATGAAAATCGTAAGCCTTTCGCTTTGAAAAAAGTTTTAAATGTCGGGGTTACTCGCCGCGGCGGGTATAAATTCGATCAATGATGCCGTATTCGAGGGCTTCGGTCGGACTCATGTAGTAGTCGCGGTCGGTATCGCGCGTAACGATATCGAGAGACTTGCCGGTGCGTTCGGAAAGAATGCCGTTCAAAAGTCCCTTCAAGTCCTGAATCTCGCGAGCCTGAATCTGGATGTCGCTGGCCATGCCGCGGCTACCACCCGAAGGCTGATGAATCATAATGCGGGAATTGGGAAGCGAATAACGCTTCCCCTTGGCACCGGCGGCCAACAGAAACGCTCCCATGGAAGCGGCCATGCCCACACAGATGGTCTGCACATCGGGCTTGATGAATTGCATCGTGTCGTAGATCCCCAAGCCGGCATAGACGGATCCACCCGGGCTATTAATGTAGAGCGAAATATCCTTGTCGGGATTTTCACTTTCAAGGAACAACAGCTGGGCAATCACGAGATTGGCCGATTCGTCGTTGACTTCGCCCGACAGGAACACGATGCGGTCGCGCAACAGACGCGAATAAATATCGAAGCTGCGCTCGCCGCGGCCGCTTTGTTCAATCACCATCGGAATCAATGCGTTATGAATGTCATGCATGATGTTAGAAATTTCGCTCATTGGGGTTCTGCCTGAGGACAGAGCCGTACACAAAAATCGTTTCGCTTTCTGCGCACCAAAAGAAGTGCGCACATAGAAACAAAAACGGAAAAAAGCCCATGGAAGCTTGCGCCTCCCGTTGCTTTTTCCCGCTTTCGTTCACCTGACAGACCCGAAGCGCGGCTTTTTCGCCACACTTGTCCGAGCCTGTCGGCGCAGATCAGTTCGCTAAGAACCGAATTATTCGCGACCCATGCCGGAGAGCTGCTCGAAGGTGAGCGTTTCTTCGGTGGTCTTGGCCTTGCTGAAGAGGAATTCGAGGGCCTTTTCTTCAAGAACGCGGCTGGCAAGGTTGTTGCGCTGCGTCTTGACGAGGTCTTCGACCACTTCTTCAGGCTGTTCGTAAGCGGCGGCAAGCAAAGAAGCACGGGCCTTGATGTCGTCGTCCGTGGCTTCAAGCTTGTTCTGATCGATGATCGCGGTGACCATCATGCCGATGCGAGCCTGCTTCTTGGCGGGCTCAAGGAAGAGATCCAGCGGAGCGCCTTCCTTGTTCTTCTGACCGGTCATGCCGTAGAGCATCTGCTGGAAGTTGTCGCGCAAACGTTCCTGTTCGGAGTGAACGATGGCGGCGGGAGCCTGATAGTCGAAAACTTCAACGGCAGCATTGAAAGCTTCGGTGCGATTGCGGTCATAGAGACGTTCCTGCACTTCGCGTTCGATGTTGCTACGGATTTCGGTCTTGAGAACTTCAACCGATTCGACTGCCAGGGTCTTAGCGAAATCATCGTTGACTTCGGGATAGTGCGGAGCTTCAACGCTCACGCATTCGAGGTCAAACTGAGCTTCCTTGCCGGCAAGTTCCTTGTTGCCGTAGTTTTCCGGGAAGGTGAGCTTAAAGGTCTTCTTTTCGCCGGCAGCCATTCCGGTAGCGGCGTCTTCAAACTCGGGAAGCATACGGCCCTGGCCCAGCACGAAGCTGAAACCTTCGGCCTTGCCGCCCTGGAATTCTTCGCCGTTGATCGTGCCGGTGAAGTTGACCGTCAGACGGTCTTCAGCGGCGGCCTGGCGGCCTTCTTCCTTCGTGAAGGTGACGCGCTGCTTGACGATCGTATCGATAGTCTTGTTGACGGCTTCGTCGTCAACCGTGCAGAGGTAACGCTTGAGTTCAACGGAAGAGAAGTCCGGCAGAACGATATCGGGATAAACCTCGAAGCTCACTTCAAAGCGAAGATCGGAGCTGCCTTCGGCCGGGGCGAGCGGCTTGGCGTCGAACTGACCAACCACACGATACTGGCCTTCGCGCATTGCCTTGTTAGCTTCGCGCTCGAGCAGCTTGTTGACGACTTCGGCAGAAGCCTGCTGACCGTACATGGCTTCAACCATGGCAAACGGCACATGGCCCGGACGGAAGCCCGGCATCTTGGCCTTCTTGGAAAGGCGACGCAGTTCCTTGGTCACGCCGTCCTGGAATTCTTTGCCGTCGATCGTTACTTCGAGAGTGCGCAGATTCGGGTTGACGGCTTCTTCCTTCTGTTCGGCGGCAGCTTCCTGGGTAGCAGCAACAGCCTTTTCTTCCTGAACGGTTTCTTCAGCCTTCACAGCTTCTTGATTTTCGGTCATTGTTTTTTCTTTCTCAAAGCGCCCGAAACCGCGGCAAACCACCGGGCACAAAGCGCAGCTAGTCGGTTAAAAATTCGGTACAAAAGGGCCCAAAAATGCCCGTAAGCGCCGGATTATACCAAAGAGAGACCTGAAAAAACACGACTTTTTTGCAGCCTGCAACGCCTACCAAATATGACAGCAGTTGAAGTGTTCCGGACGTCGTACGTTCAGAAACATTTTTGAGCCGATCATCTAAGAAGAAACACCTAGCAAACCTGCGTAAAATGCATCCTCGAAAAATTTCCGGCTAACGATTCACAGGATGATTGAATATGGCAAAGCTTTACATGGGATTTGATGCGGGCACGCAGTCTGTCAAGGTTGCCGTCTACGACGAAAGTTTTAATCCGGTCGCGTCTCACTCTCTTCCCACCACTCTGCATTACCCGCAGCCGGGCTGGGTGCAGATGAACATTGACGAGTTTCTCAACATCACCGTCGAGTGCATGAAGAAAACCGTTGATGCCATCAAGGGCAAAGGCTACAGTCCTTCTGACATCGCTGCGGTCATGGGTGACGGCATTATCTGCGGCATCTGCGGCGTGGACAAAAACGGCAAAGCCGTGACGCCCTACATCAACTACCTTGACAGCCGCACGCAGGCCGATGTTGACGCCATCAATGCCAAAAACCTTGACATCTGGGGACGCGAAACGGGCAATCCGGAAGCCAATTGCATGTTCCCGGCAATGTTTGCCCGTTGGTTCCTCGCCAACAGCGAAGACTTCCGCCAAAAGGGCGTGAAGTTCGTGCACAACGCTCCCTACATACTGATGAATCTTGCCGGGCTCAAGGGCGAAGACGCCTTCATCGATTGGGGGGCTATGTCCGGCTGGGGCTTGGGCTACAAGGTCGAGAAAAAGGAATGGTCCGACGAGCAGCTCGACATCCTGGGCATCGATAAAAAGTATATGCCCCGAATTCTCAAGCCCTGGGACATCGTGGGCGGCGTAAGTGAAGAAATGGCCGCCCGCACCGGTCTTGTTGCAGGTACCCCTGTCTGCGCGGGCGCCGGCGACACTATGCAGTCGATGCTGGGATCGGGCGTATTCGAAGCCGGCCAGGGCGTTGACGTGGCAGGCACCTGCGCCATGTTCTGCGTATCCACCAAAGGCATTGTTCCGGAACTCTCCAAGAAGGGCTCTGGTCTGATCTTTAACAGCGGTACGCTTGAAAACACTTATTTCTATTGGGGATTCATCCGTACAGGCGGCTTGTCACTTCGCTGGTTCAAAGACAACATCTGCCAGAAAGCTGACGATTCAAGCTACTACCGCATTCTGTCGGAGAAAGCCGAAGAAGTGCCCGCGGGCAGCAACGGCGTCGTGTTTCTCCCCTATCTCACCGGCGGTACCGGGGAATTCAAGGGCGCAAGCGGCATGTTCCTCAATATGACGCTCGATGACGATCAGTTTGTGCAATGGCGAGCCGTACTGGAAGCTATTGGGTACGACTACATGGAAATCACGGACACGTACCGTGCCGCTGGCGTTGACCTTAACCGCATCACCGTTACCGAAGGCGGCAGCCGCGATTCGCTCTGGAATCAGATCAAGGCAGATATGCTCAACGCCACGGTCGTGCGCTACCGCAATGCAGGCGGTGCCGTCGTCACGAACTGCGTCTTTGCCGCCAAAGCTGCAGGTCACATTGATGATGTTCGTCCGCTTCTGGAAAAAACGATCATCAAGGATGCCGAGTACACGCCCAACGCCGACAATTCAACGCTCTACCGCAAGCTCTTTGATCTGAAGACTAAGCTTGTGAAAGCCGATCTGCAGCCCTCGTACGCCACGCTTATGCAGATGCGCGAGACCAAAGTCAAGAAGTAATTCGGTAATCCGAACCGATTGTCAAACTGCCTGCGGTGAAAACTGCGGGCATTTTTTTGTTCGTACTACTTGTTTTCACAAAACTTAACATCGTTAAGCTTAATGCGGTTAAGGTAACTTCATCAATGACTTTTCGGACGTTTTGTCAAGAGTCGGGAACAAAATCGGCTCGAATGTCTTCAAGAATTACCAGAGCTTGCCGGCGGCAAAATTCTTTCACTCAGATGACGCTTGGTGGGATGAGTTCGACGGCTTCCAAAATCCGGACTTCTTCCTAGCCGTGTCAGGCGCAGTCAAGTCCTGTGCCGTAACACTGTCCAAAATCAGCAAGGATTTGCGCCTGATGAGTTCTGGTCCGCGCGCGGGCTGGATGGAAATCAATCTTCCCGCACTTTCTCCGGGAAGCTCCATCATGCCGGGCAAAATCAATCCGACAGTACCTGAAATGGTCATTCAGATCGCCCATCAGGTCTGCGGAAACGACGTTGCCATCACCATGGCCGTTGACGAGGGCGAGCTTGGCCTCAATGTCTGGGATGCAACTTTCTACAAGTGCCTGTTTGAAAACATGCAGATCCTTGGAGCCGAAATTCCGATTTTGCGTGAACACTGCGTTGAAGGCATCACGACCAATGTCGCCCGCTGCAAGACCGAAGCTCAGGAATCAATTTCTCTGAGTACCGTGGTTGCCGCTACCTTCGGTTATCCGGAAGGCGTGCGCGTCGCGCACTATTGTGCAGAAAAGGGATGCGATGTCAAACAAGCCGTGATCGAACTGAAACTGATGACGCCAGAACAAGCCAACGTTCTCGTTGATCCGCTTTTGATGGCCGAACCCGAAAAAATGGCCCCCATTGTGGCTCGCTTCAAAAAAGAACTCGGCATCCTGATCTAATCCGGTCAGCCCCATGAACGCGCAAACGCCACCTGAAGAACTTTTCCTCGGGCGGCGTTCTTGCTTGGAAGGCGACAGTTTAGAAGCGGAAATCGCGTTCGCCTTCTTCGATGCGGATGATGCGTTTTTCGCAGGCAATGCGCATCTTCTCGTGACAGATCTTCGGAATTTCGTTGGCAATCACGCGTTCGCCCGCCTCCTTCGTAGCGGGGCTTGCGTAATCACACAGATATTCCTTCATCGTCATCACGGCGTTGGCCTGGCAATAGCGTGCAATGGAGCCGTCCTTGGCAAATTCCATGAAGCGGTCGCCCGTGCGGCCGGCACGATAGCACGCCGTGCAGAAGCTCGGCAGGTAGTGATTGTCGAGAAGCCAATGCACCACTTCGTCAAGGCTGCGGCGGTCACTCGTATCGAACTGAGCCGTATTTTCGATCTTGGTGATGTCCTTGATCGTGTAACCGCCCACGGACGTGCGGGAGCCCCCCGAAATCTGAGAGACGCCGAGCTTGAGCGCTTCGGTACGAATGCGTGCGCTTTCACGCGTCGACATGATCATGCCGGTGTAAGGAACAGACAAACGGATCAGGGCCACAACCTTGAGGAACACGTCGTCGGGAACGGCGTTGGAGAATGTCGCCGGATCGATGTCGTCGGCCGGGCAGATACGAGGCACGGAAATCGTGTGCGGACCGCAGCCGTATGTGGCTTCCAAATGTTCAGCGTGCATCAGCAAGGCAATGAGGTCGTAACGGTAGAGATTCAAACCGAACAGAACTCCGAGACCCACGTCGTCAATGCCGGCCTGCATGGCACGGTCATGCGCTTCCGTGTGGTAGCAGTAGTCCGACTTCGGTCCCTTCGGATGCAACTCTTCGTAGGTCGGCTTGTGATACGTTTCCTGGAAGAGCTGATAGGTGCCGATCTGAGCGTCGTGCAACTTCTTGTAGTTTTCAACGGTCGTTGCCGCGATGTTGACGTTGACGCGGCGAATGGCGCCGTTTTTGTGCTTGATCGAATAAATCGTCTTGATGGCGTCAAGGATGTATTCGATCGGGTTGTACTTCGGGTGTTCGCCCGCTTCAAGAAGCAGGCGCTTGTGGCCAAGGTCCTGCAGCGCAATCACCTCACGCTCGATTTCCTCCATCGTGAGCTTCTTGCGCACGATGTGCTTGTTCTTGGCGTGATACGGGCAGTAAGTGCAGCCGTTGATGCAGTAGTTGGAAAGATACAGCGGCGCAAAAAGAACGATTCGCTTGCCGTAAATATGTTCCTTCACCTTGATGGCAGCATCGAAAATGCGCTTGGTGACTTCCGGATCGTCATTGGCGAGCAACACCGCTGCTTCGCGGTGCGTCAGCCCCTTAAAGGTCATCACTTTGTCGAGCAGCTGATCAATCAAGGCTGCGTTATTCTTGTTTTCTTCACCGTAGGCCAGAGAAGCAAGAACTTCCTCGTCGTTGATGAACTCTTCTGCGCGCGTCGAACGCGGATCGTAAGGGATGCTCACGGCTGTGACTCCTGAAAAGCGTGTGCAGTTTCTTCTTATCGTCGACAACAGACTTACGGTCTTCCGCAAAAATCAGGGCCGATCAGTTGCCCGACCGGCCCTACCTTCTCTATACAGGAGATCCGCCGTCCGAGTCTTTCGCAAGCCGTCTCTTGCTTGAGTGAAAGACCGGCGTCGTGTCTGTGTTGATGCGCATTGTGAACGATTTGCTATATTTCGTAAAGTGCAAATATTGCAGATTTTATTGTGTTTTTTGCATCATTATCACTTAAACCTCTGATTGATAACTAATTTTTGTCTTTACCATGGAACTGAAATCAAAATCCGTTCGCCTTTTCTGTGCCGTCGTCGAATCAGGGAGTCTGCTCGCTGCCGCCGACAAAATCGCACTGTCGGCCTCAGCCGCAAGCCGCGTTATTTCTCAACTTGAAGAACGGCTCGGGTTTACGCTTTTTGATCGATCAGGCAAGGCATTGACCCTTACCGAAGAAGGTGCCGATTTTTACAGAGTTGCCATGGAGTCAATGCGAGCTTGGCAACGATTGGAAGAGTATTCCAGACAGCGTGATCGAAAAAAGATACTTCGCATTGCGGTACTCGCTCGCCACTGCTCCGACGTGATCATTCCGGCCGTGGTCACCATCATGAAGCGCCATGAGGAAACCTTGCGAGTGACGATGGACGTACATGCCAGCCGCGACATCCACTACTCCAAATACTCACACCCGTTTGACGTCGGTTTCGGCACGCTTCTGAGCAGTCACGACGATCTGGAAAAAACGGCGCTTGCTCACCTTCCTTTTTGTCTGGTGGCAAGCCGTCAACACCCGATCGCGCAGCTCGACGCCGTCGGTCAGGAAGATTGCCGAGATGCCGAATTCGTGATTCTTTCCAAAGACACACTCGAACAGGAACACGCCAGACGTCTCATGCCAACTCAAGCTCGCATTGCTGCCGAAGTATCGTCCACGCAGGTGGCCCTTCGTTTCGTCAAGCGCAACGTCGGAGTGCATTTCACTGACCGACTGGCAGCAAAAAGCGTATCCAACGACTGCAAACTGATCGATCTCAAAGAGCCGCTGACCATTCCCTTCTATGTCTTCTGGCCCAAGGCTGCCGGACGAATCGATCCTGCTGTTTTCGAATGTACGCGAGAGATCGCTGCGAGCATCAAGGCCGCCGGCATTGAGCTCACGCCTGAAGGCGAAGGTTTTCTACGCGAACAGCGATAGAAAAAAGCAGCGCCTACTACCGATGAGTTGACGCTGCCTTCTGGTTGAGCCAGATTTTAGAGCGGATTACTTCTTGATTCCGGCCTTTGCCAGATCACCCGAAAGAATCCAGGTCACATTTTCCGGCACCACCATGCGGCGCAAAGCGGCATTGACGGAGTCGACCGTCACGGCGGCGATTCGTTCTTCAAACTGCTTGCTGAAAGCAAACGTCTTGCCCGCTTCCATAAACTGTAGCCAGCTCTGAGCAAGGTAGTCGTCCTGTGCACGGTTGACAGCACGAGAATCCAAAATGCCCTTGATGGCTTCCTTCACTTCCTGGTCAGTGAAGCCTTCCTTGACCGCACGCTCGATTTCTTCCTTAGCGCAGGCTTCTGCCTTGGGCAAATTCTGCGGCGCGACGATTGCGGACATCATCCAGCTCGAGCGATTGCCGAACTGCGGCAGCTTCACGTGCGAGCCGACGCCGTATGACAAACCTTCTTTCTGACGCAGACGATCAACGAGGCGATTGGAAAGCCCCGTACCGCCGCCCAGAATCCAGTCAGCCACGACAAGCGCAGCTGCATCCTCATCGTTGACACTTGCTGCAAAATCAACGCGTGCCACAATCACTGCGTTTTCCTTGCTCGGAGCGTCGATCACGATGCGTTCGGCAGCCACAGGCTTATATTCGCCGAAGTAACGCTCATAGGCATACTTCGCGTCAACCTTCTTAGCGTTGCCGTAGAGCTTTTCAAGAGCGGCCTTGACGGCGGCCGGATCGAATTCACCGACGATGGCAATTGCACCGTGTTCAGCACTCACAGCCGTCTTGTACCAGTCGTAGAGTTCTTCACGAGTAAGCGACTTGAGTCCCTTAATCAGGTCTTCATTGAGCACCGTGTTGCGCGGATCACCCGCCGGGTAAGTCTGGAAGTGCTTCTTCAACGCTTCACGAGCCATATAGACCGGATCATCACTCTTGGCTTCCATCATGGTTGTCATTTGCTTGACGAGCTGATTGACTTCCTTGGTCGGGAACGTGCTCTTTTCAAAAAGCTTGCCGAAGAGTTCAATGGTCGCCACAAGGTTGTCGGCCGTCGTGGTGTATCCCATTACGTCGCCCTGAACTTTGAGTTCGGTACAGGCGTCGGCAACGGCCTTACGATCCATTCCTTCGGCACCGCGAGAGAGCATCGGCAGAACCATCGAATTAAGTGCCGCCTTACCGCGATTGCTTTCAAGATTACCCCACTGGAAATTCGAGAGAACGGTCACGGTGCGGCCGCGCGTTTTTTTGGGCAGCAGCGCCACTTCAACGCCGCCGATGCGCAAACGTTCTGTACGAGCGTCAATGTTGTCTTGACTCGCGTCAAAGGCTTCGGCCTGATCTCCCTCTTCCTTGAAAGTTGCCTTGGCGATCACGTCTTTGACGTCGGGCGTGGTCATATAGGGCGCACGCTTGGGATGATCATCCGGAATAAAGAGACCGACCACGCGGTTGTCTCGAACAAAATAGGTAGCCGCAGCCGTGTTGACGGCATCAGGCGTCACCTTGGCAGTCGCATCGCGATCGGCAAAAAACAAACGCCAGTCACCCAAGGCGATATAGTCCGAGAGATCCACGGCAAAGCCTTCAGGATCAGAAAGCGCACGATCGTAATCCACAGCAGCTTCCGCAAGACTCGTGCCGACTTCTTCGTCGGTAGCAGGCTTCTTGGCAAAGGAAAGCTCGATGGTTTCGATAAGCTTGTTCTTCACGGACTCAATGTCGTCACCCTTCTTAACCATCGCGCCAAACATCACGAAACCCGGATCGCGCGTGGACATAGGCCAGCCGAAAACCTGCGTGGCCATGCCGGTTTCCACAAGCGCCTTATAAAGACGTCCGCGCGGAGAGTCGGCCAGAATGTCGGTGGCGGTTTCCACCGCATTGGTGTCTTCGGCCAAAGCCGAGGGCACGCGGTATCCCACTGCGACAAGCTGCGTTTCGCCCGGTCGGCGGATTTCGAAGGTACGCGGACCGTCGGCGACGGGCTCAATCGTCCAAGCCTTGGGCAATACGCGCTCCGGACGCTTGATCTTGCCGAACGTTTCCTGAATCCATTCAAGCACCTTGGCTTCGTCGAACTTGCCCGAGACGGTCAGCACGGCATTGTCGGGCTGATACCACTTGCGGTAAAAGGCCTGCAGATTTTCGATGGGCACGTTTTCAATGTCGCTACGTGCACCGATTGTGCTGCGCCCGTATGCGTGCCAATCATAGAGCACCGACTGCATGCGTTTGAGCATCACGGAAATAGGCTTGTTTTCCCCCATTTCATACTCGTTACGCACAACGGTCATTTCGGTATCAAGATCCTTCTTGGCAATGAAGGAATTGGTCATCGCGTCGGCACTCCAGCCCAGCGCCCACTTCATATTGTCGTCGCTTGCGGTAAAGCTCACGAAGTAATTCGTGCGATCAAGCCACGTTGTGCCGTTCATGCGAAAGCCGCGGCGTGTGAACTCCTTGGTGGGATCGGGGTAGTTCTTGCTGCCCTTGAACATCAGATGTTCAAGCAAATGCGCCATACCTGTTTCGCCGTAGTTTTCCATACGGCTGCCCACGAGATAAGTCGTGTTGACCGTAGCCGTGGGTTTGCTTTGATCTGCAAAAAGAACAATTTGCAAACCATTGTCGAGTTCATAGCTTTTGATGCCTTCGACCGTGTGCACGGGCTTTAATGCCGCGGCAGAAGCCGACATGGCGGTGACTGCTGCTGAAGTCATAAGTACGTATTTAAGTCCTTGATTCATATACAGGAAATCCCATCTGAGCACTCAAACAAGCGTGCGGTAGTCCGCAGATTCGGGCCATATGGCAAACCGAATCCTGCACAATAGCCGTAAATCTATAACGCCCCGCATCACATGGAAGCCTGTCAGAGTGCCGCAAGAGTTCGGAAATGTAACGCAATCCGTCCCGAGATGTCCACGGTACGAAGCTGCCTTCTATCGACTTTATAATGGCCGCCGAATCAAAACGCGGCAAGCTCAAGCCCTGTCGCTTCTTTTACGACTCAAGAAAAACATCGCCGTGAAATTATTTTTCGACCTATTTCCCATCATTCTCTTTTTCGGTGCGTTCAAATTCGGAGAATCCGACCCGCAGACTGCCGCCGATATTCTCACCCTGATCACCGGAGGCACCGGTCCGGAACACGCTCCAGTGATGCTCGCCACGCTGGTGGCCATCGTATCGACCTTCGTGCAAATCGCCATCGTTTTTGCCCGCGGCAAAAAGCCGGAACCGATGCTATGGATCTCACTTGCCGTGATCGTTGTCTTCGGTTCGCTCACCATCTGGCTGCAAAACGAAATGTTCATCAAGTGGAAGCCGAGCATTCTTTATTGGATCTTCGGCGGCATTCTTCTTTTTGCCCAGTGCACCGGGCGCAACTACATCCGAAAGCTACTTTCCAACGCCGAAATCAAAATGCCGGATACGGCCTGGAACACACTTCAAAAGGCTTGGATTGCCTTTTTCGCGACCGTCGGCGTCATCAACCTCGTCGTGGCCTACACCTGTTCGACGGACACATGGGTCAACTTCAAGCTTTTCGGGCTGATGGGCTTGACACTGATTTTTACAATTGGCATGGGTTTCTGGATCGCAAAGCATGTTCCCTCGATGCCAGAATGACCGAAACTTTTTTGCTCATCGAATCTAACTCCGTGAAGGAAAATTCTTTTATGGCTCTCAAACACATTGCCTTCGGATGCGCCGCCGTCATGGCTGCCGCCGGCGCCATGGCCGCCACATCCAGCTTCACTGTCAACGGCCAGACGATCACTAAGGCTCAGCAGGAAGAACTCATCCGTGTCTATACCTCCCGCGGTCAGGAACGCACGCCTCAGCTCGAGACGCAAGTGCGTCATCTGCTCACCCGCGATATGCTGCTTTTGCAGGAAGCCCGTAAGGCGAAGATTTCCGAGCGTGATGACGTTCGCCGCATGATTGACAACGCCACCAAAAACATTCTGATGAGCACGGTCATCAACGACTGGCTCGCCAAGAATCCTGTCAAGGAAGAAGAAGTCAAAGCTCTCTTTGAAAAGGAACAGAAGCGCTGGGGCAAAACTGAAGTATCGGTGCGTCACATCCTCGTTGAAGACGAAACGACCGCCAAGGATCTGTTGGCGCGCGTTAAGAAGGGCGGCGACTTTGACCGCATCGCCCGAGAAAACTCCAAGGATACGGCTCAGAACCGCGCCATGGGCGGCCTGATTGACTGGACTTCGCCCAACATGTTTGACAAGGAATTTGCCGAAAGCTTCAAAAATCTCAAGCCCGGACAAATCGCCAAAAAGCCCATCAAGACGCAGCTGGGCTGGCATATTGTCAAGCTCGAAGGCGTTCGTCCTGCCCAGCGCTTCGTCAACTATCAAGCCGAAAGCCACGCGCTTCGTCAACTTCTCAATCAGCAGCGCGTGCAGACTTATATCGATGATCTGATCAAAAACGCCAAGATCAGCGATCTTTCGGACACGAAAGCAAAAGGAAAATAATTTCTTCTTAAGGAATCTTTCCTCAGGCGCCTGTCTTTTTCGGATGCGGGCGCCTTTTTTACAGTAGAGGCCGTAAAGCCCCTGACTTCAGCCAAGGGATACAAGGCCGATAGTGCACCGCACGATAACAAACGGGCAATACTGGCGCGTATACAAAATTTCAGGCA
>ERZ1673740.1064-NODE-1064-length-23770-cov-8.442842_pt1 | contig 23770 bp, 26 predicted proteins | sample MGYA00580221_ERZ1673740 | MGnify/ENA primary metagenome ERZ1673740 (study PRJEB41218, sample SAMN15661786) | gut metagenome | host: Homo sapiens | place: Canada: London | collected 2015-08-20/2019-03-30 | study: EMG produced TPA metagenomics assembly of...
AGCGGTCATAACATCCACGTCCTTGGCCTTGAAAAAGACAAGGTATTCTGTTTTGCCCTCCTGTTCCACCTTTTTCAGACTATAATCAATGCCATATTTCCGGGCTACCCGGTCAAACGACTTGATATTATTGTCCGTGACAACGATGTTCGTGATCTGCGCGCCGCTCTTTTGCAGGCTCTTAATGCTCTGCCGACCTGTTTTCTTACATTGGCTTTTTTCTCCTTTCCCCCGCTGCTTTTTCTTGTCCATCTCCGCCAGCAGCTTTATCAAGGCTGCTTTCAAAATCTGTGCCGTGATTTTTCCTCCTTTGATGCACAGCGAAATGGTTTTCTCATTGACTTCTTCCTGCACGGTTGCTCACCTCCCATCTATCGCCGCTTCATCAGGGGCGGACTGCCCCGGCCGCAGGCGGCGCGGTATCGCCCAGCACCGAACGAAACTTCTTACGGCACTGGTGCAGCAGATAACCGCACTCCCATTTGTGGCGGCAGTACTTGCAGGGATGGCCGCTGTCCGTTCCCGGACGCTGGCGCATCATGCGTTCAAACGGATTGTCGGTAAAATTCATAGGCTTAACCTCCCTGTTCAGCTAGCGGCAGCACCCCGCGCCGCTTCAACGTATGATAAAGGAACTTCCGGCCTTTCTGCGTCCATGCCGTGTGCAGCTTTTCCACCTCGGAGCCATCGCTGCGCTGGAGCCGGAACGTCAGGCTGGACGTATAGCCCTTACCGTGGTGTTCCGAATACAGCACCCACTGGCCGTTTGCCCGGTACTGGATGCCGTGCAGATGCAGCAGCCGATTGAACACCTTTGCTCCGCAGCCGTACTCTTTGGCGATCTGCGTAGTCGTCACCAGCGAATCGGAATCGCTCAACTGCGCTTCGTAGCTGCTCCGGCGCGGCGGCTTCTTATGCAGCAGGCCAAGCAGCGCATCCCAGTCAAACGGCTGTGGATGGTACGCCGCACCGACTGCCGTATGGTGCAGCTTGCAGAGCTTTTTTGCCATGTCCTGCGTGATGCGGTAGTCTTTTACATACCTCTGGACCGTGCGCCCGCCCTCATCCTGCAGCCGGACACGGGGCATATACTCGTAATCGCGGCCCTCGATGAAACCATACTGGCACATACGCGGGAACCACTTGCGAAAATCACTGCGAATGTGCATCTGGTCATACAGATCACGCGCCCACAGCGTAGAGGGCAGCGTGTCCATACTCATGAATACGATGTTCATGGGGTTGTCCTCCTAGTTCTTATCTACTCTGCTGCCCCACTCAAATTCATGCCGAACCTGTGCGGAATAATAGCTATCCACGGTCACAGGTGCGTTATAGAGTGTTGCCAGCAGGTATTGCTTGATGTTCCGAATCTGAGTGCTGTTTTCTTTCAAGCACTCCAATATGTACTGGATATGCGAGGAATCCAGCTTCATCAGGCGGCTTTTCACCACTTCTTTCGGCTTTTCCTCGCCACAGATGCGCAGGAACTTCTTTCTGCTGGTGACGGTTTCCACCAGCAGTTCCAGAATCTCATACAGAACCGTTTTATCTGCCGGATAGCCCTGTTCCAGAATTTCCAGTTCCAGAGCCTCCTTGAAATAGCGGCGATACTGTTCTTCTTCCTGCAGTTCAGCCGGATAGATAAGATCAGTCTCACTACTATCTGTCTTATTTATCTTCTCAGTATTACTTCCGTTTGATTTTGGAACTCCCGGAAGTTCGTTTTTCATACCGCCGGAAGTATGATTTTCATACTTCCAGTAGTTCGATTGTGAAAGCCCCGCATAAAGGTCTTTCACATACAGCAGATTGGGTTTGCCAAGTCCCTGTCTGCGCCGCTCGATAAGCTGAAACTCCTGTTCCAGTTCATCCAGCAGTTTGACCGCCTTTTGTCTGGCACAATGAATAGAGTCCATGACTTCCTCTATCGTGCAGATAATGTAGGCGTTGCCATGCTTGTCCTGCCAGCCGTTCTTGATGGAAAGGCTCATACGGTCAAGCAGCACAGCATACAGCAGCTTGGCGTCCCCGGACATCTTCTGGAACAGATCAGCCTTGACCAGTGCCTTCGGCACACGGTAAAAGCTGTATCGGTCTGCTTCCAGACCTTTGAAATACGGGTACTCCATGTAATTGATCACCCCCTGTCGGATTAGATTTGCACTATTGGAAATAACAGTACATTCCTACGGTGGAACACGTTTCCTTGCTCCACCGCAGTGTATCTGCTGTTATTTGAGCTTTGCCATTCTGCCCCAGCCCGTTCCTGCCCCATATTTCAGCGGCGTTTTCTCTGGTAAGACGCGCAGGATGCACATTCAGTGCCAGAAGTATCTCTCTGGGATGGCTTATTCAGTTTTCAAGGAGCTTCGTAAGGTACTCTTCTCTCTAACCCTTACACTAATATGAATTTGAAGGGGCCTTGGGGTATACAGTTCCCAAAGATTTTTTGAAATTTTTTATCCCGCATTCATTTTTAACGGATTATCGAAGCATTCGTTCTTATTCAATTTGATATTTTTCATTGAGATAAGCTGCAATGCAGCTTTCCAACGAACTACTGCCTGCAAATTCGGCCTCGATGGTATATTCACCGCACCTATTGATATAAGGAGAACAGCTTGCCATGTTTTCTGTTTGCCGGGTATTCTTGCTCATCTGCTGATTCCTTTTCATGTAAAATCTCCCACTGCCAATTCATAATGTGCTTCAAAATCAAATTTGCGGCGAATCCGTTCAAGTGCCTGATTGACAGACCTTGTAACCGACCCGCGTGCAATTCCCATACCATCTGCAATTTCCTGATGGGTCTTGTCAAGAACATAATTCTGGTAGATCAGGTTACGCTGCTTTTTCGTCAGAACTGCCATCATTGCATGAAGTGCTTCCTTCTCAATATATTTATCCAGAACATTGATTTCAGAGTCTGCCATCTCTCCCCAATCTTCCGCCACGGCATGATATGACACACTCACTTTGGTCTGACCTACACCCTCGCACTTCAGCTGTGATTCCTCCACTCTCTGTTCGCCCTCAAACAGTGCGCGAATATGCCACTCGCAGTTTTCAAAGTATTCTTCCTTAATCACTTCGCCCTTTCCTTTTGATGCACCGTAGGCATAGTCCCCACGGCAGTCATGGATATGGAACACAGTATTGCGCTTTCCAGCAGAAAACCAAACATAGCCGTTGTGATAGAGTGTCAGATGACTGCCATGCTCAAATTCTTTACGCAGAAAAATCCGGCCTTCTTCCAAAAGCACCTTCGGAGAGGGTACGCGCTTGGTATGTGCAGGAGCTTTTACCATTTCCTTGACCTTTTTCAATGTAAGCATTTTGTCCACCTTTCTGCCTTCCGGCTCCGGGTGAACTGAAAAAAGCAGCAAAAATCGTCTCAGATTCACCCGTTTTTTTTTGAACGGGAATCTAAGATTCCTCTTGCTGCTTTCTATTTTTTTGAAGTCCCTATACTAACATGAATCCGTAGAGCCACCTGGGAATACAGATTTTCGAGAAAATAAAAAAAAGCCGGAACAGGATGAACTACTCACAGGCGCACTACTGCGCTGCATTCGCTCATTCTGTTCCGGCCTATATCACATATTGCTACGGTATCGCTCTAACAAACAGATATTATATTGTAGACCCAAAAGAACGTCTGATGGAGCTGGTCGGCTAACCAGGTGCCGCCTAAGATTCCACCTCTGCGCTTTCAGTGTCCGATGAAGCACTCTGCTTCAGGCTTCTTTCCGTTGGTTCTCTGCTGTGAAAAATTCGATACTCTTCACGGGAAGACCGTGAATGCACTCCACCAGAGACTCAGCAGAAATGTAATCTTCGCAGCCACCACGCTTGATCTGAAGCATATTCTTTCCATCAACGACACTGCGATTCCCGATCCGCAGCCCCTTTGGGGTGCGGATTTCATGTTCTCCGTTGCTCATCTTCTCACGGCCTCCTTTGTGTTGGTTTAAGTTTCTTCTATTCAATTTCACCTTTTGAGCTTCCGCTCTTTTTTCACCTTTTTCGGCTTGCATATTTGCGTTTTTTACGGTATAATAATCCAAAAGATGATATAATATAGCATATATTATAAGCAAGTCATGTCGCCGTGTCAAGAGGAAAATGTGAAAATTCATTGCATCTTTCAGATTGAATATTTACAAATTCCATTGCGCATTGTTACAGCACGATAACCACTCCATAGAAAGGTTACAAACATGAAATTTGGAGAGAAAGTCCGCGATCTACGAAAGAAACATTCTTTAACACAGGACGAATTGGCACAATGTCTGGGTATCAACAAAAGAACGATCATCGGATGGGAGCGTGATGGCCGCTACCCTCGCAGTATTGAAATGCTTGAAAAGATGGCCGATATATTCCATGTACCTCTGACCTATTTACAGCCGGATCAGTCTTTATTTATCGAACGTGCCGCCGAAGCCTACGGAAAAAAGGGCAAAATAGAAGCCCAGCATCTCGCATTTGAGCTTACTGAGCTATTTGCCAGCGGAGATTTGACCCCACAGGATATGGACGGCATCATGTATGAAATGCACAAAGCTTATTTTAAGTACCGAGAACAAAAACGAGAAAAGGAACGAATAATGAACCTGTAAACCACTGTTCCATTCACTATGCCATCCCCGGAAGGAGATCACATTATGGATTCTGCATTTATTCACCAAGCCGCCAACGAACTTGTCCAAAATGCCGGAACTCGCAACATCAAACAGATTGCGCGCAGTTGCAGTCTGGACATCAGTGAAACCTCTCGCATTAAAGATATGTTGGGTTTACTTTCACTCTATTTTGATAAGCCTTTGATCCTTATCAATCGCCAGCTGGACAAACAGACAAAGCAGATGGTGTGCGGTTATGCGCTGGGACATTATCTGGAGCATCAGTTGCTCATGGACTTGCATACCCTGGACAAGTTTCTGACCATTAAGGACAAGCACATCCTTCTTTACGAGCATAACGCTTTCACATCCCACCTGATGCTGGACAGTGATGAAGTCTATCAAATGACGAAGCGCGGGCTGGATGCTGCTCAGATTGCCGCTGCTAAGGGAATCCACCTCAATCTGGTGCTGGTGAAGCTGCTGGAACTGCATCATCTGGGGTACGATCTGCGTCACTACCACGCCCAGCATCATGCGTTTATCAAGCAGTTCAACCTTCCGGCACATTTTCAGTTTGATGTGGCCGCCGGATGAACTTATGTTCTTATAACCCTAAAACCCGTAATGGACGGTGCGTTATGCCTGTCCATTACGGGTTTTTCGTGTTATTTCAGTTTTTCGAGAATTTCATCAGCACTCATGCCTTCGGCAAGCAGCTTCTTCAGGACGGATTCTGCTTCTGCCTTTTTCGCTTCTTCTGCTGCCTTGGCATCTGCCCTGGCCTTCTTCGCTTCCAGCGTTACCACTTCTTTTTCGGCCTTCTTCAGAGCAATCTTCTTCTCTTTCAAGTCAGCCTTTAAAGTGTCAATGTTGGCGGTGATGGATGCGATTTCCGCTGTGAGTGCTTCCTTCGCGGACTGCTTTTCCGCAATCTGCGTTGCAAAATCAGCAGTCACAGTTTTGGGCTTATTCTTGCTACCTTTTGTTCTGGGCATAGGACACAAACCTCTTTCCTATTATGATAGCTCAATTATATCACAAGTCTGAAAACAAATCAGCCTTGTACACACCATCCGCCAACATTTTCTTGAAGCTGTTTTTTACGGCTGCGACATCCTCATGATAGGTCATGCCATACCAAGTGTCATTGGTCTTCAGGACCTTTACGGACATCTTTCCCTGTTCCAGCAGCTCACCGATGAAGATTGGGATCAGATACTCGGCTTTCTGAGGATTGCTCGGTACTTCTTTCTCGAAAAACTCCTTGAAACCATTTTCCAGCACATCCAAAAAATCAGGAGTCAAGCCCCACATATTCATGGATACCAGAGAATTCACATCAACAACCACACCGTCTGCCTCTGCTCCATCTGCAGTCTTTACGATGTTCTTGGTTTCCACAACCTCAGTCAAGTTTCCATTCTCATCCATCTTGCAGATACCACGAGTCACACCGCCGTTATCAGACAGCGTGTTCTTCAGCACAAAGCCAGCCATGCAGGACTTGCCGCCATTCACCAGATACTCATAGACGGCCTTGAAGCCTTCCTTGCCATAGTAATCGTCTGCGTTAATGACGATGAACGGAGTTTTAATTACGTCCTTCGCTGCAAGCACAGCCTGACCGGTTCCCCACGGCTTTGTACGGCCTGCCGGAAGTTCTCCCGGAATATCGTTGATATCCTGGAAAGCATAGTCCACAGTTACATTGTGAGCGGAACAAATAGAGGCAATGCGATCACCGATGGCCTCTTTGAACTTCTTCTCAATATCCTTACGGATGATAAATACCACATGATTGAAACCAGCTCCAATCGCATCATGTATCGAGTAGTCCATAATGATATGACCAGCATCATCCACCGGCTCCAACTGTTTTATTCCTGTTCCAAATCGGCTACCGATACCGGCTGCCATGATAAGTAATGTTGTGTTCATATCTCTCCTTATTGTGTTCATATTGCTTTAACTGAGCATCCTTAACACATACAGATTCGTAATTTCTTTATGTTATACTTTCTGAAGATTTTTTAAGCTAAATCTCTGCAAATATGTAAGGTTACCGATGAGTAATATTTACGTTATGGCGTTTTTCTCTGATCTTTAGCATGAACGGTATAATAGCCGGACATACCCTCATTAAAATAGCTCTAATCTTATTCGATCTTGTTGTTGGGACTTTTAATGCCACCAAAGCTCTCTGTTTTGTGACATTCAAACATTTTCGATAGAATTCCGGATACTCATTCTTAACTTTCGCTAATACCATTGCATCATAGAAATCTGAGTGGGTGCGCCAATCTGCAAATTCCCATGCAGTCTGAACTCTATCTGTATGTATTTGTAAATTCTCTTTTATAATGTCTAACGCTTTCAGTCCACACTCACATTTTTTTATTGAAAACTTAGTCATTGCACTTGTAGGATTATCTCGACGATAAAAATACGTTTTCAACTTTCCTGCAAGGATTCGATTTGATTTTTGAAAAGCTGCAACATTAAAATTGAATCCTTCTCCAATAAACACTTCAGGTATGAATCTTGTTGTTTTCAATACTTCCCGTTTGAACATTTTACAGTAGCATCCTATCGGCACCTTATAACATAAAATCGCTTCTACTGCATCTTCACCAGTCCATATTCTTACATCATCTGCATCCATCTGCTTATTGTCAAAGCTTCCAAACATATGTGTTGTCAATGCAATATCTGCATCGTAAGCAACCCCTAATGCCAGCATATAGCTTACATATTCTGGCATTATGTAATCGTCCCCATCCACAAAACATATCCACCGCCCCGTTGCTACATCAAGTCCTGTATTTCTTGCTGAACTCACTCCTTGATTTTGTTTGTGGATAACTTTAATCCGCGCATCTTTCTCCGCATAAGAATCACATATTTTTCCAGATTCATCCGTTGACCCATCATCGACAAGAATGATTTCCAAAAATGGATATTCCTGTTCACATATTGACTCAATACACTTACTCAAAAAAGACGATACATTATATACAGGCACAATAACAGTTACTTTGTCTGTAACATTTATCAACTTCTGTTCTATAAATTCACTTGTTTCTTTTGGCAACATAGTCTCATTCCCCTTTACATTTCTGGATATTATCCTCTGAATTCTCAAGTCTTCAATTTTATGAGATCAAAAGATTATATCTAGGAATTCGCCCTATGTTGCGATCTACATCTTTAACCCAAAATAGCATTGGGCTATCGAGGTTTATGACACTTACGTTTACTTCATAACATAACTTATTCCATAATTTGTCATACCCCCCCCCATAATTTTTGCTTTAATCAAAAGCATCTTTACTAATTGCTTTGCACTTTGCTTTGGATACAGCTTTCTTACAATAGCATTAAAATTCTTTCCGTTTTTTATTTCACCAAAAAAGATTTCTCTTGTGTTTGGTTTAATAGATGGATGCCTGAGCTGATGATTATGTTCTATTGCTCGATTCAATTCAACATCCATAAGTTCTAACTCAGACTGTTCTAATAGTTCTTTCCCCTTTTGGGTCTGATTTAGAATCAGAGAAATTCCTTTCCTTTGTTCTTGGATATCAAGATTACTCCCCCAAGAATCGCCAAGCGTAATATCAGAGACACGCATGATATTAGCATACTGGCAATGATAACAATTCTCTGTGTAAGATATTGAATTCAAAAAAGATATAGAGTATTTATCTAATACACCTTTCTGCACAATATAACTTGTACCTTCTCTTACAGCAAAGTTGTTTTTGTTACGGAATTGAATATCCGACAATTTTGGGGTATCAATATCATACTGTGCCAAAAACATATCCAAGACTTTAGGTGATGGCGAGCCATGACAAATCAAATCAACCGTATATAAACTATTGTCAAGTTTTTCTCCAACATAGCATTTAACTGCTTCTACTTGGCAAGGCAAACCTACAAATAGAACCTTTCTCCCAGCAATCAAGTATTCCTTTATCTTCTTATAAATTCCACTCGGATTACTCTTAACATACTTTGAGCCTTTGAATTTTTCAACTTCTTTTTCTGATTCGGCAAACATAAAGCCAAATGTTCCCTTTTCAAAAGCACAACTACACACAATACCGCCTGTTCTGACAAAGGCACGTTCTATCGCTTGCGCTACTCCTCCAGAAGATGAACTCGACCGAACTAAAGTATCTCTTGCCCATCCCTGTTTCCACATGATCGGTTGAGTAAACTTTACATTTCTATTGTTCTGACACACTTTTCTGCATAGGTCACAATTCACACATTGTTCCTCATTTATTATCGCATTGTATGAATCCAATTCATCAACAATCTTAATTGCATTTTTGGGGCAACTTTCCACACAGGCCATGCAACCAGTACAATTATCTTTGGTACATACTGTTTTCACTTTGTATTCACCCCTTTCTTGCCTTGTTTCAAGACATCCTCTATTACGGTATCAATAAAGTTATTCGCCTTATTTCTTTCTCCGTTCAATATTTCATCGACTTGCTTAAAATCCACTGCTCGATTCACAACATCAAAATCCTCATAATTATCAATATGTCTTTGTGTTGTGTTTGTCTGCCTCAAAATACTCTCAAGCCGTCCGCCGAATTCTTTGGGATAAACACAAATAGGTTCCGTATGCAAATTCAAAGAAAAAGCCGTTGCATGAAAAGAATCAGTTAATACAAATTTTGCATTATCAATCAAACTGATAAAATCAAATACTTCTGGCACGAGCATACTTTTTCCAGGACGATAGAACTGATCATACCGTGTGCAAAAACGTACCAATTTTAATCCTGTCCGTTTGGAAAGTTCAACTGCATATCGGTCAAACTCTTTGCTCCGATTCAAATTATAGATAAGTATATAATCATCTTTTATTTTTCTAGGTGTCTCATATTTACGCCAAAAATCTCCAGAGACACACAATGTCGGATCAACAAGATGTACACTGTTTTTAATGTTGTATTGTTCATCTAAAATGACTTTCGCTTCGCTTTCTCGAACCGAAATCCTATTATATTGTTCAAGATAAGGCTTGGTTTTATTGATTTCCTCTGTTGATAATTTGCTTTGCCCAAAGCTTGCTGAAAAGGCAAACTTATACTTATCATTCGGCACAAAGCTTAAATATAAACATGGCAAAATCCCATTATTCCATTTTGAATTCCATACTTGGTCGCTTCCAGTACAATACGCATCTGCATCCAAGGGATAACTTTCAAAGTCATCCTCCGTTGTATATGTGTTTTCACTCAAATCAAGATACTTTTTCGCAAAAGACTGAAATACGTTTTTCCATCTGAGAATCGTCGGGATAATCGCAAGTGCTTTAATTGGATTCCCACCACTCCATTTTTTTACTAGATTTTCATACCGAACATCTTCTCTTACATAGTCTATGATCGTAACGTCACAGCCATGCTGCTTTAATATTTCCTGAGTTGCTAAAGCTTGTAATACTGAACCATAGTTCTGCACCGCATGAAGCGTTATGACATCAATTTTTATTTTCTTTTCCATATACCAAATACCAATCTCCCAAATACTGTTTTACTCTATCATAACAATTTATATATTTAAGTAACTTCACTCCATCACATGGATTCTTGCTCAAATAAAACGCTTTCCTGCACTCAATCCATTTTTTTGACATATCAAGTATATCAATCTTTTCCTGTGAGCAATCATTATCTTCTACAAAGTCATGCAAATCGTCTACTACTCGCCTTGCATAATCCATAGATTCCAGCTTTTTCTTATATGTGCGGTTTCGATTACTTTCTTTAGTAAAGGTACTGTCTGTATGCTTCCGCCACTGGATCAGGCTCATATTATATGAATATAACGAATCCGAGAACATTCCCATCCGCCAAAACAGTGCGTCATGCGGAAAATCTACCTGCCAATGTTTTTTACTTATTTCGACAAACTCTCTTCTTATACAATATGTGCAGCCAGGATAACGAATATTAAACACCTTATTCGACAAAGGCTGTTTTATAAGTTTTCCATCATCCTTTTCTGGCCCACATACCCGTTTTCCAGAATCATAAAAGGATTCATAATTCGATGTAAGCACCATGATCTGAGGATTTTCAGCCATGATTTTTTCCATCTGTTCAAGCTTTTGCGGCATCCAAATATCGTCCTGATCGCATGGAAATACAAGGTCTCCCGATGTACTCCAGATTCCTTCCATAAAGTTCCGTTTCCAGCCTTTATTTTCATGATTTACAGCAAACTTCCATGTGGTCAGATTATGTCCTGAAATAAATTGTTCTATTATCTGTGGTGTATTATCAGTAGAGCAATCATCAAAAATCAAAACCTCATCAGCTTTTCTGGTTTGGTTAAGAATTGAATCAAGCTGCTCTGTAATATACGCTTCCCCATTATATGTAGAAAGCACAATCGAAAGCTTCATTTTATTTCCTCCGCTTATTTATCATTTTAATTCCAATCCCCATTAAATCACGTAATGTCCCATTCATTAGCATTCCTAACGATGCAATCGTTGCAACCACATAAGCTATGCAGCCGATAACCGATGGCAGCGTGAATCCGAAAGTCAGCAACAGGATAAGCTGTACAAACAAGTACAATTCCGTCTTTTTAGAACATCTCAGATACTTAAAATCTGTTTTGGAGATAAAGAACCATACGATTGCCGACAACAATGTTCCAACCGCAAATGCTTCTTTTGCATGAACAACCGCATAACACACACAGTTAAGTGCAAAGCCAATAGCCAGAATAATTACCAGTTTGACAAAGTAGACTTTTTGTTTTCGCTGCACTTTATACAGGTTCACATAAATGCTTCTTATCACGGTATAGAATATCTGAGCGGAAAAGAGCAAAAATACAACCGCAGCCGAATCAATGTATTTGGTCAAAAAGACTTCCAGAATGAATTTTACTGGAAATGCCGCTGCCGGAATAATGGTTGCAAACACCGCCACATAATTGAACACTTTTCTATGTTCTTCTTCATCACTGACGCGGCAGAAATAATTATATAATGTCGTTGTAACCGGGGTTATCGCAAGATTCAAAAAGTTCTCAACACTAACTGCAAAGGAATATTGTGCAAATGCCAGCGTATCCATCAATGCTTTTACAAACCAGCGATCCATGCTGGTGAGAAAAATTGATGATAGATTTCCTAACGTCAGCAAAAATCCTGCTTTGATATTTGAAAGAAAGCTTTTGAATGAAAACAAAGCTCCTTTTTGAAGCGTATGATTCTTTCTGAAATAGACATCCAGTACAATCCAGATAAGGAAGTAAAGAACCACATAGCCCGCAACGTACCAAAAAACGCTATCTGTCCGAAAAACAAAAAGCAGCACCATATTCAACGCAAATGTTGAAATGGTGGTCAGATTCATTGCCTTACCATAGAGGTCAAACTCTCCTGTTGCCTGATACAAGAACTTGAAATAATTGCTCATATTCTGTGGCAGAATAGAAATTGCAAAAAAGGCCAGAATACGATCTCTGAGTATTATCGCAACTATCAAGACTGCGATGGTAGTAACTGTTTGAAAAATGCACATCGTTGACAAATCCGTAGAAAACTCTTTGTCAACATCTTTTCCCAAAGTCTTACCGCCATATTTCAAATATATACCATCAACAAACCCCAAATGAAAAAGTCCAACATACGACACATACAGTTGAAACTCTTTTATTCCGGCATAGCTTTCGATTGACAAATATTTGGGTAATAAAAAGTTTGTTGCCAAGCTAAAGGCAACATTTACCAAATTAGCAATTAAAACTGCCACGATTCCTTTTTGCAACTTTTTGTCCATTTATTTCACCACTGAATATCTTTTCTCCTGTTTCCCTTTCAAATTTTTCCACATCACGCTTAAAAACACCGGAACAATAATCCCCGCAAACATATACGCAATCCACCAAGCTCCCTGCTCGTACAATACGGGAAATGCTGCAATCCCTTCTCTGGGCTGATTATAGACTACTACACCAACAAGGCTGATAATCTTAAAACACAGGAAATGCAGTACAACTATCGCCATCGAATTTTGTCCACAGCAAACGATTGCATCCGCCAGCAGCTTTTTCTTCTTCAGTTCCTGTGCAACTTCGTACAACAGTACCCATCCACAGATAGACACTACTAACAGAAAAACCGGATTTTCGTATCTATTCTCATCCAATGCAATACTTCCGATTTGATTGCAAAGAACCAAAATCAGAAATGCAACTACCATTTTCCAATAATGATATTTTTCGGTGCGTACGGTCTTTTGAAGTTCTCTCACTACCGCCCCCAAATAAAACAAGCAGTAATAAGATAACACTCTGTTTACCCCCCCCCAGATAGAATCTGTCAGAGCGCATCTATATCCGACCGCCAGAAATACTATTGAAACAGCTCCTTGCAGTAAGAAGTTTGCCTTTTTACTGACCGTCACTTTCTTTATCACATAATCTATGCAACAATATAGTACCGCTATCTGCATCAATGTTGAGATAAACCAAAGTGCAGAGCCAAGTTGTGTATGTCCATGCAGAAAAAGGCTTTTTACAATGTTCTTCCCAATTTCACCGATTGACCACGGCTCAGGAGAATAAATTCCTATTTTAACAAATACGTTATGCAACAGCGTAAACACTGCCATCCACAACACATATGGAAACCACAATCCCTTAAATTTCCGCTTAACAAAGCTTAAAACATCCTGCATGGTCTCAGAATTGGACGCATTAAAGCAGTACCCAGATGCCATGAAAAAAATAGCCATGTGAAACAGATAAATAAAATGAGTGAAAGGTATCCCGCAATGCCCTCCAACCATAAGGATTATTCCGATTCCCTTTATGATGTCAATATTTATATTTCTATTTTTCATTTAGTATTCCTATCTCAGTCTTATTTTTTTGAAAACAAACAACACACACATATAGAGAATAGCCAATTCCATTACATAACCAATAGTCACCTTGTTAATATAGAACGAATCTTCCATTGCTTGAAAAGGAACCACATACAAAAGACTTGCATAAACAATAGTATTGTATACATGTTTTATTGTATTATCTTTGTACAAACGCACTTTTCTATAAAACGCATTCATAATTAGAGACAGTATTGCCGGAAACACCACAACGCCTATCCATCCTGCGTCATTGTAGTATCTCCGCAATGCCGTATAAACGTTCCCAAGATAAATGCCTGTTGGAGTATATCTGAATTCCAACTGCTTTCTCAATGAAGCTGTTGTCAATCCCAGTTTTCTCAATCCTGTTATTAGACCCGTTAATGTTTCGCCAAACGGAACATCTATAACATGACTAGATTCCCGAACATATTGATCAAGTAATTGAATGGAGCCTCCAATATACTGAGTTATATACTCAAGAAAATTAAGCGAACTCACTCTTCCTACTAGCTCTTTCATATAATAGAAAAGCACCATTCCTATTGCAAAAATCATAATAGCTTTTTTCAGCATTTTTCCACTTATATGTTTGTTCCATCCCACTTTGCGATGCAAAAACATATAGTACAGAAAAACAGCCATCACAACAAGCTGCATAATGTCAACACGATTTCCTTTAATAATTGACATTGCCACAAAAAGGAATGCTGGAATCAAATACTCCACATTTCTTCTAATCCGATGATTTTCTTTTGATGCAAAGACATTATTCATAAATATAAACATATAGACATATCCGAATGAATACACCATCTTTGTCATCTGATTGACAACCGGATTCAACGACATATCACCATACGAAATAACACGTTTATACGCTACCATTACGCCAAACGACTTCCAATATGAATCCGCATATGCTGACAACCGAACAGCTTCTTTGTAATATAAAACCATCGTAAGAATTCCAAATGCTATCACAAGTACATTTTTCCATCTTGCGACTTGAATATGCTCTATTTCTGTGTCTCCCTGGAATGCATACTTTTTATGAGAAAATCTATAAAGCATTCCAACACTTACAAAACTCAAAGCACCTATCAGAATAATCATTATTGTTTTTGTCGACAAATCAATTCCCCACGCAGATACATTCATCGACGCAGCAATCACTGCCAATACAAAGCCAGCAATATATAAAACATCTGGGGCCATCATATCTCTATCACAAAAGACATAACTGAACATCAGTAAAAAAAATAATATAATAAGTAAAAAAGCAAGACTTTCCATCTATACTGTCCTCATAATCCTTTCAATTATCCTCTCCATTGGGTCTTTTTATAAGCAAATGCCAACGTCTTATATCCCATATAAGAGATTGCTGCCGCTATTCTCGCCTTTTTTCTTGCTTCGGCATTAAACAAAACATCTTTTCTATACTTGAGCACTTCATTCCATAGCGACTGTCTTATAGACTCATGTTTATCGTCTTTGATTTGGAAGAGAATATTGCAGACCGTGCTGAAATATCGGCATTCCGCAGCATTTTTCAACTCAGGGAAATCCGCTTCAACAGCTTTCATCATATTGTGGCAATGCTCTATTCCATCCATCTTTCTCACATTAAATGCAATGTTTTGAATGCTGTCTGTTCTTTGAAAATAATAGTAATCTACATTTCCTATTACAGCTATTTTTTTGCTCCGTTTTACAGCTTCGTATGTAACAGGAATATCTTCATACAGTTTTCCAACAGGATACCTTAAATGCTTGATAAGTGATGTCTTATACAGTTTTCCCCATGCGCAAACTTCAACGCCATTTTGGTATAGCAGCTTTTTTAGACATTCTTCTGCCGTCAAACATTCATAGTTTGAGAGCGGTTCTTCAGGTTTTGATTGCAGAGCTTTTTCCTCAAATACATTTTCAAACCAGTTTATCCCAATATCCGCATCACATTTGGCAACTGCCTCGTATAAATGCTCCACATAATAGGATGAAACCCAATCATCGCTATCAATAAAGCTAATGTACTCACCCTTGGCCAACGGAATTGCCGCATTTCTGGCATCGGATAAGCCGCCATTTTTCTTATGAATAACCACAACACGATTGTCAGTCTCTTTATACCTGTCGCAGATAGCACCACAGTTATCTGGCGATCCATCATCCACCAATATAACTTCCATATTCTGATATGTTTGTGTCAGGATGCTGTCCACGCATCTTTTCAAATACTTTTCAACCTTGTAAACCGGCACAATTATGCTGATTAACGGCTGTTCGAGTTCTTTCATCTACCTCACCAATTCCTCAAATAATTTTTCATGTTCTTTTGCAACTCTCTGTGCGTCAAATTTACTATGAACATCTTTTATTCCCTGGATTACAAGGTTCTGTTTAAACTTTGCATTCCTATATAATCGAATCACAGCTTCGCTTGCTTCTGCCGCATTATCTACTTCAACCAGCAGTCCGTTTTCCTCGTTTCGAACAATATTGGGAATTGCATCCACGCAGGTGGCCACAATCGGTTTTTCTGCCATCATATATTCCGGCAACACAAGACCAAATCCCTCCCAACGACTTAACAGACACGCAATATCAAAAAGTTCTACATAACTCATCGGATCATTGACCCAGCCTGTAATATGTAAACTGTCCTCAAATCCATTATCTTCTGCGTATTGTCTGACCTCTGCTTCTTGATTTCCACTTCCGACAATAACGAAATGTGCATTAGGGACTTCATCCTTGACAAGCTTTGCCATTCTTACAAATACATCAGGTGCTTTTTGAGGGCTAATACGACCAACCATACCAACCACAAAAGCATCTTCTGGTATGTTTAAGTCTGCTCTCGTTACTTTTCCATGTGTACCATTTTCATACGCTTTGATGTCCACACCATTAAAAATAACCTGCAACTTTTCTTCTTTGCAAATCTTCTTGTGCAAAGCAGATTGTTTTTCTGCATCTGAAATACAGATGATTTTATCGCAGAATGGTGCAGCTATTTTTTCAATCACTGCGTACATCATTTTCTTCTTTTCGGAACAGCGCATATTGAACGCCCATCCATGTGGGTTATATACACAGCGATTTTTCAATCCAATATCCGCCACACGAGCAATCGCGCCAGCCTTACTGGAATGTGCATAAACAATATCTGGATTATATTTCTTTATCCGCCTCCGAACTTCTCTGATGGACTTCAGATCACTCATCCCGATTGCTCTGTTCATTTCGATTTGCTCAAAGCCATCGGCCAATCTCTCATAGTCTCCTTTATGAAAGTCCTGTGAGCAGACCATGATATTTTCAAATTCTTCTTTATCCAAATACTTGAGAAGCATTCGGATGTAACGATCTACGCCACCAGCAGCCTGGACTACATGCAATATTCTGATTTTCCGCATTATGCCACCGCCTTTGCAGTGGCATAATCATTCGTTAGGACGTACGGTATTAGCTCATGCTGTACCCCCCCCCCGGAGTATTTATTGCCTTATCATATTTCTCACTATATTGTTTTGCCATAGCTTTGGTATTGTACATATTCAAGACATCTTGATATGCCCGTTCTGTAAATCCGTCTGCTCCGTTCTGGGCTTCTTTAATAGCCTTTACAAATTCCTCCGTATTGGAACACACAAAACCATTTTCGCCATTATGAATCACATCTCTATTGCCAATTACGTTGCTGACAACACAAACTTTTCTCATATACATAGACTCCAACAACGAAATTGGAAGTCCCTCCCATCTGCTTGGGAGAAGAAATACGTCTGCATTGACTGCATACTTAATCGCAGTTGTTCTATCCACCCATCCTGAAATTTCGATATTTTTACTTTTCAGTTCCTCCCGTAGCTCACCATCACCAATCCAGACAAATCTGACATCCGGCAACAATTCTGCAATCGTGTTGAATAATGTTGGATTTTTCTGGTAGCAAATTCTTCCGAGGGTAAAAACGGTAAACGGATGCGCTACTTTTTCTGTCTGGTTAACAATCTCTTGAAGTTCTTTCATATTGATGCCATTATTCACATAAGTAGCATTCTTGGTAAGCTTTAAGGTTTCCTGATGCTCACCTACACTGCAGCTAATTGTAGTACAGTTTCTTTTGGCACAAACTGACTCAATCAACTTAAAAACTCTGCGTTTTGTAGGATTACAATTCTCCATTAAAAAGCTATATCCATGCGGCGTATAGAACATCGGAATTTTTCCATCAAATGCAACTCGACCAATCGCTCCTGCTTTGCTGCTGTGCAGATGAATCACATCTGGTTTTACCTCTGCCGCAATTTTCTTTACCTCAAAGAACGCAGCAATATCCTTTGTTGGATTGATTGCTCTTCCAAAATTCTTTACTTCAATCAGATGAATTCTTTTGTCAAAATAGTCCTTATAATTTTTCGGTGTCTGCTTTCTTACTGCATACGCAATGTACATATCATATTTATTTACCAGTTCATTTGCTAAATCTACAATGTAAGTAAATACGCCTCCGCCCATAGCTTCGACTATGTACAGTATTTTCTTTTTCTCCGCCATAGGTTTGCTTCCTCCCAGTACCCCTTTATCTACTCATCTAACTTTAGAATGTTTTTTCCAATTTTCTTTTAACAGCAAACAAGCCCACGGCGGATCACTCAATGGCAATCCACCGTAGGCTCGATTCGTTCTCCTTGATTTTTTACTTGCTGCTCATTTTGTGGGTCAAAACAGAGCTGCGCCAAAACCTCCCACCTATAACTTCTGGATTTTAGCATCTCCGCAGCCTGTCAGCAAATAAATACTTTTGTTGAACGAGTCGAGCCGTCAAAACCCTTTAGTTATCGTGGTATTTCTTGGTTGACCCTATTATATCTCTAGCCCCAGTACCAGCAACAGCAATTTTGTAATTCTTCATAATAATAATCCTCCGTTCCTTTTCGGAAATCTCTTCAAAAAACAATTTATATATATGTACACATCCTATATTTCAGAATGGTATTTCTCTTTTGTTACTCAGCTCACACCGCTAAGTGTTGTTTCTTGCTATCGTATCTTCTTGATCCTCAACTTACTTGATAGCACAACAACAAGCCTGTATACAGATTGCAGCAACAATCTATACGCAGGCTCGCCGTCGTACCTCCTTATTCTGTTTTCTGCTCTATCAGCTTTCGCTGTGGTGGGTTAAGTATAGAGCGCAACCAGAAGCCATTAGCACCTGAAATCACGCTGGCTGTAACGCACCATGACAGGCAGAAACAGGTTGAGGTGAAAAGGTCAAGCCGCGTAAACCCGCATGAAATCAGGCTTTTCTCTGGTTGTCCATATTATTTCACACTCCCCATGGACTGTAACTACAACTCTTTTCCCAAACATCTTCGGCAGCCATGTAAAGAAGGCTGGTCCCTCTGCATGGATGTGCACTACATCGTATTTTCCAAATGCACTACAAAGTGCTGCGAAAAAGGAAGAGCTGACTGCAGCAAGTCCGCGCCGTTCAATGGTCGGAACAGCCTTCTGACGGATTCCCTCGTACTCCGTTTTACCAGCATCGTCATATTCTGCACCACTCACATGATGGCCTGCTCTGTTGTAGCAAGTCACGTCACAGCCATTCTGTGCCATTCGGGTGCAGAGTTCTTTGACAACGATCTCTACTCCGCCCTCTCTCGATAATCGCTTCTGTCCGAACATCGCAATCGCAAGTTTCTCACTCATAAATCTTTCCCACAATCCCACTCAATTTCTTCATCTATATTTCAGCCAACACAAAGAGCGGATAGGCTCGTGCACCTGTCCGCTGGCTGTCACCCCACCCTTATGGTCGAGATTTCTTTCTGTGCGTCATTTCTGTCGCTCAAAAAGATCAGTCGTTCATTCTTCGGGTAAGAAAATATGAACTTCGGGTCGTGGAGCCTTTCGTTCTCTGCCGTACCCTTGTCCCTATTATGACAGCCGCGTATTATTTCACACTCCCCGCCCAGAATCGGGGGCTGAGAGATGGAGAACACATAGTCCATCTTACCTACCTTGAAGGTTGCCCCCATTGCTCCAAAGAAATAGGAGACAATGTTCTTCACACGGCTCTTCTTATTGGTCTTGCTGAACTCCGGCACACGGATTCTCAGCACTTTCACGCCGTTGATTTCTTCTTCGTAATACTTCTGCGTCTTATATTTATCTTCAATAGTTCCAAGGTAGCTAGGAACCACGCAAATCACTGTGATATTAAATTTGTCCAGCATACCCTCCGCCAACTCACGGAGAATCTGCCCCGTTGACGCAGTATCTGGAATATAGTAATGAGCATAAATCAGGAGATTCTTCTTATTTGACATTCCTCTATATTCCTCTCACAAGTTTTTATATCTAACCACCGATGCATTACACCGGCGGGCTTTATCTATATCAAACAGTGTGTTCATCACACTGTAGTTATCATTTTTCTCACAGTGGTCATCTACTTTTCCGACCACCACTGAATCTTTTATGTAGACCAGTCATGGTCTACTTCATCAGTTTCCATTCAACTGAAACTTAATGGTAGACACCTTCATACCAGCTCTCCGCCAAAGTGCTGTGTCTTATTGTCATAACTCGCAGTCGCACTTCTCCATTTTTCAAAGTGCTGGCCCTTATTGTCATAACCCGTAAGCCAACTCACTTTGTTAAAACTGTACAAGTTCATATCTTCCTCTTGTTGCAACATGAACAATCATCTTCCCCTCGCCACCTCTAATTCCCCAGAAAAATGCAGTTATCATGTCCGTCTTTCCTCTGCAATAAACTTTTCCTGAAAAATAGATTTTGGGCTTTTCAACACTTTCAACCTCCACCTCTAATTCTTCGGAAAAATGAAGGTATCATGTCACTACCTTGCTCTGCAATAAAACAGGCTCGCAGTAGGGGTATTTTGCATGAGTTTTATACTCCACCGTAGACCATCATGCCGCCACTGAAAGTTTGAGGTAGACATTTATTCTGTGCTGCAACGCATTTTTAGTGTATTTTTTATATTTTATCGAGTGGTTTTCAAATTTAAGCAGTGCAATTTGACGAAGGTTTTCATTAAGTGATTTTTTCACTCCATTCTCATGCAATATTTCCGGTTAATTAGAGGTATACATATCTCTACGCAAACTCTCATTTTTCTGTATCAGGGTGTAGTGAAAAACTCACTTATTGCTAAAATCCATGTTTTTATGACTCCACCCTTGACCATTCTATTTTTCCGGAGAATTAGACCTAGACATTGTTTGACGCTGCAACGTATTTTTTAGTGCATTTTGTATGCTCTATTGAGTGATTTTTGAAATCAAATTGTTTAACTTGGCGAAAATTTTCATTAGGTGATTTTTTCACTCCGTTCTCATGCAATATTTCTGGTTAATTAGAGGTATACATATCTCTACACGAAACCTCATTTTTCTGTATCAGGGTGTAGTGAAAAGCTCACTTATTGCCAAAAACTATGTTTTTAGAACTCCACCCTTGACCATTCTATTTTTCCGAAGAATTAGACCTAGACATTCGTGGGAGCAGCTATTACAACAAAGTCCGCATCCGAGTATGCAACCTTTGCATCCAGCGTTGCGATCAAGTTCAGTTCTTTCTCTGCAAGCTACTTCTCGATATAGTCATCTTGAATCGGGGATTTATGATTGTTAATCATATCCACTTTCGCTTGCACAATGTCAACAGCCATCACTTGATTATGCTGTGCTAACAGAACGCTAAGGGAAAGGCCGACGTATCCTCGCCGTTCAATGGTCGGAACAGACTTCTGACGGATTCCCTCGTACTCCGTTTTACCAGCATCGTCATGCACCACTCACATGATGGCCTGCTCTGTTGTAGCAGGTCACGTCACAACCATTCTGTGCCATTCGGGTGCAGAGTTCTTTGACAACGATTTCTACTCCACCTTCTCTCGATAATCGCTTCTGTCCGAACATCGCAATCGCAAGTTTCTTACTCATAAATCTTTCCCACAATCCCACTCAATTCTTCATCAATATCTCGGCTAACACAAAGAGCGGATAGGCTCGTACACCTGTCCGCTAGCTGTCACCCCACCCTCATGGTCGAGATTTCTTTCTGGATGGCATTGCTGCCACCCAAAAAAATCAGTCGTTCATTCTTCGGGTAAGAAAATATGAACTTCGGGTTGTGGAGCCTTTCATTCTCTGCCGTATCCTTGCCGCGTATTATTTCACACTCCCCATGTACGGTAACTATAACTCTTTTACCAAACATCTCTTCGGCAGCCATGTAAAGAAGGCTGGCCCCTCTGCATCGGGTACTCAACAACAGTTTTACGAAGTAGGTGATAAACTTATGGATTCTCATTGTTTTCTCTTGTTTTTCGCCATCTCCTCAAAACTTCTGAAAAAGCTGTGCCAATTTTGTGCCGCAGGGGCCAAAAGTTCGGCGTTTTAGTTCATATATAGTTCATATAACTGTAAAACACGACCGGTTTTAGTGCCCCATATAGTGTGCAAAACAGGTTCTTTTTGATGATGCTACGTCAGTATGGTTTATCGGCCACACATTTCCCTCTTCCTTATCTCCAACAGCACTCCGGTCAAAATCACCAGCGAGCAAAGCAGGGTCAGCCACCAGTTTTCGGTAAAGCCGGCGATCAGGTAGCCAACAGCACACACGGCAATGACCACAAAGGCGTACTGCATCTGGGTTTGCACATGGTTGATATGGTTGGACTGGGCACCGGAGCTGGACATGATGGTAGTATCAGAAATAGGCGAAATATGGTCACCGCAGACAGCACCAGCCAGGACAGCCGCTACAGAAATGATCATCATGGTCGGGTCCAGTTCAGCAAACATGTTGACCACGATGGGCACAAAAATAGCAAAGGTGCCCCAGCTGGTGCCGGAAGAAAAGGCAATAAAAATTGCAATGCAGAAGATGACCAGCGGCACAAAGTTCATCAGGCTGGAATTCAGATTGATGGCCGAACGTACAAAGGTACCGATACCCAGGGCGTCTGTCATACCTTTCAGAGTCCAGGCCAGCACTAAAATCAGGATGGCGGGCATCATAAGCTTGCCACCTTCGGGAACGGAATTCATAAAATCCTTGAAGCCGATGACACGGCGCGGCAGATACAGAAGCAGCAGGAATCCCACTGTGACCAAACCGGCAAACACCAACGCTTCCGAAGAAGAACAGTTGGCAAAGTCCTCCACCAGATTCTGGCCGCCGTTCAGGTGGCCGGTCCAGATCATAGCTGCGATTGCCGTTGCAATCATGACGACCATGGGCGCAATCAGATCGATGACCTTGCCTTTGGCGTATTTGCCGCCCTCGGTCGGGTCTTTTGTTTCCTGGTTCTGGAACTCTTCCCCGCCGGAGGTAAACAGATCACCTTTGGCCGCGTTCTCTTCATGCTTTTTCATCAGGCCGAAATCGAAGCCTACAATGGAGGTGAAGAACACCATATACAGGGTTAAAATTGCATAGAGGTTGAACGGAATGGTTTTAACGAACATCTCAAAACCAGACATGGAACTGCCCGCCGGAACGTAAGAGTTGACGGCTGCCGCCCAGGAAGAAATCGGCGCAATGATGCAGACTGGCGCGGCGGTTGCATCAATGATATACGCCAGCTTGGCGCGGGAAACCTTGTACTTATCTGTGACAGGGCGCATGACAGAGCCAACCGTCAGGCAGTTGAAGTAGTCATCCACAAAAATCAGCGCACCGAGCAGAGAGGTCGTTACCAAAGCGGAGCGCTTACTTTTCAGGTGGCTGGAGGCCCACTCACCGTAAGCGCGGGTGCCGCCGGATTCCTGCATGAGCATAACGATCATGCCCAAAAGGATCATGAACATCAGAATGGAAAAATCCACACTATCGATCATTGTGTTAAACAGCGTATCAAACGCAATCCACGGGTGGAATTCTGCCGCCAACAGTGCGCCAAGGGCACACCCCGCAAACAATGACAAATACACTTCTTTGGTCAGCAGTGCCAGCGCAATCGCCACAATGGGCGGCATCAGTGACCACCATGTTCCTACAAACATCCTTTATTCTTCCTTTCCTCTTTTGATCTAATCAAAGTTATTTTAGCATATTGTCTATGCCGATTCAATACGTAAAAAATAATATATCCTAGGGCAATACCGCATCATTCTAAGTGCCGATACGGCGAGCGAGGTGCGGCAGCTGCTAAGCCAAAAGCGC
>ERZ1673740.1106-NODE-1106-length-22972-cov-28.575075_pt1 | contig 22972 bp, 27 predicted proteins | sample MGYA00580221_ERZ1673740 | MGnify/ENA primary metagenome ERZ1673740 (study PRJEB41218, sample SAMN15661786) | gut metagenome | host: Homo sapiens | place: Canada: London | collected 2015-08-20/2019-03-30 | study: EMG produced TPA metagenomics assembly of...
TAAATTATCGTTTATCTCAGAATTTGTTTTTATCTGCGTCTGCAAAGAGTCGATTAGCTTAACTACTTTCTTCTGCGTTTCAATGTCGGGTATTTCAATCTCGATCTTTTGAAAGGTTGAAGACGGACGAGCCAAGGCGGGGACGCCTACTTGCGAAGCATTGCTAAGAAGTTTATGCTGCCCAATCGGTGTATGAAAATAGTAAACAAAATACTCCGGCAAAACCTTTTTATTGCACTTGACGCGGAACTGAGACTGCGAGATTACATATCGGTCCCTTTGTGCAGTCTGAGGAATGTAAACAATCTGTCCCAGTGTTCCACGATGAGTGATTACAACATCGCCTTTATGTGCGTTAGCCTTTTTCAGCGAATCTGCTTTTTCCTCGGTAACATAGCGAAAAGACTTCTCTGATAGTTCAAATCCCTCAAGATTGCTGCCGTTGAGAACCGGGATGCCATTATCAACAAAACAATCCACTTTAATATTTGAGCCAAACGGCCCCATTGCTATTTCGTCTATCAAATCAGAAACAGGGTAGGTCTTATATTTCATATCCAATCGCCCCCAGTCTCTCCTTGATCTCGGCCTCAAGCTCGTGGGATTTCGCAAACAGTTCAGAGAGCTCGGAGGTCAACCGGCTCATCTTTTCCTCAAACGGTTCGCCGTCATCTTCCTGCTCTTCGATACCCACATAGCGACCCGGCGTGAGAATATAATCCTGCTTGGCAATATCCTGAGTGGTCACAACAGCGCAGAAGCCCTTTTCGTCTTCAAGAGTGCCATCAACAAATGAGTTGTAGGTGTCTGCGATCCTCTTGATGTCCTCATCTGTCAGCTCACGCAGCTTTCGCGTGACCATCGTGCCGAGCTTCCTTGCGTCGATGAATAGCGTCTTGCCCTTTTGCGTTTTGTTCTTAGCAAGGAACCAAAGCGACACCGGAATCTGTGTTGTGTAGAAGAGCTGGGACGGCATAGCGACAATGCAGTCCACAAGGTCAGCGTTAATGATGTTCTTTCGGATCTCACCTTCACCGCCAGACTGAGAGGACAGCGAACCATTTGCAAGCACCATGCCAATTCGTCCGTTCGGCGCGAGGTGCCAGATCATGTGCTGCAACCAAGCGAAGTTGGCGTTGTTGGCCGGAGGCGTTCCGTATTGCCAGCGCACATCATCCAGAAGCTTGTCCTGTCCCCAGCCGGAAAGGTTGAAGGGAGGATTCGCCATAATAAAATCCGCCTTGAGCTGCGGGTGACAGTCATTGAAGAATGTGTCCGCGCTGAACTTACCAAGGTCAGCTTCGATGCCGCGAATGGCAAGATTCATCTGTGCCAACTTCCAAGTAGTAGGGTTGGAGTCCTGACCATACACAGAGATGTTTTTGATATTCCCACCATGATTTTCGATGAACTTAGAGGACTGAACAAACATACCGCCCGACCCGCAGCAGGGGTCATAGACGCGGCCATTGTATGGCTGCAATACCTCAACAAGGGTGCGCACGACGCAGGACGGGGTATAGAACTCGCCAGCGAGTTTTCCTTCCTGTTCCGCAAATTTGGCAAGGCAATATTCATAGGTGCGGCCGAGAATATCCTTGCTGTTCCCGTGGTCGATCATCTGGATGTTGGTAAAGAGGTCAACGACTTCACCGAGCCGCCTCTTATCCAGCTCAGGACGGGCAAAATTCTTGGGGAGGATGTCTTTGAGCCGCTTGTTCTCCTTTTCAATGCTCCGCATGGCCTCGTCAATGACCGTGCCAATCTCAGGCGTGTGAGCAGCAGCAGATATGACGCTCCACCTCGCGTTTTCCGGTACGAAGAAGATGTTCTCCGCCATGTATTCGTCTTTGTCTTCTTCAAAACCGTCGCCCTCAGCGACAAGCTCTTGATATTTGGCTTCAAACCGATCTGAAATGTATTTCAGAAATATAAGGCCGAGTACAACCGACTTGTATTCCGATGCGTCAATGTTACCACGCAGAACACAAGCAGCATCCCAGATTTGCTTTTCAAAACCGATATTACTTGTATTTGTTTCTGCCATTGCAGCTACCTCCAACACTCCGTTTTTATTATCCATGTGGGTTACGCGACCGGCTTCATTTCTCAACTCGCAAAACTTCACAAATATCGCCTATGTCGCAATCAAGGTAGTCGCAAAGGCGAATTAAGACAGATAGAGCGACTTCTTCTCCCTTGTTAAGCTTGCTCATAGTTCCGGTGGACAGCCCAACATCCTTGCGTAAGGTTGCTTTCGATATATCTTTTTGGATGAGCAACATCCACAGTTTCTTATAGCTTATTTTCATATAAAATGCTCCTTATGCTGAGATGTAAAGCGCGGGTACAAAAATTCAATTTATATTATACCAGAAATACTTGGCGACCACAACATATACCTGCGTCCTCTAAAACAAACTGTTTGAGTTCTCGAAGCATAAAGGAACAACAAAAACCTGAGCGCTTTTCAGCGGCTCAGGTCTGACCAATCCGGCTGAATCAGCCGTCCGTTTCTGAACACAGCTTTCGTGAAATAGTCAAGGGACAGAACTATATCATAGCCTTTTATGTGGTCAAAAAAGGTGATGTCATCTGCCATCTGAATGATCTTTTTCAGAAAGCCCATCGCCGCACTGCAATTAAAAAAATAGTTGACGGATATGTGGCTGAAATGCTCTTCGATCTCAATATCCACCTCATAAGTATTGGATAGGTCTATGGCTGCTTTGATAAAAGCCTTAGCCTGTTTTTCACGCTGCGGCAAGACGAGGTAAGAGACACCGCTATAAATCTCTTTCATGATTTCCTCAAACGACGGAGCATGACCGTTATCTGTGAAGTTTGTAATCGCAGGCTCTATTTCCTCTATTGGTTCTTTGCAAAACCGTTTCTTATAAATTATCTCTCCCATCTTTTCTTTCTCCTAAATTGATGATCGTAAGTCCTTTCTTGGTTGCGCGTTGAAGTGTTTTTGCTGCACCTCCCCAGTCGTGGGTCACATAGCAGATTGCGTATGCAGAGTTATCTACGAGGTAGCGGTTCCTTGCAGGGATGGCAGCTTTGAAATGGTACTTCTCAAAGCCTTCTGGATAGATCATAGCGTCAAAATATTTTGGCTCAGCGATATTGAAGGTGAGGTAAGGGATGACAAGATAGTTCCTTATTTGCGGATAACTCTTTTTCAGGTCGTAGACAATCCTTGCACACATCCAGTCAAATCCACCCATGCCACCGTTTAGAAAATCGGTCACACCCAATGCAATGATTTTTTCTATTTCCCTTCGGACTTCTTCGGTCTGGACACCGTAGCATTCTTTATGACCGATGAAGGTTGCAGTTTGCTCCTTGCCCATTCCCAAATGCACTCCTTTATAAGAAAAGAATAGCACAATCCCATAAGCAAATCAACGCTATTAGATAAGGTATCTTCCATATAGAATCTGTATGAAGCTGGGCGCTGCGCCTATACTATCAGTGTGTATTTCACGCTGACAGGAGGTGCTGTGATGAAGCTTGAATCTATCGGCCAAAACATCCGCAAATACCGACTGATGAAGAAGCTTCGTCAAGAGGACCTTGCGGAAAAAGCTGATTTAAGCATTAACTATGTGGGGGCAATAGAGCGCGGTGAAAAGACACCTTCCCTTGAATCCCTGATTGCAATAATCAACGCTCTCGGCGTTTCGGCGGACATGGTCCTTGTGGATGTCCTTGATAACGGATATGTAGTGAAAGAGTCGCTTCTTGCTCAAAAGCTGGATAAACTTTCTGCGGAGGATCGTTCTCGAATTTATGATGTCATCGACACGCTGATCAAACACTCAAAATAAGTCATCCCTAAACGAAAAATAAAAAGCTCACCGAAATCCACAAAAGAGGTTCGGTGAGCTTTTTGCTTATTCGAGTTCGCCGTTTCTTGTGTTTTCGTGCTCCTTCGCCAGCGATGGACTAAGGAAGTCATCCACATTTGCCTTCATGGTGTCAATTAAGCGGACTTCTTTTTTCAGCTTTGCGCGTTCATCATAGAGTCGCTGCTGCTCGGCCATGAGCCGTTCCTGCTCCACTTGCAGAGATTTTAAGCTTGGAAGCTTTCCATCGCCCTGCATAGCAAGCAGGGTGCTTTTGGCTGCCTCATAGATGACAAGCTCCGCTTCGTGCTTGGCACGATATGTCGGTTTATTTGCCGACTTCATATAGGCATCATAAACCGGCTTGAGCCGCTGGTAGTTCGAGATGTTTTTGATAAGCGGCTGCACCTCGCGCAACCGCGCCTCCACATTTTTTAACTCATCACCGATCCGCGCATAGGAGCTGTGAATGTCCTCAACCTTCTTCTCAAGGTCAGCATATTGCAGGAGGTTGTTTTCGGTGAGATAGTTGAGCGTTCGCGCAGCTTCCTTGAGAATGGTAAGCTTCGCCTTGTGTTCGTAACCTTTGCTGCCGATGATCTGGATGCGCTCCTGAATATCGCTGATGAGGGAGATACCCCGGCGAGAGGTCTGCATCTGACGCTTGCGGTTTCCGCGTCCCTGAATACGCTCTTTGATCCGATCCTCGGTATAGTTGTCGCCGATGGTTTTTGCACGGGTAAAGCGCTCCTGCCCCTCAGCTCTAAAGGAGATGTATTTACCGGGTTTGATTTCATATCCGGCCTCCTGCATGAGTTTCAAAAACTCGTCCCAGTCCTTCGCTGTGATGATGCAGCGGTCGATGGTCTGCTTGAGTTTTTGCTTCCAGCTCGTTCCGCGTTTGGCCTCTGTGTATTCCTTGTAGTCCATGCCCTTGCTCTGAGAAGGAGGGATTACAGAAAGCCCATGCTCCTTGCAGATTTCATCACTGAGCTGGCGCATTTCCCGGTAGGTGCGTCGATTGCTTCGGTAGGCATGATAATCCACAAAGTTGACGGCGTTGAAAATGATGTGATTATGGCAATGTCCTTTGTCGATGTGGGTGGCGATCACATACTCATACTTGCCTTTCAGCCATTCATCGGCGAACTGCTTGCCGATCTCATGCGCCCGTTCCGGCGTGACTTCTCCGACATCAAAAGACTGAATCAGGTGCCGGGCAATTACCTTCGGCATCTGCATTCCCTGTTGGACAGCGAGATTCCGTGTCCACTCAAATTCTTTGGCCGCCGCATCGCTGGCAGCACACCCGAAAGAGGAAACATAGAGCTGGTCATCTGTCTTTTTCGGATCAAGGATGTAGGTAAGCGCTTTGTTTACAGTTCCCCGGATTGGCTTGATTTTAGTAACTGCCATATTTCCTTTTGCCTCTCTTTCAGCTCTGTAACATCATCCTCATAGAGGTTTCCCTTTGAGTTGATACGGCGGCAAATCTGATTGATATTTGACGCGGCACGGCTGACTGCGGCGGCAAGTTTCTTCTGCTGGGTGTAGTCCACCTTGATGATATATCCGTCAATCGCCATCTTGCGGAGATAAGCTCCCATGTTCTTAGTTCCGAGCTGCGCCATTTTAGCCTTTATGATTCTTTTTTCGTCATCTGAAACGAAGAAGAGTATCTGATTTGGCCGTGTCCTGTTTGCCATAGGCAATCCGTCCTTTCGTAAAGATAGAGGGTTTGGGAAGCTTCCCAACAAGCATTTTGAAGAGTAAGGGCAGGGTTCCCTTAATCGAAAATCGCCGTGTGTATATACACCGGCTGTGCTTGCTATTCTCCCAAAATCGTATTCCCGGTGATTCTCCCCGTAAAATACTCCTTCACTTTACAACGGACATTTTCTGCGGAAATTAGCGGTATGGAGAAGAAAAAAGGCGCTCGAAAGCGCCTTCCTCATACTTGTTCAGCTTATTTTTTCTTGCCTTTTCCGCGTTTCTCGTAGTCCTCATCGATCCGGCTTTTCCAATCTGCACCGAGCGGAGCGCTGCAACGGACGGCGGAGATCGCCTCGCTCAACACCTCATAGTTGAGCTGCGTTCCGGTGCTGTCAGAGTTGTAGTTGACAGCTCGGTCGGCCCCAATCCCGAAATGCCGTGCCGTTTCCACCGCGTCGATGTTTGCACCGAGGAACAGGAACTCCCAGCCATACTTTGCTTTCTGCCGCTCGATCATTCGCTTTACCCGGTCACTGCTGTAAAAACGGCTCGCATTCTCCATGCCGTCCGTGGTGATAATAAATAGAGTATGTTCCGGCACATCCTCCGTTCTGGCGTACTTGTGGACATTGCCGATATGATGGATCGAGCTACCGATAGCATCCAGAAGAGCAGTGCAACCACGGACAGTATAGTCCCCGTCGGTCATCGGCTGAATATCTCGGATGTTCACGCGGTCATGGAGCACCTCGCACACATTGTCGAAGAGGACCGTGGAGACAAGTGCTTCGCCGTCCTGCTTCTTTTGCTTGGCGATCATCGAGTTAAAGCCGCCGATAGTGTCTGCTTCCAGCCCGCTCATCGAACCGCTACGGTCAAGGATAAAGACGATTTCGGTTAAGTTCTTTTTCATGATGATTCCTCCCATATAGAAAAACTGTGACTGCTTTTGCTTACAGTCACAGTATAGGGGAAATCGTCTTCGGTTTGGTCGCATGGCAAGCGACATTCAAAACATATCGCGGAACAGCTTGCTTTCGATGTCAGCAACATCATCCAACGGTATTTTCGTCCCGTCTGTGAGCAGCATCCAGCGTTCAAACTCGTCTATCTTTTTGAGATTTCCGCTCTTGGTTATATACGCTCCGCCAGCCTTCTTTGCGTCTGGAACGAAGTAGGTGATGGTCAGTGCTGGGTGGTCAGCAAGCTTTTCCATGAGGACCTGTTGTTTCCTGTCCAGCACTTCCTTTTCGCCTTCGCTGAGGTCAACCTTTTCATCTGTCAGCCTTCCGGTTTCGTGAATTGCATCATCATATCCGGTGAGAGCGGCAAACGGCGAGAACTGTGCAGCCCTGTCCAGCATCGACATCTGCGGCCTCTTCGACGAAACATGATGCGGAAGATTGATAATGTCTTTGTATTCGTCGCTCATGCCTTATGCCCTCCGATCTGCGCGTTCCGGTCCTTTGCCGTTGCGCCTTCCTCAAGGTTCATCCCTTTAAGAATGGCATTTTTCCCAAACTTCTTTTTGATGGTGAGCATGGCTTGCTGCACCCGTTTTTCTTTTGCAAGCTCTTCATCTTCCTGCTTGCGCTTGGCATCTAGCGCCGCATAATCTGTGAAGAGATCAAGCTGCTCAAAATCTCCCTTTGTTGATGGGGCAGAGGCTTCATCAATCACATGGGTTGCCGTTATATTTAGCCGCCGGATAAGCAGATTCTTGTCTGTAATCCGGTCAAAGAGTTCCCCAGCGGCATCCATGATCCGCTTGGTGGAAGAGGTGTACCGCCCCAGGTTAATCGTGCCGTGGGAATGCTTCGGTATCTGCCGCCCGTAATGGTCTTTCACTACATCGCCGTGATACTTTCTCCGGCGTTCCGGGTCGGTCAGGTTCTCAATGTCATAGCCTATCGTGACAACAATCTGGTCTGTGACGAAGCCCTTGCTCACTAAATCCATTGAAAGGTTGTCTGCCATTTCCCGAAGGACGAGTCGCGCCTTATCCGCTTCATAAGGTTGGTGTAGTACCTGTCCAGATCCCAAGCTGTTGCTTTCTGGTTTATACGCCTTGACTGCCTCAACCGTGCAAGGCTCCCAGCCCCATGCATGGTCGATAAGCAGTTCAGCATTTTTGCCGAAGAGCTTATAGAGCAAATCTTCATCTGTGATAGAGCGACGGGCGACATCTCCCATTGTGAACATTCCGTTCTCTTCGAGCCTCTTGGCGTAGCCTCGGCCAACGCGCCAGAAATCAGTGAGGGGCTGGTGTGACCATAAAGTTTTCCGGTAGCTCATCTCATCCAACTCAGCAATGCGGACACCGTTCTTATCAGCAGGAATGTGCTTGGCGACAATATCCATTGCGATTTTGCACAGATAAAGGTTTGTGCCAATCCCGGCGGTGGCTGTGATGCCAGTTGTCTCAAGGACATCCAAAATGATTTTCATGGCGAGGTCATGAGGGGAGAGCTTGTAAGTGGCAAGGTAGTCAGTGACATCCATGAACACTTCGTCAATGGAGTAGACAATGATGTCCTCGGGCGCGACATACTTCATGTAAACCTGATAAATGCGGGTGCTGTACTCCATGTAGTAAGCCATTCGCGGCGGTGCAATAACAAAGTCAATGGCGAGCGATGGGTTATTTTGCAGCTCAGAAAAGAGGTATGACGAGCCTTCCAGCCGATGCCCTGGTGCGTCGTGCTGCCGTCCAGCGTTCGCCTCCTTGACGCGCTGTTTGACCTCAAACAGCCTCCCGCGCCCGGAGATGCCATAGCTCTTGAGGGAGGGCGTGACCGCAAGGCAGATCGTCTTGTCCGTCCGGCTCTCGTCGGCCACTACAAGGTTTGTGTCCAACGGGTCTAAGCCGCGCTCGCGACACTCCACCGAAGCATAAAAGCTTTTGAGGTCGATTGCAATATAGGTGCGCTCTTTCATGCTTCGGTTGCCTCCTTTTCTTATTCAAAAACTACGACATAATCTTTGGTGAAGTCCTCAAACATCTCATTCGAGCTGTTCAATACATTGAATAGTTCATCTTCAATTTTCCCCCTTACATAGGCATCCTGCATTTCGGGCTTCTTGACAATCACCCATTTGAGCTGAGAGTATGAATATTTCGCAAAAGCGATCCATTGGGGGTAATTTATCGCCATCGGATTTTTCGTGAAGTAAATTTTTCCTGCATTTGCTGCCGTCGCTCCTGCGTGAGCTATAAACAGCATGGTCGCCAGTTTGGGGTGCTTCTCTCTGTCGAGAGAAATAGGAATAGAGGATCGAATGCTATGACCTTCCTTGATGCGCTTAACTGCATATCCAAGCCTGACAATCACCTCTGATACCATTACGGGGATTGATAACGAGCAGAAATGGATAAAGTCATATCCCTCGTAGTACATTCCCTGAACAATTTCTGCAATCGTCTGCTCTTCTTCACCAATACTTCCAAATTGCAGAAGATTAAATAGTCCCATCAGTGGAGCTGGCAAGCCCATCGAAGTTGTTATGTCCGTCTTGAAATGGATGATCTGCTTGGCAATGGCTGCGAAAATATCACTCTCTTTCCGGTCAGCATAATTCTCCATAACTTGAGAAACGATGTTGCCAGCTTTGTCGATTGTTGTCATCCTGCCTGTAAGAATATCCATTACGCCAACGACAAGCCCCAACAACGGGTCGTGCCCCAGAGAGAGAAGCCGATGATAGTACGCCGATAAGCCTTGGACATACTCTGTGGTATTCCGGTTGTCCTGCGCATCGTAAGGCACTTTGCTTTCTTTGCTGTTGGCCAACTTCTGCATTTCGTCTTCTGGGTATTTTTTCTCGAAATATTCTCGGATATAATTTGAGAGCGTCCCAGCCGACAAACCGTCTGGACCCTTTTTCGGAATCCCAACAAGAAGCAGATCAATAGCTGCGCTTGTCAAAGCCGCAAAAGCACTGATTGCAACATCCATTCTGTCAAGACGGTTTAGTGCTGCATATTCGGCGTTAAGCTTTTTGACTGCGGCAGTGTTTTCTTTCAACTCGTCTTCTGTAAAGAGTGCTTTCAAGTCACAGTTTGTACCAACATGGCGCTCGGCTTCAACGCAAAGGGATTCCCATTTAGGAACAATCACCGCCCTACGATTATGTGGAACGACCTTCAAATTTGGCTTTTCAACTTTATAGCCGAGTTTCCGCAACAACGCTTCGCTGGATGCGATGCACGCATCTGCTCCTTGAGTAGACGGAAAATGTATTTCGGAAAGCTCCGCAGCCTGATGTGTAAGTACCATATTCAACTGGCTTTCAAAATCTGAGTAGTCATACTTGCTCATCCTGCACCGTCTCTTTCTGGAAGTCCTCTAAGGCTTTTTGTAACTGCTGATTCAGCCTCTCCAAGTAATCTTGACGCTCGCGGCTCATCTGTGCATCGTCTCTTAACGCTTGAATAAGTGCCGCTTGCTTCCTTATTGCCTCTTTTTGAAGACGTTCCTTTTCGGCTTGGAGCTGTTTTTGCTGTTTATCATCTATGTAGTCTACAACACCTGAGGCAATCAATGCCGCCACAGGAGTAGCCAAAACAAATGCTCCGGTCCCTTTTCCTCCGCCAAAAACCTTTCCAACCGCCTCGGCGGCTTCGTTTACAAGCTTTATGAGGTTTTGCATGGAGTCTTTGCTTTTGAAAAATAGATTGCCCATATTCGCCCTCCTATGCAACACCCAAATCCTTGCTCAAATCTTTGATAGCCTGTTGCAAAAGGATATTAAGACTCTGCAAGTAGTCTATACGCTCCTTTGCTGCATCGGCTTCCTCTTTAAGCGCTTTGATTATTCCTTCATGTTTTTGAATGGCCTCTTTATAGAGGCGTTCCTTCTCTTGTTTGAGCTGTTTACTCTTGAGATGAGCGGCAACACCAACCCCTCCCGCAGCAAGGGCAGCTACCGGAGCGGCCAAGACGAACACGCCTGCTACCATTCCTCCGCCAACGATAGCCCCTGCCGCTGCAAGACCCGAAGTTATGCCAGCCGCAGACAGCCCTACCGTACCCAGACCATAGAGCGCAAGAAAGGAACCTACACCTCCAATTCCAGCGCCCAAAGCTCCTGTCAGCACCTCTGGAATTGCGCTATGTCGGATAGTCCTTGTCTTGTCGTTTACTGCAACAGCGGCTTCATTCAGAACATTGACCACTTGTTGCAGAGAATCGACACTTTGAAAGACCATATCCTTTTTCTTCTTTACATAGTTACCCATATCTATCTCCTTACGCTCCGAGCAAACTCTGGTCAAAGGCAAACAGCGCCTCATTGATCTCAAAAATGTTGTAGTTGCCGTGCTCAACAAAATACTCGATGATGATGTCAAACTTATTCGAGTGGGAGAGGGCAAAACCGGCCTTCATGAGAAGTTCCTTTGTTTCGTCCAGCGGCAGCTCCAAAGCAATCGCAAAGGCAATCGCAGTGGGTTTGGAAGGTTTATACAGCCGGTCACTGCGGATCTTCGAGAAGAGTTTCCGGTCGATGTTTGCTTTCTTGTAGCACTGCGCGTCGGTCATGCCTTTCTCGCCAATTTTGCGAAGCAGCATTTCGGAAAAGCTTTCGTCGATCTGTGAGAGCGCATCATCCAATGTTTTAGCGCTTGCTGCCATCGGAGCCAGCGGGGCACCGAATGTTTCTTCTTCCGGCTCTTCCGAAAGCATCTGCATCCTGCGCAACCGCTCCGAACTGTTGTCAGTATGCTCGTCTACATAGTTATCGTCTATGTACGCAGCAATGTCAGAGAACAGTTTCTCGCCGATCTGATATGCCTTACGGTCGAAGATAACGATATAGACCGTCATGTCATTTTCCAGAAGGAAGTCGCTGATCGTGTCTATGGCAACCTTCAATGCCTGGTCTTTTGGATAGCCGTAAATACCCGATGAGATCAGCGGAAAGGCAACCGTCTCACAGCCGTGCTCCTTCGCCAGTGTTAAAGAAGTGCGGTAGCAGGAGACAAGTTTTTCCCGTTCTCCGTGTTTGCCATCCCGCCAGCGCGGACCGACAGCATGGATCACATACTTGCAGGGCAGTCTATATCCCTTAGTGATTTTTGCGCTTCCGGTTTCGCAGCCGCCCAGCGTCTTACATTCGGCAAGCAGTTCCGGCCCTGCAGCCCGATGGATGCAGCCGTCAACACCGCCACCACCCAGAAGGGAGCTGTTAGCAGCGTTGACAATCGCATCCACTTTCATTTTCGTGATGTCATTTCGCACGATTTGTAAAGGCATCTTTTCACCACCTTTTTCTCATTCGTCTTTTTCTACGATACCATAGTCAATCAGGATATTCTTCTCCGCATTGGGCGGGTAAACAATGCCCATCATCTCATACTGATAGCGCCGCACTTTCCGAAAGTCTTTGACCGGCTCCGGTGCATAGGCCGCTGTCTCGCAGCGCTCATATTCCGGCATACCGGCAAGATCATCCGCAGCTGCTTTAATCAGGGCCTCGGTCACATCGTCAATGTCCTTTCCGGTTTCAACGGCTACAAGTTCGTGCTTTTTAATGTCCTTATCAAGATCACCAAAGGAGCGATAGAGAATGTATTTCATAAGTTTTATTCCTCCATATTCTTTTCTTCATCCAACACTTTTTCGAGAAGCACAGTCAGCGTCGCAGCGATTTTCTCAAAACTTAATGCCTCTTCCTCCTGTCGCATCAGGTAATTGATCGCCGCCTTGAAAGCCGTTGTCCTGTCTACCTTGGTTTCACTGTCGAACCGGTCAAGGATTTCCCCAATAAGGCGAATAACGGCTTCATCATCTTCACTGATGCCCATATTGAACATAGCGGCAAGCTCATCGTCCTCAGTGAGCGTTTCGTATTTCAGATACTCGCCGTATTCTTCCGACATGATTTCCTGAAAATAATTGATCATGATATGAAGCTGGATGCTGCCGTCTTCATGCGGGGTTACACAGCAATAATGCGCTTTCTCTCCTATGTCTTTTAGAAGTGACATATCCTCCGGATCGTCAAACTCAAGCATGGGCAGCGTAAGGTCAATGTGGGAGTCCCAATGCTCAAAGTCAACGACACCATGAATTTTGCCGTGATGCCGCTTTGCAAACTCGTCGCACCGTTCCAGAAGATATTCGTAGTTCTCCTTATCCTTCGGAACAACGATCTTCGGGATAGCATCCATCTTCTTTGAAAACTCTTCCATAAAACCACCGGGAGCATATACCAGGTCATAAATCTCTTTTGCTCGCGCATCCGGCTCACGCTCTTCATAGTTGCGGTCAAATATGATGTTTTCCATCTTCTCCATTCCGCTTTCCTCCAAACTCATCAAAATTGATCCTGACGAAAACTTCGGATTGCAGCCAGCGACAAGATGTTTAGATATAGATAGCCCAGCTCATGGATAAAGTCAACATCGATCTCAATCAAGGTGGCTCGGAGCTGTGCGTAGACAAGTCTGAACAAGTCCATCTCAGGGGCCTCAAACAGGCTTATGCTTTGTATGGCTTTTTCTGCTTCTTCCCATCTTTGAGAAGACTCAACCTCTGTGCTCGTCATAACCGCCGTCAGTATTTCGCTGACCAGCAGCTTCCCGTCCACCGGCTCGACTTCACTTCTGAGCTGCCGGAGAACTGCTTCCTTCTCCTTGAGGGAGACAATATCGCAACTATCGTCAAGCTCAATGGCAATAATCTCTGCAATGCACTCGCGCCAGACTGCGTACCCCGCGTTGATGATGCCGTCCTCTTCTTTGGTCGGCGCATAGTCTATGCAGTATTCGTCAAAAAAGCTTTTGCCATCCAGCTCATTATGCGCACAGAATATGTGTGCCAGTTCGTGGAGGAAGATATGTAGCAACTCACCCGGCTGATAAGAAATGTCCGTCCGCAACAAAATTCCATCGATCCCGCCGTTATTCATGCCGATAAACGAGGAAGCCTTAAAGTCAAAGTAACCTTCCTCCTGATACCGATCGTTCAGCCGGTAGGGAAAATACTTGGAGCAAAACTGCTCGAAAATCTCTTTCTGATCCTCGGTCATAAAGCAAGTGAGGATAAGCTTGTCCGAAGAAAAATCCGTTCCCATCCTCCCGTTGAAGATGGTAATGGCTTTCTTCAAGCAAGAATCATAGTTCACCTTATTTGTCGCCTCCATCTATTTCAAAAAGTCGCTCTTGTGTTCAATTCGACGGAGGTCATACCCTGATTCCGCCAAATGTGCAATTTTCAAGGCAACCAAATTGATGTCTGTTCCCATTGCCCGCGCAATCTGCTCTGATGTATAGCCGTAGTCATAGATGTACTCAAGGATTTCATCTGTATCGAGCAGAATTTCGGCGGCAACGATGTTCGCCTCATACTCCGGCTTTGTGGTCATGTCATACAGCATGAACTCTTGAATCGCGCTTCCTTTTGCAAGATTCCGGTGCAACTGGTCGTGACCCAGTTCATGGGCACAGACAATTCGCTGCATCCGTCCACTCAGGTTCTTATTTATGAAGATAAAGCGGCTGCGCTTGATCACACGGTACATTCCTTTGAGCGGACCGAAGTCATCACAAAATAAGACCTCTATACCAAGCTGCCGTGCAATGCTAAATGGATCTCGCGTCCCGCAGCGCTTTACAAGCCTACTGCCGACTTTCGAGAGATTTTCAGCATCCATTGTCTCACCTCCCGCCGATGGAGCATCGCAAACAGCGAAATGCCTTACTGTTTGCTTGTCCCTTTACGGTATTTCTTCGGAGTGTATTTCTTGTTCTTCTCTTTGGCGATCCAATAAGCTTCGTTTAATGCCTTCATCGCGCCATCGAGGGCTTCGTCACTGAGCCGTCCACCGGCAAACATTCCGGTCACTTCACTGACAAGTTCGTCAATATCTCTGGCTGCTTTGGAACCACCCTGCTCATGGGCAGCAACAACAAGTAGTCCATTTTGGCCGAGAAGGTATTCGGGCGTGGTATTTAACGCTTTCGCTAACTTTTCCACAATTTCGAGCTTGGTAGGTTTACGAGTGCCCAACTCATAATTTTGGATGGTTCTCGGTGTCACAGATACTTTTTCGGCGAGCTGCACTTGTGTAAGGTTCGCTTCCAACCTCTTCTCCTTCAGCTTATCCTTGAAACTCATAAGGCACCTCTTTCTAAAAACTTTTATGGGCACGAACAGAATTTTCGCTCATCCTATTGACACGAAATGTCCGTTCATGTTATGCTAAGTTCAACGCGAACGCCTCGTTCGTGATAATAATATCACACGAACAGTGCGTGTGTCAACAGGAATACGAAAGCTATGCGCGTTTTTGCGCAACTTTCCAGCGCATGGAGGTAGGCTATGACGAACACACATTGCCGGAAGGCGTATGTCTCTGTCAATTTGGATGTTGACGAGGAAGGGGTATGCCATCCTCGGTTTATCCGGTGGGAAAATGGCCTGATTTTTCAGATCGACCAAATCCTATACAAATGCCGTGCGGCTTCTCAAAAAGTAGGTGGCGGCGGTATTCGCTATACTGTGATGATCCGTGGGAGGGAATCTTACCTCTTTCAGGAAGGAAACAAATGGTTTGTAGAAGCAAAGGAGGGAGCCAGATGATTTTATCTCACAGGGATATTGAAGAGATCGCCGTGGCGATCACTAAGGATTTCAACGAGTTCTTCTTCGGTCCTGATACCGAAGAGGCGCGTTTGCCTCGCGGTACGCCGATTGATCAATTTGCCCGTGATTATCTCGGACTGGATGTTTCGTTCGCGTATCTGTCCACTGATGGTAGCATCTGTGGGCTGACCGCATATACCGATACCGAGTACATTGTAGAAGATAAAGGCATACAGCGTAAAATCCCTCTGCACCGCAATGAGGTCCTGATGGACAGAAGCTTTATCGAGCCTTCGCAGATACGCAAGCTCTGCGGGAAACGGCGTTTCACGCTCGCCCATGAGTGCGCTCATCAAATCTTGTTTCAGATGGAGACAGACCAAATGCGGGAAGTTTGCCAGCGGAAATATTCCGCCCGGACAGCTTATTCGCTCCGGGAATTGAAGACCCGTGAGGACTGGAACGAGTGGCAAGCCAATGTTTTAGGTGCGGCTATTTTGATGCCGCAGCGGGAAATCGACCTTGCCGTGGCATACTATGCCAAAGGTCGGAAGCTTATCAGTTACGATGGAAACTATGCCTATTGGGATAAGGTTGCCCTTGATAGGATCTGCCAGCAGTTCGGCGTTTCCAAGACCGCCGCAGTCATCCGGCTGAAACAGCTCGGCCACTTGGAAAACCGGCCATACAGTGAGTATAGCGATCCGTTGGAGGTGTGGGCATGAAGAAAAGCATTCGTGTCTCAGAGCCTTCACCTGAGATGCAGGAGAAAATACGCCGGGCGCGGTGCGCCATTGTCAACCAAAAGATGCGTATGGTGAAGTGCCCATATTGTGGGCATAACGCTATCGCCGTATTCGAGGATTCCCGTGGACACATTCAGGCCAAATGCAAAGCCTGTGGCCGGGAAACCGTATTTGATGTGATCAACATGAGACGGTTATTGCTCCACCTTCACAGAAGGTAAGGAGATAACAAATACAATTCAATATTTTATAGCTGTGCTGTGGAGCCGCTGATTGGTGAGTCTTCCTAATGCCGCATGAACAGAGTATTCAAAGCTCTGTTTTATCGGTATGGGAAGAAAGACTCACCGGTCATGCGGCTCTTTTTAAGTCTTGTCCATCCGCTGCTCCGCGCCAGCGGAAAGGACAAGACAATGAAAAGAATCCCCAAAACACCCGTTGAGTTTGACTACGATCTCTGGACTACCGAGGACGGCAAGTGCATGGTGCGCGTGAAGGCTACCGGCGAGACTACGGAGGTTGACCGCGAGGTCATGAAAGCTCTTCGCAATGAGGAAAAGAAGCTCCGGCGCTCCTATGATACCGGCGGCTCATCTGACCGCGAAGACGGAGAAGAAGCACAACCTTCCACTGTGCTGTCGCTGGACGCTGTACCAGAGGATGATGTGAAATCATCCGCATGGCTGGAGTCCCCGGAAAAGATGGAAGAAGATATTATCACCGGTTTACTCGAACAGGAATTTATCCGCAGTCTGACGCCGCCGCAGCTTGATGTGTACATGAATTGTATGCGCGGCAACATGAGTATGCTGTCGTATGCCAAGCGGAACGGCTTTTCATTTTCCACTGTCAAAGACACGCGAGATGCGATCAGAAAAAAATTCAAAAAAATTTTTTGAGAGACCCGCTAATTCGCACAAAAAATGTCCGTTGTAAAGTGAAGGGGTCAAACAAGACCAGCTTCACAGCACCTTGAAAACAGAATATCCAGTGCTGCGGATCTTTCCTCTTTTCTCGAAGCGACTTGCCTTCTGCCGCCAAGACCTTCCTACGGGAAGCGAGCGATCAACAGAGAGGCTAAACAGCCGTGTGGTGCGGCTGTTCGCCATGATGGAGAAGTTGGGTATAATGATACTTCTGTCCCCGGGTTGCCGGGGGCGGCTCGGAGCGATCCTCGGAGGGGTGAGAGTCCCATGATACCGATTAACCGTTGGTAGTCCGCAGCATTCCCGGAGCCTCAAGGCTCTTCCGGCAGGGGTGCGAGCTGCAAATATGCCGGAACATGAAACAAACCAATTAGCTACATTCAGCATACAAGTTTTCAGGATGAAAACTATGTGGCGGAGTGTCCCTAACCGGCGCTCCGCCATATCCTTTTGTCCTGAATACAATTCATCACATCAGGGAGGTGTTTGCAATATGATGAGCGCAGAAGCCATGAGAAGTGTCAATCCGAAGACGGTTGACCGCAGTGCCCTTGTCCAGCGGGACAGCATCCGGCTTGAGCCTGCGGCTGCCCAGAATGACCGGCTGCGGGATTTCATCCGGCAGATCAAAAATCCATATTGTTATCTGGACGGAAAGACCGTTGTGAAGATCAGCTTCTCGAAGACAGACACCACCTTGGAGGACTGCCTGGAACATTATCTGAGAGGGCTTTGATTATGAACAAACTGAATCTTTTCACCCGGTTCTATGGACAAGCGATTGTGCCTGTGATACAATGAAGTCAGGTCAAAAAAGAATACATGGACTAAGCCGCTGCCCTTGAGGGTCATGTGGCTTTGCCTTGTTTTCTCATAGTAAGAAGCAGAAGCCTTCGTCTTTCTGATTTGTGTATCACACCAAACAGAAAACGGAGGTTATTTTTATGTCCAAGAAAGTTTACCGGACGGCGATTTACTGTCGCTTGTCCCGTGAGGATGGAGACAAGGTTGAAAGCAACTCCATCATAAGCCAGCGAGCCATCTGCGAGGACTACATCGCAAGGCATGACGATTTGGAAATAGTCTGCGAACCGTTCATTGACGATGGGTATAGCGGCGTTTCCTTCAATCGTCCGAACTTCAAGAAGCTCGAAGATGCAATCCGCAAGGGTGCGATTGACTGCATCGTGGTCAAAGACCTCAGCCGCTTTTCGAGAAACTACATCGACGGCGGGCGGTATCTGGAAAAGATATTCCCACAGCTCGGCATCCGCTTTATAGCGGTCAACGATGCTTACGACAGCCTCACCGGCGATCCGCAGTCGGATTCCTTTGTCATCCCGTTCAAAAACCTCATCAACGACTCTTACTGCAAGGATATTTCCATGAAAATCCGTTCCAGCTTGGAGGTCAAACAGAAGAACGGCGAGTTTGTCGGGGCGTTCGCGCCCTATGGTTACAAGAAATCGCCGGAGAACAAGAACCAGCTCATCGTTGATGCGGCTGTCAGCGAGTATGTGCAGATGATCTTTGCTATGTATAAGGACGGCTTCTCTATCGGTCGTATTGCCACAAGGTTGAATCAGATGGGTGTGCTTTCCCCAATGGAATATAAGCGTTCTGCGGGAGTGAAGTTCGATACCGTCTTCAAAACCGGTGATACTGCAAAGTGGACTTATAAGGCTGTCCAGCGCATCCTCACCAATGAGGTTTATATCGGTGTCCTTGCCCAAGGTAAGCGCGGTACGCCAAATTACAAGGTGCGCGTCGTACAGCCGAAGGACGAAACCGAGTGGGTCAAAGTCGAGGGAGCACATGAAGCACTTGTTTCCTACGAAGATTTCATGGCCGTCAAGACCATGATGAAGCGGGATATGCGCTGCTCGCCGGATCAAGAAGAGGCGCACTTGTTTTCCGGCTTCCTGTTCTGTGGGGACTGCCATCAGTCCATGACACGCAAGACAGTCCCATCGAAGACAAAGAAATACATCTACTATGTCTGTTCAACAAATAAGCATAACCGGACCTGCACCCCGCACAGCATCAGTGCAAAAGAGGTCGAGGAAAAGGTATTCCGTGCCATCCATGACCAGATTGAGCTTGTGGTCAATCTTGAAAAAGCACTTGAGATGATCGAGAAGCTTCCTTCTCAGAACCGCAAGGCGTTCAACTATGAAGCGCAGATTGCGAAGCTCGAAGAAGAGATTGAGCGGTATCAGAAGCTCAAGCTCCGGCTGTATGAAGACCTCTCGGGCGGGATCATCGACAAGTCGGAATACTTTGAGTTCCGCAACAGCTACACCAAAATCATTGAGGAAAAGCAGGAAGCGCTTCTTCGGGTGAAGAAAGAAATGAAGCAGTCGGTTACAACGGGGGCTACGGAACGAAACTGGGTGACGCTCTTCAAGCAGTATGAAAACATTGAAGAACTGAACCGTCGCGTCCTCATGGCGCTGGTTGACCGCATCCTGATTTATGAGAATCACGCGATAGAGATTGTCTTCAAGTACAAAGACGAGTATCAGCAGACACTTGAATATGTTCTCGGCTACGCCGACGAACTTGCCATTGCCGGGTAAAGGAGGGATGAGCGCATGGCACGAAAAAGCAGAAAAGTCGCAGCCGCAGAACCGGTTTACGAAGCTGCACCGCTGCAAATCTTCCCGACAGCCATTTATGCCCGTCTCTCTGTGGAGAATAGCGGCAAGTCTGAAAAGGTTGATGTCATCACTAACCAAATTGAGATATGCAAGTCCTATATTGCGGGGTGTCCTTACCTCGATCTCGTCGATGTTTATGTGGATAACGGACGGACAGGGACAGTTTTCGACAGGCCGGAGTTCAACCGCCTGATGACCGACATCAAGAGCGGCAGGATAAAATGCCTTGTAGTCCGTGATCTCAGCCGTTTTGGTCGTGACTACATAGAAACCGGCACCTACCTTGAGCGCATTTTCCCGCAGATTGGCTTGCGGTTCATCGCCATCAAGGAACACTATGATAACTTCGATACAGACGGCTCGAACGAGAGCCTGATGATTCCGCTGCAAAACATGATTAACGCCCTGTACTCGAAGGACATTTCTCGGAAAGTCTCTACCGCCCTGAAAGCGCAGATGGAGCAAGGAACTTTCCAGAAGCGCAATCTTCCGTATGGCTACCGGTGGAATGAAGAGCACACAAACATGGTCATCGACGAAGAGACGGCGCAGTATGTGCGGCTCATGTTTCAGTGGAAAATAGCGGGCTTGTCAATCCCGATGATCCTGAACGAGCTTGACCGGCTGGGTGCTCCGAATACGGAGCTGAGGAAGCGCCAGAACGGAACGCGCAAAGGTGACGGCTGCTCCTGCAAAGGCTGGTACAGTTCAACGCTGTACGGAATCCTGACCAATCCGCATTATGTGGGTGATACCGTCCTTGGTCGTTCCATGAAGGCAATCTACAAGGGAATCAAGTCTCACAATGTCAAGGATAAAGGCCAGTGGATCGTGTTCCCGAATACACATGAGGCGATTATTTCCCGTGAGGACTTCCAGAAGGTGCAGGACATCATTCAAGCGGCTTCTGAGGCTCGCCAGACGAGTATGCAGAAGACCGAAGAAGTCCGGGCAACACTCGTCAACCTCTTCGAGGGCAAAATTGTCTGTGCGGACTGCGGGAAGAAGATGTACTTCCACCGCAAGAGGATTGACAAAGACAAGCGGGGGCGCTGGTATGCCTACTATGAATGCAGTACCTCAGTAGGACGGCGCTATGAACACTGTACCTCCCATTATACGAGGCAGGACACGCTCGAAGCAAATGTGCTTGCGGCAATCCAACTCCAAGTTGAAGCAGCGCTTGATTATGACAAGCTGCTGGATAAGCTCAGGGGCAGTGATGGCGAAAAGAATATCCGCGATCAACAGAATGCCCTCATTACAAGCCTGAATCTAAAGCTCAATGGCGTTTCTAAGAAGCGGACACGCCTCTATGAGGATTATGCCGAGGGGCTTCTGGATGAAGAGGAATATACCTTCGCAAAGAAGAGCTATGACGAACAATACGCTGACCTGTCCCGCCGTCTGGATGAGGCTGTACAGCGTCGAAGCAAGTTCAACGAGGCTATGTCTGTCGATAACAAGTGGATTACCTTAATGAAATCCGTCAGCACAGCGACACGGCTCACACAGGATTTAGTAGACGAGTCTGTTGAATTGGTCAAAGTCCATGAAGGCGGCGCTGTGGAGCTTGTGATGAAGTACGGCGACATCTACGAGTTGACTATTCAGAGTATCAAAGATGTTCAGGAGGCGATGTAAATGAGCAAGGACTACATAATCGGCATCTACATCCGCCTCTCTATGGCTGATGAAGATACCGGTACTGGCAACAAGGCTGAGAGTGACAGCATAGGCAATCAGCGTATGCTCATCAACCGATACCTTGACAATCATCCGACGCTTTCCAAATATCCGCGACTTGAGTTTGCGGATGACGGTTACACAGGGACAAATTTTCATCGTCCTCAGTTTACGGTGATGATGGAGAAAGTCCGGCACGGTGAAATTAACTTGATCTGTGTCAAGGATTTTTCCCGCTTCTCTCGTGACTACATAGAGACGGGGAACTACCTCGAATGCACCTTCCCGTTCATGGGCGTTCGCTTCATCTCCATCAATGACGGATATGACAGCGACGATTACAAGGGAACAACCGGTGGACTTGAGGTTGTCATGCGCAGCATCATCTATGCGGCGTACAGCAAGGATCTCTCGGTTAAAACAACAACCGCCAAAATCCAGATGATGAAGCAAGGCAAGTATGTGGGCGGGTACGCTCCTTATGGCTATGTGCTTCATCCCAAAATCCGTAACAAGCTAAAGCTTGACCCAGAGGCCGCAGAAGTCGTGCGCAGGGTATTCGATGAGGCCCTTGAAGGCAGGAATACTTCACAGATTGCACTCAGTCTGAACGACGACAATATCCCGACGCCGGGGCAATATTTCAAAGGCAAGCATCCTGACAAGAAGAAATTCAGCTATATGAGCGACAAGATAAGCTGGACGGCATCTATGGTCTACAAGCTCCTGACCAGCTATGTTTACACAGGGGCAACGGTCGGCCACAAGCGAAAATCCGGCGGTGTTGGTTCTCGGAAAACCATTTCACAAGAGAAAGAGGACTGGATCATTGTCGAAGGGATGCACGAAGCGATTGTCAGCAAAGAAGAGTTCGAGCTGGCACAGGCAGTTATCCGTGGCGGCAAAAAGAAGGTCAAACGAAACCCGCACTATTATCCGCTCAAAGGGCTTGTGTGTTGTGGCAACTGCAAACGCACCCTTACCCGGCGTAAGCTCAGGAATGAGGGCGGGTATTTCTACCAGTGTACGCACTCGACACATGACCGCGATACAGAGTGTCCGGTAGGCGAGAGGTATAGCGAGGTATGGATTGAAAACACGGCATTCAATGCGATTGGACAGATGCTCTCGCTGGTCGAGAAGAAAGCAGTCAAAGAACACGAGATCAGCAAACGCAGGAAATCTTCCATCTCAGAATGCGCCGATACAATCCGCGAGCAGCAAAAGCAGTCTGAACAGCTCAAGGGGGTAAAGCTCCGGCTGTATGAGAAGTACACTGCGGCCAGTATCACAAAGGCGGAATATCTCAAGCGAAAAGCTGAGGTGGACGCCAAGATAGCCGAAAATGAAGAAGCGATCCGGCAAGGCCATGAGCGGATGCAGGAGCTTGATTCTGAGCACCCCTGTTCCGATGAGAGGCTTGATAAGATGATCGGCGATTACCAGAAAAGCGAAGGACTCACCTACGAGCTTGCCCATGCGCTGATCTCTGCTATCTATGTTCACGGGCAAGACGGCATCGAAATCGTCTGGAAGTTCAAAGACATCTACGAAGATATGGAGGGAAAGAAATGAATATTGCGGTCTATATGCGAGTAGCTACGGAAGAACAGATCAGCCGTGGCGAAACCAAGGGCAATGCTGCTGTTAAGACTCAATAGAGATGCAGCAAGCCGTTCACGGGTGGTTCTCCACCTATGAACGGCTTGTAAAATCTCAAAATTTTTTTAGTTCCTACTTGACACAAGAAGACTTCTCCAGATTTGGAAGAGACTATCTGGAAGTTGGATTTTATATTGAATA
>ERZ1673740.1107-NODE-1107-length-22943-cov-10.959848_pt1 | contig 22943 bp, 19 predicted proteins | sample MGYA00580221_ERZ1673740 | MGnify/ENA primary metagenome ERZ1673740 (study PRJEB41218, sample SAMN15661786) | gut metagenome | host: Homo sapiens | place: Canada: London | collected 2015-08-20/2019-03-30 | study: EMG produced TPA metagenomics assembly of...
ATGCGGGGTCTTTCAGGTCACAGGGGATGTTTTGCTCCCGCTCCCCGGCAGGCAGAAGCTGCTGCCGCAAAGCGATAACATCCGGGAAGTCCAGATTGTAGATCTTGCATCTGCCGTTGTCGCAGGCTTTGCCGGTGTTGTCCAGCCCGCAGCCCAGATTGACCACCGCCGCGCAGGGGTGCGTTTTCAGGTATGCCTGCACCTCCCACGCAAGGTCATTCTGCCGCATGGCTACCTCCAGCGCACCGAAACGCTGCATTAGGCTGCGGGAGTTTTTCTCTGCCTGCGAAAAGTCGTAGTCGATTTCATCAATCAGACGCACCGCCGTCTCGTCCCGGTAAAGGGTCGGATACAGTTCGGTACACAGCTTCCGGGAATACAGTGGGAGAATCAGCGTCTCCTGCACGGTGTTTTTCTCGATTTTGTATTTCATAGGTTCCTCCCTGTTCTCCTCATTCCGCTTTTTGGCAGACAAACCATGCCATGCTCTTCACTGTTCCAAATGTTACGGTTGCACTATTTCACCGCTTTTGCGCCGTAACGCACAGCCACCCCTTTTTATTTTTGTGGCTTTGGATCTGACAAAATCCTGCTTTTTCCAGATACCCTTTCAGTGCAGTATCCGTATAGATGGTCATGCCGCCGATGATCTCCGTCCACTTCTTGTCCTTGTCCGTTTCGCCGTTTGCTTCGTTACAGATGAAAAAGATTCCGCCGGGCTTCAGCACTCGATAAACCTCTCTGAAATTCTGCGCAAGTTCCGGCCAGAAGTAGACCGTTTCAAAGGCGGTCACCACATCAAACTGCTCCGCTTCAAACGGCAGTTCTGCCACACTTGCCTGTTGCACGGTACACCGTCCTGCCGCAATGGCTCTGGCATTGACTTTTCGCGCTTTTTCCACGCTGACAGCTGAGTAGTCGATGCCCTGCACCTTGCCGTTGGGGCACAGTTTCAACAGCGTTTTAATGTTCGCTCCACCGCCGCAGCCGCAGTCCAGCACCATGGCATCCGGGGCAGGCTGTAAAAAACTCAGCCCCCATTCTGCCATTGCGCTGTGTCCAAAGTTCATCATAGCAACCATGATCTTCCCGCCAAGGCCTACGGGCTTTCGGGTGTTTTCAAAAAAGGACATAACGCCACCTTCTTTCTATTTACCGTTCACAATGCAATGCTTTTTACCAGATGCGCCCACTGCTCCGGGTGACAGGCCAGCAATTCCTCGTGCCGCAAGTTAGGTAAAGCTAACTTTCAGTCTTATAAAAAGCCGCTTCTCAGCGGTCCTTCTGCCAAAATAATACGCCCTGCTGTTGTCTCTGTCAAGATGTTTAGGCGTTTTCGGAGATTCCGAAAGAGATTTCGTTATCGAAGTCTCCCCTCGCCGCATGAAAGATGCAAATCGTTTCCTGCATCAAAAAAATTCACCTCTGCAAACTTGTCTGTTTCTGCTTGACAACGCCCTGTTGGCGTGCTATTTTAGTTTTTGTCAATTAGCCCAACCTAACTATCTGAGGGATACTTCTCCCGCAGTTTTTCTTTGCGCGCATTGTTAGGATAAGCTAACTAAATGTTTTTAGAAATAAAGATAGAGGTGTGTTACGATGAGATTGAAAAAAGTATTTGCAGGTGCACTTGCGGCGGCTATGCTGATGTGCGCCGTGGCAGTTCCGGCCTTCGCTGCGGAAGGCGTGGAGCAGGAGAACTGCCTGTCCTCCAGCTATGTCCAGATGAACATTCCCTACGCCGACTTCTACAAGGCTGCCGGTGTGGACAACGCATCTGAGATCGATGCTGTTACCAGCGCCACCAAAAACAAGACCCGTGCAGGCAACCTTGCCGCCGGTTCCTACCACGTCAACACCGATGGCACCGACATCACCGGCGTTTCTTGCCCGGTCAAGGTGCTGACCCCGTGGGCACTGAAGAACGCAAAGCAGGTCACCGATGCCGACAGCTACGACATTACTGTTACCCTGAAGGGCAAGGAATCCACTACCACCTACACCGGCGCAGATGCTCTGTTTGAGAACGAGAGCTACGCTTACTACAAACTCAACGAGACCCCGGCCTACTACATCACCGCATGGTACAACCTGCTGAGCGGCAAGTGGGAGTTTGGCAAGGTCCACGCCACTGAGACCACTGTAGAGGGCACAACCGTGGAACTGAACACCAACGGTCACCACACCACCTACGAGATGAAGATCTCCGGTTTTGATTTGGACTACAAGACCAACAAGGTCTACGGCGTGGTGCTGACCACCGCCGACGGCACCGAGTATGGCCTGCATCACGTGACCAACATCTGGCATGGTACCAAGTTGGGCTTCAATGCCGATGATCCTTATTTTGCATCCATCATCGGCAAGACTGTTACTCAGATCACCTTCTACGCCGCCGATGGTGTGTATGTTCTGCCGGTCAACGTGGCGCTGTGAGGTCGCGGAAAGTTTCCTGATTTAGCGAAATAACGTACAAAACGGCAAGGCCGCCTGCTGCCAGGCGGCCTTGCCGTTTTGTAGCAATTTGTGTTTCTAGGAACATCGTTCGGAGTAGCCTGCGCCGCACAGCTGCTCACACAGCAGTGCCAGCCGCTGGTCTTTCAGGCTCATGTCCAGCTTACGGAAGCGAAGCAGCCATCGCAATCCAACTTTTTCAATCGTTTGCAACATCGTTGGATTGCATATCGCAAAATATGCCGGTTAGAACAGTATTCCAAACCTGCCCTTGCGATTGAAACGGATAAATTCCTCTTTGATCTTGGGCTTTGCCAGCTTTTCTTCCGCAATGCGGGCTTCAAGCTCACGCTTGGTTTCTTCCAGCTGCTCCAACCGCTCCTTGGTGGAACTGGTCAGGATGCCCGCCTGAATCGCATTGAGCATATTCTGGATACCCGATTCCGCATCGAACGGTGGAACGTGCATCTCAAACAATGTTTCGTATAATGGATATACCACATTTTGCGTAAGATTGCAAGATAAATCTTATTTCTGACAGAAAGAGCCGAACCCGTGCAACGAGTCCGGCCCTTTCTGTGCTTTGGTTGGATCTTAAGCAAAGTTATGGTAAATGAAGAAGTTGGCTTTGGGAGTTTACAGCAGGCTCAGTGCTTCCTCGTCTGCCACAAGGATGCAGTCCGGATGCAGCTGCAGGATGCTGCCGGGGCAGGCAGGGGTCACAGGGCCGGTCACGGCGTCCTTGACGGCCTGTGCCTTGGCTTTACCGTTGGCTACCACCAGCACCTTGCGTGCCTGCATGATGGTCTTGATGCCCATGGTGTATGCCTGTTTGGGGACAAGGGCCTCGTTGCCGTCAAAGAAGCGCTTGTTGGCTTCGATGGTAGTGGGCGCAAGGTCGATGCAGTGGGTCTCCAGCTCAAAGGCTTCGCCCGGCTCATTGAAGCCGATATGACCATTGGGGCCGATGCCCAGCAGCTGCAGGTCGATGCCGCCCAGCTTGTGGATGATACCGTTGTAACGGGCACACTCGGCGGCAGTGTCCAGATTGGTACCGTCCGGCAGGTTGGTCTTGGCCGGGTCGATATTCACCTTGCTGAACAGGTTCTCGTTCATGAAATACCAGTAGCTCTGGGGGTGCTCCTTGGGCAGGCCGCGGTACTCATCCAGATTGACAGTAGTGACCTCGGAGAAATCCAAATCGCCTTTGTTGTACCAGTCCACCAGTTGGGCATAAGTGCCCACCGGGGTGCCGCCGGTGGCAAGGCCCAGTACACAGTCCGGCTTCATGATGACCTGTGCGGAGATGATGTTGGCCGCTTTGCGGGACATATCCTGATAATCTTTTGCGCGGATGATCTTCATAATAATACTCCTTTTATAGTACCGTTACGCCTGCGTTCCGGCAGGCCTGTAAAAATTCTACGGGCAGCTTTCCGTCCGAGATCACAATATCAATATCGGACAGCTCGCAGATGTGGAATGTACTTTTCAGTCCGATCTTGGAGGAATCCAGCAACACGGCTTTCTGCTCACAGCGGCGGAGCACGGTCTGCTTGAGCCGTGCTTCATCCTCCACGCCGCAGGTAAAACCGGTTTCCGGGCTGTAACTGGTCACGCCCAGCAGCAGCAGATCAAAGTTGATGCCCTCCATCGTCTGGATGCTCTGTGCACCGCAGACGCTCATGCTGAACCGGTTCAGGCTGCCGCCCGGCAGGGACACATGGGGCTTTTCCAGCTTTGCCAGCTCCATGGCGCAGCTCAGGCCGCTGGTGTAGATGAGCATGGGCTGATCCGGGATGCACCGGGCCACTGCCGTGGCGGTGCTGCCGGAATCCAGAAACAGGGTGGTGTTGGGGCGCAACAGAGCAGTGGCTTTTTCGGCAATGATCTGCTTTGCTTCGGCATTGCGGGCGGAACGGCGGCTCAGCAGGTCGTCTGTGCCTACCACCTGCTCCACCGACTTGACACCGCCATGCACCCGCACCACACGGCGGGCTTCATCCAGTGCTTTCAGGTCGGTGCGCAGGGTCATTTCCGAAACGGAAGGGAAAGCTTCCTTGAGCTGGGCAAAGCTAATGCTGCCTTTGCGGTTCACCAGCTCCACGATTTGATTGCGGCGTTGTTCCATGGGGGATTCCTCCTGTCTGCGTTTGTCCTGTCCCATGGCACGTTCCGCTTAGTCCTCCGGGTTGAAGTTTGCCAGCAGATATTCCTCTGCTTCCGGGCACCACAGGCCGTTGTGGGCATCCACGATGTCAGCCAGTGCGGTATAGCGGGGGTCGTTGTCCTGTTCGCCCTTGGCACGCAGATCGGTCAGGGCGATGAGGGGCATGGTCAGGTGGGTGTAGATCAGCTTTTTGCCGCCGGGGATCTTGGGCAGGTTGAGGGTGGTCTCGGCAGCGGCGTTCAGACCGCCGATGTGGGTGACCATCACAGCCGGATCGATGCGCTTAGCGGCGGTCAGTTCCAGCGACTCGATCATGTCGGCGGTATTACCGCCGGTGGTGCCCATGACATGGGTAGAATTGTAGTGCACATCGTAGAAGTTCATCTTGGCGCTGAACTGCTTGTCGGTGGGGCCTGCAAAGAAGTTCAGGCAGCCGTCACGACCCAGCACAGCACTGGACAGCTCCACCACCGGCGCGATGGGGGCGTAGCAGAACACATCATCAAAGCCGGTACCGCCGGTCAGCTCCCGCAGCTCGGCAGCGGGGTCTGCCATGTTGGCGGTGTTGACGAAGTACAGGTCGATGCCGTCCTTCTCCTTGACCTCCTTCGGGGGGAAGAGGGACTCCGCACGGGCCAGACGATCCTCGTTGATATCGGTGACCACCACCATGCCGGGGCGCACATCACGGTGCAGTGCGTAGGTCAGAGCACCCAGACCCATGGGGCCTGCACCGGCCAGAATCGCCAGCTTGCCACCCTTCTTGATGCCCATATCGTGATGGTACACACCCATCTTGGTGTGGTAGGCGGCGTTGAAAGCACCGATGGAGCAGCTCATAGGCTCGGCCAGAGAAGCCTCGTAGTAAGCACGGCCCTTGTACTCCAGCAGGCAGCCCAGTTCCATGACCTCGGCAGGGATGATGCAGTAGGTGGCGTCGCCGCCGAAGAACTCGTAGGAGTAGCCGGGGCTCCACATGGTGCCCTTGTAGTTCAGGGCGGGCTGCAGGGTGAACTTCATGCCGGGCTTGAACTTGTCCTGATGTGCCTTGCCCACCTTGACGATATCACCGGCGAACTCATGACCCATGATGGCGGGGTGCTCGGCTACATCCGGATGCACACGCTTGTGACCAGTGCCGAGGATGGCGCACTTGTAAGTAGACATGCAGATGCTATCGGAAACGACCTTGACCAAGATCTCATCGTCCTTGATCTCCGGCAGTTCAAAAGTATCCAGACGCAGATCGTTGGCGGCGTGCAGACGAACAGCTTTGACTTTCATAATGAAACTCTCCTTTTATTATAACAGTTACCGTTGTGTTTTCAAGAAGTTTTACAGATGTTGGAAGGTGACCAGCGGCAGCAGTTCTTCGATCTGGCTGCGCTCTGCGGCCTGTGTGCCGCTGCACATCACATTGGCGGCTCCTGTGGCGATGGACAGGCGAACGGTGTTTTCTTCGCTAAGCCCTTCCGCTTCGGCGTAGGCGAGAGCGGCGACCACGCTGTCGCCGGCACCCACCGTGCTGCCCACTTTGACCTTCAGTGCCGGAGCGTAGATCACGCTGTCCTTGCGGAGATACAGCGCACCCCGACCGCCCATGGACACCACCACATGTTCGATGCCCCTGCGGATGAGCGCCTGACCGGCATCGGCCAGTTCATCCAGCGTTTTCAGCTCCCGGCCCATCATGCGGGAAAGCTCGTCGTTGTTGGGTTTGACCAGATAGGGAGCAGCCTTCAGCCCCTCTGCCAGCAGCTCGCCGTCTGCATCCAGAAAGACCTTTGCCCCTGCCTTTTTGCAGGATTCCACCCATGTGTAGTAGGTGTCCTTGGGGGCACCCTTCGGCAGGCTGCCTGCCAGCACCACGATATCCCCCCGCTTCAGTTCCTTCAGCAGGTCGTACAGCAGAGCGGTCAGCTCCGGGGCATCTACCTCGATGCCCGGCTCGTTGATGTCGGTGTTGGTGTGGTTTTCCGGGTCGATGACCTTCAGGTTCGTGCGGGTCTCGCCGGGCACGAAACGGAAGTTGTGGTCAAGCCCTTCACCGTCCAATGCGTCCTGAATGGCTTTACCGCTGTTACCGGCCAGAATGCCGATGGCCTTGCTGGTCCCACCCAGCTTTGCGATCACCTTGCTGACGTTGATGCCCTTGCCACCGGGATCGGTACGCATCTTGGTGATCCGGTTTACGGTGTCCAGCGCAAGGTTCGGGATCTCAACGGTCTTGTCCAGCGCCGGATTCAATGTTACGGTGTAGATCATGGGAACAACAGCCTCCTTCACGATTGTTGTTATGAAACTCGAAACTGTTGAAACGAAAGCTCTGGCATTATAATACCAACAGTTCTCGCCCGTGTCAAGCTGTTGTTTCAACAAATTGTACTGCGTGTTTTTGGTGCTTTTCGCCAACTTTCTGGGATACATGATTTTTAGTTCAAAAGTTCTCTAATAGGTATCTTGTTGTAATAACAAAAAACTCCCGGCTCTGCCCAAAAAGGCAAAAGCCGGGAGTGCGTTTTCAGTTCATTTTGTGTGCGGCGGTTTGCAGTCCGCAAAAAAGCCACGGTCAAAGCCCTGTTCCAGCAGGTCTGCCGCTTCCTGCTGCTGTCCGGTGCGCAGTGCTTCCATCAGCCGGGGCGTTTCGATCAGCTGCCCGCTGACATTCTGCATGACCTCCACCGGGACGCCGTTCCCGTCGTCCGGAGCCAGCAGCACCAGTGCCCCCAGCACGATGCGCCCCGGCTCATAGACCGGCGGCTGTGCCTGCAGATAACCCAAGCGGCAGTCTTTTACCGCACTTGTCCTGCAATGGAGCAGCAGGGCATACAGGGGTTTGATGTAGGTATCGCCCAGCGTCTCGCGGCGGCGAAGCTGCTGCTCCACCAGCCTGGCGTCCGCTTCCTGCGGGCAGAACAGCTGCGCCGCTGCATGGATGAGGGCAGCGCGGCTGCCGGGAGCCTTGACGGGCTGGATGGTCAGATGTTCCAGCAGCCCGGTCATGGACCGGGTCAGGCGCGCATAATACTGCAGCTTGGAGCCTGCGTGCGGTGCATCCTGCACAGGCTGCACCGCCGGTTCCGGTTCTGCGCGGTTCTGGCTGTACCGCGTGATAGCGTCCTTCAGCACGGCACGATCCGGTTCCAGCAGGGAAGGGCTGATGCACACCGCCGGATAGTCCAGCTCCAGCGGCACGGTGGAGATAATGAAGTCGATTTTTCTCCGACGCAGGTCGGCGGCGTTCAGCTCCCGCACCGAGCAGCACCCCTCCACCTGCAAAGAGGGAAACTCGTTTCCCAGCCGGGAGGCCAGAAAGCGGCTGGAGCCCATGCCCAGCGGACAGGCCACTACCACCCGCAGCCGCAGCCGGAACATGGCATTCTGTTCCAGCACTGCGCCAAAGTGCATGGCAAGGTAGGCCGCTTCATCGTCTGAAATGGCGGGCAGAACGAATTGCTGCTGCACCGCATCACAGGCGGCGCGGGTGGCTTTCCACAGGCCGGGGTAGGCGGTGCGGATGGTGTCCAGCTGGGGGTTTTCGGTACGAATGTTCTGCTCCACCCGCAGCAGCATGGGGCGCAGGTGGCAGTACAGGTCATCCCGCAGGGAGGTGTAACCGGAAAGGTCTGTGTGCAGCGCCTTTTCCATTTCCCGGATAAGGGCGGCTTCCAGATTCCGCAGCTCCATCTCCTGTGCGCTACCCCAAGGGTCCTCTGCGCCCAGATAGGCGGAGAGATACAGTTCCAGATACTGCGCTTCCTCAGACGGCAGGGTCAGCCCGAAGGCGCGGTTCAGCGCCGCCACCAGCCGGGCAGCATGATTGCCCGCCGGGCGCAGCCCTCTGGGGGCGCTGCCCTTGTCGCCGCCCTGCCGCAGCTGCTGAATGGTCAGGGTGCAATGGATAGCCAGCGCCAGAAAGCCTGCATCCGGCAGATGGAGCTGCTCTTCCTGTTCAAACTGCTGCAAAGCCGCCCAGACCTTTTCGGCCGTTTTTGTATCCAGCAGGGTCGAGAAGATCTCGTTTTCCGGCATCCGTCCGCAGAGCACCTCTGCCAGTTCCTTTTCCGGCATACTGCTGCGCAGCAGGGCAGACACCACCCTCCGGTAGGAAGAAGCATCCCCCTGCAGCCAGACCCCCACGCCGGGGCGGCGGAACATCTCCACCCGGTAGGGGTGTAGCTTGGTCTCAAGTTCATCCAAGTCTGCAGACAGCGTGCTTTCCGAAACGCCAAGCGCCCGTGCCAGTACCGCTGTTTTGCAGGGCTCCTGCTCGCTGAGCAGCCTTGTCAAAAGCTGCTGCCGCCGCTCTGCGCGGGAAAGTTCTTTCCTGTCGCCGCTGTTCAGCTGGGTGCGCAGTGCGTCTCGCCGCTCCGGCGCTTCATCCAGCAGCAGACCCTTGCCGGGATTCCGCACAAAATGCGCCCCGGCAGCCTGCATCCACTGCTCCACAGCGGGCAGCTCCCGCAGCACGGTGCGGCGGCTGACCCCGATGCTTTCAGCCAGCGCCGCCGCCGTCACCCAGCCCTGCGGAAGGCTGAGCAGCTGCTCGATCAGCTTCCGTGCATTTGCCGACAGTTCCTCACGATACACCGCACCCATGTTGCTTCTCTCCTTTTCCCAAAAGTTACCCATTGCTTCTATTGTAGCATAGTGCCACCCCGTCTGCCAGCCCCCAACGCAGAAAAGAAGTTGTGTGTTTTTTGTCACCATTGCCCGGTGACAAAAGCTTCCTTGTTCCCGTCTTGTATCCCGGCGCATCAGCAAATATGAACAAATCACCCGCGCATCCATTGGAAATGTTGCCATATCAGCCCACTGGTGTCACCATCCTCCGGTGACAACCCCACCGCTTGTCACCATTGAAATCCGGCGCAGTATCGGCTAGAATAGTGCCAGAACGAAACGAAAGCTCCTCCGAACAACCGTCCGCAGGCCGCAGCTCCCATGCCACAGGAGCTGCACCGCCTGCCTTTCAAGTGAAAAAGGAGAGCTACAAATGAAAAACGCTGTTTCCCGCTTTGGCAAGTTCCTCAGCGGCATGGTCATGCCGAATATCGGCGCATTCATCGCGTGGGGCTTCCTCACTGCTCTGTTCATTGAAGCGGGCTGGTTCCCCAACGAAAAGCTGGCCAGCATGGTCTCCCCGATGCTGACCTACCTGCTGCCCATCCTCATTGCAGGGCAGGGCGGCAAGATGATTGCAGGCGACCGCGGCCGTGTCATCGCCGCCATCGCCGTGGTGGGCTGCATCTGCGGCTCGGACTACACCATGCTGATGGGCGCCATGGTCATGGGCCCTCTGGCCGGCTGGGTCATCAAGCAGTTCGACAAGAAGGTGGAAGGCCATATCCCCGCCGGTTTCGAGATGCTGATCAACAACTTCTCCATCGGCATTCTGGGTATGCTGCTGGCCATCCTTGGCTACTACGTCATCGGCCCGTTCATGACTGCCATCCTCACCGTGCTGACCGCCGGTGTGGACTTCCTTGTGGCGCACAGCCTGCTGCCGCTGGTGTCCATCTTTATTGAGCCTGCCAAGGTATTGTTCCTGAACAACGCCATCAACCACGGCATCTTCAGCCCCATCGGTGCAAGCCAGGCTGCTGAGACCGGCCGCTCCATCATGTATATGCTGGAAGCCAACCCTGGTCCCGGTCTTGGTGTCCTGCTGGCCTACTGCTTCTTCTGCAAGGACGACACCACCCGCCAGTCCGCTCCCGGTGCTGTGATCATCCACCTGCTGGGCGGCATCCACGAGATCTACTTCCCCTACATCCTGATGAACCCCGTGATCATCATCGCCCCCATCGTGGGCAACTTCTGCGCCATCCTGTTCTACTCTATGACCGGTGCAGGTCTGTCCGGTCCTGCTTCTCCCGGTTCCATCATCGCCTACATGGCAATGGCTCCCCGGGATTCCATTCTCACCGTTCTGCTGGGCGTTGTCATCGCCGGTGCTGTTTCCTTTGTCCTTTCCTCGGTCATTCTGAAAGCAACCTCCGGTCACACCAAGAGCCTGACCGACGCCCAGAACGAAATGAAGGAGATGAAGGCACAGGCTAAGGGCGAGATCCCTGAGCCTACTGCCGTGAATGTCGGCCAGATCCGCAAGATCGTCTTTGCCTGCGATGCCGGTATGGGTTCCAGCGCCATGGGTGCTACCAAGTTCCACAACCGCATTAAGGCGGAGCGCCCCGACCTGACCGTGACCAACTCCAGCGTGGATACCATCCCCGCCGACGCGGACGTGGTGGTCTGCCAGCGCGTTCTGGCTGACCGTGCCGCCAAGTGCGCCCCGCAGGCACAGCTTGTTACATTGGATAACTTCCTTGCAGATCCGCATCTGGACGCATTGTACAACGCACTGACCTCCACTACCCCGGCACTGGATGCCAAGGCCGAAGCTGCCGCCAATGAGGAGATCGTATCCGACCTGCGTAACGCAGCCGTAGCCCCTCTGGCGGCTGCCGTGACCGAGGCTTCCAAAGCCAACGATTCCGTGATGAAGATCCAGGCGGAGGACATCCAGCTGGGTCTGCCCTCCGTCACCAAGGAGGAGGCCATCCGTGCCGCCGGTGCGCTGCTGGCAAAGCGCGGCTATGTGGACGAGACCTACGCCGACGCCATGGTGGAGCGCGAAAAGCTGGTGAGCACCTACATGGGCATGGGCGTAGCCATTCCCCACGGCACCAGCCAGAAGAAGGGCACCGTTAAAAAGTCCGGCGTTGTCCTGCTGCAATATCCGCAGGGCGTGGACTTCGGCGATGAAAAAGCCTACCTCGTGTTCGGCATTGCCGGTGTCGGCAACGACCATCTCGACCTGCTGGGCAATGTCTGCGAGATTTTGGAAGACGAGGATGCGCTGGAACAGCTCAAGACCACTTCCGATATGAACTATGTGCTGGAGCACTTACAATAACGATTCCAAAAAGGAGAGATTTTTATGAAGAGCATCGATATCACCATTCAGGACAAAGAAGGTCTGCACGCCCGTCCCGCCGGTATCCTGAGCAAAGCTGCCAAAGGCTTTGAGAGCAAAGTCACTATGACTAAGAACGGCAAAGTCGCCGACATGAAGAAGATCTTTGCCGTAATGGGTCTGGCCGTGAAGTGCGGCGAGACCGTGACCATCGCCGCCGATGGCCCGGACGAGGATGCCGCCATTGAAGAATTGACCAAGCTGTGCAAGGACGCATGACTTCTCCCTCCGTCTATGACCATTCTGCATAAATACTGCTGACGCAAAACCGCTCCGGGCAGAACGCTCGGAGCGGTTTTGCTGTCAGTATGCGTTTTTCATCACCGTGTTTTCCAGAAAGCTGAAAAACACATCGTATTCATTTGGGGTCAGCTTTTTGCGTCTTAACAATTCGGAAACATTTGTTAAAAATACGTTTTGAGCGCAGCGGTAGAGGGCAAGAACCGTCCCGTGGCCACAAATTTTCAATTCTTGAAAATTTCCTGTCCATCCGGGACTTCACTTCTCAAACTCTTGCGAGTTTTCCAAGTGATCTTGTTGGGGTAGCGCTTGTCGGGGCAACGCCCCTCCATCTGCTGTCGCAGACCGCGCTGCCGCTTAAAAGCCCCACTGGGGCTTTTGTTGCTGCGCAAACGCGAGCTTGCCTTGGCAGACAGAACAGGCTCATCTCTCCGGCAAAGAGAAACAGAGCGTTCCCGCCGGGGAACTCCCTGTTGTACATATCGCTTGTCTGTGGTCTTTTGCAGGGTGCGTCCGCGGGGCGCACCCTGTTTTTGTTTTACCCTTAATCTTCTAGCCCATGGCTTCCAGCCACATTCTTCAAATATTTCTCCGGGTCACCGTTCAGAATCAAATCCGCATATCCCAGCGGGTCATTGTAGATAAGGTAGTCCTGTTCCGTCTGCTGCGCCATGGTCACGTCCAGTGCATCCTCGACCCCGGTGCAGTCGATAGAAACCTTTCTGCCATCCCGGAGCAGCAGCTCCACGCACCCGGTGTCCATGTTGAATTTGCAGGCGCTTTCATCGTACTTCATGTTTGTGTCCTTTCCGCCTTACGGCACTCTCACAGTGGTCTGTCGTGCTTTCTTATGATAAGGTCTAGGACGTTTTTCGATGGAAGCAAGGGATTCGTTCTGTTTTCCAAAGAATACAAAAAATCCGAACCCTTCTCCTATCGGAAAAAAGTTCAGATTTTGTTGTTGTGGTGCACCTCCAGGGACTCGAACCCTGGGCCCACTGATTAAGAGAAACCAGCATGCAACAATCGTCAATTTTTAAAATTGCGTCAATTCGTTACTTTTGTCGTTTTATCGTAAATTTGTGTTTTGCATCTGCTGCATTCTTTGCACCTGCCATCCCCTCTTGCATCCGTTATCCAGCCGTTCCGGTGTGCAAAAAGTGTGCAAAAATGTGCAGAGCTAAAATCAGCCCGGCAAAACAGGGCGTTCCGCACAGTCCAGCGAACCGGATTTCGACCGTATTCAGAGTGCAAAATTATCCAGTTTTATCCAGACAACAATCTTACATGACACATCGGTTCTATGGCAGGGTTTAGGACATCCGAACAGAAACCGTTTGATATAGAAATGAGGTTCACCATGAACAAACTACTTTCCTGTCGCTATAGCATGGACATCAACCGGGTGGAAGCCCGGTTCGAGGGTGGCACTGCCCTTGCTATCGGCTGCGCCGCCATCGAGAATGAGTACGGCAACACCCCGGCGCGGCGGGCAAAACTGGACTGGTTGCTGTACAACAGGCCACTGGAGTACGCGCAGCTTGTGCTGGGTGGAGAGATCAAGCATTATCTGTCACTGGGCTGTGACCACAGCAGACTGGAAGATTAAGGTATTTAATATAGAAAACAGCCACCTACTGCATCAATTTGACGCAATAGATGGCTGTTCTTTCATTTACAGATTTTCGCCGTTTGAAGCAATCACCTTTTTATACCAGTAAAACGAATCCTTTTTCAGTCGTTTCAAAGTTCCGCTGCCTTCATTATCTCGATCTACATAGATGAAACCGTACCGTTTTTTCATCTCCCCGGTCACCATGCTGACCTCATCGATGCAACCCCAGGTCGTGTAGCCAATCAAATCTACTCCATCGTTGATTGCTTCGCGCAGAGCCGTAATGTGCTTGCGGAGATAGTCGATGCGGTAATCATCGTGGATAGAGTCGTCGGTCTCCACAGTGTCAGCAGCACCCAAGCCGTTTTCCACGACCATGACCGGGATGCCGTAACGGTCGTAGATTTCATTGAGAGAGAAGCGCAGACCGTCTGCATCAATAGCCCAGCCCCACTTGGAGTATTCCAGATATGGATTCCGGATGCCTGCCGTAAAGTTGCCCTTTACCTTCTCTTTGCCCTCTGTATCCTCTGCCGTGACCAGCGAGGTGCAGTAGTAAGAAAAGCTGTAGAAGTCGACCGTTCCGGCTTTCAGCACCGCTCTATCCTCTGCGGTCACATCCAGTTGTACGCCATACTTCTCCCAAATGCGGTTTGAGTAGGAAGGATAGGCACCACGCACCTGCACATCGCTGCAATAGAACTGCTGCATCTGCTTCAATTCCATATCCGCAATCACATCTTTGGGGTTGCAGGTGGCCGGGTAACTCTCGCCATAGCAAATCATGCAGCCGATCTTGTTTTCTGGGTCGATGGCATGACCCATCTGCACGATTTCTGCGCTAGCCAGCAGACGATGGTGCAGCAGAGTAAAGGTACGCTGTGCATCATTTGCAGCCGACTCTGTTGGCAGCAAATTCAGGAACATCAAGGCATTATTGATTTCATTGAAGGTAAGCCAGTAGTGTACGACACCCTTGTACTCTTCAAACAGCGTCCGGGCATATTTTTTGAATAGTTCAATGGTCTTGCGGTTTGCCCAGCCCAGCAGTTCATTCTCAATATACAGCGGCGTTTCTCCATGCCAGATGGTGACAAGCGGCTCAATATTGTACTTTTTCAGTTCCCGGAAGATGTTCCAGTAAAACTCCAACCCCTGCCGATTGGGTTCTTCTTCCATTCCTGTGGGATAGATACGAGACCAGTCGATTGACATCCGGAAAACCTTGAATCCCATCTCGGCAAACATACGAATATCTTCTTTATAATGATGATAGAAGTCGATTGCCGTATGGTTGGGATAATACTCCCCTGCGTGGAGGGCATACTTTGCGCCCTCCGGGAGCAGTTCCCGCAGTTCGGCGAATTTTCCCGGCTTGCTGTCCTTGTCAAGATAGGTATAGTACCGGGGTTCATTCGCACTGCCAGCGGTACGGACATCGTAAATCGAAAGACCTTTTCCGCCTTCCGCATAGCCGCCTTCGATCTGGCTTGCAGAGGTTGCACCACCCCACAGAAATCCTTTTGGAAATGACTTCATACTGCATCCTTTCCGTTCTTCATTTACCATTTATGTACCATTATGCAGCGTCACATCATGCTGCATTTTCTTCCTTATAGAATACCAGCGTACCAATCAGTGCCAGCGCAAAAGCAGCGACCAGAGAAATTGCACCGTTGACCATGTTTGCAGTAGAAGCACCAGAGAAAGCCAAGAAGGAGCCAACTACTGGTAGACTAAAGGTCATACCGACCACCGCCGTGTGAGTCAGGCCGCAGTAGAAACCTGCAATGCCACTTGCAACAACTTCTACAATTAGGCAGGTCTTATTGCGGAACAGAATGCCGTAAATGGTCGGCTCAGATACACTGCCCAGCAGCTGGGAAGTCAGAGCAACCGTTCCGGTCTGCTTTTCGGTAGCAGACTTGCTGCGGACGATATAGCCAATGCAGATGCCAACCAGTGCCATACTGTAAATGCACATATACGGGAAGTACAGGCCATCAGAACCAGTCTGCGTGTAAACTGCAAAGGTAGCCAAGAACACCGGACCGCCCAGGCCGAACGCCACCATAAAGACATATAGCGCGGCCACCAGTGCGCCTTCCAACCAGCTTGCATGGGTGCTCAGCAGCATAACGATGGCAGCAAGGCCGTCACCCAGCCACTGACCGATGGGACCCAGAACGCACAGGCCCAGAACTGTCATGATGGCAACCGTCAGCGTGGGTACGAATACTGTTTTTAACACATTTGGGATGATTTTATTCAGCAGCTTCTCCGCATAAGCCTGCACTGCCACGATTAGGAGAATCGGCAGGAAGGTAGAACTGTAGTTGATAAGGGTCATCGGGAACAGGCCGAACACCTTGAACGGCTCACCCGCTGCCACTACACCGGTCATGGCAGGTGAAAGCATGATAGCGGCCATGGCAATGGAGATTACCGTGTTGGCACCCAGCTTCTGCGAAGCACTGTAGGCCAGTAGGAACGGCAGGAAGTAGGTGATGGCGTTGCCAATACCTTCCAGCAGAACATATACATCTGACTCTGCGGTGAACAAACCGAGCAGGCTCGGTCCGAAGATAGCAGAAATGGATTTGAACATGCCCATGACAACAAAAGCGTACACAATAGGCGAAATACAGCCGGTCATGGCCGAGAACAGGGTGTTCAGCACAGCCTTAAATCCCTTTTCCCGCTTCTGTGCCGGTACGGTTTTCTTTGGTGCCTTTGTCTCAAAACCACCAAGCTTCATAAATTCTTGATAAGCATCATCAACTGCCGGTCCAATAATGACCTGAATTTCACCGACGTTCTTCTGAAGGCCCAGTACTCCCGGCAGCTTCTTGATTTCTTCCACCGGAACATTGTCCTCATCATGCAGTCGGATGCGCAGTCTAGTGGCACAATGGGTAACACTTGCAACATTGTCTTTTCCGCCAATTAGCTTCAACAGCTCATTTGACATATCAGTATATTTTGACATATTTTCCCTCCGTTCTTTTGTGTGCGGCCGCTTTTTCTAATTCCATTATAAGCTTTTTTCAAAGGCTTTCCATGTTCCTTTCAAATTTCTTTATTGACCAAATCAAAGATTTTTGGTATTTTATAAAGAAAGACGTTCATACGACATTCTTTTGGGAGGTAATTTGCCGTGAATCCCGAACAACTCGACCAGAAGTTGCGCACGATTACAAAACATGAAGCCCTTTACCGCTGTGGGATGCGGCGTTCTTTGTTAAAGGAATTTCCCGTTTGCTGTATGGATGGCAAAGAGGTGATGCAGTTTTCCTATGCGGCGATTTCAGAGGAAAATAACGGTGCGCCTTTTCTGGTTAAAAAACATTCTCGCTTTCGCAGCTACCCTCTACACGTCCATGATTGGGTCGAACTGAGCTATATGTATTCCGGTTCTTGCGTACAAGACATCAACGATACGGAATATGAGATGAAGCAGGGACAGCTCATGCTCATGTCTCCCGGTATCGTACACACAATCAATAAACTTGGTACGGATGATATCCTCATCCAAATTGCTCTGGGACAGAATAATCTTACCCACGGTTTCTTTAATCGTATTTCTTCTACTGGTATTGTATCAAATTTTCTTCTGAATGCCTTTACTTCTAACAATCGTCTAGACGACTTTTTTCTATTTTCTTCCGAAAGCAGTCGGCGGCTTCGGCTCTTCATCACAGAATTTCTCTGTGAGTGGTATGAACCTTCTCCAGCATCTTACGATATGCTGAACAGTCTATTTTCGCTCATCATCTCAGAACTCATCAACACCTTGAACGTGACGTCCGATCACCCGGCTACGCATAATAAAGGAACTTATGTGATGCCTGCACTCCGCTACATTGAAAACAACTATAAAACCTGTGACTTGCAGTCCGCTGCCCAACAGTTCAATCTGCATCCAAACTACCTCTCTGCAATGCTCAAAAAATACACCGGCTCCACCTTTAATGAACTCGTTCAACATGAAAAGCTGACAGCTGCAGAGAAGTTGCTTCTGAATTCTGATATGAGCGTTACAGATATTGCCAGTTTTGTAGGATATCAGAACGTGAGCTATTTTTATAGAATCTTTAAGAGAAAAAATAACTGTATGCCAAATGAATATCGGAAACGCAGCCGATAAGCTATTTTGTCAAGAGGGCTGGCACCGTCCAGCCCTCTCTCTTTTTGCCAAAGTTTCCCTTGTTTTTTCTTGCAAGCTGCCGAAATCAGCACATCTTCAAAGTTTTTTGTTGACACACTGCGATTTTTGTGGTAATCTATCCCAACAATTTAATATAACATATTTACTTAGAGTTCCAGCTCGGCTCCCGAAGGAGCCGGAGCAAGTTTTTAACTTTCTATCGCTACATAACGAACCCGAACCAAGGCCATCCCGGAAGGGATGGTCAGGTTCAGGTTGTTGTGTGGCGATTTTTTATTGCAAAATCAGCAACGAACCTTGAAAACCGCATGACCGTCTGCATGGGATACCCGGCGATGACCCTGAGAAGGAGAGCCGGAAAACGCCGCCGGAAGGGGGCAGGAAATCTATGCAGGGAGAACGGCAGGACGTTGATTTCTCAGTTGCGGAGTAAGAAAATGTGGTCATTTTGACCACATTTTCTTACCGTAACGCCAATGAAAGGATGGAATGCCTATGAGTAATTTTACCCCTGCATGGTTCAAGAAAGGCTTTTTCAACGAATCCCTGTTCTGTGACGATTTCCTGAGTACTCACCAGCTGCTTTACTCGAATGGCGCATTTTTCACCCCGGACGGTCGAATGACCGACACCATGCCTCTACGGTGTGAGATCTTCGAGATGATGCGTGAATACGTCGGGGCGAACCTTGCCAAGAAGGTCACCAATGTGGTGGATGTGCTGAAGCTGGCGGCACAGGTGGAGGACTTTCCGCCTGTCACCGACCGCATCGCACTGGCAAACGGCACCCTGTATCTGGACGGTACCTTTCAGGAGGGCAAGCCGGAGATCGTGCGCAACCGCCTGCCTGTCAAGTATGACCCGAAAGCCGCCCAGCCCGTCCACTGGCTGCGGTTTCTGTCCGACCTGCTCTACCCGGAGGACATCCCCACCGTGCAGGAGTTCATCGGCTACTGCCTGATTCCCAGCAACAAGGGGCAGCGCATGATGGTCATCAAGGGCAACGGCGGCGAGGGAAAATCGCAGATCGGTGTGGTGCTGTCCCGGCTGTTCGGCTGCAACATGAAGGATGGCAGCATCGGCAAGATCTCGGAGAACCGCTTTGCCCGTGCCGACCTCGAACACACCCTGCTCTGTGTGGACGATGATATGCGGATGGAAGTCCTGCGCCAGACCAACTATGTCAAGTCCATCGTGACCGCGCAGGGGCAGATGGACTTGGAGCGCAAGGGCAAGCAGAGCTATCAGGGCTGGATGTATGCCCGCCTGCTGGCGTTCAGCAACGGCGATTTGCAGGCATTGTATGACCGCTCGGACGGTTTCTACCGCCGTCAGCTCATCCTGACCACCAAGGACAAGCCCCTCTCCCGTGTGGACGACCCGGACATTGCCGAGAAGATGGCGGCAGAGGTCGAGGGCATCCTGCTGTGGGCATTTGAAGGCTTACAGCGGCTGGTGAAGAATGGCTTCCAGTTCACCGAGAGTGACCGTGCCAAGCGCAACCGGGAGCTGGTGAAGCGGGACAACAACAACGTGTTCGATTTCCTCGAATCCGAGGGCTACATCCGCCTGAAGGCGGATGCCTGCACCAGCTCGAAAGAGCTGTATGAGGTCTACCGGATGTGGTGCGAGGAAAACAGCCTGAATGCGATCAAGGCACGAGGGTTCAGCGATGCGCTGATCGCCAACCAGCGCAGGTATAATCTGGAATCCACCAACAACATCGTCAACTCGTCCGGGCGGCGTGTCCGGGGCTTTGTGGGCATCGAAGCCCTTGTGCAACCCGACCTTACTCCCAACAGTTGGCGAGTATGACCCCCTATAAAGGAGAATTTGGGTGTTTTGCTGCGTACGTGCGTACACAGCAGTCGGCTTTCTCTGTACGCACGTACGCAGCGATTGACCGAAAACGCGCCATATAAGGGGCTTTGGTTGGTGGTCAAAACGACCACCAACCAACCCGTAGTGGTAAATGCCGGAAAGCGGCACTTACCAGCTTCCACCCAAATCCCTAAAATGGGAATCTGGGCAGGATGGCCGTTATCAGACCGTCTATCTGCCTGTTACCATTTTGGAAACAGGCAAAATCAGTTGGTCAATTTGGCCAACTGAAAAAGCCGGACGAGCTGATGGGCAGGGATTCGCAAATCTTTGCCTGTCAGCTTGCCCGGAGCAAGAGTGCAGAGAGCGCAGCTCTTTGCCCCAGTGATATGATGCTGTGCGTCATATCCTACTGGGTATTATCTGGCGCAAAACGGCGGCAGATCCAGCAGCTCCGCTGCTGCGTTCTCCCCGCCAAGCTGTTGAAACGGAGATTAGAAAAATCATTTATAGTCAGATTATTTACATATAATAAATAGGGGAAAGGAAATGTTTATCGTAACCGTTGACGGTATCTTTTACTATTTAAAGACATTTTGAAATAGTCTTGTATGAAGAACGCATATGTGATACAATCTATTTAAAGATTATTTGAAATAGATTGGAGCGTGACCGCTTGGCTATAAATGAAGTGTTAGCTGCTTTAGCAGATGATACACGTCGAAAAATCCTGCTAAAGTTACAGGAAGGGAAAATAAGTTCAGGAGATTTAGCAATCTCATTGGATATGACACCACAGGCATTGTCATACCATTTATCGAAGCTGAAAAAAGCAGACTTAATTTACGAAACGCGATACAAAAATTATATTTATTACGAATTGAATTTATCTATCCTTGATGAAACAATTATGTGGATCAGTAATTTGCGTGGAGGTCAACAATGAAAAAGAAAATGGTCGTTTTTTATAGTCTTATGTTTTTACCATTGGCAGTTGTTTTGATTGCCTTACAGTTCTTGCCAGAGCTAATCCCGGCTCATTATGATATGAATAATCAAGTGACACGTTGGGGCAGCAAATATGAAACACTAATTTTCCCTGTGATTACAGTTTTATTTGGCTATTTTATGCTTGCCATGGTTACGTTGTCCTCAAAACAAGAAGAAAATGGAAGTAATAACAAAAATGTATGTATTGTGACTGGAATAGCATCTCTTGCACTTTTCAACGCTATGACAGTCTATTTTTTGTATGCTGATTTCAATTCGATTGAAAATCTGTCTTCCATTGCACTTGATTTGAATCAACTTGTATTTGGACTGCTTGGTGTTGCAATGATTATATTAGGCAACATTATGCCAAAACTACGAATGAACCCAGTTGTAGGACTGAGAAGCGTATGGAGTATGAAAAATGAAGCAACATGGAAAAAAGGCCAACGCTTTGGAGGCATTTCATTCATCGTAAGTGGTATTATTATAATCATGGTATGCTTTTTGACGAAAGGCATTTCTTGTTTTTGGTGGACAATGAGCATCGTATCAATTCTTTTGATTGTTGACACCTACTATACCTACACATTATCAAAAAAATACTAATGCCGCAATTCGTGATTCACGAGATGCTATATATGAAACGCCCTACAAGACTAAAAATCTTGCAGGGTGTTTTCTTGTGCTCTAATTTATATGTAACCTGCCCCAAAACCGAGGCTGAAAATTTCTCTGAAATAACGGACGTGGAAGCCAAGCAACTGGGCTTTCCCTTCTGATGAATGGCGGTTACACGTCTGGTTACAGATTCGGTTACACTTCAGTTACAGCGCAAAAACCGCATGATTACTGCGTTTTCCGCTTTCTGTAACCATGTAACCTTAAAAACATAAGAAAAAGTATAAAACCCACCGGATGCCCTGTGTGCAGAAAAAGAGAGTATTCCTGCCCGGTTACAAGGAATTGGAGGTCTGCCTATGAATATGAATCGGCCTGACATGACCGAAGATGCGAAATATAAAGATTATACGAATAGCTCCTTGCAAACGGACTCGAACCCGGTTACAATGGAGGTGTCAGGAGCATCCTGCTCCATGCGAATTTTCTGTCAGAAATCTCAAGCGATTTCTGACGAAACTTCGGACAAATCCCCTGCCATTGAATTTTCTGACCAGACCAAAGCAGCCAAGCACGAACCTCTTGTTTACCGGGTGGAGGAAATCGCCCAGCTTTTGGCGATTTCTCCTCGCGCTGCGTACAACCTGTGCAACACCACGAAGAATTCTCGGGTGCTGCGCATCGGCACCAGCATCCGGGTGAACAAGCAGAGTTTCGACAGCTGGTTTGCGGCGGTCTGAGGGAGGTAATCTATAGCATCTATTCTGAAGCGCGGAGATTCCTACTCCGTCCGTTACAAGTACAAAGACCATTTCGGCAAACCCTGCGAGGGATGGGAAAGTTTCAAGACCAGAAGGGAGGCGCAGGAGCGAAAAATCACGGTCGAGAAAGAGCTGCTGGACGGCACGTTCCTTGTCCCCGACACCATGACGGTGGAGGAGATGCTGTACAAATGGATCCCGATTCAGTCCACCAAGCACAAATGGTCTCCCAAGACCTACACCCAGTCTGTGGCGATGGTTCAGAACCTTATCGTGCCGTATATCGGGAAGCGGAAGGTACAGGAACTGCGCACCTACGACATTGAGAAGTTCTATGCCACCCTTGCCAAGACCCCCTGCGGGCAGTATGTGCACGGTGTGAAGCAGGACCTGTCCAAGAAGCAGAAGAAGCGGCTGCTGTCCAGCACCTCTATCCACGAAGTCCACACGCTGCTCAAGACCGCATTTTCCTATGCGGTGGAATGGGACTTGATCCACAAGATTCCCCTGCCCCGTGATGCGCCCAAGATCAACATTGAGGAGCGTACCATCTGGGACGAGAAAACCATGCTGGCAGCCTTGCAGACCATCGAGAACCCCGCCCTGCATCTGGCGGTGCACATGAGCATGATCCTCTCGCTCCGTGAGGGCGAGATCCTCGGCTTGCAGCCGAGTGATCTGGACTTTGATGCCGCCGATGGGCGTGGCACTATCTCGGTCAATAAGACCATGCAGCGAGCCAACAAGGACGCTCTGGAAAAGCTCGCCCCCAAACAGGTCTACTACACGTTCCCGGACAGGCGTGAGGGTAGCAAATCCTCTCTCATCCTGAAAAAGCCAAAGACCAAGAAGTCCAACCGTATCCTGTATATGACCAAACCTCTGAAAGAGGAACTTCAAGCATGGCTTGAAAAGCTCAAGCAGGACGAGCAGAATGCCCCGGAAAAGTACAGCAACTGCGGGCAGCTGTTCCGGCTCCCGGACGGCTTGCCCATTGCGCCGGAGCTACTGACAAAATGGTATCGCCTGTGGAGAGCGGAGCACCCGGAGTTTGAACAGATCGTGTTCCATGGCCTGCGGCACTCCAGTGCCACCTACCAGCTCTTGCAGTCGGACGGTGACTT
>ERZ1673740.1179-NODE-1179-length-21485-cov-16.922072_pt1 | contig 21485 bp, 20 predicted proteins | sample MGYA00580221_ERZ1673740 | MGnify/ENA primary metagenome ERZ1673740 (study PRJEB41218, sample SAMN15661786) | gut metagenome | host: Homo sapiens | place: Canada: London | collected 2015-08-20/2019-03-30 | study: EMG produced TPA metagenomics assembly of...
CTTGAAAAACCGCGTAAAATCAAGCAAAATCGAGCTTCGGTTTCGTGAAGTACGGTCTGAAGGCTGCACGTCGTGCTCCCCAGTTCAGCAAGCGCTGATTTTACCGTATTACGGCTTTTACGGCTCTGCTTCGGCAGAGCCGTTTTTGTTTAGCAGAAGTTTCCCAGCGAACCGGGGAGCACGACTGCGCATATCCGGCGGTTGAGATTCCTTCATCTCCCTCTTGACAAAAACTGCAAAAGAGACTATTATACTAGTTAGACAGACAATGGAGCCTGGGGTGTGTTCACCCTAGGCTTTTTTCTTTGGAATGTCTTGGGAAATGCATCGCTGCGGGCCGATAGAGGGGGTCCGCAGCGGAAAATTGGGATGCGGGCTGCGGAAGAATGGTGTCTGCCGGGCCGCAAAAGAGAAAAAGGAGAAGGTATCATGAACGAGAATGTTGACGGTATGATGATTCGTCTGGTCGGCCTTGCACTGGCTGTCCTGATGATGGCTGGCATGACCATCTACACGGACCTTTTCAAAAAGACATCCGACATGGATGCCCGCGCCGCTGTCATCAGCGTACAGGACGGCCATGTGGCCGCAGAGGACGTTCAGCAGAACGTCTGAGCAGTTCGTTCTTTAAAATAAGAAAGGCGCACCCTGAAGCAGCTCGCTTCAGGGTGCGCCTTTTTTGCGGCAAAGAGAGAGCTTTGCTTTGTGGAAGTTCCATAAAAATCAGAGATTATTTTTTCACTTCCTGCGTGAATGGGGGTGAAATCTGCGTGAATGAGGATTGCCGGGGGGGGGGGGGGGGTATGGTATGATGGAGGTGCGAAGGGGGAACGACTCCCGGACAGGTGTATTGCTCAGCGAAAGGAAGGATACCATGAAACGATTTACAAGATTTGCCGCCCTGCTTCTCGTCGGCGTGCTTGCACTGGCTCTCCTCACGGGATGTGGAACAAGTAAAGAAAAGCGTGCGATAGCAGCTGCAATGAAAGCAATTAAAAGTGTCCCGAAAACAGATACCTGCACAATTATAGAGGATAAAACCGTTTCCGGCAAGGGTGCTGAAGTTTTACGCCTATTTGAAAGCTCAGACACAGAGGGTGAAGTTTACGACCCGATGATGGACCCGGAAGGCGATTATTTCATTCGAGTTTATGAGGGATATTCACATCTGTACTCAGCGCTCGTTTGCAAGATGCCGGAGAATATTTCAGACCAGACCATATGGAATAACATTGCGAAAAAGGTAGCAGAAGGTCTGTGGACCATCTGGGAAGGTTCAGAGGGAGATAAAGAGGCAAGGCTTTGCATTGAGATTGTACGAAATGTTAAACTGAACGGCGAAGATGAAGCGGGTGATTATATCGTCATCTTTGGAAAAAAGTATGTAGGATATGATGGCGGCGGCATCGACGGCGGAGACGGCGGCGTTATTGTGATGTAAAATGTCTCACGGTTGCGTTGAATAGAGTCGAAAATCTTCTATTTTTGTCAAAATGCCAAAGAAAATCTCGGAAAACTGTGCGCAACTCCGAATCTGCAAGATCTGCCGAAAACGGCAGACCACAACGGACGAAAGCGCCGATAAAGGAGGAATTTTCCATGAAATTGTTCAAGAAGCTCGCGGCCGCCGCACTGGCTGGTGTGATGGCACTGTCTATGCTGACCGGCTGTGCCCTCGGGAATGCCGCAAAAGAGAATGCGATGCTGAAAGCATTGCAGACAGCGGGTAATATGATGTGCGTCAAAGTCTCTGAGGATAAGGACTTGAGCAAGAAGGCCCATGGCGTGTTCTCTGCATTTAAGGCCGCAGAGGGTAATGAATGGGATGCAGAAAGCCCGGATGATGAAAACCTGAATATATTTATTGTAAAGGTGGTCTACAAGGAAATTCCATATCTCGTGGCTGTCACTGAGATGCCCAATAACGCAAAAGATTCCATCAACTGGGGTTACACTGTTGCGAAAATTTTGAATGGATTTGAGGGGTACAAGTGCATCGAATGGGATAATGAAGAGGAAACGAGCGGCAAACTGAAAGTCGGCTTTGATGTCATGAACGATGCCAAGCTGACCGACACGCAGGAAAAGGCCGAAGATTACATGGTCGTCTTTGCAAAGTGTCTGAACAGCGGCACGGGCAGTGGCTCCCGAACCTGATCGTTTTCGGATGTGATAACTTTCTCCAATAAAGACACAGCGCCCCGGAGCAGTCTGCTCCGGGGCGCTGTGTTCGCTTATGCGTTTATCGCTTCTGCTGCTTCAGGCGGGTCATGAAGTCGTCGGCCTCGATGGCTTCAGGAGTGAAGCTGTTGTTGTTCCACCAGCTGGCAATGGCGGCGGCAACGGTCAGGCCGCTGGAAATGAGCTGCTCCAGCTGGGCGCTCTCAATGGGCAGCATGGGCTTGCCCACGGCGCTGAGCACCTGATTGGTCAGGGCCAGCGCCAGCGCAGCGGTGCGGGCCAGGGTGGATGCGGAAATCTTGTGATGGGTCATAGTCAGTACCTCTCTTTCTGTTTCAAGATATGTGTTCGGTGTGGTTCAGGTCTCCTGCAGCACGACGGTGCCGGAGAAGATGAGGGTGGTGTCGTCGCCATAGTAGGCGCTGCCGTGGGCGATGTCGATGCAGTCGTTTGCTGCGACCCAGGAGGGCTGGACAGAGGGCGGGTAGAAGTTGTTGGAGGCGGCGAAATAGAGCTGGTATTCGACGCCCTTTTCCAGCGCGATGCTGCCCATGTCCAGCACCACGTCGTTGTAGCCGCGGACAATGTCGGTGAACTTGTCTGCCAGGGCGGTCGTGGAGCCGTATTTGCGCAGGACGGTGCGCATCGTGCCCGGCACGTAGCCCTTGACACGGAATTCCAGCGAGCGGAGCAGCAGGCCCGCTTTCTTGGCCGTCAGCGGCATAAAGAACTCGTACTTGGCGGGATAAGTGTCCCACGCGGGGATGTCGCCGCTGTCGGTGTGGGCCGTCTCGATGCGGTAGACGGCGGGCGTCACCGTGACGGTGCAGCTGTCGCTCTTGCTGTCGGAGGTGGCAGTGACGACGGCAGAACCCTTCTTAAGGGCAGTGACGCGGCCCGCATCCACCGAGACGATGTCCGTCGGCGAAACGCTCCACAATACCGTCTGGTCGGTGGCATCCGGGGGCGCGATGGAGGCGCTGAGGTCGGCAGTGCTGCCCCGGCTCAGTTCCAGCGTGTGCTGGCTCAGAGTCACCTTCTCCACCGGGATGATGTCCGGGTCGGGCAGGGGAGTGGGCGGCGTGGTGTCCCACAGTTTTTTAAGGGCTTCGAGGTCATCTCTGGCGCTGCTGTCGGTGTAGCTGGCAGAACTCAGCAGCTTGAGCAGATGAGCTTTTTCTTCGCTGCCCAGCTCGCTGAGGCTGTCGGTGCTGATGGTGTCGGCGGTCAGTGCGCCGGTGGAGGCATCGACCTTCACCACCCGCACCAGCTGGCCGGCTTTCGGCGAGACAGGGCGGGGCAATGCCCAGACGTCCAGTGCGTTCAGCCGGACGGTACCGCCTTTGCCGTTGACGCTCAGCACAGCGCCCTCCGAGGGGGCATAGGCGGCGGCACGGTCAGCAGCGGCTTCGGCCTGCTCGGCATAGCCGGCAGCCAGGGTGGCGCTGGCGGCGGTCTGCTGGGCAGAAGAAGCGGCCTCGCTGGCGCTCTGCCTGGCGTTCGCCTCGCCGGAGGCGGCGCGTTTGGCGGCCTCTGCGGCGGCGTTGGCGCTGGCCATCACCCGGGCGATGAACTGCTCGTAGACCGAGGGGGTCAGCTCTTCGCCCGCGCCCTCGGTGGGGAGGATGCCGTGGACGTCGTACTGGCCGGGCCGGGTGTAGGCGGTGTAGCCATTGCCGTTGGCAGCGGCCAGCATCCACTCGCCGCTGGCCCAGCCGGTAAAACTCCGGCCCACGCTGACGCAGCCTGTATCGTCCAGCGCCAGCGGCTCGGCCAGCGTGCCGTCCGTGTGCCGGATGTGGAGGGTGACGACACACCTCTTCCACTGCTCCGGCAGGCTGAATTCCAGCCGGTCCACACCCTCGGCTTTCTGTGCGCCCAGATGCAGCCGGTGGGGCTGGGCGAGGAATTCCGTGCCGCCGAAGTCCCGGGCTGTGATGTTGATCTGCATGGTAAAAACTCCTTTCATTTGGTTTTGCGTTTGCCTCTGGCCCGATTGTAGCGCAGAACGGCAGTGGGCGGAAGTACATACTTTTTTATTGAGAATTTGGCGGGTTAGGCATTTTGCCAAACGGCCTTTTTCGGAGAGAAATGGACCCCTGTTTTTCTCTTGAAAATTGTCAGAAAACAGTCCGTGATTTGTGTCGAAAATAAGCCTGTTATGGCCGGTTTGACGCCGCAAAGCGGGCTGGAGATACTGCAAAAAACACCCCGGAAATGCCAACTCAAATGTTAAAAATATATGAACAAGTATGACTTTGTTTTTGCGAAAAAATCGGAGAGAAATCATTGAATTTCATGAAATCGAGAGCAAACTATGTACAGAATGCACAAAAAACTATGTGAAGGAATTGACGAACGCCTGACCTTCGATTTGACAAAACGGCCTCAGTCTGCTAAAATAACGTCCGCTCAACACACGTTGCAGCGCATAAAATTCATCACGGTGAAGTGAAAAGCCGCTTTTGCGGCGCCCGCTGTGCGGGGCATTTACGCACAGTCTGACGGGCCTTGAGATACAGGCCCGCTGTCCATTCCAAAATCTGAAAAGAGAGGAGTTGTCTCGTATCGCTTCCGTCAAATTTAAGAAAGCATTGCCCGGCTGCACCCGTGCAGCCTCATCCCGTGTGCTGGCGTTCTGCGTCATGGCTGCGTGTCTCGTGTTCACGCTGGCTGTGACCGCCGCGAATCTGCGGCTGACCTACGTCACAGACTCCCACGGTGCGCGGCAGGTGGTCCTCACTTCCGAGAGCGACCCTGCCCGCGTTATGAGCCTTTCCGGCATCGAGGCCGAGGAGGGAGACGAAGTCTATTACACTGCCTTTGCCGGCAGTCTGGCATCCCTGAACATCGAGCGCGCCTTCAGCGTCGCCATTGAGGCTGACGGCCAGGAGTACCCCGTCAAGATGGTGGTGGGTACCGTCGCCGATGCTCTGGAACGTGCCGGCATCACTCTGGAGGGGGATGACTACACCGAGCCCGCCCTCAGCGCGATGGTCACGGCTGGCAGCAAGATCGAAGTCCACCGCGTCGAGTATCAGGACAAGGTGGAGACGCAGGCTGTCCCCTACGACACGGAGTATGTCTACACCAGCCTCTACTTCCGCAACACCAACCGTGCCACCACCCTGCAGCATGGCTCTGAGGGCCAGCAGACCGTCACCACCCGGGAGCGCTGGGTGGACGGCGAGCTGGAAAACAGCGTCGTCACCGATGTGACCACCACCGTGGAGCCTACCGACCATGTGGTCAAGACCTATGGCGCCGGTGCGCCCGTCTCGCCCCTGACCGGCCCGGACGGCACCACCAACGCCCCCGCCAGCTACAGCAAGGTCCTTACCGGCAAGGCCACCGGCTATTATTCCAAGTCGGGCAAGGGTTCTTCCGGTCTGGGTCTGGGTTACGGCACCGTGGCCGTTGACCCCGATGTCATCCCCTACGGCACCCTGCTGTATATCACCTCCACCGACGGCAGCTTCGTCTATGGCTACGCGGTAGCCACCGACACCGGCATCGCCGTGCAGGATGGCCGCATCCTCGTGGACCTGTTCTATGAGACCTATGCGGAGTCTGTCATCAACGGCGCCATCAACGTCAACGTCTATGTCGTGGGCTGATGCGCCTTTGAAAAACTGAAGTAAAATAGTGGAAAAACATCCGCTCTGATTTTTTGCCAAATGTGCAAAATTCGGGGCGGATGTTTCTTTTTTGCCTTTATTCTGTTAAGTCTGCCGATATTTCTTGTCTAAAATTAGGGATGTTGTATATATAAGAAAAATATCGACGAAAAGATTATGGTATATTCTACAAGAAAACTCTTGAAAAATCCGACGAAATTCTTTAATATAAGAGAGTAAAAGGCACAGGACTGCCCATGCGGCCTGTGCGGGGAGGAGCTGTTTATGAAACCGACTGAGGAAAAGACCCGCAGCAATCCATCGGACCTTCCGGTGTATTTGTTCAAGCAGGGCAATAACTGTGAAGCGTACCGCTATTTTGGCGCACACATCGAGCAGCGGGCCGGGGAGACAGGCGTGGTGTTCCGCGTCTGGGCACCGCACGCGACGGCCATCAGCGTAGTAGGCGATTTCAATAGCTGGAAACCGGGCAGCCACCCGATGCGCAAGGTGGACAATGACTCTGTGTGGGAGCTGTTCATCCCGGGCATGAAGGAATACGACGTTTACAAATATTGCGTGACCACCCGGGCGGGCGACCTTGTCTACAAGGCTGACCCCTATGCGTTCCACGCAGAGACTCGCCCCTCGAACGGCAGCAAGGTCTACGATCTGAACGGCTTTGTCTGGCACGACGAGGCGTGGCAGAACGCCCAGAAGAAGGCCGATGTCATCAACGGCCCCATGAATATCTACGAGATGCACGCCGGCAGCTGGAAGCAGAAAGAGGGCGGCCTGCCCTACAATTACTCCGAGCTGGCCGACGAGCTCATCCCGTACATCACCGAGATGGGCTACACCCACGTGGAGCTGCTGCCCGTCATGGAGTACCCCTTCGATGGCAGCTGGGGCTATCAGGTGACGGGCTATTTCGCCCCCACCAGCCGCTACGGCACCCCGAAGGACCTGATGGCTTTCGTGGACAAGATGCATGAGGCAGGCATCGGCGTCATTATGGACTGGGTGCCGGCTCACTTCCCGAAAGACCAGTTCGGCCTGTACAACTTCGATGGCGAAGCCTGCTACGAAGACCCGAACCCCAAGCGCGGCGAGCACAAAGAGTGGGGTACCATGGTGTTCGACTTTGGCCGCAGCGAGGTGCAGAGCTTCCTCATCTCCAGCGCGCTCTACTGGCTGGAGCAGTACCACATCGACGGCCTGCGCGTGGACGCTGTGGCTTCCATGCTCTATCTGGACTACAACCGCAAGCAGGGCGAGTGGGAGCCCAACAAGAACGGCGGCAAGGAGAACCTTGAGGCTGTGGCATTCCTGCGCAAGCTCAACGATACGATTCTGGGCCGTCACCCCCACAAGTACATGATCGCAGAGGAGTCCACCGCGTGGCCGATGGTCACCAAACCCGCTTCCGACGGCGGCCTGGGCTTCAATTTCAAGTGGAACATGGGCTGGATGAACGATATGCTCAGCTACATGAAGACCGACCCGCTCTTCCGTTCGGGCAACCACAACAAGGTCACGTTCAGCTTCTTCTACGCCTTCAGCGAGAACTTCGTGCTGCCCATCAGCCACGACGAAGTCGTCCACGGCAAGGGCAGCCTCATCAACAAGATGCCCGGTGACTATGAGGCCAAGTTTGCAAACCTGCGCACCTTCTTTGGCTACATGATGGCTCACCCCGGCAAGAAGCTGCTGTTCATGGGTCAGGAGTTCGGCCAGTTCACCGAGTGGAACGAGACCAAGTCTCTGGACTGGATGCTGCTGGGCTACGACAAGCACACCGAGCTGCAGACCTACGTCAAGACCCTGAACAAGTTCTACAAGGACCACCCGGCCTTCTGGCAGATCGACTACAGCTGGGAGGGCTTCCAGTGGATCGTCCCCGACGACTCCCGGCAGAGCGTCGTGGCCTTCCTGCGCAAGGATGCAAACGGCAAGCAGATCCTCGTGGTCTGCAACTTCAACCCCGTCCTGCGCGAGGGCTACACCCTGGGCGCACCGAACTCCGGCACCTACAAGGAGATCCTGAACAGCGACGACGAGGCGTTCGGCGGTGCCGGCACTGTCCACAACAAGGCTGTCCGCTCCAAGAAGAAGCCGCTCCACGGCTTCGAGCAGAGCATCACCATCACGCTGCCTCCCATGAGCGTGCTTTATTTCGAGGTGCCTGCAAAGCGCACCCGCAAGACCGCCGAGGAGAAGGCAGCGGAAAAGGCTGCGCCCAAGAAGGCTTCCAAGACTGCAAAGGCCGAAAAGGCTGAGGAAAAGGCACCTGCAAAGCGCGGCCGCAAACCCAAGGCAGAAGCTGCACCTGCGGAGGAAAAAGCCCCTGCAAAGCGCGGCCGCAAGCCGAAGGCAGAAGCTGCACCTGCGGAAGAAAAGGCTCCTGCAAAACGGGGCCGTAAGCCCAAAGCAGAAAAGGCAGCGGAACCGGCTGAAAAGCCCGCCCGCAAGCCCCGCGCCAAGAAGGCGGACAAGGCCGAAAAATAAGGCCGGGCCGAACCAACATTGTTGAACCATTTCCACCAAATATCAGGAAATGTTAAAGGGGAGAATAAAGCTATGGCAAAAGAAATCGTGGCAATGATCCTTGCCGGCGGACGTGGCTCGCGTTTGTACGCGCTGACACAGAAAACGGCAAAACCGGCGGTGTCCTTTGGCGGCAAATACCGTATCGTGGACTTCCCGCTGTCCAACTGCGTCAACTCCAACATCGATACCGTTGGCATCGCAACGCAGTATCAGCCCCAGAAGCTGAACGAGTACATCGGCAACGGCCAGCCTTGGGACCTGGACCGTCTGTACGGCGGCGTCCATACCCTGCCTCCTTATGAGCAGGCAAAGGGTACCGACTGGTACAAAGGCACTGCAAACGCCATCTACCAGAACATCAGCTTCATCGACAGCTATGACCCGGAGTACGTCATCATCCTGTCCGGCGACCAGATCTGCAAGCAGGATTACGCCGACTTCCTCCGCTTCCACAAGGAGAAGGGCGCAGAGTTCTCTGTGGCCGTCATGGAAGTTGACTGGAAGGAAGCTTCCCGTTTCGGCCTGATGGTCGCAGACGAGGACGACAGGATCACCGAGTTCCAGGAGAAGCCCCCTGTGCCGAAGTCCAATCTGGCTTCCATGGGCATCTACATCTTCAACTGGGATATCCTCAAGAAGTATCTGGAAGAGGACGAGGCAGACCCCAACTCCAAGAACGACTTCGGCATGAACATCATCCCCGCGCTGCTGCGCGACGGCCGCAAGATGTATGCTTACCACTTCAACGGCTACTGGCGTGACGTGGGTACCATCGACAGCCTGTGGGAAGCCAACATGGAGGTCCTGGACCCCGAGAACTCCGGCATCGACATCTTCGACGAGAAGTGGAAGATCTACAGCCGCAACCCCGTGCTGCCCGCCCAGAAGATCGGCCCCCGCGCGCTCGTGCAGGATTCGCTGGTCACTGAGGGCTGCCAGATCTACGGCTGCGTCAAGCACTCTGTGCTGAGCGCAGGCGTCGTCGTGGAAGAGGGCGCAACGGTCGAGGATGCCGTCCTGATGGATGGCGTCGTGGTCAAGGCAGGCGCAGTGGTCAAGCGCTGCATCCTCGCTGAGAACGTCGTGGTGGGCGCAGGCGCCAAGATCGGCGGCGACGGCCCCATCGCACATGTCGGCACCGGTCTGACCATCGGCGCAGGCGCTACCGTCAAAGAGGGCGCCAAAGTATTTGATTCCGTCAAGGAGGGCGAGGAAGTATGCTGAGCCAGAACAACAATGCGTTGGGCATCATTTTCCCCAACAGCTATGATAACACCGTGCCTGAGCTGGTGACCGAGCGCGCAATGGCCTCGATCCCCTTCGCAGGCCGTTACCGCATGGTGGACTTTGTCCTGTCCGGCATGGCCAACTGCGGCATCTCCAACGTGTCTGTCGTGGTGCGCAAGAACTACCACTCCCTGATGGACCATCTGGGTACCGGCCGCGAGTGGGATATGGCCCGCCGTCACGGCGGTCTGAACATCGTCCCTCCCTTTGCTGAGAAGGGCGTGCGCATCTACTCCGGCCGCGTCGAGGCTCTTGGCTCCATCCTGAGCTTCCTCGAGAACCAGAAGGAGCGCTATGTGGTCATGAGCGATGCCAACATCGCCATCAACTACGACTTCAACGCCCTGCTGGCTGCCCATCAGGCCAGCGGCGCAGACGTCACCGTGGCCTACCAGAAGACCGAGATCCCCGAGGGCCGCAAGAACGACAACTACACCCTGACCGTCGATGCCGATGGCCGTGTGACCGAGCTGCTGTTCAACGATTACCGCCCCGGCAAGCAGAACCTCGATCTGGACATCTATGTCATGGAGCGCCAGACCCTCATCAAGCTGGTCAAGGACGCTACCGCCCGCGGCCTTATCTACTTCGAGCGCGACATCCTGGCTCACAACGTCAACATCCTGAACATCCATGCGCTGGAGTACACCGGCTATGTGGCTCATGTCTGCGACATGAAGAGCTACTTCGACGAGAACCTGAAGCTCATTGATGAGAAGAATCTGAATGCCCTCTTCCCCAAGAAGAACCCCGTTTACACCAAGATCCGCGACGACAACCCCACCCGTTACGTCACCGGTTCCAGCGTCAGCAACTCTCTGTTGGCTGACGGCTGCGTCATCGAAGGCACCGTGGAGAACTGTGTGCTGTTCCGCGGCGTCAAGGTCAAGAAGGGTGCCGTCGTCAAGAACTGCGTCCTGATGCAGGACACCGTGGTGGAGCCTGGCGCTGAGCTGGACTGCGTCGTGACGGACAAGAACGTCCGCATCACCGCAGACAAGAAGCTGAGCGGCACCAAGAGCTTCCCCGTTTACGTTCAGAAGAACCACATCGTCTGAACCGTTTGAGAATCTCCCATAGGGGCGGCTCCCTCCCCGGTAGCCCCTCTTAAAGAGGGGCGGGGGTACTGTGTGTACCCCCGCCCGCTCTTTTTGCCGCAGCGGGAGGAGATATGAATCCCTTTTATCAGGAAGGAGCGAATCTTATGAAGATCCTGTATGCTGCTTCGGAAGCAACCCCCTTTGCAAAATCCGGCGGTCTGGCCGATGTGGCCGGCTCCCTGCCCAAAGCGCTGGTCAAGGACGGCGTGGACGCCCGCGTCATCATGCCGCTGTATGGCGACCTGAAGTTCCGCGATAGGCTGGAATACGTTACCAACTACTCGGTCCCCGTGGGCTGGCGCAGCCAGTACTGCGGCCTGTTCAAGGCTGAGGTCAATGGCGTGACCTACTACTTCCTCGACAACGAGTATTACTTCAAGCGCCGCGGCCTCTACGGCTTCTACGACGACGGCGAGCGCTTCGCCTTCTTCTCCCGCGCAGTGCTGGAGACCCTGTTCTACATCGACTTTACCCCTGACATCATCAACTGCAACGACTGGCAGACCGCTCTGGTGCCGGTGTACCTGAACCTGTACTATCGTCATCTGGACAAGTTCAACCGCATCAAGACCATCTTCACCATCCACAACATCGCCTATCAGGGCAAGTACGGCACCGATATTCTGGAAGACACCTGCGGCATCGGCCGCCGTGACCAGCATATCGTGGAGTATGATGGCTGCGCCAACTTCATGAAGGGTGCCATCGAGACGGCAGACAAGATCACCACCGTCAGCCCCACCTATGCACAGGAGATCCTCGACCCGTGGTTCAGCTACGGTCTGGACGCTCTGCTGCGCGAGAAGCAGTACAAGCTCTGCGGCATCCTGAACGGTATCGACATGGAGGCCAACAACCCTGCCACCGACCCCCACATCGCCTTCAACTACGATGTCAACAACTTCGAAGAGGGCAAGGCAAAGTGCAAGGAGGCTCTGCAGGATAAGTTCGGCCTCAACAAGGACGGCAGTCCCGTCTTTGCAATGGTCAGCCGCATGGTCGGCATGAAGGGCTTCGATCTCGTGCAGAGCGTGGCCGACGGCCTTGTGGACCGCGGCATCGAGCTGGTCATCCTGGGCAGCGGCGAGAGCCAGTACGAGAACTTCTTCTCCGACCTGTGCGGCCGTCATCCGGGCCGTGTAGGCACCTACATCGGCTTCGAGCCTGCCCTGTCGCAGGAGATCTATGCCGGCGCAGATGCCTTCATCATGCCGTCCAAGAGCGAGCCCTGCGGTCTGGCCCAGATGGTCGCCTGCCGTTATGGTACGCCTCCCATCATCCGCGAGACCGGTGGTCTGCGCGACTCCATCCACGACTGCACCCTCGGCGAGGGCAACGGCTTCACCTTCGCGGGCTACAGCGCCCACGAGCTGTACGACGCCTGCTGCCGCGCACAGGACCGCTACTACAGCAAGGAAGACTGGAACAACCTTGTCAAGTACGACATGGAGTGCGACTTCAGCTGGGATGTCTCTGCCAAGAGCTATGAGGGCCTCTACAATGAGACTGCAAACCTCTGGTAAGCCGAAAAATTAAAATTCTTTTTCACCCCGCTGGGTTCGGTCACACGAGCCCGGCGGGGCTTTTTGCGTGGGGGAACTCCCTCCGTCATCGCTGCGCGATGCCACCTCACTCTAGGAGGGAGGCTTCAAGGCCCCCTCTCCGAGGGGGCTGGCTGCGAAGCAGACTGGGGGAGTTTGCCCGCCGGGGCTTTTTGTGCCTTTCAGCAAAATCGGCCCAAAAGGAAATGCTTTTTCTTTCTCAAACGGGGCAGAATGATAAATGACACGGAGAAGATGAGCGGCTGAACCGGAAAACTTTTGGTTAGAAATGACGAACTTCCCCGCGTTTATAGAATTTTGCTAAAAAGCAGTGGAAAATTGATTGAATTTTACAGCCGTTTTGAGTATAATGGGGAGTAAAGAGTCTTTGTTCAAAGTTTGACGTGCAGACCGGGCGAAAAAGACAGAGCGGCCCGGAGCACACGCAGAGGGAGGGGAGCCGGACCGTGAAGGGCTGGTACAAGGCACTGGAAGATCTGGTCTGGCTGACCCAGCTGGGGCTGAATATGCTGCTGCCGCTGGTGATGTGTCTGGGCGGCTGCTGGTGGGCCGTCAGCCATTGGGGCTGGCCCATGTGGGTGTATCTGCCCGCTGTGCTGCTGGGGCTTGCCGCCGGGGCGCAGAACTTCTGGGTCTTCGTCAAAGAGCGGCTCGACCGCTCCAAAAAGGACAAGCCCCGCCGGACAGGCTTTAACTCGCATTTATGAGATAAGGGAGAGCTATATCTATGAAATTACAGCCGGAATCCAAAAAGGAGCTGCTCCGCATCGCGGGCGGCACGGCATTCTGCACCGCGATCATGTGGGTGCTTTTCGCGGCGCTGCATCTGGTGGGCTGGGTGAAGTTCGACTATACGGTCGTCCTCGGCAGCCTCGTGGGTGCAGCCGTCGCCATCGGCAACTTTGCGGGCATCTGCTTCGTGGTCCAAAAAATCATCGACGAGCCGGATGAGAAGCGCCGCAAGGCAACATTACAGCTTTCCTACAACAGCCGGATGCTGCTGCAGGCGCTGTGGGTGGTGGTGGCCGTCGCGGCCCCCTGCTTCCAGCCCTTTGCCAGTGTGCTGCCGCTGTTTTTCCCCCGTGTCACCATTTATTACCTGCAAATAACGGGCAAGTACAAACCGCTCACGCCGAAGGCAGAGCCGGTGGACGTCTCGGTGGAGGACGACCCCGAACCTGCCGATGCGCAGCAGTCCGCACCCGATGAAAAAGGGGGTGAAACGTAACAAATGGAACTGAACGGCGCAAAGATCCTGTATACCATCCATACCAATATCCCTGTGCTGGGCGATTTCAAGATCACCCAGACTCTTGTGAGCACATGGATCGTCATGGCGCTGCTCTCGGCTCTGGCCTTCTGGCTGGGGCGTGACCTCAAACTGGAAAACGTCTCCAAACGGCAGGCCGCCGCCGAGTTCATCGTGGAACGGCTGGACCAGTTCGTCCACGACAACATGGGCTGGCACTTCGATCAGTTCATTCCGCTGGTGGGTGCGATCTTCGCACTCAGCATCGGCTGCAACCTGATCAGTGTGGTGGGCCTGTGGAGCCCCACGGCAGACCTGAACACCGAGGCGGCCTGGGCCATCGTGGTGTTCATCATCATCATGTACTACAAGATAAAGACCAACGGCATCCTCGCCTATCTGAAGGGCCTGCTGGACCCCATCTTCCTGATGGCGCCCATCAATGTGCTGTCGGAGGTGTCCACCCCTGTCAGCATGGCTTTCCGTCACTTCGGCAACATCCTGTCCGGTACCGTTATCTCCACCCTGCTGTACTGGGCGCTGGCGAGCCTGAGCCACGTCATTTTTGGCTGGCTGCCCGGATTCCTGAGCCAGCTCCAGCTGTTCCAGATCGGCATCCCGGCCTTCACGGGCCTGTATTTCGACTGGTTCGGTGGCTGCATTCAGGCGTTCATCTTCTGTACCCTGACCACCATCTTCATCAAACGTGCTGCCGGTGAGGAGTAAGCCTCCCGCCCCGGCATCCCCCAAAAACAAACATTTTCAGGAGGACACAAACTATGACTGACTTTCAATTCCTTGCTCGTGGTATCGCTCTGGCTGGCTGCGGCATCGGCGCAGGCTGCGCACTGATCGCAGGTATCGGCCCTGGTATCGGCGAAGGCAACGCTGCCGCTGCTGCCTGTGAGGCTGTCGGTCGTCAGCCCGAGTGCAAGAGCGACGTGACCAGCACCCTCATCCTCGGCGTCGCACTGTCTGAGACCACCGGTATCTACGGCTTCGTCACCGGCCTGCTGCTCATCTTCCTCGCACCCGGCATGTTCATGAACTACCTGCAGTAAGCGCTCCTTTCAGAGCTTGATTTCAAGAGAAAGGGGAGACGCTTATGCAACTTTATCAGGCATTGATCACGCTGGATGGCTGGACGTTTCTGGCCCAGATCTGCAACCTGATGATCCAGCTGGTGATCTTCAAAAAGCTGCTGCTGAACCCGGTCAAAAAAGTCATCGCCGAGCGCAAGGCCAAGGCGGACAGCCAGATCGCGGACGCCGAGAAGCTGCGCACCGAGGCTGAGGCCATGAAGGCGGAGTACGAGCAGAACCTGCAGAATGCCCGCACCGAGGCCAACCAGATCGTGGCTGCCGCCCAGAAAACGGCTGCTGCCCGCAGCGAAGAGCTGCTGGGCGAGGCCCGCGCACAGGCCGCTGCCCTCAAGCAGAAGGCCGAGACCGACATTGCGCAGGAGCGCAAGAAGGCTGTCAACGAGGTCAAGGACGAGATCGGCGGTATGGCGATGGAGATCGCCTCCAAGGTGGTCGAGCGCGAAATCAAAGAGGCTGACCATCAGGACCTGATCGACGAATTTATCAAAAACGTGGGTGAAGCATCATGACCGAGACTGCAAGGATGTACGGCGGAAGCCTGTACGACCTGGCCGCGGAGGAAGGGCTGGACGAGCGCATTCTGGGCGAACTGGATGGCGTGACGGCTCTGCTGAACGGGGACGCCGAGTATCTGCATCTGCTCAGCATCCCCAGCATCCCCAAGAAAGAGCGCTGTGCGCTGTTGGACGAAGCCTTCCGCGGGCAGGTCCACCTCTATGTGCTCAACTTTATGAAGCTGCTGTGCGAAAAAGGCGCTCTGCGGGAGCTGCCGGGCTGCGCCCGGGCTTACCGCCTGCGCTACAATGAGGCTCACGGCATTCTGGAAGCGACTGCTGTTTCCGCTGTGCCTCTCACGGCAGAGCAGACCAGACGCCTGCACGAAAAGCTGGAAAAAGTCACCGGCAGGCACATTGACCTCAAAACGAAGGTCGAGCCTGCTGTGCTGGGCGGCATCCGGCTGGACATCGAAGGCACCGAGCTGGACGGCACCGTCCGCAGCCGCCTCGCCGGCCTGCGCAGCAGCATCGCAGCAGCGACGCTGTAAATCATACGAAGCCCTCCGGCCAACGCAAGGCCCGGCAGCTCTCAGAGCCGTAAGGCGATGAGATGCGGCAAGACCGGCCTGCCAAGGGCTCTCCCCACGGGAGAGCTGGCAAAGCCATCAGGCTTTGACTGAGAGGGCTATCCACCCGAAAGTTTACAAAGAATTGAGTGGTGAAGACACAACAATGCAACTGAAACCTGAAGAGATCTCCAAGATCATCCGTGCTCAGATCAAGCATTACGAAAATGTCATCGAGCAGAGCGAGGTCGGCACGGTCATTCTGGTGGGCGACGGCATCGCCCGCGCCAGCGGTCTGGAAAAGTGCATGGCAGGCGAGCTGCTCCAGTTTGAGAACGGCGAGTACGGTATGGCCCAGAACCTCGAGGAGAACACCGTCTCCATCGTTCTGCTGGGCTCCGACGTCGGAATCAAAGAGGGCAGCATCGTCAAGCGCACCGGCAAGGTCGTGTCCGTCCCTGTGGGCGAGGCACTGATCGGCCGTGTCGTCAACGCACTGGGCCAGCCCATCGACGGCGCAGGCCCCATCGAGACGACGGAGTTCCGCCCCATCGAGAGCCCTGCTCCCGGCATCATCGAGCGCCAGCCCGTCAAGGAGCCGCTGCAGACCGGCATCAAGGCCATCGACTCCATGATCCCCATCGGCCGCGGCCAGCGTGAGCTGATCATCGGCGACCGCCAGACCGGCAAGACCACCATCGCGTCCGATACCATCATCAACCAGAAGGGCAAGGACGTCATCTGCATCTACGTCGCCATCGGCCAGAAGCGCTCTACCGTGGCAAACCTCGTGCAGAGCCTCACCGAGGCCGGTGCCATGAGCTACACCATCGTGGTGTCGGCAACGGCATCCGAGCTGTCGCCCCTGCAGTATATCGCTCCCTACTCCGGCTGTGCCATGGGCGAATACTTCATGCACAAGGGCAAGCACGTCCTTATCATCTACGACGACCTGTCCAAGCACGCTGTCGCTTACCGCGCCCTGTCGCTGCTGATCCGCCGTCCCCCGGGACGTGAGGCTTACCCCGGCGACGTCTTCTATCTGCACTCCCGTCTGCTGGAACGCGCGGCCAAGCTCTCCGACGAGCTGGGCGGCGGCAGCCTGACGGCACTGCCCATCATCGAGACGCAGGCGGGCGATGTGTCCGCCTACATCCCCACGAACGTCATCTCCATCACCGACGGCCAGATCTTCCTTGAGACGGAGCTGTTCCACTCGGGCGTCATGCCGGCCGTCAACCCCGGCATCTCGGTCTCCCGTGTCGGCGGCAACGCCCAGATCAAGGCTATGAAGAAGGTCGCCGGTACTTTGAAGCTGATTTATTCTCAGTACCGTGAGCTGCAGTCCTTCGCGCAGTTCGGCTCCGACCTGGACGCTGACACCAAGGCCCGTCTGGCACAGGGCGAGCGTATCGTCGAGGTGCTCAAGCAGAACCGCTCCGCTCCCGTTGCGGTCGAAAAACAGGTGGCCATCCTCTACGCGACTATCCACGACTACCTCGTGAACATCAAGGTGCCTGCCGTGGCCGAGTACGAGAAGGGCCTGTACGAGTATCTCGATACCGACGCAGCCGGTGCCTCCGTGATGGAGACCATCCGCACCACCGGCAAGCTGGAAAAGGACGCCGAGGAAGCTCTGAAGGGTGTGCTGTCCGCTTACACCGAGAACTTTATCAAGGCACACTGACAGGAAGGAGGCGTAACGCATGGCAGGTTCCATGAAGGACATCAAGCTGCGCATCAAAAGCGTAGAGAGTACCATGCAGATCACCAAGGCTATGGAGCTGGTGGCTTCCTCCAAAATGCGCCGTGCCAAGGAGCGGGTGGAGCACAGCCGCCCCTACTTTGAGACGCTGTACGAATCGCTGACCAAGATCGCGGCGGCAGACCCCCGCGCCCGCAATCCCTATCTGCGCCGGGACGACATCAAGCGGACCCTGCTGGTGGTCATCGCGGGCGACCGCGGCCTGGCCGGCGGCTATAACGCCAATGTGTTCAAGCAGGCCGACGCCGCCGAAGGCCCCGTCACCGTGCTGCCCATCGGCAAGCGCTCCGCAGAGTATTTCGCCCACCACGGGGCCGGCCTCTTCACCCCCGAGGTGCTGATGGCGGCGGATGTGTCGGTGAGCGAGTGCTTCACCCTGTCCCACCAGATAACGGAAGGCTTCCTCAAGGGCGAGTACGACGCGGTGAAGCTCTGCTACACCCGCTTTGACTCCATGATGACCCAGACGGCCACCACCCTCGAGGTGCTGCCCCTGACCATCGAGCCCACCGAGGCCCAGAAGGCCGAGGCCCGTCGGAGCCAGATCCTGTACAAACCCAGCTGCGAGGAAGTGTTCGGCGCTATCATCCCCGAGTATGTGGCGGGTGTCCTCTACGGCGCTGTGTGCGAGAGCGTGGCCAGTGAGCTGGCCGCCCGCCGCACCGCCATGGATGCCGCCACCAAGAACGCCGGCGAGATGATAGAGCATCTGAATCTGTATTACAACCGCGCCCGTCAGGCCGCCATCACGCAGGAGATCACTGAGATCGTGGCTGGTGCGGAAAATTAAGGCGGCTTGCCCTCTCCGGCATTGCTTGCGCAATGCCACCTCTCCCAAAGGGAGAGGCTTAAAGCTGACCGATACGTTTCAGGCTCTCCCTCTGGGAGAGCTGGACGCGAAGCGGCCTGAGAGGGCAAGGACGCTGACAAAGAGCATTCCATTAAAAGAGAAGGAGTTGTAGCCTATGTCCGAAAAACACATCGGCAAGGTGATCCAAGTCATCGGCCCGGTGCTGGACATCCAGTTCAAGGATGGAGAGCTGCCGGACCTGCTCAACGCCATCGAGATCGACAACCACGGCCAGAAGCTGGTGGTCGAGGTGGCGCAGCTGACCGGTGACAACGTCGCCCGCTGCATCGCCATGAGCAGCACCGACGGCCTGGTGCGCGGCACCGAGGCCGTGGACACCGGCGAGTCCATCAAGGTCCCCGTCGGCGACCAGTGCCTGGGCCGCGTGTTCAACCTGCTGGGTGAGCCGGTGGACAATAAGCCCGCCCCCACCCCGGAGGCTTACTGGCCCATCCACCGCCCCGCTCCCAGCTATGAGGAGCAGCAGTCCACTACCGAAATTCTGGAGACCGGCATCAAGGTCGTTGACCTCATCTGCCCCTACGCCAAGGGCGGCAAGATTGGTCTGTTCGGCGGTGCCGGTGTCGGCAAGACCGTCCTTATCCAGGAGCTGATCTACAACATCGCCACCGAGCACAACGGCTACTCGGTGTTCACCGGTGTCGGCGAGCGCACCCGTGAGGGCAACGACCTTTACGGCGAAATGACCGAGAGCGGCGTCATCAACAAGACGGCGCTGGTCTACGGCCAGATGAACGAGCCCCCAGGAGCCCGTATGCGCGTGGCACTGTCCGGCCTGACTATGGCGGAGTATTTCCGCGACGTCAAGAATCAGGACGTGCTGCTCTTCATCGACAACATCTTCCGCTTCACTCAGGCAGGCTCTGAGGTGTCGGCTCTGCTGGGCCGTATGCCCTCCGCCGTCGGCTACCAGCCTACGCTGGCTACCGAGATGGGCGCTCTGCAGGAGCGCATCACCTCCACCCGCAAGGGCTCCATCACCTCGGTGCAGGCTGTCTACGTCCCCGCCGACGACCTGACCGACCCGGCCCCCGCAACGACGTTCACCCATCTGGACGCTACCACGGTCCTGAGCCGTGACATCGCCTCTCAGGGCATTTACCCCGCTGTGGACCCGCTGGACTCCACCAGCCGTATCCTCAGCCCGGAGGTCGTGGGTCAGGAGCATTATGAGATCGCCCGTGCCGTCCAGAAGGTGCTGCAGCGCTACAAGGAGCTGCAGGACATCATCGCCATCATGGGTATGGACGAGCTGAGCGAGGATGACAAGCGCACCGTCAGCCGCGCCCGCAAGGTGCAGCGCTTCCTGAGCCAGAGCTTCCACGTTGCAGAGCAGTTCACCGGTATGCCCGGCCAGTACGTCCCGCTGAAAGAGACGCTGCGCGGCTTCCGTATGATCCTGAACGGCGAGTGCGACGACCTGCCCGAGAGCGCCTTCCTGTTCGCAGGCACCATCGACGATGTGTTCGCTAAGGCGAAGAAGGGGTAAACCATGACGACCTTTCATCTGACGGTGGTCACACCGGACGGCTGCGCCTTTGAGGGGCAGGCCGAGCGTGTGGTCTGCCGCGCCATCGACGGTGACCTTGCCATTCTGGCCAAGCACGGCGACTACTGCACCGCGCTGGGCATGGGCGAGGCCCACATCGTTGATGCCGAGGGCAGCCGCCGCCGTGCCGCCTGCATGGGCGGGATGCTCACCGTGCTGGACGGTGAGGTGCGTCTGGTAGCCACCACATGGGAGTGGGCTGAGCAGATCGACCACACCCGCGCCGAGGCCGCAAAAAAGCGCGCCGAAGAGATCCTGGCCCGCAAAGACCTCGACCGCCGCGAGTACGAGATGGCACAGGCCCGCCTCAAGCGCGCACTGGTGCGCACTTCCATCAAAGAATGATGCAAAACCTGCTGTTTTCCACGAACAGCAGGTTTTTTGTTGAAAAACGGGCAGACATATCGACAATCCGGACAAAAAAGCGTATGATATAGAAAACAGGGCAGAAAAAGAACTGCCGCAAAGAGGAGGAACTTAAAATGGGTGTTTTTATGCACAGACCCTTTGGCCGCGCTGCAGCGCTGACACTGGCGGCGGCAATGCTTCTGGGGGCGCCGTCCGCACTGGCGGCGCAGGTGCCGGCAGCATTTCTGGAACAGGAAAATTCCATCTCAGCGCCCGGCGTGGCGCTCGTCCGCTCCGGCAAGTGCGGCGAGGCCGTCAACTGGGGCCTCGGCGCTGACAACGTGCTCTACATCTATGGCAGCGGCCCGATGAACGATTTCTCTACGAACGAGGGCAGCCGCGCCCCGTGGGCCGAGGAGCTGCTGGCAGCTTCGCCCGACGGGCTGAGCACCATTCAGGCGGTACAGGTCTGCGAGGGTGTGACCAAGCTGGGCGCATTTGCATTCAATAACGTCGGCAGCGCCTACTACACCGGCCTCACCAGCATCACCCTGCCCGACAGCCTGCAGGAAGTGGGGCGCCGCGCTCTCTATGGCTGCAAGGCCCTTTCCAGCATCGAGGTGAGCGCAGCCAACCCCTGTCTCACCGTGCAGGACGGCATCCTCTACAATAAGGCCATGACCCAGCTCATCCGCTGCCCTGCCGCAGGCGGTCTGACGGCCTATACCGTTCCGGCCAGCGTGACCGAGCTGGCCGAAGGCGCCTTTGCATCCTGCACCTCGCTGGAGAGCATCGTGCTCCCGGAGGGGATGACCAGCATTGCAGACAATGCCTTTGAAGGCTGCTCTGCCCTGCGGGAAGTCACCCTGCCCAGCACCCTGAAGACCCTGAACTACGCCTGCTTCGGCTGGTGCAGCAGCCTGACGAACATCGTCCTGCCGGAAGGCACCGAGAAGCTGGACTGGTCGGTCTTTGCCAGCTGCACCAGCCTGTCGTCCGTGACCATCCCCAGCAGTGTGAAAACGATCGACGTTTACGCATTCAATAAGTGCCCGCTGAAGGAAGTCAAGATCAGCAAGGATTGCGTTCTCGGCAGCCAGGCCTTCGGCAAGGACGTCAAGATCAAGTATTATCACTGAGCCTGATACAGCAAAACCGGAGTCCCCGCAGGGACTCCGGTTTTGTTGTATCAGAAGCTTTTAGAGCATATTGGCCTTCTCGATGAGGCTGCGGATGTGGT
>ERZ1673740.1184-NODE-1184-length-21436-cov-10.426594_pt1 | contig 21436 bp, 33 predicted proteins | sample MGYA00580221_ERZ1673740 | MGnify/ENA primary metagenome ERZ1673740 (study PRJEB41218, sample SAMN15661786) | gut metagenome | host: Homo sapiens | place: Canada: London | collected 2015-08-20/2019-03-30 | study: EMG produced TPA metagenomics assembly of...
GCTGCCGGAGCGGTGCTTAAGCCGCAAGGCGGGAATTGTGCGGTGTTGCCTTAGGCATTATAGCACGCCGGATCCCGCTTGTCACCCACTGGCGGCGGGGGCGCTGCGCGGTTCGGCAATGTTAGCGCAAAACACAAACACCGCGCGGCACACGGCGGCGGTGGCGGTGGTGCTGGCAAAATCGCGCTCGCTTTCAATCACGGCATCGGGGTAATCCTGCAATAATTGCAGGCGGGCGCTGCGCCGTGCCAGAGCTGCGGCGGTTTCGGGGGTGAAAGTCTGCTCCTGTGTTTCCCGTGCCCAACAGGTGGTTTCCTGCACACAGCCGGGCAAAGCCAGCCGCCCCAGGCGCAGCGGCAGCCACCGTACGCGGGGCGGAACATCCTCCGGCAGTGCGCCGGACCCCGGCAGCTGCCAGCTGCGGCCCAGCAGGGTTAGGGTGCGGCGTTCCGCGCAAGCGCCGGTCAGAGCCGGGCGCTGTTGGGTGAACGCCTGCTGCCCGGTGTAGGCCAGCCGCACCCGCGCTGTTACGGCGCCGCTGGCGGGCTGGGGCACGGGCGCACCGCTGCGGTCCAGCTTTTCCGCAGCGGCCAGCAGCATGCCGTTGCCAACGTATTGGCCCGGCTGCACCTGTGCAAAACCGCTGGCAATGTTTACGGCAAGCACCTCGCCGCCTGCACGGGCATAAAGCCCGGTGTTCTGGGCGGGTGGTTCCGCCTGTGCCTGCTGGAGGGGCGTACCCTCGGCGGTCAGGCAGCCACCGGTAAAATTCAGGCTGACCCAGCCAAAATCACCGCTGGCTTCCAACAGCTGCTGCGCCTGGGTCAGCTCCGCCTGGCTGGGGCGGCAGCCCTCCCAGATGCCGCTCTGCGCCAGCAGTGTGCGGATGCTTTCCTGTTGGGGAACGGTCAAAAGCTCCAGATTCATGCACCACAAAAAGCCGCCCAGCCAGTGCAGCAGCACAAAAAACAGGCCGATGCCCGCCAGAATGCCGGGGCGGCGCATCAATCGCTCTGCTAATGGACCGGGGCCGCGCCGCTGCATTTGGATCACCTGCCACCCGCCCGCACCGGCCAGCTGGCAGAGCTTGGCCCAGCCGGCGCCGGACACCACGGCGGTAAAGCCGTCTGCCTGCGGGGCAATGCGTTCCAGCTTCAACCCGGCCTGGGCGGCTTGGCCCAAAAGGCGCTGCGCCCCGCGGCCGCGCACACAAAACCGAATGCTATCTGCTGCCTGAATGCGGCGCTTCATTGGCGTCAACCTCCCACTTGGGTGCAAAATCAATGCGGGCCACCCGCCCGGCAACCGTCAGCCGTTTGCCGTTCAGCGATTCTATTCGCAGCGCAGTGCCATAAAATGTAATAACCGTGCTGCCCACATCCAGCGTGATCTTCTGTGGGGCAAAATCCAGCACCCGGCGGCAGCCATCGGTAACAATGCGCCCGGAGCGGATCTCCAAATCCGGCAGACGGTAAAAATCGGCGTCCGGCTGGCGCAGCAGGTCGTGCAGGGTGGGGGCCGGGGTGCGGCGTTTGGACCGGCGGCGTGGGTGCTGCTTCATGCCAGACCGCCTCCTTTCGTCTGCCGGGGAACACACATGCGAGGATCATTCACCCCAATATACGGCAAAGGCGGTGCAGATATGAAGCAAAAATCAAGCCAAATGCGGTTTGCCCCCTGGCCGGTGGTGCAGGCCGCACTGGCGCTGGCGTTGAGCGGCCTGCTGCTGGCCCGACCCCAGGCAGTGGCGCAGGGCTTTGCGGCGGGGCTGAAGCTCTGCGGCGGCAGCCTACTGCCCGCGCTGTTCCCACTGTTTGTGGTATGCAGCCTGCTGGGGCCGCTGGCTCCGGCGCTGGGGTGGCCGCTGCGGCCTTTGATGCGGCTGTGCGGGATCCGCAGCCCACGGGCCCCGGCGGTGCTGGTGCTGGGCTGGTGTGGTGGATACGCGGTGTGCGCCCAACAGATTGCAGCATTGCGCAAAACGGGGGAACTGCCCCCGCGGGATGCCGCGCTCCTGCTGCTGTTGGGCTGCTGTTCCGGCCCCGGCTTTGTGGTTGGCTGCATTGGGGGGCAGCTGTTTGGCAGCGTGGCGCTGGGGCTGCTGCTGTATGGCTTGCAGCTGGCAGCCAACCTTGCTGCCGCAGCCTGCCTGGTGCTATTTTTGCCAAAGCAGGAATTGCCAGCTGGGCAGGGGAGTAGTCAACAAAAGAGCGTGACCTTCCCACAGGCCATCAGCAATGCGGTGCAAAGCAGCCTGACGGTGTGCGGCTGCGCGGTGTTCTGCCGTGTGGTGGGCAGTGTGTTGGGGCAGGGGATGCCTGATGGTGCGCGGCTTTACCTGAACGCTGCGCTGGAAATCTCCGCAGGCTGCGCAGACTTTGCCGCTGCAGGCAGCGTGGCGGGGGTGTGCCTGTGCCTGAGCCTGCTGGGGGCATCGGTGCTTGCCCAGCTGGCGGCGCTGCTGCAGGGGACGGTGCCGCTGGGGCTGCTGCTGGCCGCACGGGTGCTGCATTTTATGTTTTTGCAGGGGCTGCTGCACTTGTGCCTTCCGCTGGTACCGGGGCAGGCGGCTGTGTTCACCAGTCTGGCCCCGCAGGTGGTCGTTATGAAGCGTGCCGCGTGGGATACGGCGCTGGCAATTGCATTCTTTTTGTGCGCTGCACTGTATCAACTTTACAAAACCTGCCAAAGCTCTTATAATAATACTATTCCGGCAGCGCACCGCAGCCGTGCAGACGGCCCGCGGTGAACCGCTGCCAAACCTTGCAGTATTGGAGGAAAGCGGATGTTCAAAAAGCCGCCCTATGGCACAAAAATCTCTCCGGCGTGTGCTTACTGTACCCACGGCTCTCCGGCGGCTGACCAGAAAATGGTTCTGTGCAAAAACCGGGGCGTGGTTTCGCCCTATTTTGCCTGCCGCAAGTTCCGGTATGACCCGCTGCTGCGCGTGCCGCACCGGCAGGAACTGCCGCATTATGACCCCAAAGATTTCAGCCTGGAGGACTGATATTTCATGCCCGATTTGAAAAACGTACCACCCTCGCCGCGCCCCCGCCGTTTGAGCCAGCTGAAAGATGCCTGGAAGAACAAGCGCTCGGTTACCATCGTTTACCTGTTGCTGCGTGCCTCGGTCATTCTGGTGCTGATTGCCCAGATCTTTAACCGCAACTTTGAAAATGTCTTTTTGTGTGTGCTGACGCTGTTCCTGTTCGGCGTGCCCAACATGGTGCAGCACCGGCTGGACATTGAACTGCCAAATACGCTGGAAATTATCATCCTGCTGTTTATCTATGCGGCGGAAATCTTGGGCGAGATTAACGCCTATTACGTTACCTTCCCCTATTGGGATACCGTGCTGCACACCCTGAACGGCTTTTTGTGCGCGGCCGTCGGGTTCTCTTTGCTTGATATCCTCAACCGGGAGGAAAAGATCGGCTTTTCGCTCTCCCCGCTGTACCTGGCCATTGTGGCATTCTGCTTTTCCATGACGGTTGGCGTGATCTGGGAATTTTTTGAGTGTACCATGGACCAGCTGTTTTTGCTGGATATGCAAAAGGATTCCGTGGTCAACACCATTGGCAGCGTAATGCTGGACCCCACCGGCGGTAACAATCCCGGCGTCATCCGCAATATCACGGATGTGATCGTGGTGCAAAGTGACGGCACCCAGACGGCCCTTGGCCTGGGCGGCTACCTGGATATTGGCCTGCTGGATACGATGGAGGACCTTTTCGTCAACTTTATTGGTGCGCTCACGTTCTCGATTATCGGCTATTTCTATGTGCGCAGCCGCGGTAAAAACAAGTTTGCCAAGCGCTTTATCCCCGTGGTGAACGAAGAACCCCAGCCCCAAGCGAAAAACACCTCTGCAGAAGACGCACCCGAAACGGAAAAAACGAAAGAATAATCAACAAAACAAGCGCCCTGTTGTGAAAAACACAGCAGGGCGCTTGAATTCTTGTACAGAAAACACAAAAATAAACCGCGAAGGATTACCAAACGGAACCCTGCGCGGTTTATGGAGCTGGTGGCCGGACTTGAACCGGCGACCTGCTGATTACGAATTGCTAATTCTTGGCGTTGCATTGTTAAATAACGTGCAGTATTGTGCGATGATTCGCATATCTGCTTGTTGTGTCTTTTGGTAATTTTTAGTAGTTTTCGATGCAATTATGCCCAAATTATGACCATTTCAGCAGTCCCATAAATGGGAAAAGCGCCCCGCTAAGGGCGCTCTGCCTGTTATGGGTTCTTCCCGCCGGGGGGGGCGTTGGCGCACGGTGGTCAATTTTTCGGGGCGTAACCCTCGCGTTGCTGGTTGGCTTTCTCTGCCTTTTCCCTCGCTTCGCCTTCTGTTCTATCTTCGTGCAGATAGTAGCTCATATCGTCGGTTAAATCATCAAAAAACTGGTTCAGTGCGTCCATATGGTCAAGGACGCTAAAAAGCGCGTCCAGTTCGCTATTATTGGCAAGTGTGCTGCTGCATTCCGTGTACCACGAAAAGAGAAAATGCGCGTTTTTCAATGCGCAAGCAAACCGCGTTTGCAGGTCGCACAATTCGCCCCACAGCATCGTTATTTCTTTAAGGTCGTTTTTCTGGTCGTTCATTTTCTGGTTGTTCATTTTCAGTTCTCCTAACGCCCGTCAAGCCGTTAGCGCAGCTCTGGAATATTTACTTGTTAGCGGCGGCCTTTTCTTTTTTCTTTCTTTCCCGCTCTGCTGTCTTATTCATTCTCATGGTAATGGGGTCATGTACAACACTGCCAACAAACCCCCGCGCAAGTTCCAGCGATTTTGCATTGCCATAGACAAACATCTTGCAAATAGCGTCGATTTCAAACAGTTTTGCATAAATCTCCGGGCAGCGCTCGTATAGGATGTCTCGTTCGGATTCGGTCAAATAGGTAAGCATTTTTTATCCTTTCTGTTATGCTTCAATCGGCTGCACTTGGCTTGCGCCGAAAAAACTTGCCGTGTACGTCGCGCCATCGCCGTGACTTGCCCAGATCAGGACGGCGCGGAAAAGCGCCTTGCTGCCGTGAATCACTTCATAGCCCGCCGCTTTCCAGTCAGCCCACGTTCTGCAATCCTCTCCAATCCCGGCGGATGCTTTGGCGGCTGCAATCGCTGCCGCGTTCTGTGGGCGGGCTTTGGCGCTCTGCCAAGCTCTGTGCAGGGCTTCGGCAAATACTATCCCTCCTTTGCGGAAAATCGCCCACGCACGGCTCATAATGGCGGATAAATCATACTTCATAGCTTGCTCCTTTACTTTGTGGGGCAAACCGTGCTATAATAGGCTTGCCCTATTTGTGGGGTTGCGTCTCGCGGTGCTTTGGTCGGCCTTTGCGGGACGCTTTCTTTTTTGTCTTGGGGCTTCGGGTGCGCGGGGGCTCGGTGCTGTCTGCACGCTCTGTGGCGGTTCTTGCAATCCTGTCCGCGTCTTGTCTGGTATTTCTGGTGGGCTTTCGCTTGACGACTACCTTGACCTTTTCCCTTTCGACATCTTTATTATATACCATTGCGCAAGTACATTCAATATGCAAATTGCACAAAGATATACACTTGCATAAGTACAAATTGTACACTTGCGCAAGTACAGATTGCGTGCTATAATATGTAAGAGGAGGTGTAACCATTGGGAACAGCAAGAACAAAGGCGAATAACAAATGGAATGCTAAAGCCTATGACCGTGTAAACCTCGTGTTGAAAAAAGATACCAGCCCGACAAAGGATGAAGTTCAAGCCGCTGCCGATGCAGAGGGAGTTAGCCTGAATGCGTATATTGTGGCGGCAATCAGCCAACAGTTAAATAAAGAGAAACCGTAAAGGGGGCGCTATTATGAGCGAGAGAGAGCAGGCAAAGCAGATTATTGATACCTTGCCGGATTACAAGATGCAGGCTATTTTGATGTTCCTGCGCGGCGTAGAGTTTGACGATGAACTAGAAGATGATCGTTTCTGTGAAAAGCTGGTTGACGATTATCTAAACGATGATTTGCCCGACAAGCACGAAAGCATCAGCCTGGAAGAGTTCGCGGCGCAGGAAGGTATTGCGTTATGAAATACCAAATCAAGATTGAAAAGGATGCTCAGAAATTCCTTAAAAAGCTGCCGCGCCCGGATGAAACCAGAGTCTTAAAGGCAATCGCCAAGCTTCCCGACGAGGGAGACCGAAAACAGATGAAAGGTCATCCGGGCTTCTTTCGGCTGCGTGTGGGTGACTACCGCATTATCTACACGGTAGACAACGGGCAGTTGATTGTGCGGGTCGTGGATGCCGGAAATCGCGGGCAAATTTACAACAGATATTAATGTCTATTCAGGAACGCTTCGGCGTTCCTTTTTTACAGAAACCGCCCGGCGCAGGTCAGACAGACCCAGACACGGAAAGCACGCGGGCGGCACTTTTGGAAAAGTTGCAAGGCGTAACCGCCGGGGATGATAGCAAAGAATAAGACGATGCGCTGCAAAGCCCCTGCAAGGCTCTGTGGCGCATTTTGTATTCCAGACGGCAAACTATATTAAACAGACCTGCAACGTCAAAACGGGCGCGCTTCTCGCGCTGTGGCGTTGCGATGTTCAAAGTATGCAAAAGCCCCCGGCGGTTCGTCCCGCCGGGGGTAAATTAGTTTAATGACACGATTCGCGCATCACAGCGCCCACCTCGCCCGCTGAAAATACGCTGCTGTACTTGCTGCCAGTTCAACCGGCGTCTGCTTGGCTGCGTAAATATTTCGCGTCAGGTTAAAGCCGTTTCGGCTGCCCAAAAGTCAGCTCATTTTGCAGCCGAATCCCCGCATCCAGGTTACAAGCGCCGTCCAGCCAGAACTTTTTATCATCCATACAGCGCCGCCTTTCTGCGTGTCTGTGCTTCTAATTCGTGGGAAATATCATTTGCCAGCGCATGGGCCATGTCAGAAACATTCGTAAACTGCATGCCGTTAATGCTGATCTGGAACACCATATCACCGCCAGTTTTTCCGCCATTACGATAATTTTCTGCTTCCCGCGCCGTCAGCACCATTTCGCCCCTGTGCAGATTTGCAACATAGTTGTTATATGGTACATAATCAAGGCCGCCTGCGTGGCTGTGGTTGCTGCCACTACTGTTGACATCCACATTAACAGAGCGGTTTCCGAACAGGTTATCCCACAACCCATTGAACCAGCTGACAAGGCTGTCCCAAGCTGCCGAAATGCCGTCAATAATGCCATCAATAACCGCGTCGCCCATCTGCATTGCGCCTTCTACAATGTCTGGCAAATGCTCCACAAAGTAGGTCAGCAGGGTCTCCACGATAGATGCAGCGGCAAGCATAATGTCCGGCAAGTGTTCCGAAACGCCCTCTACAAACGCAATCAGCATTTGTCCGGCAGTGTCAAGCATCTGCGGCAAGTTCTCATTCAGCTTTGAAACCAGCGTTAATACGATTTGCAAGGCCGATTGTGCAACGGTCGGCAGCATCTGATAGATGCCGTTTCCCAGCACAGTTATAATCTGAATTGCCGAATCAATAAGTTGCGCCGCGTTTTCGCTGATTCCCGCAACAAGTGTCTGCACGATGTTCACGGCAGACTGCGTCATCTGCGGCAGGACAGTTTCAATCAAGCTTGGCAGCTCTGCCATGATGGGTGGGACAAGGCTCTCTATCAGCTTAGCAGCGCCGTTCAGGGCGACTTCTACGCGGGGAATGATATTGCTTGCCGCTGTAGTTGCGCTATCCACAAAGTTGCTGATAAGCTGCCCAAAATTGGCATTATCGTCCGCAACACCTGTGACAAGGTTTGCCCATGCGGCTTTTGTGGCGCTCAAGCTGCCGGAAATCGTGGTAGACGCTTCTTTTGCCGTTGTGCCTGTAATGTCGTACTCCGTCTGAATATCATGGATTGCAAGGATAATGTCCGAAAAGCTGTCAATGCTGTAATCTGTGTATTTACCCTGTGCCGCATTGAGCTTGTTTGCATCATCAAGCAAGCGCTCCATTTCTTCTTTCGTGCCGCCATAACCCAATTTCAGGTTATCCAATAACTGGAATTGTCCCTTTGCAAAGCCATTGTATGCGTCTTGTACGCTATCGGCGGAGCTGCCGAATTTGTTCCAGTTGTCGGCCATGTCAGATACAGCCATATTAGATAATTCCGCTGCCCGTTCCGTATCGCCGCCCAGACTGGACACAAGCGCAGCTGCATAAGATGTTGCTGTAGTCATGTACGCATTGGCCGTCATGCCGGACGTTTTATAGGCATCGGCCGCATACTGCTGCACTTTGGCTGCGCTGTCTTTGTACAGCGTTTCCACGCCGCCTACAAGCTGTTCATAGGCCGCATAACTGTTTACGGCAAGCGTTGTAAGCGCCGATACTGCCGCCTCGCCCGCTGAGGTAGCGGCAACGGATACTGCCGCAACGTTCGTAACAACGGTAAAAATTCCCTTGCCAACTGTTGAAGCGGCCGAACCAACCTTTCCGAACAGTCCCGTTAATCCGCTTGCGCTGCTTTTCGCATCTTTCAGGTCTTTCTCGTATTCGCTGGAATCAAGGCACAATTTTGCATACAGATCATATACGTCCAACTACATCGCCGCCTTTCCCAGCTTATAACCCTGTCGATACAGCTCATACAGCGACTTTGCGTAGCGCTGCCGCTCCCGGCTAGCGTGTTTATCCCGCTCATGCTGCCGCATCGGGGAACCCGCAAGGCCTTCTTTGAATCCCATGTCAACGCAGTTCCGCATATCTGCCGCAGTTTTCTGTATGAGGGTTTCCGGTGCATCAGACGGCATAGTGTGACGCACTACACGCTCAAAATATTCTTGGCTGAAAAGCTCCATGTTTTCACCACCTCTATTTTATTGACACGTGAGTTATTCTTCGATGGTATCAGCGTACTCGTTTTCGAGTGTGGCACGGGCTGCCTTTTCGGCTGCAACGGCGGCGGAGTATTTGCGGAAGTTGTCAATGTAAGATTTTGCGTAATTCATATGTTTTTACTCACTCTCTTTAATTCGCGGCACATCGTCAATGATTACAACGTCATACCGTTTGTTCAGTTCGTTCATTGTTACAATCGCGCCTTTTTGTTCGCCAGTTTTCAGCAGGTAGCCGCCGGGAACAGGCTCAACAATTGCAACAGGGTCTTGCGCTGTCAGGGAATCCTCTAGCGCCTTTAATCGCTCTTCAAAATTTCGTTTCATGGTACTTCGTCACCTTTTGGTTCGGAAAATTCAAGATGTCCCGCTTCAAGGATTTCGTCCTCAAGCTGATATAGGCTTTCTGATAGTGGGTCAATATAACAATTTGGGCGCTTTACTCGCACCAGTTTGCGCCCGTCTGGCGTGTAGTAGCCGGTGTGGGTCAGATAATATGTCAAGTCATAGTTGTCGGATTGGTACTCGCTGCCGTCATCGCAAATATAGACGTGTCCGCCTGTATCACTGCCTGCCAGCCGTTCCAACATTGCCAGGCGGGCTTTTGTGCTGCTTTTCAGTGGTCTTGGCTCCTTTCTTCCAGCGCCCGCAAGCGCTGTTCAATGTCTACGGCTTCATTTAACCGCAAAGAGTATTCGCACACAGCGCGGGCTGCTGCAATCTGTTCACGGGGCTGTTGCGTGTCATCTTGAACAATGGCGTTTAACCGTTCGATTGCGGGCGGCAAAGCGCTTTTGGCTTTGGTGCAAGCTGCTTCAAGTAGTTCATTGCAGCGCTTGCGGTATTCGGCTTGAAATACCGGGTCTTGCTTATAGCGACGCAATGCAGATTCAGAAAGCCCGGCGGATTTGGCTGCTGCCCGCGCTGTGGGACACGAAATAAGCGCTGCAAGCGCCCTTTCTTGTTTAGGTGTCATTTGTTGTCCCCTCGTTGGAATCGCCCGAAATGGGCGGTTTTTCACGCTTTGCGGCAATTTCAGCGGCTTTCCGCGTCCAGTAGCGTTCTTGTGCCGCCTGTACCTTTTCTGGATTCTTCTTTCTCCACTCGCGCATATACTCGCGGCGGGCTTCTCGCTTTAGCTCCTGCGTATCCATTTGTTTGTTCTCCCTTCATGTTAGTTCACGGTCAACTACGGCAGTGTTGAACCACCGCAAATAGCGGATGCAACCGCTGAAAAAATGGCAAATGTTATAATCGCAATCATCGCGGTATTTTGTACGGAAATGTGCGTCAATCATGGCGGGATAATCCGCCGGGGAAAAGCTCATATCATCATATGGGCAAGTCTCTGGTGTTTTTCCCTCATCCATGCGCTGGATAATGTCAATTATCTTCTCACGCTTTAGTTGTGGGTGTGCCGTTCCCGTGTAATACTCATACGCCAGGAAGTACTCCCGGAACACCTCTAAAGCCTCATCGTAAGAGAACAGATCACAATCGTTGCCATCATTTTGTTTGCGTCTGCCGTACCTTGCTACGGGATAAGCCCGTTTAAACCGTTTTGTGAATTGCTCAAAGTCGAATTGCATTTGCTTTTCCTCGTGTGTTAACAGCAATCGCGGTGCGCTTTAGCGCGCCCTTGATTCCGCCTATGGCGGGACGTTCATTGCAAAATGAACCCTTTACAGCGGCACTTTGCCGCCCTTGATACCCGCATTTTGCGGGATTCTTCTTCTATCTTCTGTATCTGTTTCTGATTCTGTTTCTGATTCTGTGCCGTATGATACCGTATGGAACCATACGGTTTTTAATCGGTCTTTGGAGGTCGGCCACCGTTCTTGCCGCTATTGACGCGCTTGTTGTATTTTTCCCATGCTTCCTCCATATCGGGGAAAAATGCCGAAAATGCAATTTGTTCCAGTGCTGAAAGATTGGTAGGATATTCACCCGTCTCTAAGTAGTCCCAGCAGGCCAGCAGCACATTGACTGCCGTTTTAGGTTCGAGTTGCTTTACAAGCTGTCGGCGTTCGATTTTCATCTTAAACCATGTCGGATGCTTCTCTTTAACGTCTGCCATGTTACTTTCCTTCCGTTATATCAATTTTCAGCTGTCCCGCCGGGATACCCAAAGCTCGGCGAACGGGCGCAATAGCTGCTAAACCGTGCTTGCAGCGTGCGGCCTGTACATTGTAAAAGCTCAGCATTTCCGCTTTAGCCTGTTCCTCGTCGAGTGACGGCAGAAAGTATCCACCGCGCCCGCCTGGACGGTACAAGATGAGTTCGCCCGCGTCGCGTTCACGCAGAATCAAACTGCGCAGCTTGCGCGGGGATACCTGCAACATGGCGGCCAGCGTGTCGGCAGGGATGGCGTTTTCTGCGCCGTGCCCCAAAAAATCCAAAACGTTCATTGCATCAACCTCCAAATTTTAATATACTGGAGGCGGGAAAAGCTATGCGCTGCATTGTTCCCGCCTTTGCCGCTTTCGGTGTTCCAGCACCGGGGCGGCTTTTTTGTTGTCATAACTCCACCCGGCGGATACCAGGCTGCTGTGGCTCTGTGTCTCCCTGCATCCAAGCTGCAAGGCTCGACAGGTTCACAAGTATCTTGCGCCCACACTTGACGCTGCGCACCTGACCGATCTTGCAAAGCTGTCGGATGCGGTAGGCAGGGATGCCAGATTCAGCGGCAGCTTGCGAGATGGTTGCCATACGGGGAAATTCAATTTTTGACATGGTTCTGCCCCTCTCTTTGAGCTTTCATGGCTGCAATAACCTCGTACAAATGGCGTTTTTCGCTTGGCGGAAGTTCTGTACGCAACTTGCGGCTTAGGTTTCCATCATTGATTCCAAGTGCAGCAGCAAGCTCCCACAGCTTGAACCCGTTCGTTGCGACAGCGTTCCGAATATCGGCGTTGGCTCTATTCATAAGATCACCTTCCAATAAAGATATAACATGCGGTGCATCGTTTGTTATGTCTTTATTTTACACCAGAATGTTGTTGTTGACAGCGAGAAAATGTTGGTGTAAAATATTATTGAAAGGAAACATTTTTATAAGAAAGTGAGGTTATAGCCCGGGTGAATATTTGCATCACAGAACAAACTACCATTATCAGAAATGACAATACACAGCCTCCCTGGAAAATACAAACCGAAAACTGTTTTGGTCTTATATACAATTCTTTAGAAAGACATTTCTCCAATTTTAATGAAGATGCCATAGTTACAAACTGTATCAACTATATGCGTAACTCAATGACCGGCAAAGATATTCATCCTGCAACATCCTACAAATTGCTTGGACGTGTTGAAAGAGGGCATACATTGCTTTTCTTCCGTGAATACTTTGACGGTAAGGAATCTGTTGCGTTTTCATTGCAAGATGTCGACAAAATTCGCATAGCAAGCCGCATGAAGTCAAACTACCTGCCTGTTAGCATCAATGATACAACAAGTATGGAATTTGACGATTTGACAAACGTTACACAAGTAATGGTAGCCTTGCTTTATTACTATAGCTACTATGGGTTTAAGCTTGTGAAATGTCGCCATTGTGGGCGTTGGTTCGCCACAAAGAGTCTGAAGAACCAGTATTGCAAGCAGATTAGCCCGTGTTGTGGCGAAATTTTGAAGGGCGAAAATAAAAGTTGCGAACAAGCGGTGCGGCAAATTATGCAGAACTGTACACGACTTAGAGGTGCCATTCGGACAAAAGCAAGCAATACAGTTTCTGCGCAGCTGCACAGCAGTAAATTTCTACCGGAGTTTGAAAAGGAAAACATGGGATTAGAATGTGCCGCAAGAGAAAGACCGACCGTTGATAATCTAACTCTATATTACAATTTTTTAAAAAGAACAAATAAAGAGAAAAAGTGGTTAGGAGGTTAAGACTATGGCAAACATAACAAAACGGATAAATAAAGACGGCTCCGCATCCTACCGCGTCAAGGTCTCCGCCGGGGTGGGCGCTGATGGGCGGTATATCTACCGCTCGGCCACATTCACACCGCCGCCAAAACTAAGTGCACGGAAAGAAGCAAAAGCCGTACAGGAGTTTGTCGATGACTTTGAGCGGCGCGTTCAAGAGGGATTGTTTGTTGCCAATGATTTGACGGTTGACGGCCTTGCTGAACGCTGGATGAAAACATACTGTGAAAAGCAGTTAAAGCCACACACTGTATCCGACTATCAAAAGATGCTGCCGCGTGTCTCTGCTGCCATCGGGCATATTAAGTTGGCAAACCTTCGGCCCGGCCATATTCAGGAATTTTATAACCAGCTGGCGCAGCCCGGAATCCGCGAAGATGGAAAATATAAGGCACGGTCTGCATTTATTACGGCTTTCCCAAAAGGCACACGGCTGGCTCTGCTACATGCCGCTAATGTATCACAGCGCACACTTACGGAAGCAATGTGCGGGCGTAATGTCTCTAAGCGTTCAGCCGAAAAGATAGCCGCTGCCGCCGGGTGGGCTTTTACAAAGGCCTTTACCTGTACCAGCGCAGATACTTTGAGTGCCAGGAGCCAGCGGCATTATCATTTAATGCTGTCGTCCATGTTCAGCACCGCCGTTCGTTGGCAGCTGATGGACAGCAACCCATGCGAACGAGTCACGCCGCCAAAGCTGGACGAAACCGATGTTGAATTTTTGGATGAAGGTCAGATTGCCTCTTTGCTGGAAGCCTTACCAGACGCGCCAACACAGCTTTCTGTGATCGTGCAGCTTGCTTTGTTCACAGGAGCCCGGCGGGGCGAAATCTGCGGCTTGCGTTGGGCAGACATCGACCTTGACGCGGGTGTCATGGCTGTAAACCGAAATTTGTCGTTCATTGCGCATAAAGGCCCCGTGTTTGATTTGCCGAAAACAAAAAAGAGCCGCCGCTGCATAAAGCTAAGCGACGACTGTGTAGCGTTATTGAAAGATTATAAGCAATGGCAGATACGGGAGCGTCTGAAAGTCGGTACATACTGGTTGCGGGAAATCACCATAGAGGGCGGCAAGCGCGTCAAGAATGATCTGTTGTTTACCAAACCCGACGGCAAGCCGTTTGACCCCAACAAGGTTTCTTCGTGGTTCCCGGTGTTTTTGCGGGAGCATGGTCTGCCACCCTGCCGCTTCCATAGTCTGCGCCACTCCAATGCAGCGCTGTTGATTGCGGCCCATGTTCCTGCAACGACGGTTGCGGGACGATTGGGTCATGCGCAGGTTTCTACGACCACAAACATCTATGCCGCTATGATTCGTTCGTCTGATGCGGCGGCAGCGGATGCGCTGGGCAACGTTTTTGAAAGGATTCGCCAGCGGCAAAATATAGGGTGAAAAAGCTGTTTTGAAAAGATTTATGCCCAAATTATGACCATTCGCGTCAAAACCAACTTGAATATAGGCAAAAAGAAAGCCCCGATGCATCGCATTTTCAACGATGTATCGGGACTTTTCACTTGGAGCTGGTGGCCGGACTTGAACCGGCGACCTGCTGATTACGAATCAGCTGCTCTACCAACTGAGCCACACCAGCACAACAATAATAGTATACTGGATTTTTGGCACAAGTCAAGGGGAAACGGGGCAAAAGTTGAAAAAATATTCTGGGTGGGATACTTTTGTTCATGACAACCAAAAAGGTTACAATCATCCCCTGCGTGGATTTTAACATGCAGGAGGTTAAAATTTTGTGCAACATTCATAGTTTATTTTCGACAAAACTGTGCTATAATTCAAATTGAAAGATTATGGCTATCTGTAATCTTTTACCACAAAAACCGCAAAAACAGGCGTAAAAGCGTGCGGGCTGGCCCGGCGGCTGACGCCTGGCTGCACAGGAGGTACCATATTGGCCGAAAAATCAGTCGAATTAGACAGCATCGAACTGGCCGCCGCCATTTTTGGCAACTGTGACCAGAACGTAAAACTGCTGGAAAATGAGTTCCACGTCACGGCGGTCTGCCGCGGCTCCCTGTTAAAGTTTACCGGTGAGCCAAAAGACGTGGAAGCTGCTGTGCATGCAGTGGACGGCATGGTGACCCTGATGCAGAACCACACCCCGCTGGAGGAACAGACGGTGCGCTACTGCATCAGCCTAGCCCGCGGCGGCGAGGAAAAGCGCCTGCGGGAACTGAACGATGATTTTGTCGCCGTTACCGCCAAAGGCCGCCCCATCCACCCCAAAACGCTGGGCCAGAAAGAGTACCTTTCCGCCATCCGCGCCAACTCCATCACCTTTGGCGTGGGGCCTGCCGGTACGGGCAAAACCTACCTGGCTGTGGCCATGGCGGTCAAGGCGTTCAAGTCAAAAGACGTCAGCCGCATTATTTTGACCCGCCCTGCCGTGGAAGCGGGGGAGAAGCTGGGCTTTCTGCCCGGCGATTTGCAAAATAAGGTGGACCCCTATCTGCGCCCGTTGTATGACGGCCTGTTTGACCTGCTGGGGGCGGAAACCTTCCAGAAGCTGGTAGAAAAGCAGGCCATTGAGGTGGCCCCGCTGGCTTACATGCGCGGCCGCACGCTGGACGATGCCTTTATCATCCTGGATGAAGCCCAGAACACCACCCCCGAACAGATGAAGATGTTCCTGACCCGCATGGGCGTGGGCAGCAAAGTGGTAGTGACGGGCGATGTGACCCAGGTGGACCTGCCGGAAAAGACCCGAAGCGGCCTGGTGGATGCCCTGCATATATTAAAGGGGATTGACGGCATTGCGCAGGTTTACCTGACCGAAAAGGACGTTGTGCGCCACCGCCTGGTACAGCAGATCGTAAAAGCCTATGAGCGTGCCGCCCAGCCGCCCAAGCGGGCCCCGCAGGCCAAGCCGGAAACGCCAAATGCGTAACGGATAGAGTATAAAAAGAAAAATGATTTATAAACGGTGCCCAACGGCACCGAACAAAAGCACAGTCAGGAGGCAGATTTCCTATGTCTAACAAAGTATTGATCACCAATGAGCAGAACGCGGTCAAAGTTCCTTCGGGGCTTCGCATCCTGATCCGCCGCAGCTGCAATGCGGTGCTGGAATACGAAAACTTTGACGGCCCGGCAGAGATCAGCGTGACCTTTGTGGATAACGCCCGCATCCACGAGCTGAACAAGCAGTACCGGGATAAGGATGCCCCCACCGATGTGCTCAGCTTCCCCATGGCAGAAAACGGGGAGTATGATATCGACGAGGACAACGGCTGCAAGATTCTGGGCGATATCGTGATTTCTATGGAGCGCGCCATGGAACAGGCCGAACTGTACGGCCACAGCCTGCAGCGCGAAGTTGCCTATCTGACGGTACATTCCATGCTGCACCTGTTGGGCTATGACCATGAATCCAGCGGGCTGGAAGCAGTACGTATGCGCGAAAAAGAGGAAGCTGTTCTGATGCAGCTGGGCCTGCCGCGCACCGTCAGCTACACCAACGACGAAGTGTGAGCTGTACATGAAGCCCAAGAAAAAGAATCGCATGCTGACGGACCTTGCCCGGTTTGGGCACGGCTTTGTTTACGCATGGCACGGCATCTGCGCAGCTGTTTTGGAGGAACGCAACTTCCGCTTCCACCTGTGTGCGGCACTGTATGTATTTGCCGCGGCGCACATGGCGCACATTGACGCCACCGGCGTGGCGCTGCTGGCCATCTGCGTGTTTATGATGCTTGGCATGGAGCTGATGAATTCCGCCGTGGAGCGCGCAGTGGATAAGCCGGACACCACCCACTGGTGGAGCGCCGGTGCCGCCAAAGATATGGCGGCTGGAGGCGTGCTGGTCACAGCGTTTGGTGCGGTGGTCGTGGGCATCTGCCTGTTTGGCAACGCGGCTGCTCTGAACGCCATCTGGACCAGCGTGACGGCGACGCCGCTCAGCACGGCGCTTTGGGTGCTTTCGCTGGTGCTGGCCTACCTGTTCACCTTCCGCCTTGGCAAGCAGGAACAGGTCAAAACCCCAAAAGAAAATAAAACCGAAGAAAAATAAGGTCCGGCTGCCCACCCGTGCAGCACGGGTGAACCCAACCGGGCCAAATAGCCCGCAGATTGCAGCAGATTGAAAGAGAAGGTACGAATGCAGAAGAACCACAATGAACCTGAAATGCCCTCCAGCGTGTTTGTGGCCCTTGTGGGCCGCCCCAACGTGGGTAAATCCAGCCTGACCAACCACCTGGTTGGCGAAAAAGTTGCCATCGTGACCCAAAAGGCACAAACGACCCGCAACCGTATTACCGGCATTATCACCAAGGGGCCGGTACAGTATGTGCTGCTGGATACCCCCGGCATCCATAAGCCGCGCAACCGGCTGGATTCCCGCATGACCCAGACCGCCGCCGCCAGCCTGAAGGATGTGGATGTGACCCTGATGCTGTTTGAGCCTACCGGGGAATTTACCGAATCCGAGCTTGGCATGGTGGAAGCACTGCGCAAAGCAGGTCCGGCGATCGCGGTCATCAACAAGGTGGACCTGCTGAATGATTTTGCCGCGCTGGAAGCCCGCAAAAAGCAGGTGGAAGAGTTCGGTATTTTTGATGCGATCGTCACCGTTTCCGCCAAGGATGGCACCGGCTGTGAAGAATTGTTCCCGCTGCTGAAGCAGTACGCCAACCCCGGCCCGCATTACTTTGACGACGATGCTTTTACCGATATGCCGGAAAAAGAGCTGGTGGCCGAGCTGGTGCGCGAAAAAGCCCTGCTGTTCATGCGGGAAGAAATCCCCCACGGCATTGCCGTTACGGTGGAAAGCTTCAAAGAACGCCCGGACAGCGATTTGATCGACATCAGCGTGGAAATTTGCTGCGAGCGCAAGAGCCATAAGGGCATGATCATTGGCAAGGGCGGCCAGATGCTGAAAAAGATTGCCTCCGCCGCCCGCATGGATTGCGAGGAACTGCTGGGCGCCCGCGTGAACCTGCAGTGCTGGGTAAAGGTGCGCGAGGACTGGCGCGATAACGACCGCCTGCTGGATAACCTCGGTTTTGCCAAGCCGTAACAGCGGGGAGTCTGCGCGAACCCTGTCCAACCACACGGTTGGACAACTTTTCCACGCATGGATCGGTATGATGGTGGCAAGCTAATCCGTAAAGGGGGCGGGCCATCATGCCAGGAAATGCTGAAACCGACGGAATCCGCGCCGCACAGTGGCAGAAATTTGCTGCCAGCGGCAGTATTTATGACTACCTTGATTACCGCAGCACTGCGCCGCAGGGCATAACCACGGGGGAAAACAATGCAGATCAACACAATGGGGCTTGTCCTGCGTGCGGTCCGGGTGGGCGAAGCCGACCAGATCCTGACAGTGCTGACACCGGGTAACGGGGTGCTGTCAGCATCCGCCCGCGGCAGCCTGCGGCTGAAAAACAAGCTGTTCAGTGCCTGCGGGCTTTTCTGTTATTCAGAATTTGCCATTACACTGGGCCGCAAAACCAATTTTATTGACAGCGCCGCTGTCAGCAAGGTGTTCCACGGGTTAAGCAAAACCGTGGAAGGCACCGCCCTGGCAGCCTATCTTTCGGAGCTGACCATCACGCTGGCGCCGGAGCCGCCGGAATCGGCGGACTGCCTGCGCCTGCTGCTGAACACCCTGTACATGACCGCTGAGCAAAAACGCCCGCTGCGCCAGCTGAAAGCCATCTATGAAATGCGCACCATGACCCAGGCGGGATACATGCCGGGGGTGCTGGCCTGCGATGTGTGCGCCCGGTATGACGGCTGTGATTTTTACCTGGATCCGGTAGCGGGCCGTCTGCTGTGCGCCGACTGCGCCGCCAAAGAGCACCGCGCCCCCAACCTGGACCCCGGTGCACTGTATGCGCTGCGGCATATCTGTTTGGCAGAGGATGCCAAACTGTTCAACTTTACCCTGACAGACCAAAGCCAGCGCCGCCTGGGCCGTGTGTGTGAACAGTATGTGGCGGCTCACCTGGACTATCAGCCCAAAAGCCTTGAATTTTTGCACGGTGTGCTGGAATAACCGTGCACGATAGATGATACGATAAAACAAGATTTTTGACCCATCTGACCCAACAGGAGTAACCAATTTATCTATGGACGTTTCCTACCGTACAACCCTGGAACTGGATAAAATTATTGCCCGTGCGGTGCAGCTGTGCACCTGTGCGGAAACCAAAGAGATGATGCGCGCCATTGAGCCGTTTGCCACAACGGAGGAGGAGCGCTACGCCCTGGCCCAGACCAACGCCATTAATGCCCTGCTGCTGAAAAACGGCAGCCCGCGCTTTGGCGCTGTGCATGAAGTGCGCCGCGTGGTGGCCCATGCGGCCAAGGGCGGCATTCTTTCGATGGGCGAGCTGCTGGAAATTGCTGCAGCGCTGCGCAATTTTTCCGGCCTGGCCCAGTGGTACGGCCTGACCGACCACGATATGTTGCCCACCGATGACCTGTTCTTTGCCCTGGCTCCTCAGCCGGTGCTGGAAAAGCAGATCGGCGAGTGCATCATTTCGCCGGAAGAAATGGCCGATACCGCCTCCGTTACCCTGCGCGACCTGCGCCGCAAGATCCGCGCGACGGAGGACAGCATCCGCACCAAGCTGGATGCCATCATCAAAAACTCTACCACCAACAAATTTTTGCAGGATGCTGTGGTTTCCATCCGCAACGGCCGCTATGTTGTGCCGGTTCGTGCCGAGTACCGCGGCGAAGTCGGCGGCGTCATCCACGATGTTTCCTCCACTGGCTCCACCGTGTTTGTGGAGCCCACCGCTGTGGTGGAAGCCAACGCCCGCATTATGCAGCTGCACGCCCAAGAGCAGGAGGAAATCACCCGCATTCTGACGGCGTTCTCCGGCCAGGTGGCATCACTGGAGCCGCAGTTCAGTTACAGCTATGACGCTATGCTGCAAATTGACCTGCTGCTGGCCAAAGCCCGCCTTGCGGTGGAGCAGAACGCCTTTATGCCGCAGGTGAACGATAGCTGCCGCTTTGCACTGAAAAAAGCCCGCCACCCGCTGATCGACAAGAAAAAGGTCGTGCCCGTGGATATTGCCCTGGGCGAAAAATATGATACCCTTGTCATCACCGGCCCCAACACCGGCGGCAAAACCGTCAGCATCAAAACGGCCGGCCTGCTGAACGCGATGGCCCAGCACGGCTTCTTGATCCCGGCGCACGAAAGCAGTACCGTCTGCCATTTTGATGAATACCTGGTGGATATCGGCGATGAACAGAGCATTGAACAGAGCCTGTCCACCTTCTCCGGCCATATGAAGCGGATCACCGGCATTCTGGAGCTGGCCGGCCCCGATACCCTGACCCTGATCGACGAACTTGGTGCCGGTACCGACCCGGCAGAGGGCGCGGCGCTGGCCGTCAGCATTCTGGAAAGGCTGCGTAAGCAGGGCACCCTGCTGATGGCCACCACCCACTACGCCGAGCTGAAAATTTACGCGCTGGAAACCCCTGGCGTGGTGAACGCCAGCTGTGAGTTTGATGTGGAAAGCCTGGCCCCCACCTACAAGCTCAGCGTGGGCGTGCCCGGTAAGTCCAACGCGTTCCTCATCAGTGCCAAGCTGGGCATTCCGGAAAGCGTCATCGATGCCGCCCGTAATCATATGTCCAACGATGATAAGCGGCTGGACAGCGTTCTGGCCCAGCTGGATGATTTGAAGCTGCAGCTGAAAGCCGCTGAGGACGAAGCCGAAAAGGCCCGCTATGAAGCAGAGCATGCCCTGGAAAGCGCCGAGAAAAAGCGTGATGCCCTGATCAAACAGGGCGAGGAAGAGCTGGAAGCCACCCGCCGCAAAGCCCATGAGCTGATGCAGAATGTGCAGAACCAGGCATATGCCCTGACGGACGAGCTGCGCCGCATCCAGAAAGATGAAAAGACCAACGCCGCCGCCCGTGCTGTGCGCGCCCGCGAAATTGCCCGCAAGGATACAGAGCAGCTGCTGAACCGTACCGAGAAAAAGCAGCCCAAGCGCCAGTTTGTACCGCTGAAAGAGGTCAAGCCCGGCCAGGAGGTCGTGATCGCGGAGCTGGACCAGCACGCCGTGGTGCTTTCCCGCCCGGACAAAAACGGCATGGTGGAAGTGCGCGCCGGTATTTTGAAAACTAAGGTCCCCCTGACCGGCCTGTGCGCCCCCGATAAGATGGATAAGCGCACCCAAAAGCAGGAACCGCCGCGCACCCGCACCCGCGTGGAGCTGAACCACGACCGCAAGTCCAGCATGGAGCTGAACCTGCTGGGCTACACCGTGGAAGAAGCCCTGGCCGAAGTGGACCGCTTTTTGGACCACGCCATGCTCAGCAACCAGAACACCGTGTATATCATCCACGGCAACGGCACCGGCGCGCTGCGCAACGCCATCCAAAAGCACCTGCGCACCCACCGCGGGGTCAAATCCTTCCGCCTTGGCCGCTATGGTGAGGGCGAGAGCGGCGTGACCGTTGTGGAACTGAAATAACGGCGGATTTGCTTCAAAATTGAACAAAAGCGGGTGCGCTGTGAAATAATCTGGTACATTTTCCCGCATTTATCTATAGCACACGCGGCCCGCGCGTGCTATTCTATTATTAAGGGCAATACCGCATAATTCCCGCCTAGCGGCTTAAGCACCGCTTCGGCGGCTGCGGCACGGCATCTGCG
>ERZ1673740.1207-NODE-1207-length-21071-cov-5.135944_pt1 | contig 21071 bp, 15 predicted proteins | sample MGYA00580221_ERZ1673740 | MGnify/ENA primary metagenome ERZ1673740 (study PRJEB41218, sample SAMN15661786) | gut metagenome | host: Homo sapiens | place: Canada: London | collected 2015-08-20/2019-03-30 | study: EMG produced TPA metagenomics assembly of...
CAATATCAACTACATCAGAGTTCGGGTTTCCAAGAGTCTCGATGTAAACTGCTTTTGTATTTTCCTGAATTGCATTCTCAACTTCTTCCAGATTGAAGATGTCTACGAATGTTGTTGTGATTCCGTAGTTCGGAAGTGTATGCTCAAGAAGGTTAAAAGATCCTCCGTAAATGTTCTTTGCAGATACGATATGATCTCCCTGCTGAGCCAGGTTCTCGATTGTATATGTGATAGCTGCTGCTCCTGATGCAACTGCAAGTGCTGCTGAACCACCTTCCAGTGCTGCAATTCTCTTTTCAAATACATCCTCTGTCGGGTTTGTCAGACGTCCGTAAATATTTCCTGCATCTTTCAGTCCAAAACGGTCTGCTGCATGCTGGCTGTTACGGAATACATAAGAGGATGTCTGATAGATCGGTACTGCTCTTGCATCAGTTACCGGATCCGGCTGCTCCTGTCCTACGTGAAGCTGTAATGTTTCAAATTTGAATTTTCTGTCTTTTCTCTCTAATTTTGCCATCGGTCTGTTCTCCTTTTATCTTTTTATTTTGTCTGTTATAAGGTTTCTTTTATAATCAATATCCTGTAACAATCTTCGTATCACTTACTCTGTGAAGAGTGGTGTAGAGTAGTATCTGTCTCCGCTGTCCGGCAGCAGGGCTACGATGGTCTTACCTTTGTTCTCCGGTCTCTTTGCAAGTGCGATTGCTCCTGAAAGAGCTGCTCCTGAAGAAATACCTACGAGGATTCCTTCATGCTTTGCCAGAAGTTTCGCTGTTGCAAATCCTTCTTCGTTATCTGCTTTATATACTTCATCGTAAACCTTTGTATTCAGTACATCCGGTACAAATCCTGCTCCGATTCCCTGGATCTTATGTGCTCCGGCTTTTCCTTCGGAAAGAACCGGTGAAGATGCAGGCTCAAGTGCTACAATTTTCACATCCGGGTTCTGAGACTTCAGATATTCACCAACACCTGTCAGTGTTCCGCCTGTTCCGACTCCTGCGATAAAGATGTCTACCTTTCCGTCTGTATCGTTCCAGATCTCCGGTCCGGTTGTCTCTCTGTGCATCTTCGGATTTGCCGGGTTTACGAACTGTCCCGGGATAAAGCTGTTCGGGATTTCCTTTGCAAGCTCCTCCGCTTTTGCGATCGCTCCCTTCATTCCTTTTGCTCCTTCTGTCAGAACGATCTCTGCTCCGTATGCTTTCAGGATATTTCTTCTCTCAACGCTCATCGTCTCAGGCATGGTAAGGATGATTCTGTATCCTTTTGCCGCTGCGATCGATGCAAGACCGATTCCTGTATTTCCTGATGTTGGCTCAATGATCACTGAACCTTCTTTTAAAAGTCCTTTTTCTTCTGCGTCTTCGATCATGGCTTTTGCTACACGATCCTTTACGCTTCCAGCCGGATTGAGATACTCAAGCTTAACAAGAATCGTAGCTTCCAGTCCCAGCTCTTTTTCAAGGTTCACCGGCTCAACGAGCGGTGTATTTCCGATCAGTCCTAAAGTTCCTTTATAAATAGCCGCCATAATATATATCCTCTCTTTCTTTTTCCTACTTGGTTGGTATGTTTTATGAGTTGCATTATACACTGCGAATACCTATCTGTCAACTATGTTTTATATGTTTTTTTAAACCATTTTTTTCGTACACCGGTTTCACCATACAGAGAATCTGCCACCGAAAACTTCTCACACATACTTCTGCACTTAAAAAGCAGCCGTTCCTGCTCGGAAACGACTGCTTCTTTCTTCACCCTACCTTAAGGCGAAACTTCTGTATCTCTTTTTCACTGGATACTTTCTCGATGATTCCACCGAGACTTCTCAGTTTTTCTTCAAATCTCTCATATCCACGCTGGATATAAACAATATCATCCACGATCGTAATACCGTCTGTTGCAAGTCCGGCAATACATAACGCTGCCCCTGCACGAAGATCGGGTGCACTGACTCTGGCTGCTGAAAACTTCTCCACGCCCTCGATCGTAGCAGAATTACCTTCCACCTTGATATTCGCTCCCATACGTGCAAGCTCATCAAGATACTTAAAGCGATTCTCAAAAATACTCTCTGTGATCGTACTTGTTCCACTTGCAAGTGCAAGTACTACACCGATCTGCGGCTGCATATCTGTAGGATACCCCGGATATGGAAGTGTCTTCACCTGCGTACTCTTCAGCCTGCCCTTTGCCACTACACGGACTGCATCGTCAAACTCTTCCACTTCACAGCCGATATCGATCAGCTTTGAAATGGTCGCATCAAGATGCTTCGGGATCACATTCAGAACCGTCACATCTCCACGGGTCGCTGCTGCAGCAAACATAAATGTACCTGCCTCGATCTGATCCGGGATGATAGAATACTCTGCTTTATGAAGTGACTTCACTCCACGGATCTTAATCACATCCGTTCCTGCTCCTCTGATATTCGCTCCCATACTGTTCAGGAAGTTCGCCACATCTACTACATGAGGCTCTTTTGCAACATTCTCCATGATCGTGATACCATCAGCCATTGCTGCTGCCATCATCACATTGATCGTAGCTCCAACCGTTACCACATCAAAATACAGATGCGTTCCTTTCAGATGCTCTGCCTCTGCAACGATCTTTCCGTACTCAATATCCACATCTGCCCCTAAAGCCCGGAAACCTTTCAGATGCTGGTCGATCGGTCTGCTTCCGATATTGCATCCTCCCGGAAGTGCTACTTCCGCTCTCTTGTACTTGCCCAGCAATGCTCCCAGAAGGTAATAGGATGCTCTTATCTTCTTTATATAATCATAATCAATGCTAAAATCTCCGATCGTGCTTCCGTTAATCTTCACCGTATGCCTGTCAATACGCTGAACCATAGCTCCGATCCCCTCGATTGCTTCCAGCATAACGTTAATATCATTTACATCCGGAAGGTTCTCGATCAATACCGGCTCATCTGCCATGATTGCTGCTGCAAGGATACCTAAAGCGGCATTCTTGGCACCACCAATCTCAACTTCCCCTACCAGCGGATTCCCGCCCTTTATGATATATTGTTCCATTTCACACCTCAATAATCTTATTTTATTATCTCCCCATAGGTCAATGCATACCGTCCGCAGCCTGCTGCCGCATTCCCCAAGTTCCTGCTGCCCGACTCCCTCAAGACGGGTCCCATCGTTCACTGCAAATATATAGCAGGAACTCTTAACGGTCTATTCCATATATAACTATACCACAAAATTGTTCTTTATGGAATCCCCCTTTTTCCGGTGCATCATTCCTGCTGCTTTTCAGGCTTCTCCCTCAACGGCCCGGATCACATTATCAATCGTCTCTTCGATCTGACAGCCATCCTCATCAATCGTGATATCCGCATACTTTTCAAAATAGCCCACGCGTTCATCATACAGATTTTTCAATGTCTGTCCTTCTTTCAGCACGACCCCTCTTTTTTTCGGATTTCTGATCCTCTTCTTTATTGTCTGATAAGAAGCCTTCAGATATACAATCTTTCCGATCTCTTTAAAATGTTCCATCGCTTCTTCACAGTAAATGACACTTCCGCCCGGTGAGATCACCGCATGCTCACACTGAATATCCCGGTTGACCTGATTCTCAATCTTAAGGAATCCATCATCTCCCACCTCTGCAATGATCTCCCGGAGCAGCTTTCCTTCCTGTTCCTGTATCAGAAGGTCTGAATCAATAAAGTTCATTCCAAGCCTCTTGGCAACTACAATACCGACCGTACTTTTTCCTACAGCCGGCATCCCGATAAATATAAGATTTTCTTTCATATGTATTCTGTCCCTTCCTCCCGGTCACGCTCTTCCTTTTCAGGACTGTTATCTATAATATGATGTTGGGGTCACCCCCCCCAACTATGATGCCTACGGATTGTTCCGTGCGTTGCACTCCCACAATCCTCCCAATTATTCGCATATCGTGGGATTGTCATCCCACTTTTAGGCTCATATTGGGGCGGGTCCCAAGGCCTTTCATCCACTTATGAGCAAGCTCATGTGGATTTAGACCTTTTGACCCTGGCATCTATATATAAGCGGATTATAGCACATAATTCATATTTCATACAAGTATACCGCCCGGCTGCTTCTCTGTTTAAACGGCCTAAAAACTGCCGTTTATATAAAATTGATTCCGTGTCCTGCGATTCCGGCATCTTCGATTGTACAATTCCTGATATAACATAAGCTCGATCAGATCTTTCAACTGTGCATCTTTTTCAATTTCAAGATATCTTTCCTCATTTTTTCTTACATTTTCATAAATTCTTCCACACATCATCCGTAATTGCAGCCGGTCCGGATACTCATCATAGATGACACTGTTCCCATATTCCATCCGGTCACATTCCTCTTCTATATAAGGAAGAATCCTCTTTGCAAGAGCCGGATAAAGGCTCTTCATATATTCCAGATCCATTCTCTCCACCCGTTCATCATCATAAGCAAGCGGCATTGGATAAGCCATATAATAAGGCAGTTTCTGATTCATTTCATTCACTCCCGGTCTGACATTATATTTCACTATATGCAGAATACAGCCAAACGTTCTTTTATGCCAGCGGGGCGGTAGACAACACTTTCACCGGTTCACTCAGATATACCGGTGACAGTGACTTCATCTCGACCAAACATAAGGGACATGGACTCGGCACGCAATCAGTGAAAATCATCACAGAAAAATACCACGGTGTATGCAGACTTGAATCCGGGGACGGAATGTTCTACGCTTCAGTAACGTGTCAAAGGAAATAAAAAGGGGAGAGCCTTATTCGCTCTCCCGTAAAATATTCAATATCTCAAGTCTGGTTCCGCCAAGCCCGATCACATCATCCTTCTGAAGAACAACCGGCCTTGTCACCGCTTCCCCGTTCAGATAAGTTCCGTTCCTTGATCCTTCATCTTTCAGATATAACTTATCGCCTCTGTGAACGATCACACAATGCTTCTTGGATACTCTTCCATCTTCTGATAATGAAAGATATCTTTCATAGCCCTGTCCCGACTCTGCTCTTCCGATCCCAATATTACTGTAAAAAATAAAACTGTACTTTGTCCACGAATCCAGGTCTTCCAGGATTACTTTCCACTGGCGGCGTTTTTTCCGCTCTTTTCTCTGCTCTGCCTGCACCCTGCGTGCTTCTTCCCGACGTGCCTGTGCATCCTGCTGCCGCCCGTTCTCTGCACCCTGGCTGCTCTGCCGTCCACCATCTGCTCTTTTCCGTCTCTCTCCCGGCTGCTGTGCTTCTTCTGCATTTCCCTGGCTCTTCCGCTTTTTCTTTCTGGCTTCTGCCCGCTCCGCAGCCTCCTCTGCCTTATTTTTCTTTATACTGAAAAATGTTCCGCTCAGTAATGCAATACATCCGATCACCAGTACTGCCATTACGACCCAATACCACATATGATTTTCTCCTTCCCATTCTAAATCTAAATGGTACTATATTTTCCTCTTCAGGGCAAGTATTATATAACTTTTTTGTCGAAAAATGTCATACTTCTTCTCTTCTTCCCGACAGAAAAAAGGTCAAATTGGGTATACATTTTTCCAACTTCTTGGTATGATATAGATTGTGAGAGTAAACCGCAACTAACTCATTTAACAGACCACAACAAAAAGAAAGAGGAGATCCTATCATGGAAAGAAACGAACCATGCTGGTGCGGCAGTGGCAAAAAATACAAAAAATGCCATATGCCCATCGATGAAAAAATACAGCTTCACGCAGACCGCGGGGAGATCGTCCCATCAAGAGCGATCCTCAAGACCCCTGCACAGATCGAAATGATCCGCAAAAGTGCTGATCTTAACACAGCGGTTCTCGATGAAGTAGCAAAGCACATCCGTATCGGAATGAGTACCGCTGAGATTGATGAAATTGTCTACCGTTTCACAACGGAGCATGGAGGAATCCCGGCACCTCTGAATTATCAGGGCTTTCCGAAAAGCGTATGCACCTCACTGAATAATGAGATCTGCCACGGAATCCCGGATGAAAATATCATGATCCAGGACGGAGATATTATTAATGTAGATGTTTCTACTATTTTAAATGGATATTTTTCAGATGCATCCCGGATGTTCAAGATGGGAAATGTTTCTGAGCGTGCCGAGCGTCTTGTACGTGTTACGGAAGAGTGCGTCCAGCGGGGACTTGCAGCCGCAAAGCCATGGGGACATCTAGGCGACATTGCCGATGCCATCAATACGCACGCACAGGCCAATGGTTATTCCGTTGTAGAAGAGATCGGTGGTCACGGGATCGGACTTGAATTTCACGAAGATCCTTTCGTAAGTTACGTTACACCAAAGGGAAGTGAGATGCTCCTTGTTCCGGGTATGATGTTTACCATCGAGCCTATGATCAACGAAGGCAGTCCTGACTTTTTTGTGGACGAGGATAACGACTGGACAGTCTATACGATCGATGACGGTCTTTCCGCACAGATCGAGTACATGGTACTGGTAAAGGAAGACGGCGTCGAAGTACTGACCAAATAATAAAAACCCGGCAGGAACTCGCTCTGCGTCTTTTCTGTGTTTTAACATCTTTATCGCATCACATTAACATTTACTAATTTTTTTAAAAATTTTACTTATTTTATGGTAAATTATTACAAGAAATAGTATTATGAAATGGAAGTATTATGAAAGAGAGGGCTTTATATGAAACAAGATAACATGTTGGCTATGATTTTAGCAGGAGGACGTGGTACAAGACTTCACGACCTGACAAAAAAAGTGGCCAAACCGGCCGTTTCATATGGTGGAAAATATCGTATTATTGACTTTCCGCTCAGCAACTGTGCAAATAGTGGTATTGACATTGTCGGTGTCCTCACTCAGTATGAATCTGTTCTCCTCAACAGCTATGCTGCTGCAGGAAGAAGATGGGGACTCGATGCAAAGGATAGTGGAGTTTACATACTTCCTCCTCGTGAGAAAGCAGATACAGGACTTGATGTATACAGAGGAACTGCCGACGCGATCTCCCAGAATATCGACTTTATTGATTCCTATTCACCGGAGTATCTCCTGATTCTTTCCGGAGATCATATTTACAAAATGAATTATGATAAAATGCTTGAGTACCACAAAGCAAATCATGCAGATGCAACGATCGCAGTCATTGAAGTACCAATGAAAGAAGCCAGCCGTTTTGGCATCATGAATACAAATGAGACAGGCCGTATCGTCGAATTTGAAGAAAAACCTGAGAAACCAAAGAGTAACCTTGCATCCATGGGTATTTATATCTTTAACTGGAAGCTTCTTCGCAAGATGCTTCTTGCTGATATGAAGAATCCTGAATCCAGTCATGATTTCGGTAAGGATATTATCCCGACCATGCTCGCAGATGAAAAGACGCTTTTCGCCTATAAATTCAAAGGCTACTGGAAAGATGTAGGAACCATCGACTCCCTCTGGGAGGCAAATATGGATCTTCTGAGCAAGAATAATGCACTGGATCTGAACGATTCTTCCTGGAAAATCTATACAGAAGATGTCACTGCTCTTCCACAGTTTGTCGGTGCTGATGCTGATATTGACAGAGCTTTCATCACACAGGGATGTGTCATCAACGGAACTATTAAGAACTCAGTTCTCTTTACAGGTGCAAAAGTTGCTGCCGGTGCAAAAGTCATTGACAGCGTCCTGATGCCGGGTGTTGAAGTAGCTGAAGGTGCAGTCGTAACCCGTGCACTTGTTGCCGATAAGGTAAAGATCGGAAAGAATGCCGTAGTCGGCAGTGCAGACAGTGAGAATATCGAACTGGTTGCAAAACGTGTAAAGGGGGAAGAGTAAGATGAGTAAAGCATTTGGAATTATTAATTTCGCAGGAAATGACGTACAGGTAAATGGTATGCTGGATTATCGTCCGATCGGAGCTTTTTCTTTCCTCGGAAGATACCGCGTGATCGACTTTCCTATTTCTAATATGAGTAACAGTGGGATTGATGTAATGCAGGTTTACGTCCGCAGAAAACCTCGTTCCCTCGTAGAACATCTCGGAACAGGACGTCATTACAACATCAACTCCAAGCGTGGAAAGCTGAACATTCTTTTTGCAGAGACCATTGAAGAGAACAATGTCTACAATACAGATATTGCCGCTTACATCGAGAACTTTGACTGCTTTGATGAGATTGATTCCGAATATGTAGTCCTTGCACCAAGTTATATGATCTATACAGCAGATTATAATACATTCCTTCAGTCTCATATTGAATCAGGTGCAGATATCACACTGATGTATCACAGCGTAGATAATGCAAAGGATCATTTCCTGAATTGCCATGCACTGGATATCAACAAGCAGAAGGGAGTTCTTTCCATTGAGCCGAACCATGGAAATACAAAGAGCAAAAATATCTTCATGGATACTTATGTAATGAAGAAAGCTCTGTTCCTTGAACTGGTTCAGAAGGCTCATAAGCTTTCTTCCATGTATACACTTGCTGATATCGTACGTGAAGAATGTGAAGAACTGGATGTTCGTGCTTATTCTCACCGTGGATTCTTTGCTACGATCACTGACTTCAACAGTTATTATGAGGCAAATATGGAACTGATCAACCTCAAGAAAGCAACAGATCTTTTCGATGATAACTGGCCGATCTACACCCGTACAAATGATTCCTGCCCGACGCAGTACTTTGATGGAAGTGAAGTGAAATCTTCCGTTATTTCCAACGGTTGCCTGATCGGGGGTACGATTGAAAATTCTGTTATCGGACGTGGCTGTATCATCAAAGAAGGAGCAATTGTTAAGAATTGTGTCATCAATGCCGATGTAGTCATCGGAAAGGGTGTCCATGTTGAAAATCTCGTAATAGACAAGCATGCCCGCCTGATCCGTGGAAAGCGTGTCATCGCAGCACCGGAAAAACCGGGATATATCAAGCGTGGCGACCGCCTGTAGGGCAACTTTGATCCATTGATCATTTATAAAGATTATTTTGTCAGCAAGACTTTTGTCTTTACATAATAAACCTTCCAAAGAAACCCGCTGCTTCATGGAACTTCCATCGCAGCGGGTTTCTCATAATTTATCTCTTTTCTTCTCTACTCTTTTGAACTTTCCGGTTCTTTCTGTAAATAACCGCCAGTCCTTTCAACAACAGATCATCATCCAAAATAATCTCTCTCTTACAATACGGCACAATCTTCTTCGCAAGTCCGCCTGTCGCAATCACGGTGGCCTCCCCTTCCAGCTCATCCTGCAGTCTGTCAATAATTCCATCGATCGCTGCGGCACTGCTGTAGATAATTCCACTCTTCATGCATTCTACCGTATTCTTTCCTATGATATGCTCCGGTGCTTCAATCCCAATCCCTCCAAGCTGGGATGCACGAGCCGTCAGTGAATCCAGTGACACTCCGATTCCCGGATAGATCATTCCTCCGATATAATTTTTATTTTTGTCAATCACACTGACTGTATTGGCTGTTCCAAGATCCAGAATCAGAAGCGGTACAGGATATTCTGCGATCCCGGCTACTGCATTCACAACCAGATCACTTCCAAGCTGTGCCGGATTGTCCATACGGATATTGAGTCCCGTCTTAATCCCTGCTCCTACTACCAGCACTTCTTTCTTGAGGATCTTTTCAACTGCAAGCTTTACAATATTCGTGATCTGCGGAACAACCGAGGAAACGATCCCGCCCTCTATATCACTTCTGTGAATATGATAGATATCCAATACATTTTTAATATCGATCGCATATTCCAGTTCGGTCTTCGTACGCACTGTGGACAGACGTTCCACGAATAAACATTCATCCCCATCGATACATCCCAGTACAATATTTGTATTTCCTACATCAATCGCTAATATCATTTTTCTCCTGCCCCTCTCTGAAACTCAGGATACGGTCAAGGATCTCTGCCGCTGTATCCTCTTTTGACATCTTGCCGAGCTGCTCATCCCGATCCTTCGTGATAATCGTTACAATGTTCGTATCACCACCGAATCCGGCACCTTCCACCTTCAGGCTGTTCGCAACGATCATATCCAGGTTCTTTTTCTGCAATTTCCCACGGGAATTTTCAAGCATATGCTCCGTCTCCATGGAAAATCCGCAGAGGAACTGTTCTTCTTTCTTATGCATTCCAAGATAAGCTAAAATATCGTCCGTACGCTCCAGCTCCAGTGACAGATTGTCTCCCTTCTTCTTTACTTTCTCATCACTGATATATTTCGGACGGTAATCTGCCACAGCCGCCGCTTTTATGATGATATCCTGTTCAGCAGCCCGTCCTGTCACTTCATCAAACATCTCCTTCGCTGTCGTAACCGGCACAACCTTCACAAACTCCGGCTTCTTCAGTGCTGACGGTCCTGTGACAAGCGTAACCTCTGCACCTCTCTGCATGCAGACCCGTGCGATCGCATATCCCATCCGTCCCGTAGAATGATTCGTGATATAACGAACCGGATCTACCGCCTCCTGCGTCGGTCCTGCGGTCACAAGAACTTTCAGTCCTCTCATGTCCTTTTCCCGTGCCACTTCCTTTAAAATATACTCTAAAAGAAGCTCCGGCTCAGGCATCTTTCCTGCCCCTGTATCTCCACACGCAAGATAGCCGACTGCCGGTGAGATTACTTCATAACCATAATATTCCAGTTTTTTCAGATTATCCTGCACGATGGGATTCTCGAACATATTCGTATTCATTGCCGGTGCAATGATCTTTCTGCATCTGCATGCCATCACCGTTGTTGTCAGCATATCATCCGCAATTCCACCGGCAATCTTCCCGATCACATTCGCACTTGCAGGTGCGAGCATGACAACATCTGCCTTTTTCGCCAACGATACATGCTCCACACTATATTGAAAATTCCGGTCAAACGTATCAACCAGACATTTATTTCCCGTCAGCGTCTCAAACGTGATCGGATTGATAAAGTTCGTGGCATTCTGCGTCATCAGCACATGCACATCTGCGTCCAGCTTCTTTAATGCACTGGCAAGCGATGCGATCTTGTATGCTGCAATACTTCCCGATACGCCTAACAGCACTGTCTTCCCCTTCAGCATCGAGTTTTCCTCCTTTTGTCCGCCTCTTCCAATATTTACGCTTTATTATAGGGCATTGAATATGAAAAATCAACGGCTGTGTATAAAACTCCCTTCCCAGGGAATGCTGTTACTGTTCCTGAATTTTCTGCTGGTGAAGATCTCTTTCTGTCGCAGATCCAGAATCAGAAACAGCAGTCAATATCAGTAAATCAACAAATCACAGGAGGTTTTTATCCATGGACGAACAGACCCGTAAACTTTTAGAAGAGTGTACATCAGGATGCAAAATGGCTGTCAGCAGTATTCAGCAGATCCTTGAATTTACTCAGGACTCAGCACTCCAGAAAATATTGAACAAATACATCGAACAGCATACACACCTGCAGCAGACAGCAGAAAGCCAGTTGTCAGCAGACGGTTTTGAGCCAAAAGATCCGGGAATGCTTGCTTCAGCATTTTCCTGGTTTACAACAGAAATCAAGCTGGGCATGAACTCTGATAATTCTGAGATTGCCAAGGTTCTGATCGATGGATGCAGTATGGGGATCAAAACCCTGGGCGAGCGTGCCAATACACTCTGCCAGGCAGATAAAAGTGCTGATTCCATTGCCCGCAGGATCATAAAACTTGAAGAAGAAATGATCCGTGAACTGGAGCCGTTTTTATAACTTGTCCAATCCTCGCCTTTCCGATATAATATAATTTGGAGGTTTTTATATTATGATATGCAAATGACGAATCGTTTTTTGTTATATCTGACTAAGGAAAGAGAGGAAAAAGTATGAAAAATGCAAAATTTGCAGGTGTCCAACGGCTTCTGTCTGCTGTATTTGCTGCTACGGTAGCACTTACTTCTGTGCAGATCCCGGTCTACGCGACACCTCAGACGCAGGCGGCAGAACAGACCAGCCAACTGGTCAATATTGCCGGTGACTGCGAAATTACTGTCCCCAGTTCCCAGAGTGGCTATGGTGCGGAACGTATGACTGACGGAGACAGCAGCACAATGTGGATTCAGAACGATGGAACATGGCCGAGTACCGTGTCCTTAAAATTACCCGCCGATAATACAAAGCGGATCAAAAAAGTCGTATTAAAATTTGAATCCGGTCAGAGTGCGTGGGGAGTTGACGTAACGCTTTCTCATGCACTGAACAACGTTACCAGTGACCTGGTTATAGATAATACTGCCACGGTCACATCTTTCGATGACGGTTATGAATTTACTTATGATACTGCCTTAAGTTTTACGCATACCTTCATTGAACTGTCAAATCCGACTAACAATGGTGCTGCCGGAGGATTCTGGCCGGCACTTGCAGAGGTGGAGATCTGGGCTGAAAATGAAAGTGGTGAGGAGTCTCTTACCAATGTAGCCCCTGCTGCAACGATCACCTCGGTTGGCGGAGATTACGGCACAAAAAGCAACCTCACAGATGAGGACTATAGTTCTCTCTATGTATTTAATGGTGGTGGAATGTCCACTCTGCCAGACGGTGCATGGATCGAAATGGAACTGGATCGGGAATATCCTGTCAAATCCATGGAGGCTGCTTTTGAGCATCTGTCTTCTGACGAAAACAATTTCCAGTTTACCTTCGATATCTATGGGAAGAGTTCAACTGACACGGAATGGCAGACACTCTTTGCCGGAGTGAATGCAACCCGTCTGGATGACGGCTATCTTCAGACACTGACACTGGATTCCATCAAAAATCTCAAATCGGTCCGCATCGTCATCACCAGCATTACCAATACAGCAGGTGATCCATGGCCGGCACTTGCGGAATTTAAAATTTTCGCTGATACAAGCGGTTCCGGTTCAGAGGATACGGAAAGTATCGCCTATAAAAAGCCGGTTCATACAAACGCCGGAGGAGTTGTCTCCCGTATCAATGATGGTTCTACCATCAATACATGGACGGGTGAACGTTATCCGGCTTATGTAGATATTGATCTGGAGGCCAATTATAAGCTGGATGAGATTCAGGTTTATACTCCTTCTGCCGGTTATTCCCAGTATTCTGTCTATACTAGTATGGATGGACGGGATTTTGAGAAGTTAGCCGAAAAGTCTGACAAAGAAAACTGCCCTGCTAAGGGGGAATCTTATCAAGCAAATAAAAAAGAAGCACGAATCGTACGTGTCTATGTGGAATATCAGTCTGAATCCTCCAAAGCACTGATCAACGAGATCCGTGTGCTTGGAACTCCAAGTGGTACAGCTGTTCAGGAGACTCCTGCAGTACAGGTTGAAGATTTTAAAAACTCTGCATACAACGTAACTGTTACCGATCAGGATACGATCAATGAAGTAAAGGGAATTATTGAAAGAAGAATCGGTGCAGCTTATAAAGACTGGTTTACATTTGAACTTGCAGATGCTGCAAATGGATATGACTATTATGACCTTTCCCAGAGCAACGGAAAGATCCATATCAAGGGAAATAACGGTGTATCTCTTGCAACCGGTCTGAATTATTACCTGAAATATTACTGTAACGTCAATATTTCCCAGGTCGGCGATCAGGTCACCATGCCGAAAAGCATTATTCCGGTTGAAGGAACGGTACATAAAGAAACCAAATTCCCGGTTCGTTATTCTTATAACTACTGTACCCTCTCCTACTCTATGGCTTTCTGGGGCGAAGAGGAATGGAGAAATGAGTTAGACTGGCTTGCACTGAATGGTGTAAATGTAGTTCTTGATGCCACAGCTCAGGAAGAAGTCTGGAGACGTTTCCTTACAGAACTTGGTTATACTCATCAGGAAGCCAAAGATTTCATTGCCGGACCTGCCTACTATGCATGGGCCTATATGGCAAATCTTTCCGGTTATGGCGGCCCGGTTCATGATACCTGGTTCACTGAGAGAACGGAGCTCGCAAGAAAAAATCAGCTTATCATGAGAAAGCTCGGCATGCAGCCTGTCCTTCAGGGATATAGCGGAATGGTGCCGGTAGATATTACTTCCAAAGATCCTTCGGCAGAAGTGATCAAGCAGGGAACCTGGTGTTCTTTCCAGCGGCCAAGTATGCTGAGGACAGACAGTGAGTCTTTCACAAAATATGCAGCACTCTTCTATAAAGTACAGAAAGAAGTTTATGGAGATTCCGCTCATTATTATGCAACAGACCCGTTCCATGAAGGTGGAAATACCGGTGGTATGGATTCCGCTGTTATTTCGCAGAAAGTCCTTGCAAGCATGATGACTGCTGATCCTCACGCAACCTGGGTGATCCAGTCCTGGCAGGGAAATCCGACAACGGCTCTGCTTCAGGGATTAGGTGACAACCGCAATCATGCTCTTGTTCTGGATCTCTATGCGGAAAAGACACCTCACTGGAATGAGACCAACCCTGGTTACTACGGTGGTGCAGAAGGCGGCGGAGAATTTCTGAATACTCCGTGGGTTTACTGTATGCTGAACAACTTCGGTGGACGTCTCGGACTCCATGGACATATTGATAATTATGTTGAAGGAATCGTAAATGCCTCTAAGCAGGCTGAACATATGGCAGGAATCGGTATCACACCGGAGGCATCTGTAAACAATCCGGTTCTCTACGATCTTTTCTTTGAAACGATCTGGGCTGATGACGGAAATAACTTACAGAAGATCAATCTTGATGAATGGTTTAAAAATTATGTAACAAGACGTTACGGTGCAGACAGTGATTCCGCTTATCAGGCAATGGAAATACTGCACGACACCGTATACAATCCTGCATACAATATGAAAGGACAGGGTGCTCCTGAGTCTGTTGTAAATGCCAGACCGGGACTGGATATCGGTGCAGCTTCTACATGGGGAAATGCTGTTGTTGATTATGATAAGAAAAAACTGGAAAAAGCAGCCGAGCTGCTCCTTGCAGACTATGATAAGCTGAAGAACAGTGCCGGCTATCAATATGACCTTGCCAATGTACTGGAACAGGTATTGTCCAATACGGCTCAGGAATATCAGAAAAAGATGGCGGCAGCTTTCCGCTCTGGTGATGCGGAAGAATTTAGTACCCTTTCCGATAAATTCCTTTCTATTATTGATATGGTAGAAAAAGTAACCGGAACACAGAAAGAATTTCTTGTCGGTACATGGATCAACGGTGCAAAGAAACTGGCAGAAAATTCCGATGATTTTACAAAAGAACTTTACGAACTGAATGCCCGCAGTCTGATCACCACATGGGGAAGTTACGACCAGGCAATCAGCGGTGGACTGATCGATTATTCCAACCGTCAGTGGGCCGGTCTGACCAACGATTACTATAAAATGCGTTGGGAGAAATGGATCACTGAACGTAAAAAAGAACTTGCCGGAGAATCTTATACCAATTACTCTGCTCAGGACTGGTTTGAGATGGAATGGGCATGGGCAAGAGGTACAAATAAATATTCCGGTACTCCGAATGGTCTTGATCTTCAGGGACTCGGAACCGATGTCCTTGCTAACTACTCACTCACCAATATGCCGAAAGATCCTGCCGAGGATGATTCCAGAGATCTTCCGCTTGAAGGCATGACTGCTACAGCAGGAAGTGAACAGGCAACGACCGGAAGTGAAGGACCGGCATCCGCTGTACTGGATCAGACTACAGGTACGATCTGGCACAGCAAATGGAGCGGTGATGCTCGTGAAAATCTCTGGATCGATATCGCTCTTGGAGAGAGTAAGACGGTAACCGGACTGCGTATGCTTCCAAGATCCGGTGGTGGGAATGGAACTATCACTTCCTACCGCATCGAGATCAGTAATGATCACGGCAAGACTTATCAGGAAGTTGCCACGGGTACATGGAACAGCAGTGACAGTTGGAAGATGGCAGAGTTCCATGCCATCCAGGCTACCAATGTACGCCTCTATGCGGTAGAATCTGTATCAGACACCAGCAATATTTTTGCATCAGCAGCCGAGATTCGTATCATGGGACCAGCTACTGCAATCGTTCCGGCAGAGGAAACTATAGTAAATATCGCAACTCCTTCTAAAGAAGCAGATCTGTCATCTGCACAGGCTGCAAAGGAGACTGATAAATACACCGTCTCTACAGTCTGGAAAGATGCAACCGGAACAACAGTAACGGCTATATCAAAGGATAAGAATGCGACTCATGACTATACGGCGAAGATTACTCTCACCCCTGTCACAGGATATTCCTTTGACAAAACCAGTGTACCGGATACATTGACATTGAAACTCAACGATCAAAGAACCGTTGAAGCTCTTCCGGTCACAGACAGTGTTCTCAATGATGATGGAACTGTCACAATTACTTACCAGTTCAGCAATATGTTCCAGGGAGGCTCATTACGAATGGATCAGTCTTCTCCTGAAAAATCTACGAACATGAGATTTGGATATGACTTTAAGTTACCGGAAGCTTCATCCGAAAAAGATGAGATTAGCTTTAAAGGCTGTACCTGGTATTATGGAGTAGCTGAGGATGACTTAAAGAATACCTTCTCTCCAGACAAAACAAACTTTATAACGAATCCTGATAAAAAAGGAGCTGAATACTACAGATCCAATATCGTATTCACAAATCTTTCATCCGGTGCTTATAAACGCTCTGTATATGCCAGAATCCTGGTAAAATATACAGTAAATGGAAAAGAACGCAGTGTGATGGGAACATTTGTAGATTCAAGATCCGTCAGCATGATCGTTGAAGGAATCCTTGCCAATACGAACGCAGATCAGACGGAAAAAGATTATGCACAGAAAATCAAAGATGCAATTTTAAAGTAATCATTTTTCTTCAATCATTAAAACAGGTGAAGCCGACGCATTTGCGTCGGCTTTATCTGACCTTATATCTTTTTTCAGAATTGACCATTTTTAACGGTTCACATTTGTTGTATAGTAGAGAGAGTTTGAAAGGAAAGAGGTTTAACTATGAATACAACAACAAATTCAAAACTGAAAAAGATCGTTCTTACCGCATTGTTCGCAGCACTTTCCTGTGTTGCAACTATGTCGATCAAGCTTCCTACACCGGGAACCGGCGGATATATTCATCCGGGTGATGCAATGGTAATCCTCTCAGGTGTCGTTCTCGGACCATGGTGGGGACTTCTTGCAGGCGGAATTGGTTCTGCAATGGCAGATCTCCTTGGCGGATATTTCGTGTATGTTCCGATCACTTTTGCGATCAAAGGACTGGTAGCTGTCTGTGCCGGACTCTTATATCAGAAGATCGGTCATACTTCCAAGTCACGTTATGCCGCTGTCATTCTCGGCGGTATAGCTGATATCATCCTCGTAGCCGGTGGCTACTGCTTCTGCGAATACTTTTTCCTGTATGGTTCAGGTGCATTCGCAAGCGTACCTGCCAACCTGATCCAGGGACTCGGCGGACTCATCATTTCAGCAGTCCTTTATCCGATCCTTATGGCTGTACCGGATGTAAGACAGACTGCCAATGCGGTAAATGAATAAGGAAACGAACAAGACTTAAAATTCCTGACAGCAAAAAGAACCAGTCATTTGCATAAGCAAATAGCTGGTTCTTTTTTATATGCTCATTTCACTCCGTCCACAGTTTCGTTCATCTCAACGTCAGTGTATCGATCGGTTTCAATACGATCGCTGAGTATGCTCCCATATTCAGCATGATCTCTCCATCCTCTACAATGTACTCATCATAAGCTGTTGTATATCCTTGCTCGTAGGTATAGATCAGACGCTTCATTCGCCCACTCATCTCCATTCCTGTCAGCCAGACAGGTACTGTTACTTCTTTCAGGATACTGCTGTTATTCACAATAATAACCAACTGCTCATCCTTTTCAAACCGTCCATATGCCAGCAGATTCTTCCCTGCGGCAAGCAGCTTGATTGAACCTTTTCTGAGCGGTTTTTCCGTCTTATGGATACGGATCATCTCTTTATGAAATGCAAGCAGCTCCTGATCTTCGTGCCCCCACGGATAAGTCCTTCTGTTATCCGGGTCAGTAAAACCACACAGTCCCACTTCATCTCCGTAATAAACCGTCGGTGCACCTACCCACGTCATCTGCATCACAACTGCTTCACGCATGACCGCAAGGTTTACACCCTCTTCTGCTCCTTTTGTGCCATGCTGGCTTACCCGTCCGACTTTATGGTTCGTCCTTGTAAGGAACCGGGAATGATCGTGGTTGGATAATTCATTCATTGCCACCTGCAGAGACGGGGTCAGCATACTTGCCATAAAATGTCTCATTGCCCCGATAAAATTATCTGCATTGCCCCACAGATCCGTTCTACGCTCATCACTGTGCTTCTCCATACCGGTCAAAAACCAGGTCACCGGCTCCATAAATGCATCATAATTCATCACACTGTCCCACTCGTCTCCCTGAAGCCAGTCCTGTGGATCTCCATAATGCTCTGCAAGGATCAGTGCATCCGGGTTCACACTTTTGACCTCTTTACGGAAACGTTTCCAGAATAAATGATTATATTCATTGCTGAATCCGAGATCCGCTGCGACATCCAGTCTCCAGCCGTCAATATTATAAGGTGCAGACACCCATTTCTTTCCGATCCGCATAATGTAATCTTCCAGATCCGGTGACTCCTCATACGCCAGCTTCGGCAGTGTATCATGTCCCCACCAGCCATCATATGTCCCATTGTACGGCCATGCTGAATCCTGGTTATTATGGAACAAGAAAAAGCTGCGGTACGGACTTTGCGCACTCACATACGCCCCCTTCGGGTAATCCGGCTGCGGTTCATAGATTCTCTCTCTGTCCATCCATTTATTAAAAGAACCGCAATGATTAAATACCCCATCCAGGATCACTTTCATTCCCCGCTGATGCATTGCATCCACCAGCTTTGCAAATAACTGGTTGCTGGCTTCCAGATTCCGCAGGTCTCCGGTTCTCTGCTGATACTTCGTTGCATGGATATTGTCCTTTGCACCCTTCGGAAGTACTTCTCCGTCATCCACTACGATCTTTCCGTAATGAGGATCAATATAATCATAGTCCTGTATATCATACTTATGGTTCGACGGAGACACGAACAGAGGATTAAAGTAAATCACCTCGATTCCAAGATCCTGCAGATAGTCCAGCTTATCTATGACTCCCTGCAGATCTCCGCCATAAAAGTTCCTGATATCCATGGATGCCGGAGCCTGACTCCAATCCTTAATTTTTTTACATGGAGCTCCGATATAAATATATTCATCATCTTCTACGTCATTTGTCGGATCTCCGTTATAGAAACGGTCTACAAAAATCTGATACATGACCGCCCCTTTTGCCCATTCCGGTGTGGAAAATCCCGGCTGGATAATAAAGGAATAGTACTCTTCTGCCCGGTAGGTCACACCATACCGGCTGAAATAGCAGATCTCTGTTCCTTTCTTGATCTCAAAATAATAGCGGAACGGCTCAGTTCCCAACTGATATTCGATCTCATAAAAATCAAATTCACCAGTCGTCTGCATTTTCCATAAAGTATAGATCTGTTCTCCTGCATGGAGCTTCACCTCATCCACATCATTGTGGGCTGTACGAAAACGCAGAACCACCTTTTCATTTATCTCCGGTTCTGCCGGAATGACATAATCGCCTGTTCCATCACAAAATAATGCTTCTCTGTTCATTCTCACCCTCCTCCGCTCCTTCGTATTCTGGATTCATAACCTATGAGAGAACCTTACACTGGCAGTTTCTCCTGCATACTCTGCTATGTCAGAAAACCCCCGGCCGTCAGTTCCTTCTGACGACAGAGGGTATACAGTAAACCTTTTTCAGGCATCCGTCTCACTTTCCTCAAACAGTGCTTCAAATTCGCTTCTGGTTATCTTCTCTTTCTCAAGCAGCAGTTCTGCACACTTTTCCAATACAGGATGGTATTCCTGAATAATACTTCTTGCCTGTGCATAACACTCATCTATGATCCGCTTGACTTCTTCGTCGATCGTTCCGGCAATCTTTTCTCCGTAACCTCTTGAAGTATGACCAAAATCTCTTCCGATAAAGACTTCATCACTGTCATTGTCATAATTGATCAGTCCCAGTTTCTCAGACATACCAAACTTGGTGATCATTGATTTTGCAATCGCTGTCGCCTGCTTAATATCCTGTGATGCACCTGTTGTAATATCATCAAAAATCTCTTCTTCTGCGACACGTCCTCCAAGAGATACTGTGATCTCCTGAAGCATATGTCCCTTTGTATTGAACATATCATCTTTTTCCGGAAGCGGCATTGTATATCCGCCTGCTCCACCCGTTGGAATGATGGATACACTGTATACCGGTCCTACATCCGGCAACACATGGAACAGGATCGCATGCCCTGCTTCATGATACGCTGTGATCCTTCGTTCCTTCTCTGAAACGATCCGGCTCTTCTTCTCCGGTCCGATCCCGACTTTTACAAATGCATGACGGATATCGGACTGCTGGATGAATACCCGGTTCTCCTTTGCTGCGAGGATCGCAGCTTCATTGAGAAGGTTCTCAAGATCTGCTCCTGAAAATCCTGCCGTCGTCTGTGCGATCTGCTTCAGATCCACGTCATCCCCCAGCGGTTTATTTCTTGCATGTACTTTCAGAATCTCTTCTCTTCCACCCACATCCGGTCTGCCGACAATCACATCACGGTCAAACCTTCCCGGACGTAAGATCGCCGGATCAAGGATGTCTTTCCGGTTCGTTGCCGCCATCACGATGATGCCTTCATTTACACCAAATCCATCCATCTCTACAAGGAGCTGGTTCAATGTCTGCTCTCTCTCATCATGGCCACCGCCCAGACCGCTGCCACGTCGTCTTGCAACAGCATCAATCTCATCAATAAACACGATACAAGGTGCATTTTTCTTCGCATCCTGGAACAGATCCCTGACACGGGATGCACCGACTCCGACAAACATCTCTACGAAATCCGAACCCGAAATGCTGAAGAACGGAACTCCCGCTTCTCCTGCTACTGCCTTTGCAAGCAGCGTCTTACCCGTTCCCGGAGGTCCCTCCAGCAGAACTCCCTTCGGGATCCTTGCTCCAAGCTGGGTATATTTT
>ERZ1673740.1245-NODE-1245-length-20365-cov-12.150468_pt1 | contig 20365 bp, 18 predicted proteins | sample MGYA00580221_ERZ1673740 | MGnify/ENA primary metagenome ERZ1673740 (study PRJEB41218, sample SAMN15661786) | gut metagenome | host: Homo sapiens | place: Canada: London | collected 2015-08-20/2019-03-30 | study: EMG produced TPA metagenomics assembly of...
GCAGCCGCCGGAGCGGTGCTTAAGCCGTCAGGCGGGAATTGTGCGGTGTTGCCTTTACTTTATATATTCCAACCGCCAAAGATGTGGTATAATGTGTGGTACGAGGGCTAAAATACAAAAGAAAAAAGCCTTAGCTAACGCTAAGGCTTTTTGGTGACCCGTACGGGAATCGAACTTCTATCATTCTACAAATATCCTTTAATGCAATACGTACTAACGATAATTTTATCACTGGTATGGATTTCATTAAAGGGTATTTTTATATCTGTGTGGTACAAAGTGTGGTACTCTTCATATAAAAAGTGTGGTACAGCACCTGCTTGCAAGAATAAATAAAAAAGTTGGTGATACCCCTCTTGCCAGTACGTGCGAACTGAATATCATGATAATAAAGCCACCTACTGAAAATTACTCAAAGGAGATTATTATCATGAAAGGCAAATATTTGAATTTGCGGTCCGAAATCATCCGCGCAGGCTTTACCTGCTACAATGTCGCGGAGGCCATCGGCATTTCCCCGCAAGCATTGTCGCAGAAGATGAACGGATATTCGCTCTTTTCGGCAGAGGAAATCGCACGCATCGGAAGGTTGTTGAATATCAATAAGGACGATTACTACACTATTTTCATCGAGCCAGTCACATAAAATGGCCGGCTCTAAGGAGTCCGCATGTATACCACACAAAGTAAAATGATTTCTCGCGCAATCTGGGTTGAGAAAAAGCACGTTTGGAAAATCAACCTCCAAAAGAACGGTGTCCGAAAGTCTTTTTATTCAAGCGTCCCGGGTGACAAAGGCCGAAAGATCTGCGCCCAAAATGCAACCTCGTGGTTGTCTGGAGCTTGCCCATTTAGCGTCAGCGAACGTACAACGGTTGATACCGTGTTTGAGCGCTACCTCCAAGATAAGGCACTCGAAACCACAAACATCTACACCATCCGCAACAGGTATAACAACCACATTAAACCTATAATTGGCAAAGTCCCGGTTATGCTACTAACTAAGCAGGATTTAAAGCGAGTTATCTATACCGCATACAGAAAGCACAATCTTAGTCAAAAAAGTCTTAAAAATATACGCGGCGATTTATCTGGATTCTGTAATTATTTGGACTGTGCCGATATCCGGAACGATTTGCGTACATCAAACATTAAAATTCCCTCAAACGCCAAAAAAGGTCAAAAGCAAGCACTTGACGTTTCTTCGCTTAACATCTTATTCACCGAATCTCAGGTGCCTTATAATGGTACGATTTGTCAAGACAGCTTAATCTATGCATATCGATTCCAAGTCGTTACAGGGTTACGTCCTGGTGAATTGATGGGCCTTGAGTGGGGCGATATTGACAATGATTATATACATATACGCCGTGCCATCAATGCTAAAGGCATCACTACAAATGGGAAGAACGAATTTGCCGCACGCGACTTCCCGCAGACTCGATATACACGTATGCTTTTAGAAAGTCAACAAGTCTATCGAGTCACTCCGTTAGACCCTCATGAGAGGGTCTTTGGAAGCACTGGTCAACTATGCTACCGTAAACGCTGGGGGATCTATTGCAGGTATAACGGTATCCCTTATATTACGCCGTATGAGCTGCGACATACCTTTAGCTCAATCTACAAAAATCACTTTAGCAACTGGGTTTACGAGGAGTTAGTTGGTCATACACATCCTGGTGTTAATGGTGTCTATATGCACCCGATGGATGGAGACATGGACGGCGTTCCTGCTCTGCTTGACAGCTTGCTTGATGAAAGACTTTCATTAGGTAGAGCAAAGCGGATGCTCTTATCTAACGGCCAAACCAAATAAAAAAGCACTTTATAAAGACGAGCTTCATTCAAGAAATTTGTAATGAAGTTCGTCTTTTCTTTATTGTCCACCCTTGCGAACTGAGTAGAATTATAAGCACAGGGAGCGAACAAGCAAGATACATCCTCTCGGTTGTCATATTGCTTTACGTTTCCTCCATCAGAAAAGGGAGGTGACAGAAATGTCGTTTGGTTCTATCAACAGCAGTGCTCGACACACTTGCTTTTGGTTGCATCTATCCGGCACCATTCCTTAGTTACCAATGGCGAGGACAGTACTTCGGAAACAACATAACGATAATGCCAAGGAGGAAATAACCATGAAAATCATTGGTTATAGACGCAGTGACTTTGTCACGAAAGAAGGCCGTCCCGTCACCGGCTGCCGCATCTACCTCGCAACGGAGATTGCCTCCCAGAACGGGGAGGGCGTCTTCGTCAGGGATATGTATCTCTCTGACGCTAAGATGGCCGAACTTAAAATCAACCTTCATGACCTGATGGGACGCGAAGTGAAGATTTTCTACAACGAGTACCGTAAGCCTGAGAACATTGTGGTGCTCGACTAAGGTTTCCAAGCACACTGTAGGACGCGTTAGCGGCCTCACCTCAAAAATGGGGCTTGTCTCATTTTTGAGGTAAACCAATCAACACCCATACAGCACCTTGAAAATTTTATAACAACAAGCGTACGCTATGGACTTAAAGCCGCCACACAGGTATGGAGCTAGTATTACCTCCATACCTGTGTGTACAGTCCATAAAGCCTATAACTATAAGCTTTAAAGCGTACACAGCGGCTTTGTGTCCGTAGTGTACTGGGTACACTATATGGCAAAAGGTTACGCGACACGCCGTTACCAGCTGACAATCAACAATCCACAAGAGCATGGCTATGATCATAATGTTATCAAGGCTGCTCTTGAAAAAGGAGCCAAGCTCCTTTATTGGTGCATGGCTGATGAAGTGGGGCAAGAGGAAACCTATCACATACACTTATTTTTAGTATATGAAAATCCTGTAATGTTCACAACCCTAAAGAACAAGTTTCCTACTGCGCACATCGAAGTGCCTCAATGGGGAAAAAATTCCGAAAACTATGCTTACATCCGTAAAGAGGGTGCTAAGTATAACAAGGATGCAAACGGTCACTACAAGTATACCGACTCCAAGGGAAAAGTACATGAAGGGATAAACTACTCTGACACGTTTGAAGAAAGTGGCAGTTTACCCCCTGACAGCAAGCAGGGCGACCGTAACGACTTACGGACTCTGTATGCACTGATTGCATCCGGGGCAGACAATGCGCAAATTCTGGGTGAGCACCCGGAATACCTGCGAGATATCTCCCACATTGACCGGACAAGGCAGACCATCCTGGAGGAGAAATACCGCAATGTATTTCGCCAGATGACAGTCACCTATATCTTTGGCCCTACTGGCACAGGAAAAACTAGGTCGGTAAAAGAAGGATGCGGATACTCAAACTGCTACGCGGTGTCTGACTATCACCATCCTTTTGATGGCTACCGGGGGCAGAAAGTGATGCTCTTCGATGAGTTCCACAGCAGCTTGCCCCTTAATAGCATGCTGCAATACCTGGATGGCTATCCTTTGGAATTACCCTGTAGGTATGCTAACAAGCAGGCTTGCTACACGGAAGCATACATCATTTCCAACTTGCCGTTGGAGAAGCAGTATGTTTCCGAGCAGCACGAAAAGCCGGAGGCTTGGGACGCGCTCTTGCGGCGCATCAACTGCGTTCGGGTTTTTGACCTCGACGGCAGTCACAAGGACTATACGGTTCACGAGTATTTTCACCCTTGCACCACACCGACATTTGAGCAAATAGAGATTGATGATTGTCCGTTCTAGCGGATGAAAGCTGTGCTATCAGGCTATACGGGCATTTATTTTGAAAGGAGATTTAATCATGCGTAATGATTCTGATCGCCTGCAATGGCAGACGGAAAAAAATTATATCATGAATACGTTCCACAATGGGCTTAGACGTATTCAAACCGATTCAAAGACCGCACAGCAATATGTGCTGCTGTGCCTCGCACTCGCAGTTGCCGCCCTGATTATGGTTTCGGGCGGCTCTGGCGAGGACGTGATTTCGGTAGTATTTAGACCGTTCGTTAATTTTATTCGGGTAATTGCATGGCTGGCAGAGTGCCTTGGCGTCATTTACCTCTTTGGTTATATCCCCCACAGTTGGTCATATTACGACGATTTTTCGCGTGCTGGTATCTGCAACCAGGCGCATGAAGCACCACTGCTAGTTAAGGCCAACAGGGATGGTAATATTCAACAGCTTACTTTCAGCCTTAAAGGCTGCCCGCTCGAATACTGGGAAGACAATCGGACAACAATCGAATCCGCACTTAATGTGACCGTCCTCTCTATCACTCAGGGCAGCAACAACCAGCTCTTTGACCTTCGTGTTGTTGCCGGGTGCAACCTTATGGGGCGGCTAATCCCGTGGGCAGATACATATATGGACGATAGCGGCACAAAAATCGTCTTGGGCATCAATGCGGCAGGCATTCCCGTTAGCATTGATTTTAGCCAGCTGCCTCATTGGCTTTTGGCTGCTGCCACCGGCATGGGTAAGACGCAGTTGGCACTGTTGATTCTCTACCAGCTGTCGCAAAAAGGCTACGACATCTACCTCGCCGATTATAAAGGTGTGGACTTCGGCCCCGAATATCGTAAGACGGGGCATTATGCAGATGATGATGCTGCCCTTGAGCAGATGCTTGACAGTGTTGTACATGAGCTTAACCATCGCCGTACAGAGTTTTCTATCGCTGGCTGTGCAAATCTTGAGGAATATGTCCAGACGACCGGAGAAGAACTGCATCGAATCGTCGTTATCCTGGATGAAACCTCGATGATTCTCGATACAACTGGACGTGATAAAGATGGCAAGGCAGTAGTTGCCTCGATTACGAACAAGCTCCTCGCCATTGGCCGTCTGGGCCGTGCGCTCGGTATTCATCTGCTTGTGGCAACTCAGCGCCCCGACGTAGGGTCTGTTCCGGGTAGTCTTAAAGCACAGCTTGACGGTCGTATTTGCGGCCACACTGCCGATGCACAGAGTTCCATTGTTATCTTGGATGACGGCAGTGCCGCAAAGCTCCCTGCTATTCCCGGACGCTTCATCATCCGCAATGGCAGTGGGTCGGACGAAATTATTCAGGCTTACTACTATCACCAGTGACCAAGGAGTCGACTATGAAAAATCCACCTCTACAACAGGGCCATGACGGCCCGCGGGCACCACCGTTGCGTCCTTATCAGGCTGACACCCTTCAGCGTATGAAATCCTACGAGGGAAATGCCGCCCTGTGCGTTATCGCAACCGGCCTTGGCAAGACACGAATTTTTGCTGAGTACATCCGCTGTGATGTACTGGAAAATGACCACCACATACTGATTTTATCTCACCGGGAAGAACTCGTGATACAGCCGTTGGAATACCTCAAAGGCCTTCCCTGCGGCATCGAGCAGGGAACCACACATGCACACGGGGAACCCATCATCAGCGCTTCGGTGCAAAGCCTTGTGGGGCGGCTCGACAAGTACAACCCCTACAGTATCGATACCATCATCATCGACGAGGCCCACCACAGTGCTGCACCGACCTACCGCAAAATTTTTGAGTACTTCAAAAATGCCGTTCGTTTTGGCTTCACTGCAACCGCAATCCGCGGTGATGGTGTCGGCCTGGATGTGGCTTTTGACGACATTTTGTGCGAGTATAACACCCTATACGGCATTGAGCACGGGTATCTTAGTCCTATAGAAGCTTGTCAGGTTAATCTCAAGTATGACTTGGGGACAGTGCAGTACCGTGAGGATACTGGCGATTATGATGCCGCAGATATAGCACGCGTTATGTCTGGCACAGCAGCGGGTATCGCGGAGGCCTACACCTCAAACGCACGTGGGCAGACCATCATTTTCGCACCATCCATTGAAGAGGGCAAAAATGTGACAGCACTGCTCAATTCCCAGCATGGTGCCAGTACCGCGGCCTTTATCGATGGCACTACTCAAAATAGAGGACGTCTGTTGGAGGCCTACCGTTTGGGCCTAATTAAAGTACTTGTCTGCTATGCTGTCCTGACGGAAGGTGTTGACCTGCCGATGACAGAAACCGTTCTGCTGGCCCGCCCGGTTGCCACAACCAATGTCGGCCTGTATGCGCAGATGGTAGGTCGCGGCCTGCGGTTGCATCCGGGAAAAAGTGCCTGCAAGATTATTGATTGCGTGGGCATTTCCAGGATGCCGATATGCACGGCAGCAACGCTAATCGGCGAGGAACCGCTAGCTCCCAAACCTAAAAAGGAGCAGGTGGAAAAGTTGCCGGAGGAAACCGAACCGATAAAGGTACTTACAGGTGCGGACATTCCCGATACCTGGATACAAAATCAGAAGGAGGTAGACGTTATGGCACTTGGCGAAGGTGTTACCACCCATGATGTCGCATGGATTACACTCAAGGATGGCGGCTATATACTGCCTATCCCGACCGTAACCTACCGCATCAGCAAACCGCTGACTAACGGCATGGTGTACCTGCGGAAAAATAAAGCGTGCTCCAAGAGTGCGGTGCCATTACAATTTGCATTAGACTATGTGTATCAGGACTTGAAACAGAAGCATGCTAAATATCAACATATCTGGGACAAAAAACAGCGCTATAAGTGGGATAGACAACCCATCACCAATGAGCAAATTGCCCTTATCCACAAGCTGGCCCCGGATTACAAAATTGACACCCATAAAATGACACGAGGGGATGCCTCGCGGGCGATACAACTGCTGACCTACAAGCCGGAAGAATGGACGCCCCAAACGACACCCTCGGAGGTGCAGGACGATGCCAAGAAAAGCCCGTAAACTTTCGTCCTGCGGCGTGTATCACATCATGATCCGTGGAATTAACCGCATGACCATCTTTAATGATGATGCCGACAATCTGAACTTTTTACATATTATCGATTTTTGCGCAGATGAAAATTTTATCATCATGGCATACTGCCTGATGGGCAACCATCTGCATCTGCTCGCGAAGGATTGTAACGATTCCTTGCAACACATGATGAAGGCCATCGGGGTACGGTACGTTGCCTACTACAACCGCCGCTACCAGCGGACAGGCCCGCTCTTCCAGGGCCGTTACAAATCCCAGCCTGTCACAACCAAAGGCAACTTCCTGCGGGTACTGCGCTATATCCACCGCAACCCGGTCGCTGCCGGAATGGTGCAGGATATGCAGGACTACCCGTGGAGCAGCTACATTGACTACTTTGCTAGTCGAAAAAAGCCGTTATGTCATGTAGACACAAGCTACGCGCTTGCACTGCATGATTTAGATTGGCTGCGGCACTACCACCAGCAGCCAGAATTAAATGCCCGCGGCATTCTGGAGGATTCTCCGCTGCCTGCCTTTACGGATGCTGAGCTTTGTGACTTTGTACGTGCAACGGCAGGCATGGAATGCCACGAAATCCAGCTTTACCCCGAATCCACCGCAACCCCGCTGCTGCGCCGTCTGGTAACACAAGAGGGCGTCAGCATTACACAACTCTCACGGCTTACAGGGATGGCACGCGGAGACATCCGCCGCCGTCTGCTGTGAGCGGTGATACAACTCTCAAAGGAGAAATCCCATGAAGAAAGAAAGCTTTATTTACAGCACTCTCACGATTGGCGGTTCGAAGGAACAGGTCAATGAAGTAATGAAGTACATCTGCGATGACATCTATGACATTGGGAGCATTGATTTGAATAAAATCTGTGCTGTGCCGGTACACCTGAACATTGGCCCCGATGATGAAGTTTCTTGCGGCGAAAAGCTTTACCGCCATTATCTTGATTTAGTTCCTTACCCTACAGAAGAGGAAGAAGAAAATTTTCTTGCTGTTCTTAGCCGTGCAGATCAGCGCCGGTTCCTTTTGGGAAAAATGGCTGTGCTGAACCGGAAGGAATACGGCTATCCTACTTATACCGGCTGGTGCACGGAACACTGGGGTACAGACGAAAACGTGATATCTTTTGAAGAATGTAATGAAAATAGCATTGCATTTCTCACCCATAGCGCACCTGCAAGTGAGGCTATTCATACGCTCTCAATTCTTTTTCCTAAAGTAAAACTTACTTTCGCGTGGGAGGAAAACAAGGTCGCCCTTATGGACGATGAAGTAGTTTTACATTATGAAGTATATCGTTACGGGGAGCTGGCAGAATCCAAATCTGCCATTGCCGGAAAGACCCACTGGCAATATAACGGCAGCTTAAAAAAACCGTTGTACTGCACGCCCCAAGAAGATAATGATTATGGGGAAATCCCTGAAGGAATTTCTGCGGAGGATTTTGAGGAACCGGACGCTATGCCTTTCTAACCCTGCCTCGTTTGAAAAGTAAACATCAAAAGGACGACAGCCTTTATTGGCTCTCGTCCTCTTTTTGTTGTCTAGTCTCAATATTGTCAAATAAAGGGCTGTCCCAAAAAGTTTTAAATGGGATTCCTAACCCCACACATATCCGTGCAACTATTTCAGTTGAAGTATTTTTAGTGGTAGCATAAGGCTTGACAGTCTTTTTAAGGACAGATGGTGCAATGCCGGAACGCTCAGCCAGCTTGTTGACACTGTAGCCGCGCTCGTCTGCAAGCTCCAAAATGCGCAGCTTAATTGCCTCCTGTAGTAGCATTTGCCCTCACCACCGTGTACAATAAAGTATATTTATTGTACCGATTTGCTAAGGGAAAAATCGTCTACCTGGAGACGATTTGAATCTTGCTCTTACGTGCTGATGTGCTATAATATAAAAGGAAGGTGATAAATGGATGCAAAAACTATCCCACACCGCACCGTACATAGCCTATGCTGTGGCAACTGCTGGGATGGCTGTGCTGCTACTCCTTGGCAGCTCGCCGGGAGCAATAGTTGCCCGCAGTTACCGGGCGTATAATGGGCGCGCTGTTCCCGGCTACACAGAATATACGTACCGGGATGTTAATCTGTCCTTCTCGGTGCCGCTATCACCTGTGACCGCGGTGGAAGCACGCGCGAAAAAAGACGGTTATATCTTGTTTGCCTATCCGCGCTGTCCCTACTGTCGCAACCTGCTCCCTGTGCTTGCCGCTGTTGCTACAAGTGAAGGGGTCACGATGGACTACTGCCAGGTAGACCTATATCGGGATATATACACCTACAACTCGGATACTGCCGCACCAGTGCAAACCAGACCAGCGGGGGAAGGCTACACCGAACTGCTAACCTGGCTGGATGACTACCTGGCCGAGTACACCGTCTCCGACCCGGAGAAAAATGAAATTGATGTCGGGGAGAAGCGTATCGGTGCACCGACCATCATCAAGGTGGAAGATGGCAAGCCCGTGTCAAAATGGCAACTATCGGATGCTTCAATATTTGTAGGCGGATACCCGGAAAACAAATACGCAGTCTGGGACAATTCCATACAGGAAGGAGTTGCAGATTCCTTGCGGGAGTATCTGGAAACTGCGTGATGTATCGGGGACGGTGAGTCGCGCAGCGATCTCCCCCGTCCCCGATTTAAAAGAATCCAAAGCCGCCACTTATCAATAGAGTGGCGGCGGCAAAATTAAAAAGTAGCCTCGGCGCTAGATGCCGAGAAGGAGTGTTTTTATGAAAAAGAATATCGTATTGGCAGTTATTGCGACTGCGGCTATGGCGCTCAGCCTGGTAGGATGCGGCGTTAAGGTCACGAACATCTCGGTTCCAGATGCTGCGACCCTCGAAAAGGGCGAGCGCATCACGCTGCCGGTGAATTTCGGGACGGAAGATGCACCTGCAGAGACGCCTGTCATCGCAACCGGTGAGTCTGCTACAGCAGAAACTGCTGCACAGGATGAAAAGATTGCCAAGGCAGCTGAGAAGCTGACGCTCGCGTGGACTTCTTCCGATGAGAGTGTTGCTACGGTTGATGAGACCGGCACCGTTACGGCAGTCGCAGCCGGTGAGGCTGAAATCACCGCAGCAGTCAAGGATACTGAGATGCAGGATGTCTGCGTCATCACCGTCAAGGTATCCGCGAAAGAGTTGAAGGTTCCCGATACCCTGGAAGTCAAACTCAACGATACCGATGAAACCGCAATCGAAGCGAAATGCGAGCCGGAAGATGCGTCCAACATTTCGTTTGATTTCGCTTCCAGCGATGAGGAAGTCGCCACCGTCGATAAGGACGGCAAGGTGAAGGTCCTTAAAGCAGGTGAGTGCGACATCACCACGACCCTCATGCAGGATGCCGAAAAGGTTGCCGAGAAGACGACTCATGTGAAAGCGTTCTATGAGGTTGAAAGCATCACGCTCGATTCCAACGAAGGTAAACTGACGGTCGGTAACTCTCACACCATTAAGGCAACTGTTGCCCCCGAAGAGGTTGCTTCCGAAACTACCATCGAGTGGTTGTCCAGCAACGAGAAGGTCACTACCGTCGATTCCAATGGGAAGGTAACTGCCGTTTCTTCTGGGAATGCAACCATCACGGCGACTGCCGGTGAGGAGAGTGCCAACTACGAAGTGACGGTTGAACAGCCGAAGAAGGTCACGACCAGCAACAAGACTTATAAAAACAGCGGTTCCAGCAACAGTGCTGCCGTGACGCCGACTAATCCGGCACCTGTTGCGCCGGTTACGCCGTCTGCTCCCGTTACGCCGGTACAGCCCAGTAATCCGGAACCTGCTGCCCCGGCTCCTGCGCAGCCTGACCCTCAGCCGAGCAACCCGGAACCGTCTCAGCCGAGCGGTGGGGATAGCGGCAGTACAGAAAACAAGCCTAATGGCAGCGGTGGTTGGGAATGGGGTGGCCCCGTAATTTCCACTCCGACTGATAATGGTTGCCCTCCTGAGGATGTTGGCATTCTTTGCTGATGGCTTTTTGAAAAATAGTAAATTATAAACAACCGGCGACTCGTAGAAGAAAACACTCTTCTACGAGTTTGCTTTTTGAAAAGCAGTGTCTATTATAATAAGGTAGGAGTTAGCAAATGAAAAAGAGATTTGCACTGGCAGTTATCGTGACTGCGGCTATGGCGCTCAGCCTGGTAGGATGCGGCGTTAAGGTCACGAACATCTCGGTTCCAGATGCTGCGACCCTCGAAAAGGGCGAGCGCATCACGCTGCCGGTGAATTTCGGGACGGAAGATGCACCTGCAGAGACGCCTGTCATCGCAACCGGTGAGTCTGCTACGGCAGAAACTGCTGCACAGGATGAAAAGATTGCCAAGGCGGCTGAGAAGCTGACGCTCGCGTGGGCTTCCTCCGATGAGAGCGTCGCTACGGTCGATGAGACCGGCACCGTTACAGCAGTCGCAGCCGGTGAGGCTGAAATTACCGCCACGGTCAAGGATACCGAGATGCAGGATGTCTGCGTTATCACCGTCAAGGTGTCTGCGAAAGAATTGAAGGTTCCCGATACCTTGGAAGTCAAACTCAACGATACAAACGAAGCCGCAATCGAAGCGAAATGCGAGCCGAAAGATGCGTCCAACATTTCGTTCGATTTCGCTTCCAGCGATGAGGAAGTCGCTACCGTCGATAAGGACGGCAAGGTGAAGGTCCTTAAAGCAGGTGAGTGCGACATCACCACGACCCTCATGCAGGATGCCGAAAAGGTTGCCGAGAAGACGACTCATGTGAAAGCGTTCTATGAGGTTGAAAGCATCACGCTCGATTCCAACGAAGGTAAACTGACGGTCGGTAACTCTCACACCATTAAGGCAACTGTTGCCCCCGAAGAGGTTGCTTCCGAAACTACCATCGAGTGGTTGTCCAGCAACGAGAAGGTCACTACCGTCGATTCCAATGGGAAGGTAACTGCCGTTTCTTCTGGGAATGCAACCATCACGGCGACTGCCGGTGAGGAGAGTGCCAACTACGAAGTGACGGTTGAACAGCCGAAGAAGGTCACGACCAGCAACAAGACTTATAAAAACAGCGGTTCCAGCAACAGTGCTGCCGTGACGCCGACAAATCCGGCACCTGTTGCGCCGGTTACGCCGTCTGCTCCAGCTACGCCGTCCGCTCCCGTTACGCCGGTACAGCCCAGTAATCCGGAGCCTGCTGCTCCGGCTCCTGCGCAGCCTGACCCGGCACCGGCACAGCCTAGTAACCCTGAACCGGCGCAGCCGAGCAATCCCGAGCCTGCACAGCCGTCTCAGCCGAGTGGTGGAGACTCCAATACCGACTGGTGGGGCACAGTGATTCCCGGTGAGGCTGATAAGAGTTGCCCTCCGGAAGAGCACGAAGTTGGCTGGTGCTAACAATAGTAAAATTGTAAAATCAGTAATATGCAAACTCGTAGTATAGAAGCGGCAAGTCTTCTTGCTACGAGTTTTCTTTTTTAAAGAATAACATCTGCATATTATAATAAGGTAGGGAGAGGAAAAATGGGGACGGTTCCTAAATTGAGAAGTTGACATCAAAACCTCAAAAACGGGGACGGCGCAGTCGTTTTAACGACCTGCACCGTCCTCTTTTTGTAAAAGCATTCGCTCGTAGAAACGTAGAAAAGAACCGGTGAGGTAACAGCTTGTTACCCCACCACGAATAAAGTTGACTCGTTTTGAATAGTAGACATCAAAATGGAGTAAGGCCGCTTGCGGCCCGAATTTTGCAGCAAAAAGCCGGGAGCTTTCACTCCCGGTTCTCTTTATTGTGCGGTCATCATCATGTCGCAGTCGGCACATTTTATGCGCACAACCTTTGTCCCTCGCACGCTGTTGTGACAGCAGGGGCAAACATACTTGATGCTGTGGCTGTTGGGGTTACTTCCTGTCGGCTTGCCCGTGGCGTCCCCTGCGCCCTTGCCACGCGGGGCGTAGAAATCTTCAATGCGGTTCATGCTGATGTCCTGCCAGTCTTGTTCCAAAATGAACTCACACAGCGCGTCGGTCGGCTCGGTGATGCTCCATCCAACGCGCGGGTCGTAACTGATTTTCAAATCGCGGGCCTCGGCGGCCTCCTTAAATTTTTTGTTGTGGTATGCGCCGCCCCTGCTGCAATCCTGTATGCCGTTTTGAAGGTTCCACAAGTGTACACACTCGTGGAGGGTGGTCGCCACCACGTTTTCTATGGGCCGTGCAAGCGTCCCAGCGCCGATGTTAAGCTCATGGCGGGTTGTGTCTCCTCTCTGCCATGCCTTGGCTACGGTGACGTGTCCGTAGGCTCTGGGCGTGCTCTGTATCGTGATGATAGGCTCCTCCAACTCACCGTTGAAATACTTTACATTCAACGCGCGGAAAATTTTCTCCAAGTAACCAGCCGTCCGGGAAGTCTTAACAGTCTCTTTCATTTTCGTGTCCTCACTTTCGTTTTCCCAATCTTTGCCCGTGTTATCCCACCGGGATAAGGGGTTGCGGGTTGTTCCGCGATTAGCGGACAAAAGTGAGGTTGGATAGTTGTCAAGGTGACTGTGGAATACCGCAGCCATAATTTTAAAAAGCGAGGATATGCCGCAAAAGCTCCTTTACAATTTTCCAATCCACGCTTTTATAATTTTTAAAGGAACAACAAAAAACAGGATTGCCACGGCTATAATTTACTCCGCGGCAATCCTGTTCCCATGTTACAGGGCTTGCGTTTATTTTAAAAGTGTGGTACGATTGTGGTACTTGCAAAAAGGGTAATAAAAAAGCTCCTAATTTTCAACGCATCATCGAAGAAAATCAGAAGCTTAGTTTGGTGACCCGTACGGGAATCGAACCCATGTTACAGCCGTGAAAGGGCCGTGTCTTAACCGCTTGACCAACGGGCCTTAGAAATACAGAGCTTCGCTAAAACCTCCGACTTTCATCATCCACTATTGCGGACGACCGTCCCCCTTATCTTAGCGAAACTCTGTAATGTGGTAGCGGTAACTGGATTTGAACCGGTGACACTTCGGGTATGAACCGAATGCTCTAGCCAACTGAGCTATACCGCCATGTGGTGTGCATCTCAAACGGTGCTCCATTAGTATACGGGTTTCGGCACCATTTGTCAAGCATTTTTTTGAATTTTTTCAAAAAGTTTTTTCTCCCTTTTCTGCGCCGGCAGTGCTGCGGCACAAATAGCGCAGCCATGGGCTTTGCGGGCATCAACTGGCAGCCATTCCCGGTGTTGTTTCCATTTTTGTTCCTGTATTATACAACAATAGCGCAATAAAGTGCAGTACAAAATTCTTCATTTTTTCAGGTTTCACCCGGTTTGTTCATTTTATTTTAAGCTACGAAACTTTTTGCGGATTTTTCGCATTTAATATATTGACATAGTAATACCCCAGTGTTAAAATAAGTTAAAAATCGTCGTTCGTTAAAAGTGTGTCGAAGATGAACCATCCGTAACTTTAAGGAGAACACTCGCTATGAAATATTCTTGGCAGCGCCAGATTATTCTGGAAACCATTCAAGAGCATAAAGAGCATCTTTCTGCGCAGCAGATTTACGGTTATGCCCGTGAGCGCTGCCCTCATATCAGCCTAGGCACGGTGTACCGCAACTTGAACACCCTGGCTGATAACGATATGATCGGCCGCGTTGGCATGATCAGCGGTGCCGAATGCTTTGACTGGGACCCCAACTCCCATGAGCATTTTTACTGCCGCAAGTGCCACAAGATCATTAACCTTGATCTGCCGGAAGGCGAGCTGAACGCCCTGATCAAAAATGTTCCCGGCCTGCGTATTGAAGGCCACTGCCTGACCGTGACCGGCGTTTGCGCCGAATGTGCCAGCAAAGAATAACTTTGCCGGGACAAAGCGCCACTGTCCTACCCTTGCAGGATCAATCCTCCCAACTTGTCATCATCTTTTCCTCTCCGCTCTTCCCCGTTTTTGTGGGGAAGAGCTTTTTTGTACCCTTTGGCACTTTTCTGCATCCTTTTTCAACTGCGATATGCGGGCTTTATGCGGCAAATATTCAATTTCATGAATAAAAATGCAAATAGTCCGTTTTGTTTTTTTCCTTTACGCCGCAAAATGCAAGCTCTAGAACAAAGTTATCTCTATAAGTTGAAACTTCCTTGTGCAATATGCCGTGTTGCAATTTGTTGCAGGGCGTGTATAATAAGAAGCATGAAATGAATAAATATTCAGCCGCTTCGGCGGACAGAATTTTGAAAGAGGGCAGTTCTTATGAAAAAGAAAAAGGAAGATATTAAAAAGGTTGTTCTTGCTTACTCCGGCGGTCTGGATACCTCCATCATCATTCCCTGGCTGAAAGAGAACTACAACAACTGCGAAGTTGTTGCTGTTTCCGGCGACGTTGGCCAGGGCACTGAGCTGGACGGCCTGGAAGAAAAGGCCCTCAAGACCGGCGCTTCCAAGCTGTACGTTCTGGACCTGAAGAAAGATTACGTTGAGAACTACATCTGGCCCTGCCTGAAAGCCGATGCCAAGTACGAAGAGTACCTGCTGGGCACCTCTCATGCTCGTCCGTGCATTGCAAAGGCACTGGCTGAGATTGCCAAGAAAGAGAATGCCGATGCCATCTGCCATGGCTGCACCGGCAAGGGCAACGACCAGGTTCGTTTTGAGCTGGCCCTAAAAGCACTGGCCCCCGAAATGGCCATCATCGCCCCGTGGCGTGAGTGGGACATCAAGAGCCGTGACGAAGAGATCGATTACGCCGAGGCACACAACATTCCCCTGCGTATCAACCGTGAGACCAACTACTCCAAGGACAAGAACCTGTGGCATCTGAGCCACGAGGGTCTGGATCTCGAAAAGCCCTCTCTGGAGCCGCAGTACAACAAGCCCGGCTTCCTGGAGCTGGGTGTTTCCCCGGAGCAGGCACCGGATACCCCGACCTATGTTACCATCCACTTTGAGAAGGGCATTCCCACCGCTGTGGACGGCAAGGAGATGGACGGTGTTGCCCTGATTGAGTACCTGAACAAGATCGGCGGCGAGAATGGCATTGGCCAGCTGGATATCGTTGAGAACCGTCTTGTCGGCATGAAGAGCCGCGGCGTGTACGAAACCCCCGCCGGCACCATCCTGTACAAGGCTCACAACGTTCTGGAAACCATCACCATCGACAAGGATGCTTTCCACTTCAAGGAGTCCGTTGCTCAGAAGATGGGCGAGCTGGTTTACGATGGCAAGTGGTTCACCCCGCTGCGTGAAGCCCTGAGCGCATTCACCGACGACCTGCAGAAGACCGTTACCGGTGATGTGAAACTGAAGCTGTACAAGGGCAACCTGATCAACGCTGGTGTTACCAGCCCGTTCACCCTGTACGATGAGCAGACTGCTTCCTTCGGCGAGGATGAGGATTACGATCAGTTTGATGCAAACGGCTTTATCAACCTGTTTGGTCTGCCCATTGCTGAGCGCGCCAAGCTGGCAAAGAACTGGCCGGAAGTAAAGTAATCGCATTTTTCCATTAACAAAACTGCCGCCAGGGAGGCATTGACCCCCTTGGCGGCTTTGGCGTTCCAGTATATACTATAAAAAGAAAAAAGAATAATGATGGTGGACCGCCGTGCCTGCGGCACAGCTCAAAAAAAGCCAAGGTCGCAGCAAACATCAGACTGGGCCCCCATTAAAAGGCTGTATCTATTTTATTTGCGCGCGCGGCGCGCACACCAACATGTTTCATTATTCTTTATTCTCTATTCATTACAATAACACCGGAGGTTTTCTTATGCCCCAACTTTGGCAGGGACGTTCCAGCAAAGCGGTGGACAGCCGCGTGAACGACTTTAACTCTTCCATCCGCTTTGATGCGCGGATGATCGAACAGGATATCCACGGCAGCATGGTGCACTCTGCTATGCTGGGCAAGCAGGGCATCATCTCCCAGCAGGATGTGGACGATATCCACAAGGGCCTGCAATCCATTTTGAACGATCTGCACAGCGGCGCGTTGGAGATTGACCCCAATGCCGAGGATGTGCACACCTTTGTGGAGCAGACTCTGACCGCCCGCGTGGGCGATGCTGGCAAGCGGCTGCACACCGGCCGCAGCCGCAACGACCAGGTTGCGCTGGATATCCGCCTGAACCTGCGGGAAGCATCGCTCCACTTGCAGGGGCAGATCAAGGAATTGATCCTGACCATCTGCGACCAGGCAGAAAAATCTTCTTCCTATGTTATGCCCGGTTACACCCATCTGCAGCGTGCCCAGCCGGTCACCTTTGGCCACCAGCTGATGGCTTACGCTTGGATGCTGCTGCGCGACCTGGGCCGCATGCAGGACGCCACCGCCCGCATGGACGCTGAGTGCCCGTTGGGTTCCGGCGCTCTGGCTGGCACCACCTACCCGCTGGACCGTTTTTATACGGCACAGGAGCTGGGCTTTGCTGCTCCCTGCGGCAACTCGATCGATGGCGTATCTGACCGCGATTTCTGCATTGAGCTGACCAGCGCCATGGCCACCTGCATGATGCATCTGTCCCGCCTGTCGGAAGAGATCATCCTGTGGTGCAGCTGGGAGTTCAAGTTCATTGAGCTGGACGACGCTTTCACCACCGGTTCTTCCATTATGCCGCAGAAGAAAAACCCGGACGTGACCGAGCTGATCCGCGGCAAGACCGGCCGCGTTTACGGCGACCTGAACACCCTGCTGGTTATGATGAAGGGCATCCCCCTCGCCTACGACAAGGACATGCAGGAGGACAAGGAAGCCGTATTTGACGCGGTGGACACTTTGGAGCTGTGCTTAAAAACCATCACCCCGATGCTGGCCACCATGACGCCGCTGCCCGCCAACATGCGCCGCGCCGCCGCCAAGGGCTTTATCAACGCAACGGACTGCGCCGACTACCTGACCAAGAAAGGCATGCCGTTCCGCGATGCTTACAAATGCACCGGCACCATGGTGGGTGCCTGCATCCGGGCAGACAAAACGCTGGAAGAGCTGACGCTGGACGAGTTTAAGCAGTACAGTGATCTGTTTGAGGCGGACATCTATGACGCCATTGACCTGACGCACTGCTGCGAGGGCCGCACCAGTTACGGCGGCCCCACTCAGGCCAGCGTGCTGAAACAGATCGCGGATGTAAAAAGCAAAATCAACTGCTGAACGCTGTAATAGATAGGGGTTTGTTTGGGATGGCTAAGTATAAAATTTTTGTGGATGGTTCTTCCGGCACAACCGGCCTGCGCATTGCGGACCGCCTGGCCGCACGGGATGAATTTGAGATCCTGCACATTTCCGAAGCCGACCGCAAGGATGTAAACGCCCGCGCCGCCGTGATTAACCAGAGCGATCTGAGCTTTTTGTGCCTGCCGGATGCTGCAGCCAGGGAGGTTGTGCCCCTGCTGCGCCCCGATGTGCGTATTCTGGACACTTCTACCGCACACCGCACCGCGCCGGATTGGGTGTATGGCCTGCCGGAGCTGCATGGCAAACGGGATGCTCTGCGCACCGCCAACCGCGTGGCTGTTCCGGGCTGCTATGCCACCGGCTTTATCACGCTGGTGGCCCCGCTGGTGGAGCTTGGCCTGCTGGCTGCAGATTATCCGCTGACCTGCCACGGGCTTTCCGGTTATTCCGGCGCAGGCAAAAGCGGCATTGCCCAGTACCGCGACCCGGAGCGCGACATTGCCTTTGAAAGCCCGCGCCCCTACGGCTTAACGCTGGATCACAAGCACCTGCCGGAAATGCAGAAGATCTGCGGCCTTGCGGAGCCGCCGGTGTTCTGTCCCATTGTGGATGACTACTACTGCGGCATGGAAGTTACCGTTCCCCTGCGTCTGGACCTTGTGGGCCACAGCGCTGAGGAGCTGGCCACCGCTTTGCAGGAGTATTACGCAGGCGAAACCATGATCAAGGTACACGCTTTGGGCACTGCCCCCAAGTTCCTGCCCGCCAATACGCTGGCCGGCAAGGACACCTTGGAAATTTACCCCACTGTTTCCCCCGACGGCAAGCGGATGCTGCTCATCAGCCTGCTGGACAACCTTGGCAAAGGCAGCTCCGGTGCCGCCGTGCAGTGCATGAACATCATGCTGGGGCTGGAGGAAACGAAGGGACTTGAACTTTGATTAAGAATTAGAAATGAGAAATTAGCAGTTTTTACATCGCCAGGTGAATCCTTCAATTTCTCATTGCTCATTCCTAATTTCTAATTTTGATGTTATTTGTGGGAAAGAGGAAAAGTAACATGGCAAAGTATAAGGTCATTCCCGGCGGCGTTTGTGCCGCCAAGGGTTTTTCTGCTTCCGGCGTACATGCCGGGTTCCGGGCCAATCCCAACAAGCTGGATCTGGCCATCATCAAGGCGGATGTACGCTGTGCCGCTGCCGGTGTTTACACCACCAACAAGGTGTATGGCGCCCCCATCAAGGTTGACCGCGCCCACCTGGTGGACGGCCACGCACAGGCTGTTCTGGTGAACAGTGGCAACGCCAACACCTGCGCCGCCAACGGTGTGGATCTGGCCAATGAGTGCTGCGCCCTGGTGGCCCAGCAGCTGGGCATTGCAGCCGAGGATGTTCTGCCGGCTTCCACCGGCGTTATCGGCCAGCCCATGACGATTGACCCGTTCGCCCGCGGTATTCCCGCCGCAGCGGCCAGGCTGCAGGCCAGCGCCGAGGGCAGCAGCGAAGCTGCCAAGGCCATTATGACCACCGATACTTACGAGAAAGAATATGCCATTGAATTTGAGCTGGCCGGCAAAACCTGCCGCCTTGGCGCGATCGGCAAGGGCAGCGGCATGATTGCCCCCAACATGGCCACCATGCTGGCGTTCTACACCACCGATGCTGCCGTCAGCCCGGAGCTGCTGCAAAAGGCACTGCGCGCCGTTGTGCCCACTACCTACAACCAGATGAGCGTTGACCTGGATACCTCCACCAACGATACCCTGCTGCTGCTGGCTTCCGGCCTGGCGGGCAACGAGCCTGTTGTGACCGAAGGCCCGGAGTATGACAAATTCCTGGCTGCCCTGGGCGCTGTGGCGGAGCATATGTGCGCCCTGCATGCTTCTGACGGCGAGGGTGCCACCCACCTGATCACCTGCGAAGTGACCCACGCCCCCACCCACGAGATTGCCCGCGCCGTGGCAAAGAGCGTTGTCTGCTCCAACCTGTTCAAGGCCGCCGTGTTTGGCCGCGACGCCAACTGGGGCCGCATCCTGTGCGCCATCGGCTATACGCCGGGGGATTTTTCCATCGACAAGGTCAGCGTGCGCATTGCCAGCAAGGCAGGCGAGGTGTTTGTGTGCGAAAACGCCGCCTACCATCCGTTCAGCGAGGACGAAGCCTATGCGGTTCTGGGCGAGCATGACATTTTGGTCAAAGTCGATATGGGCACCGGCGAAGCCAGTGGCAAAGCCTGGGGCTGCGATCTGACCTATGACTATGTTAAGATCAACGGCGATTACCGGACCTGATTTTGCAATTAGAAATTAGGAATGAGGAATGAGCAATGAACGGCTCGTTTAGGCTTGTAGCTTTTAGGTATCACCGCACAATTCCCGCCTAACGGCTCAAGCACCGCTCCGGCGGTTGCGGCACGGCATCTGCGTTGCCAAAATGCTCGATAAGACATCCAGTATTATCT
>ERZ1673740.1283-NODE-1283-length-19920-cov-4.320060_pt1 | contig 19920 bp, 17 predicted proteins | sample MGYA00580221_ERZ1673740 | MGnify/ENA primary metagenome ERZ1673740 (study PRJEB41218, sample SAMN15661786) | gut metagenome | host: Homo sapiens | place: Canada: London | collected 2015-08-20/2019-03-30 | study: EMG produced TPA metagenomics assembly of...
AGTAAAGATCCACCCGCCTAGCGGGTGGCTTTTATTTTTCGGGCATAGCCCTATCTTCAGCAGCCACACATAAATGTGTCTTTTATTGGCCTGCCAGCCATGCAATTATTACTTGCTACCCATAAATGGGTCTTTAGGATCAAATAACACTAACTGGTCCATTTCTTTATCTCGCTCCAATTGATTTGCTATGTATTCTTTTATTGCAGTAGTATTTTTACCTACTGTATCTACATAGTATCCCTTACACCAAAATTCGCGATTTCGATATGCGAATTTCATATTTCCAAACCGTTGGAACATCATCAGACTACTTTTTCCTTTTAAGTATCCTACGAAATACGAAACGCTCATTTTGGGCGGGATACTTAACAACAGATGTACATGATCTGGACATACTTCTCCCTCTATTATCTCTACTCCTTTCCATCCGCATATTGTTCTTAATATATCCCTTATCGCCAATCTTTTTTCTTCATAAAAAATTTTTCTACGATATTTTGGAGCAAATACTATATGGTACTTACAATTCCACTTGGTATGTGCTAAACTATTTACGATATTATCTTGCTTTTTCGGCATTTTAATGTCCTCCTAATGTGTTTTTTACTTTGACTGGCAGGTCATTAGTATATTATCACATTAGGAGCTTCTTTTCTTTGCTCACCGCTTAAGCTCTTTTTAACCCCGCCACAATGGCGGGGTTTTTGTATACAAAAAAACCGGCATCAAGCTGATGCCGGTCAAAAGCAATTCTTTTAAATTTGTCCCAAAGCCTTCAAAATGCACTGAGCGATAATCGCACTGGCAATATAGGTGCCTACAAAAACAACGATTGCCAGAATAACAATGCGCCAGCCGGTCTTGGCAAAGGCATCAAGGTCCTTGCCAATGGATACACCGGCATAAGCCAGAATCGGAGTACACAGGGCCACAAAGCCAACATTCTTTACATAGCCGTTGATAATATCGCTGCCGGGAACACCGGGGATAGTCAGAATGCAGCCCAAGGTTACAACCCATGCCGCAGCCGGAATACCGCCGGGAATATATTTGGACAGCAGCATGCCGACAAAAGCAATCACTGCCAAAATCAGCAGGCCGGGAATAGACTGGATAATATCAGCCTTGGTTCCCAATACGTTGGAGAACAAGCTCATGAAGGTTACAATAGCCAAAATGATAATTGTATCTTTAATTTTCATTATGCTTCCTCTCCTTTCTTATCAGCTTCAGGCAGTACGCCATATTTCATTTTATAACATTTCTTGTACAGCCATTCGGTCATCGGCAGGCCCAGCCATACGGACATATACAGACCGTCAAGACCAGAAAGCATATTACTTGCTGCGCCAAAGGCTGCCAGCTGGTCAGCCATATTAGGATACATAGCAGCCAAAGAGCCAACTGCAGCCGTCATCATGCTGGCAGAGCCTACGCCGGAGGCCATAGCCAGTGCATACGGATGAATCGGCAGTACGGAAGCAGCAACGCTGGCCATCAGGCCGAAGAAAATAGTACCGAAAACAGTGCCGGCAATATAAACGCCCATAACGCCGCGACCTTCACTGCTGTCCAGGCCAAACTTTTCGCCGATAAGCGCAACGTTGGGCTCACGGGCGATAGAATGCGCCGCACCGATGGTTTCACGCTTCAGGCCCAGGTAAACAGCAACAGGTACGCCCAAAAGCACCGTACCGAGGTTACCGAACTCCTGCAGAATCAGCGCCGGAGAAGCAGCCAGAATCTTCGGCAGAGTCGGACCTACCAGCGTACCGTAGCGTGCCATCAAAAGCATCAGCGTTACGCCGACCAGACTGCTGGCATCCAGCATTTCCTTTTTACCGGACAAGTTCAAAAACTTAGGTGTTGTCAAAATACCCAAAAGCAAAGCGTACAGCATCGGCAGCAGCACGATACGTCCTATACCGAACTTCAGGGTATGAGTGCCGATCAGCTCGGAAACTATAATCAGCGCCAGAATTATGGCATGTAATTTAATGTTCTTCATTACATTCCCTCCCACAAATTATTTCTATTTTACTTATTAAAATAGCTCTCCAATTTTGCAATATACTCTTCCTTGGCCAGAATCGGCTTAAAGTCCGCCAGGATAGCCTTAGCCTCTTTGGCATCATCATACAGCAAATCTATAAGCATCATCGCAAAGGCTTTGGCAGGCAGCAGCACAGCGGCATTAAAATCTACCATATGGAAGTCAGGTGTATGCAGCAGGCCATCTGTACCGCCGATAAACGGATGGATAACAGGCATCAGATGTGATACGTCACCCATATCGGTGGAGGCGCTGAAATGACCGGCATCCTTTATCTCTACATCTGGATAAGCAATTTTCGCATTCGCTGCAAACAGCTCATTCATACGCTTGTTACAGCTCAAAGGGAACATGCCCGGCAGTGTTTCAATAACGGTCTGTGCACCGACAGCGTCACCGCCAGCCTTAAGTGCTGCGTCCACGCGCGTATGGGTAGAATCAATAGCATCCATGGTTTTCGCACGCACATACAGCTCCAGGCGTACATCATCAGGCACGGAATTTACAAAGTCGCCACCCTTAGTAATAATCGGGTGTACACGCACTACATCCTGCTCACGGAAGGTTTCACGCAAAGCGTTGATGCCCATAAGTCCCAGGCAGGCAGCGTTCAGCGCGTTGACACCTTCATGCGGAGCGTCGGCTGCATGAGCGGTTTTGCCGATATAGCGCACGGTTTTACCTACAAAGCCGTTGCTGCTTTCGCCGATAGAAACCGTAGGCTTCGGCATATTTTTATCGGCATGCATCTGCATGGCCATATCAATATCATCAAAAGCGCCTTCATAAATCAGCTCGCCCTTGCCGCTCATAAAATGCAGCTTGCCGGACTCCACTAATTTTTTGCGGTACGCAATTTCGATATATTCCTCAGCAGGAACACCGAAGAACACAACGTCACCGTCCAGCTCCGGCAGCACGCCGGATTTTACAATACCGCAGGCAGCAGCAAGCATGGTGGAAATCTGCAAGTTATGGCCGCAGGCATGCGCTGCGCCTGTGGCAGGATCAGCCTTCGGGCTTGTCGGGCAGCCAACTGCATCCAGCTCGCCTAAAACGGCAGCTGTCGGTCCGGGCTTGCCGCCTTTCGCGCGTCCCTTAACACCATTGATTGCCAAGCCGGTCTGCGGCTCCAGGCCCAGGTCACGCATAAACTCTGCAACCTTGGCAGCAGTTTTGACTTCCTTGAAACCTAATTCCGGTTCATCGTTGATGCTGGCACAAATTGCCTTTATCTTGTCTGCATATGCGTCAATTGCCGCACATGCCTTTTCTTTTAAAATTTCTTTTGTCATTTTAGTGCGCCTCCAACGTACCTGTCTATTTGACACGTACATTAATAAAAAATATTAAGTATTTGACTCAATTATATCATACTTATAGGTAAAGTCAAATAAGAACATCCGCTAAAAAAATCGTTGCTTCATAATGTGCAATTTGATGCAATATCAGCTAGTTTTCAGAATTTTGTCCACTAAATAAGAGTATCAAAATGTTTACTGCCTACTTTTTTACTAAGTTTTACAGTTTTTCTGTTTACCTTTCACTGGTATCTGTGCTAAAATATAAAAATGATATTTGTCGGCAGAAAGCGTCTGACTTAAAACAGTTGACTGCTGACAACTACAGCACATGTTGATATAATATAAGGAAAGGAGTCTTGACATGTTTGCTCAGATGAAAAAAGATATTGATGCCATTATGCTGCGCGACCCGGCCGCAAAAACAAGACTGGAGGCCGCACTGTGTTATCCCGGGCTACATGCCATCTGCCTCCATCGTATAGCGCATCACTTTTATCTGAAAGGCTGGGTAGTATTCCCACGCCTGCTTAATACATTTTCCCGCTTTCTTACCGGTATAGACATCCATCCCGGTGCTAAACTGGGCCCAGGTCTTTTTATTGACCATGGTATGGGACTTGTTATCGGCGAAACCGCTGAGCTTGGCAGCAACGTCACGCTCTATCAGGGAGTTACTCTCGGCGGTACCGGCAAAGAAAAAGGTAAGCGCCATCCCACCATCGGCAACAATGTTGTTGTTTCCAGCGGTGCGAAGGTGCTCGGTTCCTTCAAGGTAGGCGACAATTCCAAAATTGGCAGCGGCAGCGTAGTTCTTAAAGAGGTTCCGCCAAATTCCGTCGTTGTTGGTGTACCCGGACGTGTTGTAACACGCAATGGTGTACGTATTGCCTCCAACAATGATGCCGAAAGCATGATTGACCTGAACCATGATAAGCTGCCTGATCCGGTAGCAGATTATGAAGAGCTGCTCGCCAAGCACATGGAAGAAATTAACGGCCGCCTCAAGGAATTGGAAAATCTTATTTATGACACTCAAAGTAAGCATTCTGACTAAAAAGAGGTAGAAAAATGAGCAGAACAATGACCACAGCAGAAGCCATTCAGGAAGCACGCCGCTGCCTGAACTGTGCGCGCCCTACATGCCGCACCGGCTGTCCGATTGAAAACAATATTCCCGGCTTTATCCGTGCCTTAAGCGAAGGTAATATCGGTATGGCTTACGAAATTATTTCCGAACGCAGCAATCTGCCCGCTATCTGCGGACGTGTCTGCCCGCATGAGCGTCAGTGCGAAGCACATTGCGTGCTGACAAAAAAGAAATGCGGTATCGAAATCGGCAGTCTGGAAATGTTCATTGCCGACTTTGCCCACAACAATGATTTGAAGCCCACGCAGCCTTCAAGCAAGCTGCGCGGTAAGGTTGCCGTAATCGGCTCCGGCCCGGCAGGTCTTACTGTAGCAGGCGATTTGGCCAAAATGGATTTCGATGTTACTATTTTCGAAGCACAAAGCGAGCCCGGCGGCGTACTGCTTTTCGGCATTCCGGAATTCCGTCTGCAAAAGGATGTTGTCCGCCGTGAAATCAGCGAGCTGCAGCATATCGGTGTGGAAATCCGCACCAAGCAGCTTGCCGGCGTAGATTTTACCGTAGATGACCTTTTTGCCCAAGGCTATGATGCAATTTTCATGGGCACAGGTACCTCTCTGCCGCGCACGTTGGACATCCCCGGCAAGGAACTGTCCGGTATTTTGACAGCAACCTACTTCCTGCGTATGGTTGTACTGGCTGACGGAGGCAAGCTGGATGCCAGCGAAACACTGCTGCACACCGGTGACAACGTTATCGTTGTCGGCGCAGGCAACGTGGCTATGGATGCGGCCCGCACCTCTATCCGCCGCGGTGCCAAAAACGTCACCATCGTCTACCACAAAACTGAAGCTGAAATTTCTGCTTTTCCATCTGAATATGAAGCCGCTGTTGCCGAAGGCGTACAGTTCCGCTTCCTGAAGCAGCCTATCGCCTACTTCAACAAGAAGCAGATGCGCGCCTTAAAGAATATCCGCCGTCAGGCTACGGCAGCGGACGAAACCGAATTAGCCGGCTTATTGCTGCAAAACATCACCAAAACCGAAAACGGTGAGTTTATCGCGGAAGGAGGCCAGGAGCTTATCCCCTGCGACTGCGTTATCCTCGCAGTAGGTCAAAAGCCCGCAGCACGCATAGTTTCTTCTACCAAAGGCATTCAGGTTGATAAACAGGGCTTTGTTATCACCCGTGACCGTCCCTACGGCATGACTACCCGCGCCGGTGTCTTCAGCAGCGGCGATGTGGTACACGGTCCCGCAACCGTTGTGTTGGCAATGAAGGAATCGAAGAAGGTAGCTGCCGGCATAGCGCAATATGTCGATGCCAAAAAGCTGCTGGAAGACTGCACTATGGATTCCACTACTCTGTAATGCCAAAAGCATACAAAAACCGTCATTTCCCCAATAATCTGAGGAAATGACGGTTTTCTTTACTTTATTCGCTATATTTTCTATAAGCGGTGTGGTTAGTGCAGCCGACAATGTTATTGATAGCAAAACCATGCTTGAGCGCAGCAGTGACAAATTTCTTTGCCTGCAGTACCGCTTCCTTCATGCTCAGGCCGTTTGCCAGGCCTGCGGTAATTGCTGCAGAGAAGGTGCAGCCTGCGCCATGGTTGTAGGAAGGATAAATTTTCGGCACAACCATTTCTGTGAATTCCTTGCCATCGTAAAAAATATCAATTGCGGAATTGTCGCTCAGACGCTCGCCGCCCTTGATAACAACGCTCTTCGCACCGGCAGCAACAATCTTCTCTGCTGCTTCCTTAATCTGCTCTACGGTAGTAACCTCCGGCATATCTGCAAGATAAGCAGCCTCCACGGTATTAGGTGTAATAACATCGCAGCGCGGCATCAGCAGCTTTTTGATAGCTTCTGCCGCATCCGGCACCAGAATCAGGTCACAGCCCTTGCAGACCATAACCGGATCAATAACAACGTTCTGCAAATTGTACTTATCAATCGTAGCTGCAACCAGTTCTACCAGCTCAGCACTTCCCAGCATACCGGTTTTCATCGCATTGATGCCAACGCCTTCAATCGCTGTCACCAGCTGCTTTTCTACCAAATCCAACGGCAACGGAAATACGCTGTGCTCCCAAGTAGTAGGATGCATAGTAACAATGCAGGTCAAAGCAGGCATACCATAAACGCCCAGCTCCTCCATAGTTTTAATATCCGCTTCCATACCGGCGCCGCCGCTTGTATCGCTGCCGGCAATTGTCAATGCTTTATTCATCAAGGTCATAAGACACACTCCTTCACTTTAATAATGTAATCATTATAACCTATCGACTGGCATCTGAATAAGCTCAATTTATGGATATTTAATATAGTCAGATAAAAGCTTTGCAAACAAAACGCCCTAGAAACATAGCAACCTATTTATGTTTAGAATGTATAAGTATAGGTCACATGCACCATGCGCGGCAGGCAGTAATACTTGGTAGCGGAGCCCGGATTGCTTACGATATCATCCCTGTCGAAGATATTTTCCACGCCAAGCTCTACACTGTTGCTCTTATCGAACTTATAGCCGGCAATAAAGTTTACCGGCAGCAAATCGCCCCAGCCGCTGGCTCTGTCCGTAGTAAACATGCCTGTCAGCGCAGCATTGAACTTAGCATCATGGTATTTGATGCCGGCATTGTATTGCTCGCGTGCAAATTTACGCTCCCATACGCCTTTTTTATTTTTACCCATAGGATTGCAGAAATTAGCGCCCAGAGAATAGCTGTATTTGCTGCCGAAATCCTTCTCATAGGTCATTTCCAGACCTTTGTTTTTAAAGGACATATTACGTGTCACATACGGATTGGAGCTGGTTCCCTTGCCTTCGTACTCAATAGTATCCAAATCCATATAATACAGAGCGGTTTTGAACATGCTTGTGTTTGAAGTCTTTTTATAACCGAACTCATAGGTCCAGCCTTCTTCAGGCTCCAGTAAAGGATTAGCCGCAAAGTTGGCACCGCCGCCGCCGTAAATCTGGGTAAATGTAGGCATCTTAAAAGATTTTGCCGCATTTGCATATAAGCTGCTGTTGTTATCCAGCTTCTTCAGCAAAGCAAACTGCGGAGTAAAAGCATTGTAACGCTTGTTGGCCTCTACAACAGTTTCACGGGCACCTACGGTAGCAGTATAGCCTGCGCCAAGATCTTTGGACAGCTGTGCAAACACAGCATAATTTGTTCTGAATTCGTTAATCTTCGTACCGGGTTTAATGTTTTTGGCTACGGTAATATCATTTTTATAGGAATCACGGGAAACCGTCGTACCAACAATAACATCACCGAATGTACCGGTACTCTGCTTTTGCAGATCAAGGCCTATGGTATCAAAGCGTAAATGATCGGACTTAGTCCATTTAGAGCCCGTAACATTGTAAGTCTGATTTCTGCGGTTGCTGCGGTTATAAAACAAATTAGCGCTCACGCTGTCATCCTTATATTGTAAGCGAGAAAAATCATCAATATAGTGGTAATTCGCATCCTCGGTAAGCTTGCTCCAGGTTTTGTCATACTGATCATAGGAATACTTGCTGCCATTGTGCTGATGTGAAAAACTCCAATTATCATCAAACTTATAGCTTGCGGTAAAGGACTTTTTGTTTAAATCATTAATCTGCTTATAATTACTGCTGTATCCCTTCATCGGGTCACTCTGCTCCAGCGCTACTGCAAAGTTCAGCTTATTAGCATTCAATGTCAGTGCTGCCTTCTCCCTGCCGTATTCACCCTTAGTCAGAGATAAGGTGTTGGGCATTTTCTTTTTCGTGATGATATTAATAACACCGGTAGAAGCCTCGGAACCGTAAAGAGTAGAAGCAGCGCCCTTAACTATTTCTACGCGTGCAATAGATTCTACAGGAATGGAATCCAGATAATATGTTTCATTGATGTTGGCAGGTACACCGTCAATCATTACCACAGTGCCTTTATTCGCACCGCGCATCAGGATTTTTGCGTTCATACCGCCAAGGGACTGGCTGCCGCCATAGGAATAGGTAGTTACGCCGCTTTGCAAACGCAAGGCATCAAAAAGATTAGAAGCACCGGTTTCCACAAGCTGCTTCTGGGAAACGGTTGTAACGGAAGCAGGCGTATCAACATCACGCTTGCTTTCACGCTGCGCAGTAACAACCATGGTATCAAGATTGTATGTCTGCAGGCTGTCGGCAAAAGCCGGAGCCGCAAAAGATATATTCGCAGCCAACAGCGTAGCCGTCAGGGAAATTACAGTATTTTTTCTCATAAATATTCATCCTCTCATGTACATAAAACATCTAACAAATATAAATTTATAACACTTTTAAGGATGCTTGTCAATAAAGTTTTCACGATGATGCAGGCTTTTCAAAAACAAAAAAGCTCTCAGATTTCTCCGAGAGCCGATTGCCATAGTTGGCAGAGCGGGTGTAAGAATTGAAGTTATTTATTTTTTACTTCATCCTGCTTGCCTTCGCTTAAAGCCAGCGGTTTCTGGCCTGACAAAAGCGCTTGCTGTTTTTGCTGTATTTCCTTTAAGCTTGTCTCTCCACCTTGACTAAGCTCTAACGTTTGCTTCTGTACACTCGCCAGCAGTTCCTTAGTCAGCATACCTGTTTGTTCTATAATGCTATTTTTACTTTTGATAAAACCATCAATAACCTGTTGCTGACGCACAGCAATATTGTCCAACTGCTTCATGTAATACTCACTCTGCAATCTCATATCGTCTTCAATACGCTTTTGATACAGCTTATGCGCAGGTGAATCAATCTCATATTTTCCCAAGATTGCTAATAACGCTGGGAGTTTTTCCATATTGTACTCATCGTTATCTGCTTTTACTTTATCACCCAACTCATCATAAAATTTTTCAATATCCTTGACAATAGGCAAGGAGCCTTTTTCGATAATTTCCATACGTGTTTCTGCAATTTCGGTCAGCTTGGACTGCATTCTGATGATCATCTCCGCTGTCGCAGCAAATCCCTTCACCTTGGCCTGCACAAGTGCTTCTTCACAATCGTAATGCGCCTGCAAAAACTCCAGCTGCGCCTTATGCATAAGCTCCTGACGTTCGCGTTCCATGGTAGCTAATCTAATCTTTGTGTTCTGCTCAATCTCAGCTATCCTTACCTTATCGGGCTCATATACTGTTGAGCTTGTCGAGCGACTACCACCACTACTAGAACTGCCACCAAACAATCCTTTAAACCAGCCACCTATTTTACCAAAAATGCTCATATCATCAACCCCCTTATTTTGCAATAACCGTTCTACCTGATGGCTTCGAAACCTGCCCAAGGTGCAAACATTAGCAAAGTGCTCACAATTATTAAAAATTACATTATAATCGCCATCACCAATGCAGCTACGTGCATAAGCAACTATCTGGTCCGGCGCATACAGGTCCTGAAACTCTTCGTCAGTATATTCTTTTACCTCCAGCTCACCGCCTTTGAGGAAAAAATTTAAATCTGAACTGATAACCCTGTTTTTCGATGAATCCATAATACTATCATCATCTGTACCGGTAAAATGAATAACTTCATTATCTGAAACGTAGATACCGTGATGCGTATAAATACCATGCATACGTTTTACGCGTATATGGTCACCCATTACAGGATTCTTCTGCACCCAAATTTCTTCAGTAAATACTGCATCAGTTATCGGCAGCTGCGGAACAACGCTTTCCATAAACCATTACTTCCTTTGTTACTTAGCCAAATCCTTACGCATTTTGAAAATCAAAGAATTATACGCCTTTTCACGCCTTGCCTTTTCTTCACTATATGCTTTAGCATCTGCAAGGTAGATATCATAATTCTTTTGTTTCAAAGCAGCAAACTCAGCTAAGATGGTGTGCGATATTTTCTGTAAATCATTATTGGCAATAAACTTTAAAACTTCGTCAATTTGAATATCCAGCAAGCTATTTGCCCAATTCAAGATCCAGACTCTGTCTTCTGCATTCTTGCAGTTGAAGATAATATCCTGCAGCTCTGACTGAAGCATCGCCACAAATTTGTAAAGACTGCTTTCTGTTTCAAACTTCTCCTGTAAATCGCCACCAGCCTGAAAAGCAAATTTCTGATAAATTCCTTTACGTTCTTCCTTGTAAAACTTATCAATCTGCTTTTTATACTCATCTAAAATATGAATAAGCTGTTCAGGGACAGATGTCTTGACTTCTTTATTCGTCGGCATGGAGCCGCGCAAGCCACGTTCAATAACAGGCTGCATTTTTAATTCAATCGCATATCTTAACTGTTGCCAATCCTGATACCAGGCGAACCATATTTCCTCTTCAATTCCATCATCTTCGCAGTCATTTTTCATATCTTCTTTATAGGTTGTTTTAAACACTCTATAGCCTTCAGTCCAATTCTCCCAGATATTGATAGCATTCATGACGAAGGTATGGTTTGCCTCAAAATATTCAATCTTGCGCAAAGCATTTTTGATGATTTTGGCAGTATTTTCCGCCAGGAAAGCAAAGCTTGCTCTCTTTTCCTGCTCCAGCTCAGCCAATTCACGAATAGAATTTTCACCTTCATCAATTTCATCAATTCTGTATTCCAAAGCATCTGCCTGCTTCTTCACAGCCAAAATCTTTGTTTTAACGCTGTTCATTCCCAAAGAAAAGTTTTTTTGGAAGAAGCGTTGTCTATCGCACAGTAAGATATTTTCTGCTTCTGTAAGATTAGAATTAGCTTCATATTTCTTGGAAAGCTTAAGGCTGATTAAATTGAAATCCTTGATTACTGAAGCCTTTTGTTCTTCGTAATAATCCACTTTTTCCATGAGCTCCCTGCACCACTGCTGCACAGCCTGATAATACTTGATGAGAGAAGCATCAATAGCCTTGATATCATACTTTGCCAGCAACGCTGTGTAATCAAAATCAGATGAAAGCAATGTGACCTTCTGCAGCCCCTTAATTTGTGTTTGCAGCTCCTGTAATTGCGCTAAGAGCTTGGGTTTTTCAAAGTATATTTGCTTATAAAGCTCCGTAATTGCTTCATCATTAAAAACAGGTAATAATTCATTTTGGGTGAACAAGTCTAAAGTAAATTGAAGGCGTTCTTTTTCTGTATAAACAGGATTGTTTGGGTTCACTTTTTCATGATAATCCGAGTTTTGAATCAAATAATCAGAACACGGAAATAATGCTGTTGAACCACCGATCATATCGCTACTGAATGATGCTCCGGCTCTTATCCCGCATTTTTCTAAATCAAAAATATCATATGTATCTCCACCTTCATCCAAAGATTTTATGCATGTTTTACCTTTATATTTACAATCACAATACCTACAATTAAATAATCTCCAATTATTACTGCTACCTGTATGAAACGGTATTGTTTTATCAGCTACTGCTTGCCAAAGCTCGTCATGAGCCGGTACCCTAAAACCGCCAAAACCAAATGAGTAATTATTTATTATATTATCAACATTATCTAAATTATAATTGTATCCATCTTTGTCGAGATAATTAAACGTATGTAAATTAGCCCAAATTAAGCCTGTATTTCTATCAAAAAGAATTTTAGGTTTGTTTTTTATAAAATACCATCTCTGATTCTTTATTGCCTCAAGAATCGTTTCGACATCATTACCTGATCCTTCTATTTCACGAATCTTTTTTAATAACACATCTCTTTGCGCTGTTAATGATGCTAAATTACTCATAAGCTTTTTCCTCCTGATTTTTTACTAAACTCTTTTACAAAATACATGTTTTACGCCATTTTTATCAAGTTAAATCAAAAAAGCCAACCGCCAATATGTGTCTCCTCAAGAAGCCTGCTCCACGCAGGTACATTCTTCAGCAAAACTCATAGCCAACGATTGACTTTTACATAAACCTTCCAACTCACGGAAACCAGCCCCTTAATTTATATTAGCTTCATAAGGCTAAATCTGCTTGCTCATAAGCATCTTCGGTCAACTAATTTAATTATAACCTTTAATATTTTGTTCCGGCATAATTATCGCCACCTTATTGCAACTGAGGTAAATTCCTTCTACTTATTATAGCATATTATCAATATAATAAAAACGAGAAATGCCGCACAAATTAACATAAGTGTATTTCGTGCGGCACTTTTTATAAACCTACAGCAATTTAACAATTACTTAATCCTGTCAATTTGCATCTGCCTTATTTCAGCAGTGCTACTTTGGAATCTCCAACGCCGCTATTCAGCTGTGCTGCTTTTGAATTTGCAACTGCCTTACTCAGCAGGGCAACCTTTTTGTCTATTTCCTTTTGCACACGCTCTTTGTAATCATTTAAGGCCGCATCAATGGTATCGATAACCTGGGAATCGTAATCCACATAATTAATGGCGTCCTTCAAATCTCCCATATATTCTTCGCAAGCCTTATTTACATCTTTATAGCAGTATTTCTCTTCATATTTATCATTACCGAAGAAGCTAGTGCCTGCATATACTTCTGTATCATCTGTATCCATATAATCCCTATAATCACTACGGGAAGTATAATTGCAGCCATTAAACTCTCTCATTACATCATTGCAGCCACGGTCTTCAAACTCTTTAAGCCTTACATTGAGCATATACACAAGCACAGAATCCTTCTCATTAGCACTGCCGCCGGGGAAAACCGCAAATTCTTTAAAGTCTGCCGGTAGCTTAATTCCGCCTGCAGCTGCCGCTCCGGCAAATTCCTGCAGCACATCTGCATACTGCTTGTTAATCTGCCCCCAGAAACCACTTTCATCAAAGGTATAAAACTTTCTCAGCTTATCTTCCTTGTATTGCACAAAAACCTCAAGAATGAATTTCTTATACTGCGAATAGCAGATACGATCAAATTCACTTTCCGCAGCACTCATAGCTCTGCTTTCGCTGGAATAATCATAACGATATTCTCCCTGCGGATAGGAGCAGGTCATACGGTAATCCTGTGCGTGCATCTCAACATCTTTTCTGGTAACATTCGGAACGGTAATCTTGGCTAAAGCGTTTTGCAGTTTTTCCGGCAGCTTGCTTAAGTCTGCGCCTGCGCCTTCCGCTATGCTCAAAGCTTGCACAGGGCAACCGGCAACAATTTCTTCAGCCTTCGCTAAAAAATCATCACTAAAATAGCCACCATTTACAGGCACAGCCTTGCCTTCAGCATCTTCCTGCAACAGTTTTGTTTCTAATAAGCAGTTGCCACAAGCAATGCATTTTTCACTAACTACAAATTTTTTCATCTTGATTCCTCCAAATCTACAAATTTTTTATATCCTGCATACACTGACTGCCAATCGCCAATGCTTCCGTTGTTTCTTGCGTAACCTTTCCTTCGTCCGTAAGTACAGGAGCATCAATTATTTTTTTCAGTGTAACCGCCAGATTTATACAGCTGCAAAAGGTCTTGCGGTCGTTTTCTGTATAAGCAGCTCTGTCCCTGCCCTTAGCAGCAATCAGTTCATCTGAATAGCTGATAGCTTGCATAAACAGCCTGTTCAACTTGGGCAGTAAATCAGACACCTTATTGCAAGAAGCTATCACGCCGTCTAAAACAGCAGCTAAATTTTCAGCCTGACTGTAGACAACACGTGAACTGCGCAGCTGCGCGCCAGCCATTTGCAGCTCTCTTTCAGAATCATTGATAAACGCATTGCCTAAGCCAAATATACCGAAACCCTTTAAGATGCTGACAGCAATTTCTTTATCTGTCATTGGTCTTACTGCTGTCTGCGCTACTGCATGGATAATCTGTATTTCTTCTGTGCTAAAGCTCTGCTGATTTAAAACTGCAAGCATCTTGTCATCACGAAAGTCAATTTTCATGAGCTTGCTATACACATCAACAAAATTCTGCATTGAAGTAATTAATATCGAACGCTTACGGTTGGAAAGCTTCTTCATAGCATCATCTGCTGCCTGCTTCTTGGCTTCCACAAGCCTGTGGGCTTTCTGTTCCATAGCAAAAGCTTTAGCATAACGCTTTTTTGTCCTACTATCTATCTGCATTGATTTCTCAGCACCATAAAAGCTACTGCCTAAAGCTGCTACCCCAAGTATAAGTCCGATCATATCATTTTACTCCCTTCATAATGTCAGCACTGCATCTTTATCGTCAAAAAAATTGTTAAACTCTTCCAGCGACTGAAAAGCACATTTTTGCTTAAATACCGCCAGAATATTATTCAGTCCTTGGGTAATCGCTTTATCATCTACTGCGTAAACTCCCTGCATAACAAGTTCAAAGCCACCGTCAAAGGCCGCTGTCATATATGCATCTTTTGCTTTATTGTATTCATCAATCCGCTGCTTTTGCTGCGCCAGACTTTGCAGCGCAGTATTAATAATATGCTTAAATTCCGCCTGGCGTTTTTTATCCAGCCTGCGTTCCATCTGGTATTTAGTAACCGCCCTGGTTATTTCCCCCACAACCAAGGAAGTAGCCACCGCGGCCACCGGTCCGCCCAAGGCAAAAGCCATGTTCGCTGCCAATACACCGGCAGTGCCGCAAACAATTTGCGCAGAGCATTCTTCGCCGCTAATATTGCCATCTAAATAGTTCGCAACAATGCCACCTATTTCTACAGCCATCGTCAGCTGCATAATCGGCAAATTTTTACCTGCAAGTTTGGCAAAATCCTTCGCCCCGGCTTTTTTCGCTACTGCGACAACACCATCCTGTACTACCGAAATACCGGCAGCACTGCCAAAGCTCCTTACAGTATCCTTCCCGACATTTTTTACAGCCTGCTTAATGTCCTGTTCACCTTTCACCAAGCCCACAAGATTAGTCAAGCCGGAAACAGCTACAGTTACAAAGGCTGCTTCCCTGCCGGCAGAAGCAGCCTTCTTTACCGATGGCGCAACTGCATCCAGCTTAGAACTGATAATTTTGCTGTTTTTTATTTCATCGACCGTATTTGCTATTTTATATTTAGTCGCCTGTGTCCGTATATGCGCCTCTGCCTTCACTTCTTCTTTCAGCATATTAACGCTCGTCACAGCATCCGGGCAGTCAACAGCTTTTTTATTTGTCTTGAAGATTTTCTTGCCAAATAAAGTCTCTGATACATCATTAATCTGCGCAGCGCCTGCTTCAGTATATTTTTTTGCTATATACTCATGGTTATTCAGCGCACCCTTGGACTTGTTCAGCGAAGCATTGGTATTAGCAAGGTTTGCATCAGCATTAGCCATTGTTCTTATCTGCTCCGGCGTCAAATCAGAGCCATAACGCCTGATTTGCTCATCTAACGGAACAATGTGGTCAACGTTTGATTGTTTTTCATTAATATGCTTATTAGCATTATAAAAAATTTTATCGCCGGTATATTCGTCAATTACACTTTTTTTCTTACCAAATGACCTGTTTTTATAGCTGTTAGCCGCATTATTGCGTCTATTAATGTCATCTACCTGACTACGCTTTATCTTATCACTCATATGCTGCCTCCAAAATTTATAAAGAAGTATCTTCTACTCCTTCCATTAGCTCACTCATCGTAATCCCTAGCTTCTCGGCAATCTTCATTAAGGTTGAAAGCGATACGCATTTCGTATAGCCGCCGTTTTCAATACGCGATAAATATTGCGGTGTAATACCAACTTCGTCGGCAAGCTTCTCTTGTGTCATGCTCTTCAATTTCCTGTAAAAAACTATCTTGGCACCTATTTTCTTGTATCTCGACGCAAACATTTAGCCCTCACTCCTTTTACCAATATATTATCGCATATTCTCAATTTCATATCTTTGCACAATTTTTTCATAACTTTACATATAGTTTAATTTCTTATGCTTTGCTTTTCGGAATGGGCAATGTGTTTACGTAATTATTATTTTCGCTATTTCTCACTCTTTCTCCTGCATAAGCCGTACAGGATCAACACCCAAGGCCTGGGCCAGCAAAAATATAGACTCCATATTAAAGGGACCCTTGCCACATTCAATATCTGAAACGCGCGCCCTTGACATTTTGGCTTTCTCCGCCAGCTCGCTCTGTGTCAGACTCAATGCCCTGCGATAATACATAATGTTCAAGCCAATAATTTTATATTTTTCTTCAAACAAACTACCACTCCTTATCTCTCCCCTCTATTATGCACTAAAAAAGTACCTCTTGCTGTGCTTTAAATTTTATATATGTGGAATATATTTGACATGAATTTCGCAAGCTTACTTGACCACCGCCTACATTTAGTATAAGATGAAGCAAGAAACAATACTACCATGATAAAATTTCTTTTTTGTGATATTATAATGACGAAAAAGCAGATGCCGACAAAACATCAGCATCTGCTAGCAACATTAGATTTTAGATTTTTGCGAGGTTATACCTATGACGACAATGCAACGCTCTTTCCCTGCGCCGGTTATCCCCCAATTCTTTACTAACAACATCTGCGGCAATTATCAGATTCGCCGCTTTTTTAACGGTCAGGACGACTTTATCTGCGCCCAAGGACCCTTTCGCACACAAACCGTTGCTTCTCAAAGCGAGGAAGGCGCATCAGCACCTTCCCTGGCCATTTCCTTCACCAATATTGACGAAAGCGATAAAACGCAGGTGCTTGCTTTCTGCAATGCCTATGGCCTGCCCTATTCTTCGCAGCGCTGCCTTGGGAAACGTGCACACCTTGACGACGAAAATCACTCTATGCTCATCAACGATTTCAGCTTTATCGACGACACCCTGTATCTGGGAGATGTCCTTGCAGAAAAAGACTATGCTGGCACTGACGCCGAAGTTTCCCTGCAATACACCCTGTTCGAGATAGACGAAATAGACATTATGAGCCTGCGTCTTTTTGCCCGCTGCGTCAAAATCGTCCGCAGCCTGCTTATTGTCCAAAGCTATCTCATCAGACATGAGGGGACGCAGGCAGGCGTTATCTATGCGCTTGCCTACCTGCTGCATTACAGCGCACGTGGCCTTCACTACCTGCTGCCGCGCATCGAAGCACCTACGCTCAGAACTGCAGAGTACTTTGCTACGCACAAGCGAATTTCGCACACGCAGCTGCTCAAGAATATCCGTAAAACAGATGCAGACTACGCCTGCAGGCTGCAAAACTTTCTCACCATTGTAGACAAGCATATGCTGCACACGCTTGATGATTATGACAAGGACCTGCTGACGAAGAAACAGCTTACTGCTATAATTCTCGCTGAAGATATTCCAAGCATAAGCCTTGACCACACTTTTGCCAGACGCGTCCTGCTCGATATCATCAACGATAATATCTATACCGCCAGACCGCAAATGGACCTGGCGCAAGAAAAATTTACCAGCCTTTGGCAATGCAGCTATCTTATGCAGGCAATTTATCTTGATTTGTATCAGCTGCTGCTCAATCCGGGCGAATACCATCGCTGCGCCAATCCTGAATGCAGCAATTATTTCCTCATCAGCGGACGCCGCGCAGACAAACGCTACTGCTGCAATCGCTGTGCTTCGAAAATGGGCAAGCAAGGCAAAACATACAGACCGCATAAAGAGAAATGAGAAACAAATTTAAGCAACAAAAAAATATCCGCAACTGTGCGGAGGAAATCGTCTTGATTGGACTTGTATATACTTAATCAAATGCCCGTTATCTGCTATGTTGGCTGATAACAGGCATTAGCTTTTTGATTGAGCGAACAGTCACCTAGGTGCGCCTAATAATGTATGCCCAATAGTCGCTTCTCTTCTGTCTGCCCTAAATTATCTTAGTCACTAATAGGAAGTTCTGTTTTACAGTGTCACGCTTACTTCTTTTGTTCTGTAAACTTATACTTGCCTTTACCTTGCCCGATGACCGCTTCAATCACTCCTGCTTCTTTTAGTTTATTTATGAGATTACCGGCAGCAGTAATAGAGATGTTTACAATGCCTATTATATCATTACGTCCAAATACACCATCGAAGCTCATGTAGGCAAACAGTTTTTTTGCGTTTTCCTTAGTATTCTTGTTTGCGTTCAAACTGTCAATCGCAGCTTCAATTAAAAGGTTTTCAGAAGCAATTAACACCTTTTCTCCGTCAACTGCAACTTTTTTCGGGTCAATTAACACCTTTTCAATTGGAACTTTGTAATTCAGATTGTAGAGCGTAGCAAAAAATGATTTGGGTGTCGATCTGAAAATCGGCTCGACTTCGGGACGGTAATTAACCGCATGACGATAATCTGCCTTGATCTTCTTGAAACCGCTGCCACGACGCTCCATAAAGTGCATACGGCTGAAAATATCAGCAATCACTGGATTACGGCGTTTGGATGCTACATTGTCCATATCAAGCTCTTGTACGATAGAGCCATCAAACATACCGCCTGGGGAATATACTTCCATGCGGTTATCGAAAATATCAATGTGTACCTCGCTGCCGATCTCCATATAGTCACGATGAATCAGCGCATTGACAATTACCTCATGTACTGCCTGTTCGGGGTATTCGGGCATCTCCACTCGTCCATTGCCAACCTTTTTCCACCTTTTCTTGGTATTGTTCTTAACGAACTCGATGCCGTTCTGCAACAAAGATACCAATGAACCGCTGTATTCCTTATCGTCAAGTGCTTCCATAATACCTGAGGCTTTGTTCAAGCCATACCAACGGGTACAGAACAAGCGAGAGTGCCGCATCGGAGATTCATCCGCCAACAACATGCCTGCGTTGGTTAGCATATTGTTTTCGTCAACAAGCTCAAAGGAAATAAAATCGGAATCCGTTAACTCTGTACCTGTTCTCATACGATAAACAGAGCGCAGCTTTGTAAAGGCAAGCGATTCAAATGAATAACGCGTAGAAAGACTGTCAAAAGACGTATTGCTTCCACGCAAAACAAGCCGCTTCAAATCTACAGCACTTGCAGGGACACTCTCATTGCCGATGCGAACATAAGCTATCCTGTTACCATCGCCTGTATAGTAATAAGGAGTTTCCTGCCCTGATGGAACTCGCAATAAAACGAACTCTTTGCCGTCCTCTGCGTGGATGTTCAAAATCACTTGTGGGGCAGGATCCATTTTAGTTTTGATAGCTTCGCTAATCTTTTCAGATACGCCCTTTGCATCATCTAACCCGACAAGAACTTCATCGTTGGACACACCGAAAAACAATGCTCCACCAATCCCATTGGCAAATGCGCTTACGCTTTTTAACCAACTTTTAGGCTTGCGTTCTTCAAGCATTTCTTTCTTATCATATTCCGTAGCTTCACCTATGAAATCAGATAATTTCATATTGTTAATACCTCGTTTCATTTCCTATCGTTTCAGAGAGTGCGCCCGAAGCACACGCTATCGGTTTTACATTTCTGCGTTTAGCTCCTCTTTTCTCAATCTTACCCTTAGCCATTTAGCAATCCTCCATGAATAAACGGTATTGCGCCATAGCGGCCTAAAAGATAACCTTTTTCCACCTTAGTATCTTTACGTATTGAAAAATCATGCAGAGAAAATAAATCCGTAGCTGCTGTCAAATTATCTTTTTCTGTAAACCATATCTGATCTCTAC
>ERZ1673740.1285-NODE-1285-length-19907-cov-13.643008_pt1 | contig 19907 bp, 18 predicted proteins | sample MGYA00580221_ERZ1673740 | MGnify/ENA primary metagenome ERZ1673740 (study PRJEB41218, sample SAMN15661786) | gut metagenome | host: Homo sapiens | place: Canada: London | collected 2015-08-20/2019-03-30 | study: EMG produced TPA metagenomics assembly of...
CGCGGCGACGCTGCTGAGATGGCAGTTCTGGAGCTCGTCTGATCGACTCTGACTGTTCAAACAGTGTAACAAAGGCTCTTTCCCTTCGGGGAAAGGGCCTTTTTTGCATCGTGTGGACCGGACAGCGGGGTGTTCCCAAAGCAAGTGTCCGCTGGGGTGGGACCCTGCTGCCGCAGGCAGTAGGGCGGGCGATGGAATGGCCCGTTTCACTTGCGTGGGAATGCCGCGCTGCTCGGTTGGGCGTTAGCAGCTGGGGCTTGTGATGGCGGGGTAAGAATGCTATAATTATACTGTATTTCTGCACGACTTTGCGAATTTTCCACAGAAGGGAGGGGCGGCGGTTGAAAAGACGACAGTTTCTGATGCTGAGTGCGGGCTGCATGATGGGTCTGCTCTCGGCGTGCGGTCTTCCGATGTCGGAAAATGTGCAGGTGGAGGAGCTGCTGCGTGCCCCGCGCCTTCCGGGTGACTACGGTGCGCTGCAAAATGCCCTGAACGAGTGGCTGGGGGAGAGCGCCCAGCTGAAATACCCGATGCAGGGGGAGCTGCTCTCGCCGTTCCTTTTGCAGGATCTGGATGGCGACGGCCAGCAGGATGCCGCTGTTCTCTACACCACGGCCCAGAGCTCCAACGTCTGCATTGCATTTTTGCAGAAGGATGCCGCAGGCGTGTGGCAGGTCCGCCAGAGCATCGAGGGTCTGGCGGATACAGTGGACAATGTCCGGCTGGCACAGCTGCAGGATGGTGCCGCCACCCAGCTGGTGGTGGGGTACCTCGCCGCGCAGGGGGACAGCTATCTGGCGGTGTACTCCTACGAGAACGGCACGGTCAATGCCATTCTGGAACAGTCCTATGAGCAGTATCTGGTGGAGGATATCACCGGCGGCGGCAACGAGGATCTGATCCTGATGTCCACGCTGGAGGACGGCGGGGTGCAGATCGAGCTGCTGACCGTTGACCGGGACGGGATGTTCCAGCAGGTGGCTGTCATGGGCCTTTCGGCAGATAAGTTCTCGGGCTGCGCCGCTGTGGCGGCGGGCCTGGGAGCGGATGGAAAGCGCTATCTGGTGCTGGACGGCTGGACCGGCCTCTCAGGCAACAATCTGGCCACGGTGCTGCTCTACTTCGATGAGGAAAGCCAGCAGATGCTGCCCGCGGAGCAGATCAGCACCAGTGAGCTGTACAATGCGTCCCTGCGCAATGTCTCCACGCTGGTCAGCCGGGATCTGGACGGCGACGGCATCGTGGAGATCCCCACCCAGCCTGACGAAGCGGGCCTGCTGAACCTGAGCCAGAGCCGACGAATGGATTTTATCGTCTGGATGGACTACACCAGCCCGGAGCCGGAAAAGAGCTTCGGCCTGTTGGACGAGGAGAGCAGCTGCTACATTGAGCTGCCTGCCGAGTGGGAGGGCAACCTGATGCTCACTGACAGCGCTGAGGGAGAGGAAGCTGTGGAGCTGCACACCGTGGACGAGGGCAAGCTGGTGCTGACCATGCGCCTGGTTCCTTCCAGCGAGAGCGCGGCGGGCTGGACCCGTCTGGGCGTGGTGGCATCCCGCCAGATGCAGGCCAGGTTCGGGCCGGACGTGGTGCTGAAGGATCAGAGCTATCGACTGTCCCGGTCGTTGTACCGGTTGAATTGATGATGCCGCTCAGTTTTGCAGAAGCTTACCGGATGCAGGCTGGGTGTTCTGAGGTGAAATGCTTCTCCGTGTGCTCTTGGGCAGAGGGAGAAGGCAGAAAAATATGGAGGTCTTAGATGGTCAAGGTACTTGTGGTAGAGGATGAAGCCAGCATCCGCGAGATGATCGCGCTGAACCTGCGGCTGGCGGGGATGGAGGCGGTGGAGGCCGACAGCGCCGAAGCCGCCCTGCCTCTGCTGGAGCAGAAGCCCGGCTGTGATGCTGCCATTCTGGATGTGATGCTGCCCGGCATGAATGGGTTCTCGCTCTGCGAGACCATCCGCCGCACCGACCAGAAGATCGGCATTATCATCCTGAGTGCCAAGGGGCAGGAGCAGGACAAGATCCGCGGCCTGTCCATCGGTGCGGATGACTATATGACCAAGCCCTTCAGCGTCAGTGAGCTGCTGGCCCGTGTGGAGGCCCTCTGCCGCCGGGTGGGCCGCTCGGGCGGCGGCTCCGCTGCCGACGAAAATGCCCCCACCACGCTGGTCAGCGGGGAATTTGTGCTGGATGAGAACCGCCGTGTTCTCCTCAAGGCCGGGCGGCAGATCGAGCTGACCCAGGTGGAGTTCCAGATCATGGAGCTGTTCTTCCACAACCCCGGCATCGCGCTGGTGCGGGAAAAGATCCTGAAGGGCGTGTGGGGCGAGAACTACTTCGGCGATGTGAAGATCGTGGATGTGAACATCCGCCGTCTGCGGATGAAGGTGGAAGATGAGCCCAGCCACCCCACCCACATTATGACAGTGTGGGGCTACGGCTACCGGTGGGAGGAGTAAAGAAAAACCTCTCAGTTGCGCTGTGCTCAACAGCTCTCCCAATAGGAGAGCCAGGATTACTGACAGAAAGGAGAAAAAGCAATGCGCAGTGGTATTACCAACCGCTGGCTGCGGGGAAGCCTGTTCCTGACCGTGCTGCTGGTGCTGCTGGTGGAGAGCATGTTCGTGTACAACTTCGGCCGCAGCTACTACAACAGCGTCCAGCAGATCATGATGCGGCGTTTTTCCTCCATCAACGGTCAGCTGAAAATGTACACCGGCGACACGGCCCAGAAGACCGCGGCCAACCGCAGTGTGGCCCTGCGCCGGATGGTGGAGCAGTTTGCGGATAAAGACAAATATGAGTTCATGCTGCTGGACGGTTACGGCGGCGTGATCGCCTCCTCCAGCGGCACAGGTGCGGACGGCATCGTGGTGCAGGACGATTTTAACAAGGCGCAGGATGCACCGGACGGCGTGGGTGTGGCCATCTACCGCACCGCCAGCGGGGAAACGGTCATGGCCGTATGCAGTCTGGTGCCCTATGCGGCCGAGGACGTGGCTGCCATGCGCCTTGTCACCAGCCTGACGCTGGTGCAGGCGCAGCTGAAGAGCGTTTTCATCGTCAGTCTGATCGTGGTGGCGGCCATTCTGGGCTTTACAGTGGCCTCCGGCCTGTACTTTGTGCGGGGCATCGTGGTGCCGCTGGGGCAGGTGGAGCGGATCGCCGCCAGCATCGCCCGGGGAGAACTGGATGTCCGCCTGCCTGTGACCGGTGACGAGCGGGACGAGGTGGACCGCCTGCGCGGCACCATCAATCAGATGGCCGAGGGGCTGGAAGAGACGGAGAAGATGAAGAACGAATTCATCAGCTCGGTCTCCCATGAGCTGCGCACGCCGCTCACCTCCATCCGGGGCTGGGTGGAGACCCTGCGCACCCTGGATGACCCCACCGATGAGAACTACCGCAAGGGGCTGGAGATCATCAACAACGAGACCGCCCGCCTGTACAACATGGTGGAGGAGCTGCTGGATTTCAGCCGCCTGCAGAATGGCCGCCTGAAAATGGAATGCCGCCCCCTGGACCTTGTGGCCGAGCTGACAGACGCTGTCCTTTTCTGTGAAGCGCGCATCCAGCGGGAGGGGCTTCTGCTGGCCTATGCGGAGCCGGAGGAGATGATCCCGGTCTACGCCGACCCCGACCGCCTGCGGCAGGTGTTCATCAACATTCTGGACAATGCCATCAAGTATTCGGCCCCCGGCGGACGCATCACGGTCAAGATCTGGCAGGGCGAGTACAAAGCCTTCATCGAGATCATCGATCAGGGCCGCGGCATCCCGCCGGAGGATCTGGAAAACGTCAAGACCAAGTTTTACAAGGGCAGCAACTCGGTGCGGGGCAGCGGCATCGGCCTTGCGCTGGTGGATTCCATTATGACCGCACTGGACGGCACCATGGACCTCAAGAGCACGCTGGGCCGGGGCACGGTGGTCACGCTGGGGCTGCCGATCTATAAACGATAAGAGATTGTCCATATTTATCTGGTAAGATAGAGGGGCAGTTTTTACGATAGAGAGGGGCCGCAGTGCCCCATAGGAGAGCCAATGAATCAACCGAACAAGGAACGCTTCAAGACGAGTGTGGGCGGGCAGGCCCTGATGGAGGGCATTATGATGCGGGGCCCGAAAAACATCTGCTGTGCTGTCCGCAAGCCCGATGGAACCATTGAGACCAAGGTCGAGCCAACCCCCACCCACGGCGTGTGGACAAAGATCCCGCTGGTGCGGGGAGCCATCTCGATGATCGAAAGCCTGATCATGGGATACAAGTACATGATGTACTCGGCACAGGTGAGCATGGGGGACGACTACGACCCCGCCGAAGAGGAGACCGCCTTTGAAAAATGGGTGGGCGACCATCTGGGCAAAAAGGCCGAAGATATCATGCTGGCGGCAGCTGCCGTGATCGGCGGGCTGTTTGCCATCCTGCTCTTCACCGTTCTGCCCACGGTGCTGGTGGGGGGCCTGAACCATCTGGTGCCGCTGGGCCGCTGGGCCAAGGTGGTGCTGGAGGCGGTGCTCAAGGTCGCCATCTTCCTGACCTACATGGCCGCCATCTCCCGGATGAAGGAGATCCACCGGGTGTTCGAGTACCACGGGGCCGAGCACAAGACCATTGCCTGCTACGAGGCCGGAGACCCCCTCACGGTGGAGAATGTCCGCAAATATACCCGCTTTCACCCCCGGTGCGGCACCAGCTTTTTGATCCTGGTGGTCATCGTCAGCGTGTTCCTGTACAGCGTGCTGCCCTGGTCCAGCACCAGCCTGCGGGTGGTGTTCAAGCTGCTGCTCCTGCCGCTGGTCATGGGCATCAGCTACGAGCTGCTCAAGTGGTGCGGCCGGTCGGACAACATCGCCACCCGCATCATCCGGCAGCCCGGCATCTGGGTGCAGCATCTGACCGTGTTTGAGCCGGACGACAGCATGATCGAGGTGGCCATTGCCGCCGTCACGCCGGTCCTGCCCGAGGACCCGGAGGACGGCAGATGGTAACCGCAGGGATGCTGCCCCGGGCAGCAGTCCGGGAGGTGGAGGCACGCCTGCGCGCCGCAGGCTGCCCCGACGCAGATTTTGACGCGGCCGAGCTCTTCCGGCTGGCAGTGGGCGGGGATGTCCGCCTTGCTGACGCTCCGCTGGGTGCAGAGCAGGCAGAGCGGCTGGAATCCCTGACGGCCCGCCGCGCGTCCCGGGAGCCTTTGCAATACCTTTGCGGCAGCTGGCCCTTCCTTGACTTTGAGCTGGCTGTCGGCCCCGGCGTGCTCTGCCCCCGGGCCGATACTGAGGTGGTGGCCGAAGCCGCCGCCGGAATGCTGGCTGGGGTGGAGGCACCCCGGGTGCTCGACCTCTGCGCCGGCACAGGCTGTTTGGGGCTGGGTGTGAAGCGCTTCTGCCCGGCGGCACAGGTCACCAGTCTGGAGAAGAGCCCTGCGGCATACCGCTATCTGGAGCAGAACGCCCATCTCTCCCCGGTACTGATCATCACCCCGGTGCAGGGAGATTTGTTCACCTACTGGCAGACCCTGCCGGAGGGGCAGCTCGACCTCATTGTGTCGAACCCGCCTTACCTGACCGCCGCCGAGATGGGCGCACTGCAGCCCGAGGTGGCGCAGGAGCCTGCCATGGCGCTGGAAGCGGGGGAGGATGGGCTGGTATTTTACCGCGCCATTGCGGAACACTACCAGAAAGCTCTGCGCCCCGGCGGTGCCCTTGCCCTGGAGATCGGCTGGCAGCAGCGGGAAGCTGTAACGGCCCTGCTTGCCGCCAACGGGTGGACGGAGATCGTGTGCAGAAAAGACTTTGGCGGCAATGACCGCTGTGTGATGGCGAGAAAACAATAAAAATATCTACAACTTCCTGTTGTAATATCTGTAAAATGTGTTATACTAGTACCGAAAGAATTGGAATGCCCGCGCCTGCGTTTGGCCGCACCGCGCCGGGAACAGATGACAAAGGAGCATGACACTATGGCAAAAAATCAGAACAACAACGTTGCCCCGGCGACCCAGAAGACCGATCCCGGTGCCAAGAAGGATGCGCTGGCCACGGCACTGGCCCAGATCGAGAAGCAGTTCGGCAAGGGCGCTGTGATGAAGCTGGGCGACAACGCCGCCATGCAGGTGGATGCCATCTCGACCGGCAGCATCGGCCTGGATCTGGCACTGGGCGTGGGCGGCGTGCCCCGGGGCCGCATCATTGAGGTGTACGGCCCTGAATCCAGTGGTAAGACCACGCTGGCCCTGCATGTTCTGGCCGAAGCCCAGAAGAAGGGCGGCGATGTTGCCTTCATCGACGTGGAGCACGCGCTGGACCCTGTGTATGCCGAGGCGCTGGGTGTGGACATCAACAACCTGCTGGTCAGCCAGCCCGATACCGGTGAGCAGGCCATGGAGATCTGCGAGGCGCTGGTGCGCTCCGGTGCCATTGATGCCATCGTTGTGGACTCTGTTGCCGCTATGGTGCCCCGCGCCGAAATCGAGGGCGAGATGGGCGACAGCCATGTGGGCCTGCAGGCCCGCCTGATGAGCCAGGCCATGCGCAAGCTGACCAGCGTCATCGGCAAGACCAACACCGTCTGCATCTTTATCAACCAGCTGCGTGAAAAGGTCGGCGTGGTCTACGGCAACCCCGAGGTCACCACCGGCGGCCGCGCCCTGAAGTATTATTCCTCTGTCCGCATCGATATCCGCCGCGTGGAGGGCTTGAAGGATTCTTCCGGCCAGTTCATCGGCAACCACACCCGCGCCAAGATCGTCAAGAACAAGGTGGCTCCTCCGTTCCGTGAGGCGGAGTTCGACATCATGTTCGGCGAGGGCATCTCCAAGATGAGTGAGCTCATCGATCTGGGTGTCAAGCTGGGCATCGTTCAGAAGAGCGGTGCATGGTTCAACTACGGTGATATCCGCCTGGGTCAGGGCCGCGATAATGCCAAGCAGTTCCTGCGCGATAACCCCGAGATCGCCAACGATATCGAGGGTCAGGTGCGCGCCAATGCAGATAAGCTCTATGCCACCCGCCGCCCGGGGGGCAAGGCTGCTGCCGTCCCTGCAGAGGGGGAACCGGCAGCTCCTGCCACAGCAAAGGAGCCGGTGGTCAAGGCTCCTGCCCGCAGCAGCGAGAGTGAGCTGGATATCATGGTGGAAGAGTAAATGGCCTTTTACAGCCGTGGCCGCCGCCCGCTGGCCGAAGAGGAAAAATCTACCGATGCCGCCAAGGCCCGCACCCGGGCCATGGAGCTGCTGGCCGGGCAGGAGCTTTCCTCGGGCCAGCTGTATGAGCGGCTGAACCGCCGCTATACCCAGCAGACCAGTGCCGCCGTGGTGGCAGAGATGGTGCAGCGGGAGTATATCAACGATGCCCGCTATGCTGAGACCCGTGCCCACGCCCTGCTGGCGGCAAAAAAGAGCCGCCGCGCCGCTGCCCAGAATCTGCGGCAGAAGGGGCTGGCCGCAGGCGAGATCCAGCAGGCGCTGGATGCTGTTTACACCCCCGATGTTTCCGGCGAGGACCCGGAGCTGGAAGCCGCCGCCGCTCTGGTGGAAGGGCATTACCGCAAAAAGCTGGAAGCGGGCCGCAGGGATCTGGTCATTGCGGCCCTGCAGCGGCGGGGATTTTCGTATTCCGTCATTAAGGAAGCCATTCGGCGAATCGAAGAGGAATAAGTGATCCTTGGTACAACCTCTCCGTCATTGCTTCGCAATGCCACCTCTCCTAGTAGGAGAGGCCTTGGCAGTCAGGGAAAGTTTCCGATTTTGCCAAGGGCTCCCCTACTAGGGGAGCTGTCGAGCGAATGCGAGACTGAGAGGTTGTACAGAGGAGAAGTGAACCAAAGAAAGAGAGTATCCCTTTTTATGAAAATTGCATGTATTTCCCTTGGCTGCCCCAAGAACCAGGTCGATCTGGACGTGATGGTGCACATCCTGCTTTCAGCTGGTCACGAGACGGTGGCCGACCTGGGTGAAGCCGATGTTATTCTGGTCAACACCTGCGGCTTTATCGAGAGCGCCAAGACCGAGGCCATTGAGAACATTCTGGAGGCCTGCGCCTACAAGCAGCAGAACCCGGAGCTGAAGGTCATCGTCACTGGCTGCCTGGCCGAGCGTTACCGCAGCCAGATCGAGGAGGAGATCCCCGAGGTGGATGCTGTGGTGGGCTGTGCCTCCAATAAGGCCATTGACACCATCGTGGCCCGCCTGTTCCACGGTGAGAACCATCTGGAAAGCTACGGTGCCAAAAAGGACTTCCCGCTGGGCGGCAAGCGTGTCATCGGCACGCCTGCCCACTATGCGTACTTAAAGATCGCAGAGGGCTGCAACAACCGCTGCCACTACTGCGCTATCCCCGGCATCCGCGGCCCGCTGCACAGCCGCGATCTGGCCGACTGCGTGGCCGAGGCCCGCTGGCTGGCCGGTGAGGGCGTGAAGGAGCTGATTGTGGTGGCCCAGGACCCCACCGCCTATGGCGAGGACTGGGGCAAGCCCGGCAGCATCTGTGAGCTGCTGGACAAGCTGAACAAGGTGCCGGGCCTTGAGTGGATCCGCATCATGTACGCCTACCCCGAGCGCATCACCGATGACTTTATTGCCGCCATGAAGCGGAACGAGAAGGTGGTGCCTTACCTCGACCTGCCCATCCAGCACTGCAACGATACCATCCTCAAAAATATGAACCGCCGCTCCAACCGCGCAGAGCTGCTGGAGGTCATCGGCAAGCTGCGCCGGGAGATCCCCGGCATCACCCTGCGCACCACCCTGATCGCAGGCTTCCCCGGCGAGACCGAGGAGCAGTTTGAAGACCTGTGCAACTTTGTCAAGGAGGTCAGATTTGACCGTCTGGGCTGCTTTGCCTATTCTGCCGAGGAAAACACCGTGGCCGCAAAGATGGACGGCCAGATCGATCAGGAGACCAAGGACCGGCGCGCAGAGCTGGTGATGCAGATCCAGACCGGCATCATGGCCCAGAAACAGGCCGAAAAGGTGGGCCAGACCGTCCGTGTGCTCTGTGACGGCATCGACGAGGAGAGCGGCCTGTACCTCTGCCGCACCACCGGCGATGCCCCCGAGGTGGACGGCAATGTCTGCGTTTCCAGCGAGGAGCCGCTCTATCCCGGCCAGTTCTATGATGTGCTGGTGGAGGACAGTGACCTTTACGATCTGTACGGCACGGTTGCAAAATAACAAATTGGAGGAATCTGTATGAATCTGCCCAATAAGCTTACCCTGACCCGCATCATTCTGGTGCCGGTGTTCATGGTCTTCGTTTCCCTGACCCAGATCGGCACGGAAGATTTCAACCCCACCTGGTATCTGGTGGCGGGCATCATCTTTGCCGCGGCCAGCTTTACCGATTTTCTGGACGGCCATCTGGCCCGCAAGTGGAACATGGTCACCGACTTTGGCAAGTTTGCCGACCCGCTGGCCGACAAACTGCTGACCACCGTGGCCTTCATTTACATGCTGCGGGACGGTGTGTGCAGCCCGGTGGTGCTCTGTATCATCCTGGCCCGTGAGTTTGCCGTGTCCGGTCTGCGGATGGTGGCCGCCGGTGCCAAGGACGGCAAGGTCATCGCCGCCAATATGTGGGGCAAGGTCAAGACTGTGCTGCAGATGCTCACCATCATCTTCTACTATTTCGGCACCGCATTGACCTGGGGCAATTTCATTATGATAGGCGCTGACTGCGTGTTCCTCTCCTACTGGCTGTGCTGGCTGGTGGCCATTGCCACTGCCATCTCCGGCATCAAGTACCTGTGGGACAACCGCAGCTTCATCAATACCGCAAAATGATCAGGAAGATCGCCATTCTCTGTTCCATTTTCCTGAACCTCTGCATCGTGCGGTGGGAGCCGGTGGCCATCCGGATGACCTGGGAAGCGGTGGGCAGCCAGACCTTCACCTTTTACACCGAGAACTCCAATGTCTTTGCGTTCTTTGTCTGCCTGTTGGTGGCGGTGTGTCAGGTGATCTGCCTGTTCACGGGGCGGCAGCTGCCCCGCTGGGTCAAGACGCTCAAGTACATTGCCACCTGCTGCCTGACCATGACCTTCCTGACCGTGGTGTTCGTGCTGGGGCCCTACTGTGCCGACCAGGGCGGCGTTGTGTTTCTGCTGACAGAGAGCTCCATGCTCTACCACCACCTGCTCAACCCGCTGTGTGCCTTTGTCTCCTTTGTCCTGCTGGAACGGGAGCCAAAGCTGCCTGCGCGGTGCGTTCCGCTGGCGCTGGTCCCCACGATGCTCTATGGCTCTGTGGCCCTCTGGGCCAATTACCAGCGGCTCATCACCGGGCCTTACCCGTTCCTGCTGGTCTATCAGCAGACCACCCGGCAGACGGTGCTGTGGTGCGCGGCCATCCTGGCCATGAATCTGCTCTATGCCTGGCTTGTCTGGCGGCTGGGCGGGAACTGCCGCAAAAAGAGAAATGTGGGCTTGCTTTTCAGAAGCTGAGATGCAAAAAAGGCTCTCTGCCGGTTTTGGCAGAGAGCCTTTTCTCGTGTTTTGCTTACAGCAGGGGGATCCCGGCCTTTGCGCAGGCCGCGCGGGTGGCTTCGTCCCAGACGCTTGCCTGTACCTCGCCGATGTGGGCGCTGCCCAGCAGCAGCATGCACAGACGGCTCTGGCCGATGCCGCCGCCGATGGTGTAGGGCAGCTCACCGTTCAGCACTGCCTTGTGGAAAGGCAGGGTGCGGCGGTCGTCACAGCCTGCCATGGTCAGCTGCCGGTCCATGCTCTCGGGGCTGACGCGGATGCCCATGCTGCTCAACTCGTAGCTGCACTGCAGGGGCTCGTTCCAGAACAGCAGGTCGCCGTTCAGGTCCCAGTCGTCGTAGTCGGGGGCGCGGCCATCGTGGGGCTTGCCGCTCTTCAGGGGAGCACCGATCTTCATCAGGAAGGTGGTGCCGTTCTCCTTTACAAAGGCGTTCTCGCGCTCCTTTGGGGTCAGGTCAGGGTACTTGTCCTCAAGCTCCTGGGTGGTGATAAAGGTCACATTGGGGGTGTGAAGGGGCAGATCCTGCAGCTGGGGGAACATAGCGTGCAGGTTCATCTCGGTGGCGCAGACGGCCGACACGATGGAGCGCACCACGTTCTTCAGGTAGGCCTCGCTGCGGTCCTCCTCGCGGATGACCTTCTCCCAGTCCCACTGGTCCACATAGACGGAGTGGAGGTTGTCCAGCTCCTCGTCCCGGCGGATGGCGTTCATGTCGCAGTACAGGCCCTTGCCCACACGGAAGCCGTAGTCCTTCAGGGCCTTGCGCTTCCACTTTGCCAGTGACTGCACCACCTGTGCCTCAATGCCGCTGTCCCGGATGTCAAAGGTGACCTTGCGTTCCACGCCGTTCAGGTCGTCGTTCAGGCCGGTGGAAGCCTCCAGAAACAGCGGAGCCGACACGCGGTAGAGGTTCAGCGTGGCACACAGGGTGTCGGCGAACAGCCGCTTCACGGTGCCGATGGCACGCTGGGTGTCGTACAGGTTCAGCGCGGGTGTGTAGTTCTGCGGGATCATCGTTTTGCTCATAACAGTTTACCCCTCTCTTTCCGTTCTCCGCCGCCGAGTTGCGGCACTGGAACGGCTTTCCCTTTAATACAGTAAATTATGGCACAATTTCAGAGCGTTGTAAAGGGGAGAACGCAAAGCCGGTGCAATTCGGGAGCTTATGCCTCTGCCACGGCCTCAATCTCGCACAGGACACCCTTGGGCAGATCCTTGACGGCAACGCAGCTGCGGGCGGGCTTGGAGGTGAAATACTTTGCGTAGACCTCGTTGAAGGCGGCAAAGTCGGCGATATCGGCCAGGAAGCAGGTGGTCTTGATGACCTTGTCGTAGCCGGAACCGGCGGCTTCCAGGATCGCACCCACGTTCTTGCAGCTCTGCTCGGTCTGGGCGGCGATGCCTTCGGGCACAGTGCCGTCCGCGGGGTTCACAGGGATCTGGCCGGAGGTGTAGACGAAACCGCCTGCGATGAAGCCCTGGGAGTAGGGGCCGATCGCGCCGGGAGCTTTTTCAGTAGCGATGACTTTCATGGAAAATACCTTCTTTCTGTGTGTTTGATGGAGCTTCTCTCCTCGGGGAGAAAAATTCTGCTGTTTGAAGTCTACACCATGGGGCGGGATGTGTCAATCCGGGAGGGACTTTTTGCCCGCGCGGCCTTTACAAGCAGGCAAAAAGGCGGTATCCTTAATCTATTGATACACCACCCTTCAGGAGGAACCCATGGATATCCGCCAGCTGCACTATTTTCTGGTTTTGTGCGAAGAAATGAACTACACCCGTGCGTCACAGCGGCTGTTTCTGTCGCGGCAGGCCCTGCGGCAGAGCATCACGGCGCTGGAAGCCGAGCTCTGCGGCCCGCTGTTCGTCAGCGCCCACCACAAGCTCTCGCTCACCGAGCGGGGGCTGAGCTTGCAGCGCCATGCGGCCCCGGTGGTGGAGCAGTTCCAGCAGATGCAGGCGGCCCTCCATGCGGAGATCCAGTCGGCCCAGCCGGTGCGCATTGGCATCAGTGTCTCGCTGGTGCCGGACTACCTGCCCGGGCTGGAGACCCAGCTGGACAAGTTCCGCCAGCAGTACCCCCACATTGAGATGCGGTTCCGCCTGCTGGAAAACGATGCCGTGGCCGATGGTGTGGAGCAGGGCGAGCTGGACGCGGGCCTTGTGATGGATCTGGGCACGGCGGCTCCGGTGCTGGCCCGCACCACCCTGCGGGCAGATCCGGCCTGCCTGCTGGTGCCGCGCGGCCATCCCTTCTGGGAGAAGGAGCGGGTGCCGCTTTCGGCCCTGCGGGGCCAGCGGGTGCTGCTGCCCAGCCTGCGGCAGGATCTGTTCAGCCCCCTGTGGGATGCCTGCGCCAGGGAGGGCTTTGCGCCCAACGCGGAGATCGGCCCCAGCTTCTATCAGGCGTACTATCTGGTCCAGGAGCAGCTCTGCACCTGCCTGACCCGCTACGAGCCGGGGGCACGGCGGGAGCTGGACCGGGTGCGTGACGTGCTGCTGGAAGATCTGCCGCCCCTCTGCGTCTCGATGGTGCAGCGGCGCGACCACAACTCGGCCTATCTTGACCTGCTGCGGGGCTACCTGATGGAGGTCATCGGGGGAGCCGCGGCCCTGCCGCCCCGGCGGGGCCGCCCGGCAAAGCCCTTCTACAACTTCCCGGTGCTGTCCAGCGCCGCTCCCAAGGCGGCACCGCAGCACCCGGCTCCGGGCACCCAGCTGCCCTTTGCGGGCGGAAACAACTTCCGGGAGCTGGGCGGCTACGAGGCCGACGAGGGCAAGCATGTCAAGTGGGGGCAGATCTACCGCGGCATTCCCACCGGACTGCTGACCGGGGCGGCTGACCGCAAGCTGCTGGACAGCCTGGGCCTGCGGCTCATCCTTGACCTGCGCAGCGAGTCCGAGGCAGCGGAGCAGCCTGACTATGTGCCCGATGGCGCGCGGCTGGTGCGCATCTGCGGGCTTTGCCACCCGGACGGAAGCGAGATCTCCTTCTCTCCCGGGGACATTGAAAAGCTGCTCAAGGGCAAGAAGGATGAGGAGCATAACCTCGCCGATGCCATGTATGAGCAGATGCTCTTCCGCAATAAGGCCTACAAGGAGCTGTTCCGGGCGCTGGAGGCGGGCGAAACGCCGATCCTGTTCCACTGCTCCGGCGGGAAAGACCGCACCGGCGTGGCGGCCATGCTCATCCTGCTGGCGCTGGGCGCTTCCGATGAAACGATCTGTCAGGATTTTGTCCGGACCAATGTCTGCCGCCGCCCGGAATTGGAAAAGATCTGGGCCGCCCATGCCGAGGAGATCGAGGCGCATCCCGAACAGAAGCAGTTCTATCAGGGCATTGCCGGCGTCCACCCGGAATCGGCCCCCTTTGTGCTGAACACCATCCGCAAAGAGTATGGCATCACCGATGCCTATCTCGAGGCGGAATACGGCCTGACCCCCGCCCGCCTGATGCGGCTGCGGCGGATGTATCTGGAATAATGGCTGTTTTTTTAGAAAATTCCTTTCACTTTACTTGACATTGTACCAAATGTTTCGTAATATAAGAAGTAGTATGGAATCCATGACGCTGCGTGCAGGGATCTTCCGCAACCAAAGTTCAATGGGGCTTCATCTGCCCGTTTTTATATGAAAACCTTGTAGATAAAAAAGCTGCATCAGGCCGCAGGGGCAAACATGCCCTTTTTGTGCGGTGCTGTTGTCTGTTTTGTTGTTGAGAGCTTGATTTTGTATTGTTGACCCACGCCTTGCGCGGCAGCGTCTCCAGATTTTAGTTGATTTTGAACTTTAATTGTAAGGAGAGTGAACACGATGTCCCCGATCATTCTGTTGATCGTGGTCGTGGTTGCTGCTGTTGCTGCCGGCGCGGGTTATTTTATTGGTTACAACAACCGTAAAAAGACCGCCGAGGCACAGATCGGCAGCGCAGAAGCCGAGGCTACCCGCCTGGTGAACGAAGCAATCAAGACCGCTGACCAAAAACGAAAAGAAGCTGTTCTGGAAGCCAAGGACGAGGCCTTCCGCCTGAAAGCCGAGGTCGATGCCCAGAAGGCTGAGGCCGACAAGGAGATCAAGCAGCGCCGTGCTGAGATCAGCCGCCAGGAGAACCGCATTGACCAGAAGGAAAATGCGCTGGACCGCAAGACCGAAGCCCTGGAAAAGAAGGAAGAAGAGCTCAAGAAAAAGCACGAGGAGGCCGACAGCCGCCTGGCTGAGGTGGATGCCATCCGTGCCAAGGAGATGGAGCGCCTGGAGACCCTGGCGGGCCTGAGCCAGGAGGATGCCCGCGAAGTGCTGCTGCACAAGGTGGACGAGGAGCTTACCCACGAGAAGGCTGTCCGTGTGGCTGCCTACGAGACCGATCTGAAGGAAAACTGCGATAACATCGCCCGCAACATGATTGGTCAGGCCATCAGCCGCTGCGCCGCTGACCACTGCAGCGAGACCACCGTCAGCGTGGTGCCCCTGCCCAGCGACGAGATGAAGGGCCGTATCATCGGCCGTGAGGGCCGCAACATCCGTGCGCTGGAAACTGCCACCGGCGTGGATCTTATCATCGATGATACCCCGGAGGCCATCACCCTGTCCTCCTTTGACCAGACCCGCCGCGAGGTTGCCCGCATGACGCTGGAGCGCCTGATCGGTGATGGCCGCATCCACCCCGCCCGCATCGAGGAGACGGTGGAAAAGTGCCGCCACGACCTCGAACTGCAGATGAAGCGGGAGGGCGAGCGCGCTGTCATGGAGCTGGGCATCCACGGCCTGCACCCCGACCTCATCAAGCTCATCGGCCGCCTGAAGTACCGCACCAGCTTTGGCCAGAACGCTCTGACCCACAGCATGGAAGTGGCCTGGCTGGCCGGCCTGCTGGCAGGCGAGATGGGCGTGAACGTCACGCTGGCACGCCGTGCCGGTCTGCTGCATGACATCGGCAAGGCTCTTGACCATGAGATCGAGGGCAGCCATGTCCAGATCGGTGTGGATATCTGCCGCAAGTACAAGGAAAACACCCAGATCATCCATGCCATTGAGGCCCACCACGGCGATGTGGAGCCTAAGACCCCGCTGGCCTTTATCATCCAGGCCTGCGATGCCATCAGCGCCGCACGTCCCGGTGCCCGCCGCGAGAACGTGGAGAGCTATGTCAAGCGTCTGGAAAATCTGGAGGAGATCTCTTCCAGCTTTGAGGGCGTGGAGCAGGCCTTTGCCGTTCAGGCCGGCCGCGAAGTCCGCATCATGGTCAAGCCTGATGTCATCAGCGATGATCAGGTCATCCTGCTGGCCCGCCAGATCGCCAAGAAGATCGAGGATACCCTCGATTATCCTGGCCAGATCAAGGTCAACGTCATCCGCGAGAGCCGCGCCATCGAGTACGCGAAGTAAGATCAGAACCAGGAGGAGCCCGTTGTGTTCGTACAGCGGGCTCCTTTTTTGTCTGTGAGCCTCTCGGGTGCGTCGTGTCAGATCTACGGGCAGCCACTACGTCAAGTGCACAGACGCAGAGTTTGCCCAGTGGTGCAGGTAGACCATATCCTCCCAGCAAATGCAAAGCGCCCCCGCTCACCGGTGTTTCCGGCAGGCGGGGGCGCTGCTTTTTGTAGGAAGTTCAGAAGGTCAGCCGCATCTGGTACCACACCACGCCGCCGTGGGTGGAGCCGGAAACGCCTTCGCTGACAAAGCCGAAGCCGGCGTAATAGTGCACGAGCCTGTCCTTGCAGGTGAGCACCAGCCCCCTGCGGCCCTGAGCCTTTGCATCGGCGATGGCCCGGCGGAGCAGCTGCCCGGCCAGGCCCTGCTTCCGGTATTCGGGCAGGGTATTCACCCCAAAGATCATCTGCCACGCCCCATGGGCATCGTGCAGGGAAGCGTCGGCGTACATCTCGTCTGTCAGGTCGGGGGTATCGGTCACAAAGCCGTCCACAAAGGAAACGAGCTTCTCGTCCTCGAACAGCAGCCAGAAGTGGTCGGCATAATGGGTCAGCCGCCCGGCAAATTCTTCTTTTGTGGCCGCCTCCGCAGCCGGAAAGCAGGCCGCCTCCACGGCGGCAATGGCATCCAGATCTTCAAAGGTGGCAGTGCGAATCTTTTGCATAGTCATTCTCCAGAGTTTGATTTATTGAGCTGAGTATACCACACCATCCCGCAAAGCGCCAGCAAAACAAAAAAAGAACCACTGACCGAAGTCGATGATTCTTTTCTGCGGGTGGAGGATGGCCCATCCGGGACTTCACTTCTCAAGCTCCTGCGAGTTTCCGAAGTGCTCTTGTTGGAGCACGCCTGCTCCAAACCCTGCCAGGAACGAGTACGGCAAACTGTAAGTTGTCTGCTTAGTTCATTATTTCAATCATTTGCTCAATAAACCGTTCAGCGTCTTCCATATTATAAGTTTTTTCATTGATGACAACTTTCCCTGATGATGTCGCAAATACACTGTTGATCAGCAAATCATCATCATACACATAAATAGAAAGTGTTTTGTTCCCTAAATCGGATGTAGACCCATTTGAAAATAGTGTACCTACTGTTCTCCTGTAAGTATATTTATCTAACAGAGATAGAATGGCATTCTTTTGGTCTATGGTAATATCCTGGTAATTCACAGAATCAATGTATGCCTCACCATTTTCTACTCCAATCTGGCTGTATATCATTTTCATCTGGTTGTCAGCCTCTGCAACATCTGAAAGTGATAAAGGCTTGAAATATACGATACAGCAAATTAAAAATGCAATCACAATTACTATAGGGCATAACATTTTCTTTTTCATACACAATATCTCCAAATTCCGAGTTGTTGAACTAAGCCGAGTATACCACACCATCCCACAAAGCGCCAGCAAAACAAAAAGAACCACCGACCGAAGTCGATGGTTCTTTTCCACGAGTGGACGGTACAGGACTCGAACCTGTGACCTCCTGCACGTCAAGCAGATGCTCTACCAGCTGAGCTAACCGTCCATATTCTGTTTGTGCCGCAATCAGCTTGATTATGATATCATACCGCCGGGCAAAAAGCAAGCCCTTTTTTGAAAATTCTGCAAACTTTTTGATGCCTGGTTTGCCGGGAATGGAAAATCAGCCGCCCAGCGCACATTTTGTAAACCGCCCCAAGGTGTTTCCGTTGCCCTGAACGCCGGTTTGTGGTATAATACATTGATTATAATAGGAAAGGTATCGCAGAATGAGAGTTTTGGGCATCGACCCGGGTTACGCCATCGTGGGCTGGGGCGTTTTGGACTATGCGGGCAACCGGTTTGCGCCGGTGGATTTCGGGGCCGTGTGCACCGATGCCGGGGTGCCGTTTGAGCAGCGGCTGGACGAGGTCTACACCGGCATCCGGGAGGTCATCGAGCGGACACAGCCCGAGGTGCTTGCCATCGAAAAGCTGTTCTACCAGCACAACCAGACCACGGTGATCGGCGTGGCCGAGGCCCGCGGGGTCATCCTGCTGGCGGCAGCGCAGGCGGGCATCCCCATCTACGAGTACACCCCCATGCAGGTGAAACAGGCCGTTACCGGCTACGGCAAGGCCGTGAAAAAGCAGGTGCAGGAGATGACCCGCATCCTGCTGCATCTGCCTGCTGTGCCCAAGCCCGATGACACCGCCGACGCACTGGCCATGGCTATCACCTTTTGCCATACCAACGGCAACCAGCTGAACCGCTTTGCAAGAAGGGGCGTTGGGCCGATCTGAGCCCTCTCCGTCAATGCTGCGCATTGCCACCTCTCCCGAAGGGAGAGGCAATCGCGGCTTTTGGTATAGTAGCAGCCGCCCAATTCGATGCTTTGGCTCCCCCTTTGGGGGAGCTGGCGAGCGAATGCGAGACTGAGAGGGGAAGGCTGCTGGAGGAAAACTATGATTTACAGTCTATCCGGAAAAATCATCAAAAAGACCCTGAACGCCGTGGTGGTGAGCTGCGGCGGGGTGGGCTACTATGTACAGTGCCCGACCAGCGTTGCGGGCGCACTGCCCGGGGTGGGCCGGGAAGCCACCCTTTACACCGTGATGAGCGTGGCCGAAAATGACATCAGCCTGTACGGCTTTGCCACCGAGGAGCAGCAGAGCTGCTTTGAGCTGCTGACTGCCGTTTCCGGTGTGGGCCCCAAGGTGGGTCTGGCCATTCTCAGTGTCATGGAGCCTGACCGGGTGGCGCTGGCGATCTCGGCGGGCGACCACAAGGCCTTCAAGGTAGCATCCGGCGTGGGCCCCAAGCTGGCCCAGCGCATCGTGCTGGAACTGAAGGATAAGGTAGCAAAGGGGTTTGTGGATGGCATCAACCTCGAGGATGTGGGCGCGGCCACTGCCGCCCCCGCCGCACAGGGAGCCGGGCAGGCCATTGCGGCGCTGGTCTCGCTGGGGTACAGCCAGAGCGAAGCCGCCCTGGCCGTTTCCAAGATCGACGCAAGCCTTCCCGTGGAAGAGATCATCAAGCTGGCCCTGCGGGGCATGGCAGGCAGGAGGTAATCCATGCAGGACGAAACCGCGCTCTATGGCGCAAAAATGATGCAGCCCGACTTAACGGCGGCGGACAACGAGGAAAACAGCCTTCGCCCGCAGCATCTGGAGGACTACATCGGACAGGACAAGGTCAAGCAGAACCTGAAAATCTATCTGGAAGCCGCCAAGCGGCGCGGCGAGCCTATGGATCACATCCTGCTCTATGGCCCCCCGGGCCTGGGCAAGACCACGCTGGCGGGCATCATCGCCAACGAGATGGGGGTGCAGATCCGCATCACCAGCGGCCCGGCCATTGAGAAGCCCGGCGACCTTGCCGCCCTGCTGACCAATCTGCAGGAGGGCGATGTGCTCTTCATTGATGAGATCCACCGCCTGTCCCGGCAGGTGGAGGAGGTGCTCTACCCGGCGCTGGAGGATTACGCGCTGGATATTATGATCGGCAAGGGCCCCAGCGCCCAGAGCATCCGGATCAACCTGCCCCGCTTCACGCTGGTGGGCGCTACCACCCGTGCGGGCCAGATCACCGGCCCCCTGCGGGACCGCTTCGGTGTGCTGCTCAAGCTGGAGCTGTACAGCCCCGATGAGCTGAGCCGGATCATCCAGCGCTCGGCGGGCATCCTCGACCAGCCCATCACCCCGGAGGGCGCTTACGAGCTGGCCAAATGCAGCCGGGGCACCCCCCGCGTGGCAAACCGCTTCCTGAAGCGTGTCCGCGACTTTGCCACCGTGCTGGGGGATGGCATCATCGACCGGGATGTTTCTCTGATGAGCCTGAAGCGGATGGACGTGGACGCGCTGGGTCTGGACGAGCTGGACCGCAGCCTGCTCCGCGCCATCATTGAGATGTACAACGGCGGCCCTGTGGGCCTGGAAACGCTGGCGGCGGCGCTGGGCGAGGAGGCCGTGACGCTGGAGGACCTGTGTGAGCCCTACCTGATGCAGATGGGCTTTCTGA
>ERZ1673740.1299-NODE-1299-length-19750-cov-4.935669_pt1 | contig 19750 bp, 12 predicted proteins | sample MGYA00580221_ERZ1673740 | MGnify/ENA primary metagenome ERZ1673740 (study PRJEB41218, sample SAMN15661786) | gut metagenome | host: Homo sapiens | place: Canada: London | collected 2015-08-20/2019-03-30 | study: EMG produced TPA metagenomics assembly of...
AACAATGGATAATATATCATATGGAAAAAAGAATGTCAATACTTTTTCTGAAAAAGTTACAATCGGAGGATCCGTATGAAGTTGTATAAAATAAATATTCAAGTTCATGGGGGAATATGGTAAAATAAATATTATTGTGAGAAAGATCAATCCGGTATACAGTATCGTAAGTAATGATATTGTATACCGCCTCAGACTGCAGGTAAGGAGATGCATAGGAATGTCTAAGATGATGTATGCAGTATTATCCTGTATGGGAGTACTGGTATTGATTATATGTGATATACAATGCATAAAACGCAGAACGGAATTAGGCAGGCGTGTTGCAGAATTATTATCAATAGGTGCGTTATCAGTAGCAGGATATACGATCATATTTTTATCTTCTGATTATAAATGGATGTCAGCCGGCAACTGCATCTTCTTTGCCGGAATGGACTGGTTATGCTATGCCATGTTCCTGTATACGATTGAGTATACGAAATATAAGGGTAAGGCATTGTTTGACCTGAAACCCTGGATGAAGCTTGTAACGGTTATCATACTTACGATTGATTCGGTTTCCATGCTATGCAATATAGTCTTGGAACATGCTATGAAGTTTCAGGTGATATACTACAGAAAAGAACGTTATTTAAGGTTCATTCCCCAGCCACTGTTTTATCTCCATCTTATTTTGTGCTATATTCCATTTGCGGTTTCTTTTTGTATCTTTCTGTATAAGGTATATACCGCACCACACATTTATAAAAGAAAATTCGGTTTTGTCATCCTGACATTAGCAGGTGTCATGGCTGCGAACGCAATGTTCCTGATCATGAAGCCACCGGTAGATATTTCCATCTATACGTATGCTGCTGCAGCGGTTTTACTGGATTACTTTACGTTTTATTATGTTCCCAGACAGCTTGAACATATTATGCAGAGACTGGGACAGAATAAGCAGAAGGATCTTCTGATCATGTTTGACGAAGAGGATAACTGCATTTATATGAACAGAAGTATGTTTCTTTTTCTGAAAGGATGTAAGGTTGACAGGGAAGCTTTTGAGAATGCATGGGATTATGAGAATCCGGGCAGGAGAACTGCCATACAGATAGATAATAATATCAGGAAGATATACGCCAAGGAATATGAGAAGCTTTTGGATGATAAAGGCAGATATATGGGATGTTTCTATATTATGCACGATATTACAAAAGAAAGGGAGCAGCGTGAAAAATACAGATATATGGCAACCCATGATTCTCTGACAGGGCTATATAACAGATTGTGCTTCTTTGAAGAAGCAGAACTGTTCATGAAAAATAACCCACAGGAGCAGTATTATATTATCTGTTCGGATATTCGTCAGTTTAAGGTGATTAATGATATATTTGGTCCGGAAGCCGGGGACAGGATCCTGCGTACGATTGCAGACAGTATCAGGGATGCGGATGATCATAACCGTGTATATGGCAGAATTTCGGGAGACAGTTTTGCAATCTGTATGCCTGCATGCAATTTTAGTGAGGATAGTTATTTTATGCGTAGCGGGAGTACGCTTCGGATTAAAGGGATCAATTATCCTATTGTAAATCATATGGGGATTTATGAGGTGGATGATCTGAGTCTGCCGGTGTCATCTATGTGTGACAGGGCAATGCTGGCTATCAGTTCCATGAAAAATAATGTCCAACAGCAGATCATATATTATGATGAACATATGCGTAAGGAAATCCTGCAGGAACAGGAGATATTAAAGGATCTGACTCCTGCATTTGAAGAGAAGCAGTTTACCATATATATTCAGCCACAGTTCAACCACAGAACAGGCGAAATCGCAGGTGGTGAGACGCTGGTACGCTGGAAGCATCCAAAGAAAGGTTTATTGAAGCCACAGGTATTTACTTCTATGATGGAAGATAAGGGGCTGATCAGTAAGCTGGATCGGTATGTATGGAGAATGGCATGTGAATTCATCAAAAAACTTGAGAATCAGGGGAAAAAGATATCACTTTCTGTTAATATTTCACCCAAGGATTTCTATTATCTGGATCTGTACAGAGAATTTATGGGGCTGGTGAAAGAGTATGATATCAGTCCGGCAGGCTTGAAATTAGAAATCACGGAAAGTGCTGTGATCATGGACGTTCCCAAGCAGGTTGCCCTGATAGAGAAGCTGCAGGCAGAAGGTTTTGTTGTGGAAATGGATGATTTTGGAAGTGGTTATTCTTCATTAAATACGTTAAAAGACATTCCTGTAGATATTCTGAAGCTGGATATGAAGTTTATGGAAAAATCCAAAAACACAAAGAGAAGTGCAGATATAGTACAGATGGTAGTTGCCATGGCAGATAAGCTGGGAATGCCTGTTATTGCCGAAGGGGTTGAAACGAAGGAACAGGCAGATTTTCTCGGACGGATAGGGTGTGATATCATTCAGGGATATTATTATGCAAAGCCTATGTCCATGGAAGAATTTGAACAACTTTTAAATAAATATCCATATAGGGATATAGTACAGAAAGGAATAGGCAATGATATTTGAGAGCCATGCCCATTATGATGATGAAGCATTTGATGAAGATAGAGAACAGTTATTATCTTCCATGCAGGAGCATGGAATAGAATATATAGTCAATGTGGGAGCGAGTCTTAAAAGTACTGAAACGACAGTAGCTTTGACCTGGCAATATCCTTTTATCTATGGAGCAGCGGGGGTTCATCCCAGTGAAACAACAGAATTAAATGAGGAGAATTTCAAATGGCTGACAGCACAATGTGCAGAGCCTAAGGTAGTTGCAGTGGGTGAGATCGGACTGGATTATTACTGGGAGGAACCGGATCATGAGATACAGAAGAAATGGTTCATCCGACAGCTGGAATTGGCAAGAAGCTGTCATAAACCTGTTATTATTCATTCCAGAGATGCAGCCAAAGACACCTATGACATTATGACTGCGCAGAAAGCACAGGAGATTGGTGGTGTAATCCATTGCTATTCTTATAGTGCAGAGATGGCACTTGATTATGTAAAAATGGGCTTTTATATAGGAATTGGCGGTGTTGTTACTTTTAAAAATGGCAAAAAAATGAAAGAAGTAGCACAAGCTGTTCCCATTGACAGGATTCTGTTGGAGACGGACAGTCCTTATCTGGCGCCGGAACCCAATCGTGGGAAAAGGAATTCTTCACTTAATATTCCCTATATTGCAGCACAGATTGCGCAGATCAAGGAAATGGAGTATGAGGAGGTAGTAAATATTACCAATCAGAATGCCAGACGATTATTCCATATAAATGAACAGTAAGAAAGGACAGAATATATGGCTACACTTGGAAATCCAACCAATACCATAGAGGTACTTCAAAAATATAATTTTAATTTTCAAAAAAAATTCGGACAGAACTTCCTGATTGACTCCAATATACTGGAACATATTGTGGATGCAGCTGATGTCACAGAGGATGATTGTGTCCTGGAGATTGGACCAGGTATCGGAACCATGACGCAGTATCTGTGTGAAAGAGCAAGAGAAGTAGTTGCAGTAGAGATTGATAAGAATCTGATACCGATTCTTGCAGACACGCTTTCTTCCTATCAGAATGTTACTGTGATCAATGAGGATATTTTGAAGGTAGATATCAACAAAATTGCACAGGAAAAGAATCAGGGAAGACCAATCAAGGTTGTTGCGAACTTACCTTATTATATTACAACACCGATTATTATGGGGCTCTTTGAGAGCCATGTACCATTAGACAGTATTACGATTATGGTACAGAAGGAAGTAGCTGACCGTATGCAGGTAGGACCGGGAACGAAAGATTATGGTGCTCTGTCCCTTGCTGTTCAATATTATGCAAAGCCGGAGATTATGCTGACAGTACCTGCTTCATGTTTCATGCCAAGACCTAATGTAGACAGTGCAGTAATTCGACTTACCAGATACCAGGAACCACCTGTGTGTGCACAGAATGAGAAGTTCATGTTTGATATTATCAGGGCATCTTTCAATCAGAGACGTAAGACTCTGGTAAATGGATTGTCTAATGCACCGGGATTAAGGGTGTCAAAGGAACAGGTTGTTGAAGCTTTGGAAGAGATGGAATTGTCTGCTACAATACGTGGCGAAGCGCTTACGCTGGAACAATTTGCCGATCTTTCAGATATTCTTGGAAAAACGCGATAATTATCGTAAACTCTATATGTAGTAGCGTTGACATAAGAAAATCGTTATGCTAAACTTTATATATTGAAGTTGTCTGTCAACAAGATATATTTTTCAAATTGTCAGATAATAATAGGCTGAAATTGAGATAATATCAGCGTCTTTTTATGGGTAGAGCGAAAGTGCCAAAAGGGGAAATGGCTTATAGAGGTGATTTTACTTGGATAAATATGAATATAAACTTCGTTCGGATGAAATAGTAAAGCTGATTGAAGAAGAAAAATATGTGGAAGCCGCTAATATAGCGGATATGATAGACTGGCGAAGAGTAAAGAGCATTACGATGTTGTTGAAGGTATCAGCTCTTTACAGAGTCAACAGACGAAATGAGGACAGTAAGGCAGTATTACAGATTGCATACGAACGTTATCCTGCGAACCGGGCGGTTTTGTACTCTTTGTGTGAAGTGTCGGTTGAGCTGGATGATGTAGTTGCAGCGATAGAATATTATAAGGAATTTGTGAAACTGGCACCACGGGATAATGGTGTCTTTACGTTGCGTTATCGTATTCTGGAAGCACAGGAAGCAAGTCTGGAAGAAAGAATAGAGCTTCTGGAAGAATTGAAGAAGAGAGATTATCAGGAAGAGTGGGCATATGAGCTGGCATATCTTTATCACAGGGTCGGACTGGCTACAAAATGTGTAGAAGAATGTGATGATCTGATTCTGTGGTTCGGGGATGGCCCATATGTAATGAAGGCAATGGAGCTTAAAATGCTTCATGCACCTTTAACGCCGATTCAACAGAAGAAATATGATATGGCAAAGGCCAGACAGTCACAGGAAGACTACGCAGCAGGAGATACTTATTCTGAAGAGAATTACAGTGAAGAAGAATCATATGCAGAAGATGGCTATGGGGCAGAGGCTGCTTATCCCGAAGAGAATTACAGTGGAGAAGAGTCATATCCGGAAGATGGCTATGGGGCAGAGGATGTCTATCCTGAAGAGAATTACAGTGAAGAAGAATCATATGTGGAAGATGGTTATGGAGTAGAGGATGCCTACCCCGAAGAGAACTATAATGAGGAACCATATCCAGAAGATGATTATCGTACAGAGGAGATCTACACAGAGGATACGTATCTGGCAGATAATGCAGAAGTAGATAATATAGACAATTATGCAGTAGAAGAGAATCAGTCTGTAAGCAGTGCTTATCGTGATACGGGTTCTATTGATATGAGTCAATATAATACAATTAATCTGCAGAAGGTTGTTGCAGAGAGTATGAAAGAACTTTTTGCAGATGATGAAGATATTTTCGCAGAAGAAAGAGCGGATATTGTGCAGCCTGAGGACATTCATCAGGAGAATGCGACAGAGACAGAGGCAAGTAATCCATCTGTGGAAGATAATACATTGATACAGGAAGACCATGAGGAGCTGCCGCAATCAGAGCCGGAAACAACTGAGAAAGAGCAGCCGGTTCCTGTACATACAAGTCGTGTTGCACAAATGGTGACAGGCGTGTCAGAAATAGCACCGGAACCTCATACAGGAGCTATCAGCAAAGTATTTGTACCCGGTGAGGATGCCCGAGTGATCAGACAGGATACAGATATGGACATGCTTCGGGATATTACAGAGGAATCTGTACAGGAAGAACATGACCGTCTGGAAGAAAACGGCGAGAATGTATTTGACGAGCGGCCTACTTTACAGGAAGAGATTGCTTCTATTCCTGTTCCTGAAGAAGAAGTTGCAGATGCAGTCCAGGAAGAAGAGCAGGATACGCAGGAAGAAGTATTCCATCCTATGACTGGACAGATGAATCTGGATGAAGTGCTGGGTGAATGGGAGAGAATGAAGCAGGAGAATGCTGCCAAGCACAAGGAAGAAGTACGTAAGCTGGTATTACAGCAGACTGGTAAGATATTCGAGAACTTCGATAATTCTGTTAAGAATGGAATATTTGGAGAATTAGAGAAGGAAGATGAGGGCGAAGTAGAAGAACTGACTGAGATTGAAGATACGCCAGATATGGAAGAGACAGAGCTTCAGGAAAAAATCACAGAGTCCCAGGCGTGGATGGATGAAGAAAACGAGACAGAATCTGTAGAATTATCCGATGCAGAAGAATCCATGGAAGAGTCTGTAAAAGAGTCGTATGAAGAACAGTCATTTGTACAGGAAGAAGATGCCGGGCAGAAATATTCTGAGGAAGAATATGAGCAGGAATATGCAGAATCTGAGGAAGAGATAGAGGAAGCAGCACCTGAACAGGAAGAATATCCAGAAGAGGAATATGTGGATGATAACACAGAAGAAGATTCTGGAGAGATTCTTGAAACGCAGGAAATCAATTTGGATACTGCAGAGATCGGAGACCTGCCAGATAAGATCATTGAGACTACAGATAAAGAAACCAAGGGTGTAAGAAAAGAAGAAATCCGTGATTTCACCACGGAAGAGCAGGAACTCTTTGAGAATTTTGCTGTAACAAAGAAGATTCGTAAGCAGATTATCTATGCTCTGGATAAGATGAGTCTGGCTGCCTATACAGGTAATGTCATCATTACCGGAGAAGCAGGACTTGGTACAGTTCGTCTGGCTAAGAATCTGATTCGCGAATATCAGGCACTGGATGCTAATTTCTCTGGTAAAGTAGCAAAGATCACAGGTGAAAAATTAAATCTCAGGAATCTGAGTGAAGTATTTGTTAAGCTGGGAAATGGTGCACTTATTATAGAAAAAGCCAATGGAATCACACAGGATAAGCTCTATGAAATGGCAAATCTGTTAAATCAGGATAATCTGGGACTGGTTGTCATTATGGAGGATACCCGTAAGGAAATTACCCATTTGTTAGAGAAGCAGGCATTTATTTCTGATTATTTCAATATCAGAATAGATTTGATGGAGATGGATAATAATGCGCTTGTGGACTATGCAAAGAATTATGCACTGGCGCTGGAATATTCCATTGATGAACTGGGAACGCTGGCGTTATATACCAGAATTGCCAACAGTCAGAGCGGTAATCATGTAGTAACGAAGGACGAAGTCAGAGACATCATAGATGAAGCAATCTGGAAATCCAAGAAATTCAATCTCAAGAACTTCGTAGATGTGTTACTGGCGAAGCGTTATGATAAAGAAGATATGATCGTATTAAGGGAAAGAGATTTTATGTAAATAAAAGAAGATGGGATGAATTCCTAATTCAAATGGAATGGGGTATGTGCATGAGCAAAGTAGAAAAGCAGACAGAGGAAGTGTTTATTTCCGAGGCAGATCAGTATGTATTTGGACAGGGAACGCATTATGAGATCTATAAGAAACTTGGAGCACATCTGTGCACGCACGATGGGAAAAAAGGTGCCTTTTTCGCTGTATGGGCGCCGAATGCACAGGATATTTATGTGATTGGTGAATTCAACGACTGGAATGAAACTGCCGACAAAATGGAGCGAATCGGTGAAGGTGGCATCTATACTACATTTATTGATGGCGTACAGGAAGGACAGATGTACAAATATCTGATAGAGCTTGCAGATGGAAGAAAGCTCTATAAGGCAGATCCTTATGCAAATTATGCAGAGTTAAGACCTGGAACAGCTTCCCGTGTATATGATCTGAACCATTTTGAATGGAATGATGAGAAATGGCTGACAGCCAGAGCCAAAAAGGATATGAACAAGGAACCACTTTCTATCTATGAGTGCCATATCGGTTCCTGGATGAAGCATCCGGATGGAACAGAGGATGGGTTCTATACATATCGTCAGTTCGCAGACAGAGTGGTGGAATATCTGAAAGAAATGCCATATACGCATGTAGAATTAATGGGTATTGCAGAGTACCCGTTTGATGGTTCGTGGGGATATCAGGTAACAGGATATTATGCACCTACATCCCGTTATGGAACACCTGACGACTTCCGTTATCTGATTGACCTTTTCCATAAGCATAATATTGGTGTTATTCTTGACTGGGTTCCGGCGCATTTCCCAAGAGATGCACATGGTCTGTGCGAATTTGATGGTACATGTCTGTATGAACACCCTGATAAAAGAATGGGTGAACATCCAGACTGGGGAACTAAGATATTTAACTATGGCAAGAATGAGGTACGTAATTTCCTGATTGCCAATGCCTTATACTGGATTCGTGAATTCCATGTAGATGGTCTTAGAGTAGATGCTGTTGCAAGTATGCTTTACCTGGATTATGGTAAAAAAGACGGAGAATGGCTGCCCAACAAATACGGTGGAAATGAGAACTTGGATGCAATAGAATTTTTCAAACATCTCAACTCCGTGATTCATGGTTCCTATCCGGGAGTTATGACGATTGCAGAGGAATCTACGGCATGGCCAAAGGTAACAGGTGAACCTAAAGATGGTGGACTTGGATTTTCATTCAAATGGAATATGGGATGGATGCATGATTTCTGCGAATATATGAAGCTGGACCCATATTTTAGAAAAGACAACCATTACAAGATGACTTTTGCCATGACATATAATGACAGCGAGAATTATATTTTGCCGCTGTCGCATGATGAAGTAGTGCATTTAAAGTGCTCCATGGTCAATAAGATGCCGGGATACGAGGTAGATAAATATGCCAACCTGAGAGTAGGCTATACCTATATGTTAGGACATGAAGGTAAGAAGCTGCTGTTCATGGGACAGGATTTCGGACAGGAGCGTGAGTGGAGCGAGGCAAGAGAGCTTGACTGGTACATGCTTCAGAATCCATTGAACCGTGGTATGCATGATTTTGTGGGTGAGCTGCTTAAAACCTATCGTAAGTATCCGTGTTTATATGAAATTGATAATGACTGGCTTGGATTTGAATGGATGAATGCAGATGATAAAGACAGAAGCATATACAGCTTTGTAAGAAGAACCAGAGATGGCAGGCAGCATATGTTGTTTGTACTTAATATGACTCCTGTAGAATATCCTAATTACAAGGTTGGTGTACCTATGAATACGAAATATAAGCTTCTGATCAATTCAGATGAAGAGAGATATGGAGGAGCAGGCCACAGAGTTCCAAAGGAAATCAAGGCACGCAAGGGAAAATGTGATAACAGGAACCAATATGTTGTGATTCCTCTTCCACCACTGACAGGAGTTGTATATCTATTTTAAACACAGATCCGATGTATTGAATTGCCAATACATCGGATTATTAAATAAAAGGAGACAGGAAATGGAAAAAGAGACAAAATGTATACAGGCAGGTTATGTACCAAAAAACGGTGAACCCAGAATGATACCCATTATTCAGAGTACTACATTCAAGTATGATACCAGTGAAGATATGGGTAAACTGTTTGATCTGGAGGCGGAGGGATATTTCTATTCCAGATTACAGAATCCTACAAATGATTATGTGGCAGCTAAGATTTGCGCACTGGAAGGTGGATCAGCTGCAATGCTTACCTCTTCAGGACAGGCAGCTACTTTCTTTGCAATTTTCAACATCTGTGGTGTAGGAGATCATGTAGTAGCTTCTTCTACCATTTATGGAGGCAGCTATAATCTGCTGGCAGTTACAATGAAGCGTATGGGAATTGAGACTACATTTATTGATCCGGATTGTTCAGATGAAGAACTGGAAGCAGCATTCCAGCCCAATACCAAAGCGGTATTCGGTGAGACAATAGCCAATCCTGCACTGGTAGTATTTGATATCGAGAGATTTGCCAAGGCGGCACATGCCCATGGAGTACCACTTATCGTAGATAATACATTTGCAACACCTATTAATTGCCGGCCTTTTGAGTGGGGAGCAGATATTGTGACTCATTCAACAACGAAATATATGGATGGGCATGATGCGTCCCTGGGTGGATGTATTGTAGATTCCGGTAAGTTTGACTGGTTTGCCCATGCAGATAAGTTCCCGGGACTGACAACTCCTGATGAATCCTATCATGGTGTGACCTATGCAGAAAAATTCGGTCTGGGTGGAGCTTTTATCACCAAAGCGACAGCGCAGCTTATGAGAGATCTGGGTGCAATGCAGTCTCCTATGAATGCGTATTTCCTGAATCTGGGACTGGAGTCCTTGCATGTGCGTATGCCAAGACACTGTGAAAATGCACAGAAAGTAGCAGAATTCTTACAGGCAGATGAGAATGTATCCTGGGTAAATTATCCGGGACTTCCAAACAATAAATACTATGAAAGGGCAAAGAAGTACATGCCGGATGGCACCTGTGGCGTTGTAGCTTTTGGTGTAAAAGGTGGAAGAAGCGCAGCAGAGAAGTTCATGGCACATTTAAAAGTAGCCATGATTGCAACCCATGTGGCAGACGCACATACCTGTGTCCTGCACCCTGCATCAGCAACGCATAGGCAGATGAATGATGAAGAGCTGGTAGCAGCGGGTGTAAGTCCTGATCTTGTAAGATTATCTGTTGGTATCGAGAATGTAAATGACATTATTGCAGACTTAAAACAGGCGCTGGAAGCAGCTAAAACAGAATAGAAAATTTGTAAGAGGGGCAGAAAAAGGGTTACTTTTTCTGCCCCTCTTAAGTTTTTGCCCATATTTGCCGAGATATAAGGTAAAGCGATTAAGTACCACATGGAAGAAAGGATTAGGTTGACAGGATGAATATTACTTTGGATACAAAATTATCTTCATCTCCTGTAGCCGATACCGACAGGACAACTGCATATAAGGCGACTGCTGACTCTCTTCAGGTCGGGAACAGCGGATATTCATTAGACATTACGGATAATAAAGTTATGGATGACAAGGCGTATCAGGGTCACGGATTGACCACACAGGATATTATGTCGAAGGCCGGGAACACAAATGTTAAGGCCCAAAAAGACTTTATGATTGTGATGTCTAATTCTGTTTCAGGGGCAGACTTGGGGAAGATGCAGGAAGAAGGCTTTCAGCCGGGAAGTACAGATGTAGAGACGTATGTCAGTATTGTAGATAGGATTAAAGTAACGCTTGCAAAAGCGGGAGTGGAAATAGCAGGATATAATGACAATTTAGATACAGCGACTGTGGAAGAGATTACAGGAAGCCGTATTGATGCCAATAAACTGGTGGACAAGATGCAACAGGCAGATATTCCTGTTACAGAGGATAATATCACGGCACTTGTCAAGACCATTGCACAGGGCATGGAGATAGGAGAGCTGTCAGAAGATGCCCTGAAATATCTGCTGCTCAACCAGAAAGCTCCTACTGTAGATAATATATATGCAGCCCGGTTCTCCAGCACGGATTCCCTTCGGCAGGGCAAGGGTTATTACAGTGATTATGCACAGGGGTATTATGCGAAGAAGGCAGATACAATCAATTGGGATGCATTGCAGAGTGGGATTGATTCTGTGATCCGACAGTCCGGACTGGAGAACACAGAAGATGTTCAGAATAATGCCAGATGGTTAGTGGAATCAGGTATTGAACTGACACCTCAGAATCTTTCTTATCTGTCAGATTTAAGTCAGTTGCAGCTTCCGATGGATGCAGAACAGCTCATGGATATGGCAGTGACGGCTATGGGCAATGGCAAACAGCCGGGGAAGGCATTGGTGACAGGGGAGCAGCCTGTCTGGCAGCAGGCGAAAGAGCTTGTAGAGCAGGCAGAAGCTATCAGTGATGAAGCAATTCATGACACCATAGAAGCCGGGGAGACACTGAACCTTAGAAATTTAAGTGCCGCGCAGAAAGAAATTGATGCCAGAGAGGGTAGTGAGGCAGCAGTAGTCAATACCGGTGATGCTTCTTTACGGGAGATAGAAGCCAGACGCCAGATGGAAGAGATCCGGCTGGTCATGACACAGGAAGCTAACAGACAGTTATTAAAGAGTGGTTATCAGATAGACACAACAGAGCTGTCACAGCTTGTAGAGGCGTTAAAAGCCACAGAAGCCAATATAAAAGCAGCTTTGTTCCAGGGTGAGACAGAGCAGGTCAATGAGCAGCGGGCAGTGTGGTACGAGGATACGCTTACACTGACAAAAGAGCTTGCAGCCATGCCGGCGGCGCTGTCCGGCAAGATATCTGCAAGTAAGACTCCCTTTACACTGGAAGCACTTCATCAGGAAGGAAGTATATTACAGAGTAAATATGACAAAGCAGGAGAATCCTATGAAGCCTTGATGACAGCACCACGCAAAGATATGGGTGACAGTATTCAGAAGGCGTTCCGAAATGTAGATGATATTCTGCAGGATCTGGGACTTGAGACAAATGACAGTAATCGAAGAGCTGTGAGAATCCTTGGATATAACAATATGGGGATTACGCAGGATAACATACAGTCAGTAAAAGAAGCAGACATGCAGGTAACGGGTGTAATACGTCGAATGACTCCTGCTGTTACACTGCAGATGATCAGAGAGCAGATCAATCCACTGGATATGAATCTGGATGAGCTGGAAGAATACCTGAATGAACAGGATAAGGACACAGGGTCAGACGCGGAGAAATTCTCAGCTTATCTGCATAAGCTTGATCAGAGTCATGCAATTACAGAGGATGAAAGAGAAGCATATATTGGTATCTACCGTCTTTTCCGTCAGATAGAGAAGACAGACGGTGCAGTAATCGGAAGTGTAGTCGCCGCCGGGGCAGAAATGAATTTCAAGAATATGCTTTCAGCAGTACGTACAAGCCGTCATAAAAATATGGATATATCCATAGATGATGGATTCGGTGGATTAGAGAAGCTGATTGCCAGAGGGCAGGCAATTGATGAGCAGATCATGGCAGGCTATCAGGACAGCCCATCCCGTGAGTATCAGCATCAGATGCAGTATTATGCTGCATTATCCGGGGAAATCAAGGATGAACTGGTTCAGAAAACAGATGTAGATGCATTGAAGGAAATGGATATTCAAGCCGATACTACAATAGAGCAGTTTGCACAGGAATTAAAGCAGATGCCTGAAACAAATCAATCATCCAGGCAGGATATGGAGCAGGACAGAATACATAATTTCCGGGATTCCGTGCAGTCTGCACAACAGGTTGAGGATAGTGTTATCCAGTCATTGATTGATTATGAACAGCCTGTCAGTGTGAACAATATCCAGGCAGCAGAATTATTACTTATGGAGAGAGGTTCCCTCTATAAGCAGATATTTGGAAGAAACGGTGCTGCCAGCGTAGAAAATGACACAAGTGTCAATGATGCTTTTGATTCTGTCGGAGACATAGAACACGATGCTCTATGGCAGAAGGCAGAGGATGCAGCCAATAACCTGACAGATAAGAGTAGTGCAGTCAGTGCATACCAGGAGCTGATTGGAGAAGCAGTCAGTGCAGTTGAAAATATGGTTCATACCTCTGACAATATCGTTGATGTGAAAGCTGCACAGATGTTGTACAAAGGATTATCTCTTGCAGGCAGTCTTGCCAGGGAAGAAAATTATGAGCTTCCTGTTAATATCAAGGGTGAGCTGACATCCATTAACCTGAAAATATATCATAACGGCAGCCGGATGGGTAAAGTCACTGTTACGATGGATACAGATACACTTGGCAAAGTGGCAGCGGATTTTGATATCAGTGAAGAGAAGATTTCAGGTATGATCGCCTATGATAAGAAAACATCAGGGCAGGATATAAAAGTATTACAGAATAATCTACTGGAACAATTCTCCAAAGCACAGCAGGAGAGTGGACAGAACAAAAAGATATCCATCAGCCTGGCTGAAACAAAGACACTTGATCTGAACAGATTCGGACAGGATAGGGACGTAGAAGAATCCAAAGAATTATCCACCAGGGAATTGTATCAGACGGCAAAAGCCTTTATTACAGCTTTAAAGAGTCTGGATCAGCAATATGAAGCCTGACGGAAACATTGCGTAAAAGGAGAGAAAGAACATGAGAATTAATTACAATATATCATCCATCATTGCAAGAAATTGCCTGAACAATAATGATACCCGCTTATCTGACTCTATCAAGAGATTATCAAGCGGCTACAAGATCAACAGTGCGGCAGATGATGCAGCAGGTCTGGCTATTTCCTTGAAGATGAGTGCACAGCTCCGATGCCTGAAACAGGCAAATAATAATGCCAATGATGGTGTATCTGTTGTAAATACAGCAGATGGTGCAATGACAGAGATGCATGAAATCCTACAGAGAATGAACGAGCTGGCAATTCAGGCAGCCAATGGTACCAATGCGGATTCTGACCGTGAACAGATCCAGCTGGAGATTGACCAGCTGGTACAGGAGCTGGACAGAATCGCGGAAACCACGCAGTTCAATGCACAGAATCTGCTGGATGGCAGCTTTGCATACAAAGGATATACCAATGCAGAGAACGTAAAGGTAATGTCCTACGGTGATGGTGTAACAAGTGGTACCTATATGATCAAAGGACTGGAATACTACCATGATGAAGACACCATTAAAGACTTTGATGCCTATATCAAAAAAGATGTAAATGGTAAAGTGACACATGAGGATAAGTTTTCAGCAACAAGCGCAGATAAGGTACGCAAGGCACTTGTAACGACAACAACGATCAATTCAGGCCTGAAGGCATTCCCGGATGGTTCCAGAGTCATCCTTGAGGATGAGAATATCGTGATCAAGGGTGAGAACGATTTTGAAGTCAAGCTTACCCTGAACGATCGCACCGCAGTGAAAGGCAGTGGTGTAACCACTACAAGTACAGTGAAATATTTCTCCACGGACAGCTTTAAAAATGTAAGGGTGGAGAGTGCAGATGGTAAGACAAAATACAATATCAGAGAAGTAAATATTGTAAAAGAAACAGACGAGAAGGGTGTACAGATTCCAACTACTACGACCACAATTAATTCAGGTGCGACCCAGAATCCTTACAGTGGACTGACAGAAGACTTTGCGGATGCGTTCAAAGACGTGTTTCCCGATAAGGCGATTAAAGTTACAGACTGCAAGTTCGATGAGACAAAAGGAGAGTTCAGCATTACAGCGGCGGCAGCGGATGATCTGACTAAGACAGAGACTAAGAAATTTAAGGTGGTCATAGAGAATCCAAGCGGCTGGGATGAAAAGAAGGATGGAAACTATATAAATTCCTTGGACCCTGCGGTACAGGCAAATAAGCTGAACCATTATCTGGATACACATACAGATACTACAAGGACTACATACACGATAGGCAATGAAGCAGATGATAAGAACAGTATTCTTCTTGATCTGACAGGTAAGGGAGCTATGCGTCTCCAGGTAGGAGCCAACGAAGGACAGGTGATCCAGGTAGAAATCCCGGCCCTGCAGGCGTTATATCTGGGGGTAAAGGATCTGGATATTACAACGGAGGATAAGGCAACAGCGGCAATTGATATCGTAGGAGATGCAATCAACCAGCTGTCCGGTATCCGTGCCAAGATAGGTGCATATGCAAACCGAATCGAACATACAATTACGAATCTTGACAACACAGAAGAGAATATGACAGCTGCTTATTCCCGTATTATGGATGTGGACATGGCAACAGAAATGACAGAGTATTCTACAGTACAGGTACTGGTGCAGTCTTCTACTGCCATGCTTGCACAGGCAAATGAAAGACCACAGTCCGTATTACAGCTGTTGCAGTAAAAATTAGGGATTTGTGTGTGTCTGTACATACTTGACATAAATTCAATATGCGCAAATAACATGCACAGAAATGAGGATTAGTATGACAACAGAGAAAAAGCAGATGTTCACAAGAAGGATTACACAGGCGAACAAAACACAGCTGACAGTAATTGTTTACGAAATGCTGTCAGCATATCTGGAAGATGCCAGGGCAGCACATGATGCCGGACAAACAGAAGAGCTTGTCCAGAATATAGATCTTGCCAGAGCATGTATCGGGCAGCTGCGCAGCAGCCTTGACTTCCAGTATGAACTGGCGGGCAACCTGTTCTCACTGTACTGTTATGCAGACAGAGAGCTGGCACGGGATATGTTCAGCCTGAAAGTAGACAATCTGGATACGATTGAGATGATCTTTACAAAGCTTAGAGATGCCTATCAGCAGATCAGTAGTCAGGATCAGTCCGGTCCATTGATGGAGAATATCCAGTCTGTGTATGCAGGACTTACCTATGGCAGAACAGATCTCAATGAAAGTCTTGTTAATTATGATGCAAAGAGAGGCTTCCTCGTATAGAGGGAGCTTTTTCTATTTGTTCCTCTTCTAAAAACAATTCCATCCGCTGTGCCTGATTCAACAGGAAACGATATCTCTTTAAAGCGGAATTCACCTCATAAATATAGCAGTCAATCAGATCAGGGTCTGTTGCGTAATCAAATCCACAATAGGCAACCTCCAATGCATGCTGTGTCTTGGCAATATCAGCAAGAAGCTTATCCCTTGCAGAAGGTATTTCAGGATTGGCAGGAGCCGGAGGATAATTATTCAGGATACTTTTCAGACTAAAGTAGGTTTTCATGAACATCTACATCCTTTCAGTGAAGTTATTATAGTATAGGCATCATCATTCTAATCTATGCAAAATACTGGAAATTAGTACGAGTTTTTACATTTGAAACGAGTTTTTACATTTCGGGTAGACAAAAAATTGTTGTCTGTTATAATCGAACCCTGTCAGGAAGACCGGTCAAAGAATCTGACGGGAAGGTATGAAATCAAAATGGAACTATTAATTGGAATACTGATTGTAGCGGCATTCATGGATATGTGGCACTATAAAATTCCAAACTGGTGCATTGCACCGGGAATGGCAGCCGGACTGTTTCTTAGCTGGCAGCAGGGGGCAGAAGTATTGCTTGTAGTTCTGGTACAGACAGCACTGATCTTTGCAGTGTTCTATCCCTTTTATCTCATGGGAGGAATCGGTGCAGGAGATGTGAAGCTCTTTATGCTGCTTGGCTGTTATCTTGAGCAGCATAAGCTTATGGTCTGTATTGGCATAGCAATGATGTTGGCAGGAGCTGCTGCACTGGTAAGGATTATCTGCTCAAAAGAATGCAGGCAGCATGTAAAAGAAGTGTTGTGTTATGTTTATAAAATGTTACGGACGGGTGCCATGACTGATGATATGCCTCTTAAATCCAGAGCTGCAGTAATCCGTCTGGCAGTACCCGTTCTATGCAGCACATTGCTTTGTATGGGAGGTGTGTTGTAATGCGGGAGAAGCTGCTTGCAGTATGTGATAAGGATGAGAGATATCTACAGGGAATGCAGGAGTATTTTCAACGAAAGGGGACAGCGGATTTTCAGATTGTGACTTTTACAGCCTTGGAACAGGTCATCAGATATAGTCAGGATAAACCGATAGAAATTCTACTGATCGGAGAGAATGTTTATGCTGAGGAAGCCGAAAATGTACGGGCAGGTAAAATTTATCTTTTGTCGGAAAATGGTCACAATGTAAATGCAGAATATCCGGTCATAACCAAATTTCAATCCATGGCAGGAATCTTTGCACAGATCATGGAAGAATATGCGCAGGATATTTCCTGTAGTGGTGCAAGTGTACGTAACAGGAAAAGAACGAAGCTGGTCAGCTTCTATTCTCCAGACCGGGCAGATGCACAGACAGCAACAGCTCTGGCAGCGGGACAAATGCTATCCAATGCAGGAAGTAAGACATTATATCTGAATCTGAGAGCCTTTGCCGGTTTTGAAGAATTATTGCATACAGAATTTGAGGCAGATGTGACGGATTATTTCTACTTTGTATTACAATATGCAGATAAGGCACTGTACAAGCTGGAAAGCATGAGAAAGACGCTGGGTGAATTACATTATCTTCCGCCGGCTCTGGATTATGCGGATCTGCTGCAGATTACAGAACAGCAATGGGAGCAGGCGATTGATGTATTGTTGGATAGTGGGCATTATGAAGTGATTCTGCTGGATCTGTCTGAGATCTGTCAGGGATTTTATTCCCTGTTGGCAAGAAGTGACAAGATTGTTTTTTTACAGGGAGATTCCAGGCAGTCACAGGCAATGAAAATGCAGTATCAGAAATTATTGGAAGCAAGAGGAGCAGTTAAAATAACAGACAAGACATGCTATAGCACTTTGCCGGAGAATTGGGAGAAGGAATGCTGCAATTATGAACGGCTGGCTGCGACCAGGCTGGGGGAACTTATGAAACGTGAATTATGGGATATCAGGGACAGGGGAGCAGTCAATGGAGAGATATGAGCAGTGCAGACAGACTGTAGAAGAAGGATTGCGGCAAAAGATTGACCTGTCCAGGGAAGTATCTGATGAAGAAGTCAGGGAAATGATTGATGAGATGGTCATTCACTGTTCCAGACAGTATGCTCTTTCCCTAAAGGACAGACAACAGCTGGGGCGTGAGATCTTTGATGCCATTAGACGTATGGATATTCTACAGGAGCTTGTGGAAGAGGAAGAAGTGACCGAGATCATGATCAACGGTACGCAGGGAATTTTCATAGAACGGAAAGGCAGACTCTTCCAATGGGATAAGAACTTTGCATCAAAAGAGAAGCTGGAAGATGTCATACAGCAGATTGTTGCTAAATGCAATAGGGCAGTGAATGAGGCATCTCCTATCGTAGATGCAAGACTGGAAAATGGCGCCCGCGTGAACATTGTACTGGCACCGGTAGCTTTGAATGGACCAATTGTAACCATACGAAGGTTTCCGTCCCATCCAATCGGTATGACGGATCTGCTTGCATATGGTTCTCTTACGAATGAGGTAGCCCTGAATCTGGAGAAATGGGTCAAGGCTGGCTACAATATTATAATCAGTGGTGGGACAGGCTCTGGTAAAACGACATTTTTAAATGCCCTTTCCCAGTATATCCCGTCCACAGACAGAGTGATCACCATAGAAGATTCAGCAGAATTACAGCTTCAGGGAATCCCCAATCTGGTGAGACTGGAGACAAGAGACAGTAAAGGAGAAGGCACAACAGCAATTACCATACGAGATCTGATTAGAAGTTCTCTGCGTATGCGTCCTGACAGGATCATCGTTGGAGAGGTCAGAGGCAGTGAAGCAATTGATATGCTGCAGGCACTTAACACCGGGCATGATGGCTCTCTTAGCACTGGTCATGCCAATTCTGCAACAGATATGCTCATGCGTCTGGAGACGATGGTGCTTATGGGAATGGAGCTTCCGTTAAGTGCCGTGAGAAGACAGATAGCATCAGGAGTGGACATTATCGTACAGCTTGGAAGACTTCGTGACAAATCCCGTAAGGTTCTGGAGATAGTGGAGATCACAGGCTATGAGGATGGTGAGATCGTGACCAGACCATTGTACCAGTATCAGGAGACGGGGACAGATGAGGCGGGACACGTTATGGGACAGCTGCAGATGTGTAATCCTCTGATGCATACAGATAAGCTTTTGGCAGCCGGATTATAGTTACGGTTATTTTATTTTTTGACTTTAATACTAACAAAAATTATGAGATTAACAATAAATAATAAACTAACAAAAAATATTTTTGTAACAAAAGAAAAAAGCGGACAGGGAACAGAAATCAATTATGAAGAGTATTTCTTTTCCACAAGAGAACTGATAATCAACGTATTGCTGGGTATAGCAGGAATTGCGGTAATCAGCCGGATGTTTTTTGACAGTATGGT
>ERZ1673740.1357-NODE-1357-length-18876-cov-14.400244_pt1 | contig 18876 bp, 15 predicted proteins | sample MGYA00580221_ERZ1673740 | MGnify/ENA primary metagenome ERZ1673740 (study PRJEB41218, sample SAMN15661786) | gut metagenome | host: Homo sapiens | place: Canada: London | collected 2015-08-20/2019-03-30 | study: EMG produced TPA metagenomics assembly of...
AAGGGATGGTGCACTATGGGGAAAACGATCAAAAGGTAAATTACGATGCAGACGGTGATCTCACTGGTTCTGGCGATCCTGCTCTGCGAACTGCTCAGTGTGAGCACTTTACAGAACAATATGACGACACAGGCCAGAAATTTCGTGGAGGCACAGGCCGGAACCAATGCCAATGTAGTGAATGAATGGCTGGTAGAATCTTGCAGATATTACGATCGATACTCTGACACAGATCGTGGGAAATGTCAGCACGGAGGATTCCATTCAGGCCTTTCTGCTGGATGCCGACGGCAACGTGGTCTCCCATGCGAACGAGGATTTCCTTCCCAAGAAAGAAGGCAATACCGTGTTGGCGGATGTGCTTGGCGTAGATTTGTCACAGGCATCCCAGATCCGGGATTATGATGGAAAGATGAAATTTATTGCAACCGCAGCAGTGGAAGTAACCGGCTGGACACTGGGTGTGGTACAGGATAAGGCAGTGGTAACGGATTTGATCCGGCAAAATGTGATCCAGGTGGTATTGATCGGTCTGGTACTGATCGTAGTCGTTACCCTGATAATGATCGGCAGTGTGAAGAAGAGCCTGAAATCTATGGAGAATATGAAATTCTTTATCTGGGATAAGGTCATCGGCAGAGAAAACTGCAGGAAACAGAAAGCAATGGTATTCCGGTATTTCTGGACGGAACGGTCATGAAGGATTATGAGAAACTGGCAGATCTGGTGAAGGATTATAAAAACGATGCCGGATATTATGCGGAAGTCAGCAGCAGTCTGGGGCAGAATGCTTCCGGTGTCAGCGAGTCCATTCATACTATCAATGGCATATTAGGTGACATCAACAGAGCGCAGGCGGGAACTGGCGGATGCGGTGGCCGGAGTGAATAAGAACCTTCAGGAGATCACCTATTCCAGTGAAAATATGTCTACAGAGACCAAGGGCGTATTACAGAGCATCGGCAAACTTCAGCAGAATATGCAGCAGTTCCGTGTCTGAGTAAGTTTGGAGGGAAATTATGTGGCAGCCACAGGAAGACAATACGTATAATGATCTGCGGGAAAACTCCATCAGACAATGGCTGGAGGATATGAGCAGACATGAAGATGTAGCGGTCCGCGGAGGCGTGAAAGTCACCGTGGAATATCTGGAGGATCTGAAGAAGCAGATCCGTCAGTTAGAGGAAAAATGTGCATTGAAAGATGCCTATTTGAAGAAGATGAAAGAGAAGGCGGGACAGTGAGAGATCACTGTCCTGTTTTTCTATAGAAAAATGCTTGAATTTCTGGCAGAAGCGGGGCCCGGGAGGGTTGACAGTTATCGGGAAAAAAAGTATCATATAAAAGATATTGAGCTAAAATTGCGGGAAAGGCAATTTGCAGATATAAAATATACGAGCGGAAGGGTAGAAAACCATGGCACTTAGCAAGAAGCCCACAACGGGCATGAAAGATATCCTGCCGGAGGAGATGCAGATCCGCGATTATGTGATCAGCGTCATCAAGGATACCTACGGCAAATTCGGTTTTACTTCCATTGAGACTCCCTGTGTGGAAAATATTGCGAACTTAAGCAGTAAGCAGGGCGGTGACAATGAGAAGCTGATCTTCAAAATCTTAAAGCGCGGTGAGAAACTGAATGTAGCAGCTGCGACCACCGAGGAAGAGGTAGTCGACAGTGGGCTGCGTTATGACCTGACGGTACCGCTGGTACGTTATTATTCCAATAATGCGGCATCCCTGCCTTCTCCTTTTAAGGCATTGCAGATGGGCAATGTATGGAGAGCGGACAGACCTCAGAGAGGAAGATATCGTCAGTTTATGCAGTGTGATATCGATATTCTGGGAGAACCTTCGAATCTGGCGGAGATCGAACTGATCCTTGCAACGACCACCACATTGGGTAAGCTGGGATTCAAGAATTTCCAGATCCGTATCAATGAGCGCCGTATCCTCAAGGCAATGGCTGCTTATAGCGGATTCCCCGAAGAGTCCTATGACAGCGTATTTATCACTCTGGACAAGATGGACAAGATCGGTCTGGAAGGCGTGGAAGCTGAGCTTTTGGAGAACGGTTTTGATAAGACATGTGTAGACAAGTATCTGGAACTGTTCAAGGGTCTGGAGAGTGCAGAGGATGGTGTGGCTTATCTGGCGGATACCCTGGAAGGATTCCTGGAGCCGGAGATCGCCCAGAGCCTCAGAGAGATCATGGACAGCGTCAAAGCCACCAAGGCTTCTGATTTCGAGATTGTCTTCGATGCCACTCTGGTAAGAGGTATGTCCTATTACACCGGAACTATTTTTGAGATCGCCATGCCGGAATTCGGCGGCAGCTGCGGCGGTGGTGGACGTTATGACAAGATGGTAGGCAAGTTCACCGGTAATGATGTACCCGCCTGTGGATTCTCCATCGGTTTCGAGCGTATCATCATGCTGCTCATGGAGAGAGGATTCAAAGTTCCTACGAGACCGAAGCAGGTAGCATACCTGATCGAAAAGGGCGTCAGTGGTGAAAGACTGTGTGAGGTGATCGCACAGGCCCAGGAAGCCCGTAAGGACGGTACGCAGGTACTGGTAGCCCGCATGAACAAGAATAAGAAATTCCAGAAAGAACAGCTGAACAAGGAAGGCTACGAAGAATTCGTGGAATTCTATAAAGAAGAATTAAAGAGATAAAAAGCAACAGACGAAGGAGCAAAAGCAATGATTCAGTCCAGAACCCATAATTGTAATGAACTTCGGATCGGCAACGTTGGCGAGAGAGTCACACTGGTCGGCTGGTTCGAGAACATGAGAAAAGTCAGCAAGAATCTCGGATTTGTCATTTTGCGTGATTTCTACGGAACCACTCAGCTGGTAGTAGAGACCGAAGAGATGATGAACGTGATGGATGGCATCAACAAGGAGTCCACCATCTCCGTGGAAGGTGTGGTAAGAGAGCGTTCCAGCAAGAATGCCAATCTGCCTACCGGAGAGATCGAAGTAGTGCCCGACAAGATCGAGATTTTAGGTAAGTGTATCTACAATGCACTTCCTTTTGAGATCAATCAGTCCAAGGATGCAGACGAGAATGCCCGTCTGAAATACCGTTATCTGGATCTGAGAAATCCGAACATGAAGAAGAACATCGTGATGAGAAGTCAGATCGTGGCAGAGCTGCGTCAGAGAATGTATGCTCTGAACTTCATGGAGATTACCACCCCTATTCTGACCTGTTCTTCCCCGGAAGGTGCGAGAGATTATCTGGTTCCTGCCAGAAATCATCCCGGCAAGTTCTACGCTTTGCCCCAGGCACCCCAGCAGTTCAAGCAGATCCTGATGGCTTCCGGTTTTGACCGTTATTTCCAGATCGCTCCCTGCTTCCGTGATGAGGATGCGAGAGCAGACCGTTCTCCCGGAGAGTTTTATCAGCTGGATATGGAGATGGCCTTCGCTTCTCAGGAAGATGTATTCTCCATCGTAGAGCAGGTACTTCCTCCCGTATTTGAAAAGTATGGTATTTATAAAAATGCTTCCAAGGCTCCGTTTGTACGGATCCCTTATCTGGAGGCTATGGACAAGTATGGTTCCGACAAGCCGGATCTGCGTATCGATCTGGTACTGACCGATGCCACCGAGGTAATGCAGGGCTGTGGCTTTGCTGCTTTCGAAGGTCAGACGGTAAAGGCTATCGTGGTGGATGGCTTCACTGCTACCCGTAAGCAGATCGATGCTATCTGCGCAGAGGTAGAAGTACAGACCGCACGCAAGGGATTCTGGTTCCGTGTAGACGAGAACGGAGAGTTCGTAGGCGGTATCTCCAAGTTCTTGCAGGATCGCAAGGAAGAAGTCATCAAGGCTCTCGGCCTTAAGAACGGTGACTTTGTAGGGCTTGCCGCAGGCAAGAAGCTGGAAGCGCAGAAGACAGCAGGTGTATACAGAAAGCTGCTGGGTGCAGCCAGCGAGAAACATATGAAGAAGGATTGCTACGAGTTCTGCTGGATTGTGGATTTCCCGATGTATGAGATCGGTGAAGAGTCCGGCGAACTGGAATTCTGTCATAATCCGTTCTCCATGCCCCAGGGCGGTATGGATGCGCTGAACAATCAGGATCCTCTGGAGATTCTGGCATACCAGTACGATCTGGTCTGCAACGGCGTAGAGCTGTCCTCCGGCGCAGTGAGAAACCATGATCCTGAGATTATGATCAAGGCATTCGAACTGGTAGGCTTAGGCGAAGCCGACGTGAAGGCTAAGTTCCCTGCCATGTACAATGCATTCTGTTACGGAGCACCTCCTCATGCAGGAATCGCTCCCGGCGTAGACCGTATGATCATGTTGATCTGTGGTGAGGAAAGCATCCGTGAGATCATTCCTTTCCCCATGAACAAGAATGCCATGGACATTATGATGGGAGCACCGGGTACGGTAGAGCAGAAGCAGTTGGATGAACTGCATCTGGCCATCACCGCCAAGCCGGAAGAATAATAATGAGGCTGTCGCACGATTTCTGTGTGACAGCCTTTATGTTGGGTATATATGGCAATTTGTCAGGAGAAGAATATGGCTGTAGGAATTTATGTATTGCATCTGCACCCAGGTGAGGAAGAAATCAGGCGGACATTCCTGCGGGAAGCTGCAGAATGTGTGGACCCGGTGCGGTGTAAGAAGGTACAACGGCTGAAAAGCACCGGAGCAAAGGCAGCCAGTCTCGGCGCGGGAATGCTGTTGCAGAAGATGGCTCTGGATCTGATAGACGGTACGGAGAATACCGGAATCCTGTTTCTGGAAGAGGATGAGCTGCTTGCGGTGTTACAGGAGCGGATGCACCGGGACAAGGCGGGGACGTTATCCTTTTCCTACGAATATGGAGAACTGGGGAAGCCACAGATCGTGAATATCCCGAAAAAATTCAATCTGTCTCATTCCGGAGACTATGTGGTCTGCGCGGTAGGAGACGGAGAAGTGGGAGCGGACATTCAGAAATGGGTTCCCTATAAGGAACGGACGGCAGAGCGTTTTTTTGCGCCAACGGAATGGAAACTGCTGCAGGAACTGCCTGCGTCACAGCGCACGGAACTGTTTTACCGATTGTGGAGCAGAAAAGAAGCCTACGGCAAATACACCGGCCAGGGGATCGGCAGTGCAGTGGGAGAAGATTTCTCCGACGAACAGAACTGGCAGGAAAAGCAGATATGTTTCCGGGAACGGGTTCTGGAGGATAGCTATTCGCTGGCGGTCTGTTACGGAACAGCAGAAGCGTAAAAAGAAAGGAACGGGAAAGCTGTAAAGGGATAGGAAGCATGAAAAGCGGATGCGCATTACATGGAAAGCGCGAAGAAATGAGGACTTTATGAAAAGATTAATGATGTATCTGAAAGATTATAAGAAAGAGTCCATACTGGCACCACTGTTCAAACTGCTGGAAGCATTTTTCGAACTGATGGTTCCTCTGGTAATGGCAAATATTATTGACTATGGTATTTCCAACCGGAATATGGGTTATATCGGGAAAATGGGACTGCTCCTGCTGCTCCTTGGTGTAGTGGGACTGGCGTCGTCCATTACGGCGCAGTTTTTCGCAGCCAAGGCGGCAGTGGGATTTTCTACCAAGCTGCGGCAGGCATTGTTTGATCATATTGAGGATCTGAGCTTTACGGATATTGATAAGGCGGGAACTTCCACCATGATCACCCGTATGACCAGTGATGTGAACCAGGTGCAGTCCGGTATCAACATGACACTGCGTCTGTTCTTACGTTCCCCGATCATTGTCTTTGGTGCCATGATCATGGCATTCACCATTGATGTGAAATGTGCCCTGATCTTTGTAGTGGCGATTCCTTTGTTGTCCATTGTGGTATTCGGTATTATTTTATCCACAATCCCTATGTACAAAAAGGTGCAGTCCAGGCTGGATCAGGTATTGGGCATCACCAGAGAGAATCTGACCGGTGTCCGTGTCATCCGTGCATTCCATCAGGAAGCGAAGGAAGAAGAGCGATTCCGGGAGAACAATGAGGCATTGTCCGCCATGCAGATCTTCGTAGGTAAGATCAGTGCCTGCATGAATCCTGTGACCTATGTCATCGTAAACGGTGCTATCATTGCCCTGATCTATACCGGTGCGGTACAGGTCAATATCGGTAACTTAAGCCAGGGTGAGGTGGTAGCGATCATCAACTATATGAACCAGATCCTGGTAGAGCTGGTGAAGCTGGCGAACCTGATCGTAACCATGACCAAGGCTCTGGCCTGCGCAGAACGTGTAGCTTCCGTTTTCGATATTGGCGCAGATGCTGTATATGTGGGAGTACAGGATCAGAAACTGGCGGATAAGGTAGATAAGAGCGCACCTTTCTTAGACTTCAAACATGTATCCCTGACTTATCAGGGAGCCGGAGCACCTACTTTGCAGGATATGAACTTCACCGTAAACCGTGGCGATACCGTAGGTATCATCGGAGGTACCGGTTCCGGTAAGACCTCCCTGGTGAACCTGATCCCCGGTTTCTACCCGGCGACAGAAGGTGAGATCCTGTTGGAAGGCAGAGATATCCGGACCATGAGTGATGAGGAACTGCGCGGACGTATCGGCGTCGTACCGCAGAAGGCAGTCCTGTTCAAGGGAACGATCCGCAGCAACCTCCAGTGGGGCAAGCCAGACGCTGCCGAAGAGGAGATGTGGAAAGCACTGGAACTGGCACAGGCATCGGAAGTGGTAGACGGTAAGCCCGGAAAGTTAGATGCAACTGTGGCACAGAACGGTAAGAACTTCTCCGGTGGACAGAGACAGCGTCTGACGATCGCAAGAGCCTTGGTCAGAAATCCCGAGATTCTGATCCTGGATGACAGTGCCTCCGCACTGGACTACGCAACGGATGCAAAACTCCGTGCAGCAATCCGGACTTTGGAAGATAAGACCACAACCTTTATCGTATCCCAGCGCGCCTCCACGATCCGCCATGCGGACAAGATCATCGTTCTGGATGATGGAGAGATCGCAGGTATGGGAACCCATGATGAGTTGTTAAAGGACTGCACCGTATATCAGGAGATTTATTATTCCCAGTACCCTGAACAGAGAGGAGGTGTTCGGTAATGCAGAAGAAAAATAACAAAGAGACGATGAAGCGGGTATTGAAATATATCCGGAAATATACACCGGCACTGGTACTCTCCCTACTGTTAGCAGGCCTGACCGTGTTACTGACCTTATATATCCCTATCCTCACCGGTAATGCGGTGGATCTGATCATCGGCGAGGGACAGGTGGATATGCCCGACATCTTTGCCATTATGAAAAAAATCGCTATCGTCATGATCATCACGGCAGTAGGCCAGTGGGTTATGAACACCTGCAACAACTATATTACCTATCATGTGATCCGGGATATCCGTACGGATGCTTTTGCGAAGCTGGAGATCCTGCCCTTAAAATATCTGGATGCCCATGCTTACGGTGATATCGTGAGCCGTGTTATTGCGGACGTGGATACTTTCGCAGACGGTCTGCTGATGGGATTTACCCAGCTGTTCACCGGTGTACTGACGATCCTGTGTACGCTGGGCTTCATGTTGGTGACCAATGTGCCCATCACACTGGTAGTAGTATGTATCACTCCGGTATCCTTCCTGGTGGCAAAATTCATTGCAACCAAGACCTACTCCATGTTCAAGGAGCAGTCCGAGACCAGAGGCGAGCAGACCTCCCTGATAGAGGAAATGATCGACAACCAGAAGATCGTAAATACCTTTTCCAGAGGAGAAGCGGTGAAGAGCAAGTTTGGAGAGATCAACGGCAGATTGCAGAAATGCTCTCTGAAAGCTATCTTTTTCTCCTCCATTACGAACCCGGCGACCCGTTTTGTTAACAGTCTGGTATATGCCGGTGTCGGTGTGTTCGGTGCGCTCGTAGCGATCAAGGGCGGTATCAGCGTAGGCCGTCTGTCCTGCTTTTTAAGCTATGCGAACCAGTACACCAAGCCCTTCAACGAGATCTCCGGCGTGGTAACAGAATTGCAGAATGCTTTTGTCTGTGCCGGACGTATCTTTGAACTGATCGACGAGGAGCCTCAGGTGCCCGATGCTGCGGATGCAAGAGTATTAGAAGAGGCTCAGGGCAACGTAGATCTGAAGGATGTATATTTCCAGTATGTACCGGAGAAGAAGCTGATCCAGAACTTTAACCTGCAGGTAAAACCCGGGCAGAGAGTTGCTATCGTAGGCCCTACCGGATGCGGTAAGACCACCGTCATCAATCTGCTGATGCGTTTCTACGATGTGAACTCCGGCTCCATTAAAGTGGACGGCACAGATATCCGGGATATCACCAGAGGAAGTCTCCGTACCAATTACGGTATGGTGCTGCAGGAGACCTGGTTACGTTCCGGTACTATCCGTGACAACATCTGCATGGGTAAGCCGGACGCTACCGAGGAAGAGATCATCGCAGCAGCCAAGGCATCCCATGCCCATAGCTTTATCAAGCGACTGCCACAAGGGTATGACACCGTGATCACCGAAGACGGCGGCAGCCTGTCCCAGGGACAGAAACAGCTTCTGTGTATCACCAGAGTCATGCTGTGCCTGCCTCCCATGCTGATCCTCGATGAGGCAACCTCCTCCATCGATACCCGTACCGAGATCAAGATCCAGAACGCATTCGCCAAAATGATGGAAGGCCGCACCAGCTTCATCGTAGCCCACAGACTTTCCACCATCCAGAGCGCTGATGTCATCCTGGTAATGAAAGACGGAAACATCATCGAACAGGGCAACCATGAGACCCTGCTGGCAAAGGGCGGTTTCTACGCGAATCTGTATAACAGCCAGTTTGCCGTGTAACGAGACATGCAAAGGCAAGGAAACTACCACTCAATGGGGAGCTTGCTCACCAGGGAGTGGTAGTTTTTTTGACTTTATACGGCGACAGCCGTCATCCGCCGAAAGCCCGTCAGGGCTTTTGGCGGATGCTGGCATGGCTCGTTACGCTTTCCCCGGTAGCGGCACGCCCTTTGCCCCTGCCATTCTCTTTCAAAAAGACAGAAAATATATAGAAAAATGTCGAAAAATGTAAAAATATATCAGCACAATAAAAATATTGAAAATAAATTAAAATATTTCGAGAAATGTGTTGACAAATGTACAAGCATGTATTATATTAGACTTAACAAAAGAGAAACGGAACAACCCAACAAAGAAGGTTGGGAGAGAAGTACAAAAGAATCTATAGAAAGAGAGGTACAGTCCACCTAACAAGTAAAGTCCTACCACAGTCTTCCATGATGTACAACTGAATAGAACTACCAAAGAGAACCAATTTACATAGAGAACATCAAGTACACAGAAGAAAAAGTAATGAACAACAGAAGATAAGAATTATCTCACATTACAGTACATACGTACAAAAGAAAAGTGGAAAGAGAACAAAAGACAAAATGGAAGATCAAATTTAAGAAAGAGAGGGCAAGCCATTGGAGCCTGTAGTCTGAGAGGGCGTACTGATTGAAAGAATGATCGGTACGCTCTCTTAATGTTGTATAACTATTCAGAGCCAAGTAAAAAATCAAGATGGTCGTCAAATGCTTGCATTTGTAAGTCCATATTGGATTTTTTATTTTGCGAATGAGGTTCTGAATAGTTGTACAATTTTCCAGTGGAAAAACCTGCCGATATCATGTACAATAGGAGAATAGTACAGATAGAGGAGTTATGAAAATGGACACAAACGAACAGAATCAGCAGGACAAAAGAGAACTCAGACATAAGAGAAGACAGAGAAATCAGATCATTGCATATACGGCCGTAGGTATTATGATCCTGTTGCTGGCGGTGGGAATTGCTTTTGCTGTAAGCAAGATTACCAGCATGAGTCGTAATCAGGAAGAACAGCAGAACAAGGTGGATGAGATCCTTTCGGATGAGGAGACAATCCAGGCGCCGACGGAAAGCCAGGAGACAGTGGAGGAACTCACGGATGAGCAGAAGCTGGATACCATTATCAATGAGGCAATCATCCAGAACATGCCTCTGGAAGATAAGGTAGCCGGATTATTCATTACGACGCCGGAATCGATCACCGGTGTGTCTGCGGCAGTACAGGCGGGAGACGGTACCAAGGATGCGTTATCCCAATACCCGGTAGGTGGAATCGTATACGCTGCGAAAAACATCCAGTCTGCAGATCAGCTGAAGCAGATGATCGATAATACCAAATTATATACCAGTTATCCTTTGTTCATTGCCATTGACGGAGAGGGAAGCGATACAGATGCGGTAGCTGCGGCAGGCCTTGGCACTAAAGTGGACACACCCCAGAGCATCGGGGCTACCGGAGATACCAACAATGCGTACCTAGCGGGAACCACGGTGGGAACTTATCTGGCAGAGCTGGGCTTTAATCTTGATTTCGCACCTTCTGCAGATCTCAGTGTAGTGGATGGAAATGCGGCAGGCAGCAGTTCTTACGGATCGGAAGCGGACAATGTGGCATCCTTTGTAGGATATATGCAGGCAGGATTACAGGAGCAGAAGGTGACCGCATGTATCGGACAGTTCCCTGGTATCGGCAGCAGTACCCAGAGCACGAAGGACGGCATGGCATCTACAGACAGAAGTGCGGAAGATTTCAGAGCCAATGAATTTGTGGTTTTCCAGACTTGTATCGACAATGGCATGACCAAAATGATCCGCATCAGTAATATGGCGTCATCTTCCCTGACCGGAGACAATACCCCCTGCACGTTCTCCAGCGCAGTGGTAACGGATATTTTAAGAAATGAACTGAATTTCCGCGGTGTGATCGTGTCCGGAGCCATGAATGAGGCTGCAATCTCCAATTACTATGGAGCAGATGAAGCTGCGGTACTGGCACTTCGCGCAGGCTGTGATATGATCTATGCACCGGAGAATTTTGAGACGGCATACAACGGAGTATTGGAGGCTGTACAGAACGGCACCATTTCCGAGGAACGCATCAATGATTCCCTGCGGAGAATCTACCGTATCAAATATGCGGATAAACTGGAACAGTAAAGAAGATAGAAGACGATTGCATGTGAGTGCAGTCGTCTTTTTTCTTGTAAAAAATGGCCGTTCATGTTATCTTAGCAATAAGAGCAATATTTCTCTTACAAATTCTCATATCGTTGACTAGCGATCTATAGTCGTTTTCCCAGAGACGTGAATGGAAGAAAGAAACATGAAGTTAAAATGAAGGTAGTGAAAAGAGTGAAGTGTATAGCATAGGAAAAATAAATCAAAAAATATATAAATGTATAACAGAGGATATTATTACCGAAGAGGTTATTATCACAGACAATCAGATTCAACATATTAAGGACAGACATCCAGAGGCATATAATAAAGTATTGAAAAATATACAGGAGGCAATAAGTACCCCGGATTATATTATTAGGGATAAGCATGCATATACGGGACTGATTATTAAAAGAATACAAACGGAAGAAGGATTTTTACAGATTGTATTAAGATTATGTACTTCGGGGGATGAACATGGATATAAAAATTCTGTGATTTCATGCTGGAAAATTAGTGAGAGAAGATTGCAGAATTACTTGCGAAATAAAGAAATTCTTTACAGTAGGGAATAAACAGGGTATAATCTATATACAATAAGAGAGGAACTATCCGAGGTGGTAAATTTCGTTGCAACCACGCACCCTATGGGTCAAAAGAGATGCAGGAGAGGCGACGCCTGCCGGATGGTTTCTTGCTTATGTTATTGAGTCACCATTTTGTGGTGGCTTTTTTAGTTTTAACCACATTCGTTGTAGAACCAGCTGTCTACAATTTCATGCAGACACAAAAAGAGCGGAAACCCTGTAAAATCAAGGCTTCCGCTGCAAATAAAAGAAGCGCGAGACGGCGCACGAGGTCCGGGGAACCTCGGACTGCGCGGACCGGAGCGGAGCGTAGACATCGAACTTTCGAGCCCTGCCAGGGCTCGAAAAAAAGAACGATACCGATTTGGTATCGTTCTTTTTTCAAGCGCGAGACGGGGATCGAACCCGCGACCCCCTCCTTGGCAAGGAGGTGCTCCACCGCTGAGCCACTCGCGCATATCTTACGGACAAGTTATAATATACTATAGGGCTCCGGAAATGTCAATAAAAAAAGTGTGCATCTTTTTTGTAAATTGCATATACAATTAACGCAGCAGTATTCTACGCAGCCATCCGGTGAATTTCCGCTCTATCAGGATCCAGCACAGATAAGCCAGAACAATGCTTATTACAACGCTTACGATCAGTCCGACAACAGACAATACGGATAGGGTGGAAAAGTCAAATACCACACGGTCCAGAAACATAACCGGATAGTAGTGTACCAGATACAGGGAATAGCTGATATTTCCCAACTGCACAAAAAGGCGGGGCATGGAAAGCCGCAGGCCTGCGAGAAAAGCAAGGATTAACAATAGCAGAGCAGGGAGCCCCCACTGGGGAAGCCTGAGGAACCCAATCACATTGATCCGGGGCGTAAAGTAAGCAAGCAGACAAAAGATTACCGGGATACATACCGCGGATACGAGGCTTACTGTCCGCGAAACCGGATGAAGGGTATGCCTGCGATACAAATACCGCAGCAGATAGTAAGCCAGAATTCCGAAGAGAAATTCCAACATGACAGGATCTCCGTAAAAAATGAGGAAAGGAGAAAGTACATTACCTATCGGAGACTGCCAGGATGAGATCGCCGGAGCAAATATCTGTACCATTCCCACCAGAATCACCAGAAATGCGCTGCAGATCAGACCGCGGTATTTCATGCTGATGTGAAAGGCAATGAAAAACAGCAGATAGAACAACATTTCACAGTTAATGGTCCAGCCGATCCGTACCAAAGGCTGGATCGCTCCGCTGCCGATATCAAAAGGAATAAACAGCAGACTTTTGACCAGATAGGAAAAATCGTGTCTGGTCTGTTGGAACATGGAAGGAAACAACAACAGCGACAGATAGGTGCCCAGTGTCATCAGGTAGTAAAGCGGAAGAATCCGGACCAGGCGTTTGCGGAAGAAATATTTGGTACTTTTTTCCGTGGTAAACATGATCATGAATCCGCTGATACAAAAAAAGATGTCCACACCGAAAGCTCCGAAGTTCAGAAAACGGATATGCTGAAATACCACAAAAAGAGCAGCCAGACCGCGTAAAGCCTGGATGCTGTCAAAATGCAGTTCATGAAACTCTTTATTAACTGTTATATTTTCCATAGAAATAACCATGCCTTTTTGTACTAGCTTACGAAATATAACTCCATTTTAACATTTTTGCGGGAGATTGGGAAACATTTTATTCAGGAAAAAAACTTGCGTACTGCGATATAAAATAATACAATAATAAGTAATATAGATTATGCCCACCGGGCTGGGCATAGGAACCGGCGAACCGTGATTTGCGGAATTGACATAGAATAACAGGACGGTATGGATATAGATATGAGCGCAACGAGACAGCAAATGTTAGAGACAGCAGAACGCCTGAATCAGCAGATGGCAGACGGAATTCCTTTTACCTGGGAGACTCTGGAGCAGGCACTTTCCTCTGTGACAGAACAGGATGATAAGGGAATCCACGGATGGATCTGCTATTTTGCTGCCTTTTATCAACTGACAACAGGGAATCAGGAGGACTGCCTGCATTATCTGGATGAGAGCGTCAGGTGTCTTCTGGGAACGGATCAGGAGCATCATGTAGCCAGAGTGTACAATATGATCGGTATTGTGGCACATATGCAGAACAACCTGTCACTGGCCATGGAACAGTACGATAAAGCATTGGATTATACGGAAAAATACGATGATAAGATGGTGCACAGCATTGTACTGAGCAATATGTCGGGTGCGTATTATCTCATAGGAGCTTATGAAAGAGCTGTGCAGTGCCATGCGGAATGTATCCGCAAATTTGAACAGGCGGATGACAACAGTACATACAGCAGGATCAATTTCCGGAAAATGCTGGCAGAGTACGGATGCTGCCTGCTGCATCTGCATATGGATGACGAGGCGGAAAAGGTACTGTGTAAACTGGAAGAGACCGGGCAGAGCGAGGAGGTCATACGTGAGACAAGGCTGGGTGTCAATGTATTTCTGGCTCATCTGGCGGAGCGAAACGGAGACCGGAAGAAGGCAGAAGAGCATGTACGTACAGCGATAATGGCATTAGAGGATATGACACAGGTCTCTTCCGAATACGACAGTATTCAGAATCTGCTGCAATATGTGGAAAAGATAGGCAAACCGGAACAGATAGAGGAAGTATTGAACTGTCTGGAACCAAAGGCTGCCATTGAACAGAACAAGAGTCTGCTATTGCAGCTATTGTCTTTGCGGATGCGTTATTGCAGTTCCAGAATGACTCCGGAAGAATTCAAACAGAGCGCAGACACCTTCTTCCACTTGAAAGACAGCTGGGAGCTGACAGAAAACAGTCAGGTCATGTATATGATGGAGCTTAGAAAGCGATTACAGGCGGCAGAAGAGGAGCAGAAGGAACAGGAACGCAAGAGAAACCGGCTGTTGTATCAGGCGGATCATGACGAACTGACCGGACTCTATAATAAGAGAAGCCTGAATCGTTATCTGGAGGATGTGTTTGAAGACTGTCTTCTGAATGAGAAGGAACTGGGCATTCTGTTCCTGGATATTGACCATTTCAAACAGTTGAATGATCGCTATGGACATGGAAAGGGAGATGAGGGAATCTGCGCAGTAGCGGATACACTGAAAAAATGTTTTCCGGAGGACTATGTGGCGCGTTACGGCGGAGATGAATTCCTGGTGGTCATGACGGGACGTGACAGGGAGTATGCAGAGGAACATGCAAGACAGCTATGTATGGGCATCCGGGAATGTGAGATTCCCAATGAAGACTCTTCTGTGGAACCGTGGCTTACGATTTCTATAGGTGGTGTCTGTGCTATTCCGAAGGAACCAAACCGAGTGTGGGATTTCCTGTCGGCTGCGGACAAAACACTTTATGACCAGAAAAATGAGCAAAAAGGAAAAGTACGCTTCTATGTGGGAGAAGGACAATACCTATAGCTCTGAAACCAAAATAAAGGAACACAACAATGGATAACAAGCAATATTCCACCCGCGAATTGTTTCGCAGGTTTGCACCTTATTTTAAAAAATACCGTTTTACCTTGTGGATGGATCTGTTCTGTGCAGCACTGACCACGGTCTGTGAACTGGTGTTGCCGTTAATTATGCGCTACATTACCAATGAAGGGCTGCGGGATCTTGCGTCCCTGTCGGTGAAGACCATACTTTCACTGGGAGTTCTGTATTTCGGACTTCGTATCGTGGATTGCATCGCCAGTTACTATATGTCCGATATGGGACACGTCATGGGCGCGAAGATCGAGACGGACATGCGCAGAGATGCATACAACCATTTGCAGAAGCTGTCCAATACTTATTATAACAATACCAAAGTCGGTCAGATCATGGGGCGGATCACCAATGATCTGTTTGATGTGACGGAATTCGCCCATCATTGCCCAGAAGAATTTTTCATCGCCGGAATCAAGACCGTAATCTCTTTTATTATTCTGGCAAATATCAATCTGCCGCTGACATTGATGATCTTTCTGTGCGTGCCGCTGATGTGCGGTGTGTGCATGATCCTGAATTTCCGGATGCGAAGTGCCTTTCGCAAGCAGCGTAACCAGATCGGAGAGCTGAACGCCCGGATCGAGGACAGTCTGCTGGGCCATAAGGTGGTCAAGGCATTTACCAATGAAGAGGTGGAAAATGTCAAGTTTGAGAAAGATAACGGCACTTTTCTGGATATTAAGAAGCTGACCTACCGTTACATGGCGGCATTCAATACCACAGTGAAGCTGTTTGACGGATTGATGTATCTGGTGGTATTGGTGGCAGGCGGTATTTTTATGGTAAACGGACGGATTGCCGCTGGTGACCTGGTGGCATATATGCTGTATGTATCCACCCTGATCGCAACAATCCGGCGTATCATCGAATTTGCCGAACAGTTCCAGCGGGGCATGACCGGTATCGAGCGCTTTTTACAGATCGTGGATGCGGATATCGAGATCTTCGATGAGCCAGATGCCATAGAACTGAAGGACCCGAAGGGAGAAATCTCTTTTGAAAAAGTAAGCTTTGAATATCCGGATGACCATAACAAGGTATTCACTGATCTGAACCTGCAGATCCACGCGGGAGAAAAGGTGGCCATCGTCGGTCCTTCCGGTGGTGGTAAGACAACGCTGTGCAATCTGATCCCGAGATTTTATGATGTCTCAGAAGGCAGGATCCTGTTGGACGGTCAGGACATTAAGCATTTTACGTTAAAGAGTCTGCGGGGCAATATCGGTATCGTACAGCAGGATGTGTATCTTTTCTCCGGTACGATCTATGAAAATATCGCTTATGGACGTCCCGGGGCTTCGAAAGAAGATGTGATCAATGCGGCAAAGCGTGCCGGGGCTCATGAATTCATCATGGGACTGAAGGACGGTTATGATACTTATGTGGGAGAACGGGGTGTAAAGCTGTCCGGCGGACAGAAACAGCGGATCAGTATTGCCAGAGTATTTCTGAAAAATCCGCCCATCATCATTCTGGATGAGGCCACTTCCGCACTGGACAATGAGAGTGAGTTCGCCGTGGCAAAATCTCTGGGAGAATTGTCGGAGGGGCGTACTACTCTGACTATCGCCCACAGACTTTCCAGTATCCGCAATTCCGACAGGATCCTGGTGCTGACGGATGACGGCATTGTGGAGGAAGGCAATCACGACCAGCTCATGGAACAAAAAGGGATCTATTATCAGTTCTATGAAACAGCCAATGCTTTGAAATAACATTACAAAAACGGAGGTAGAGCTATGAAACTTGTGTTTGTGGGGGCAGACCATGAAGTAACCGGAAGCTGTCATTATCTGGAGGTTGCCGGGAAACATATTTTAGTGGACTACGGTATGGAGCAGGGTGTCAATGTATTTGAAAATGTGCCGCTGCCGGTGGCGGAATCCATGATTGATTATGTATTCCTGACTCATGCTCATGTGGATCATTCGGGTCTTCTGCCGCTTCTGTATGCCAGAGGCTTCAGAGGACAGATCTATTCCACGGATGCTACAGCGGATCTGTGTAGCATTATGCTGCGTGACTGTGCACATATCCAGAGTGCCGAAGCGGAATGGAAGAATCGTAAGGCAAAACGTTCTGCGAATAATGCAGTGGTGGAGCCGCTGTATACCATGGAGGATGCAGATGGTGTGATCCGCCGGTTCGTTCCCTGTCATTACAATACGATCGTGGAAGTATGCGAGGGAGTAAAAATCCGTTTTACGGATATCGGACATCTGCTGGGCTCTGCCAGCATCGAAGTCTGGCTGACGGAGGACGGCAATACGAAAAAAATCGTATTTTCCGGCGATATCGGCAACAAGCACCAGCCGTTACTTAAGGATCCGACACCTACGAAGGAAGCGGATTATGTCGTGATGGAGTCTACCTACGGTGACAGACTGCATCCGAAGGATAAGCTGGATTATGTGGCAGAACTGACCAAGGTGCTGCAGGAGACCTTAGACCGGGGTGGTAACGTGGTGATCCCGTCTTTTGCTGTGGGCCGTACCCAGGAGATCCTGTATTTCCTGCGGAAGATCAAGGTAGGGCGCCTGGTAAAGGGTCATGAAGATTTCCCGGTGTATGTGGACAGTCCCATGGCGGTAGAGGCTACCGGCGTATTCCAGGAGAACAGGTGGGAATGCTTCGATGATGAGGCCATGGAATTCGTAAAAGAAGGCATTAATCCCATTGCTTTTTCGGGATTAAAGCTGTCCATCACCAGTGAGGAATCCAAAGCCATCAATTTTGACGAGACCCCCAAGGTCATCATTTCCGCTTCCGGTATGTGTGATGCGGGACGTATCCGCCATCATCTGAAGCATAACCTGTGGAGAGAAGAATGTACGATTCTCTTCGTGGGTTACCAGTCCGTGGGAACCCTGGGCCGGGCACTGGTAGAGGGTGCTGATGAGGTGAAGCTGTTCGGTGAGACGGTTTCAGTGCGCGCCGAGATCCGGAAAATGACGGGACTGAGCGGTCATGCGGATAAGGAAGGCCTGATCGACTGGATCCGGGCCTTTGAAGAAAAACCGAAGAAGGTGTTCGTGGTACATGGAGAGGACAGCGTATGTACCGGATTTGCTGAGTGCCTGAAGATCGAGTACGGGCAGAGAGCCTACGCTCCTTACAGCGGTACGGAGTTCGATCTGGCAGGCAATAAGTTCACCTATGAGGCAGCACCTGTTGCCGTGCAGAAAAAGACGAAGCCTGCTACCGGAGTCTTCGAACGACTGCTTGCCTCTGCGAGACGCTTACTGGCACTGGTTACGAAGAGCGAGGGCGTCATGACCAACAAGGATATGGCGAAGTTCGCGGACCAGATCAATTCCCTATGTGACAAGTGGGAGATATAAGTGCATCCATAGGCACAAACAACCCTGAGTATGTAGGACGATAGTCCGGAATACGAAGGGGGGACGATTTCGAGAGTGCGAAGCACGGAGAAATCGTTTATATATTATATTGGAATCAGAATAAGGAGACAACATGAGTTTAGCGGATCATATTTTTATCGATATGTGCAATGACATTTTAACCAACGGTACCAGCACGGAGGGCGAGAAAGTGCGCCCCCACTGGCCGGATGGTACCCCTGCCTACACTATTAAGAAATTCGGAGTAGTGAACCGGTACGATCTGTCGAAGGAGTTCCCAATCCTCACCTTACGAAAGACGGCGCTGAAATCCGCCACGGATGAGATGTTGTGGATCTGGCAGCGCAAGTCCAACAACATTCATGACTTAAAAAGCCATGTCTG